>Ga0157379_10000327_pt1 | contig 37946 bp, 51 predicted proteins | sample S25metaG_FD_121802 | JGI IMG/M metagenome (GOLD analysis project Ga0157379, IMG submission 121802) | Switchgrass rhizosphere microbial communities from Kellogg Biological Station, Michigan, USA - S2-5 metaG | ecosystem: Host-associated > Plants > Roots > Rhizosphere > Soil | place: USA... | reverse complement strand
CTCCCGGTCCCTCCCGGGGCGATCCACTCTCGTCCCTTGATCGGGAGCGGCCGCGCGGCGGTCCCAGGGCTCGGCGAAGCCCTCGCCGCGCGGTTCCCTTTTCCAAAATCATCAGGAGACAATGGCGGCGGTCCTCAGTTCTGCCGCCGGGGCACTCATTGAACAGTCGAGGCTGATGTCCGAGCGATGGCACCACTTCTATGGCGGCTATTGGCAGCGGCGCCGTCGGCTGCATCTGCTTGAACATCCGCTTTGCAAGTTCTGTGCTGATGGCGGCGCGGTGACGCGCGCAACAGTGGTCGATCACGTCGATCCGCACGGCGGTGACTGGAATAAGTTCGTGTTCGGCAAGCTGCAATCGTTGTGTGCGCACTGCCACGATTCAATCAAGCAGCGGCACGAGAAGACCGGCGTGAGCTCCATCGACGCCGACGGCTGGCCGCTCGATCGGAAGTAACACCGACATTTGTAAGGAGGCCGATATGCGCGTGCAACGTGGCCGGCGCCAGGGCGATCTCTATCCCGACGACACCGAATCCTATGATGATTTCATGAGCCGTTGCGGCGAGAAGCTCGGCGACGAGGATGTGTGTCAACTAATTTGGGAAGACGCATGGGATTCGGATCGCGGCGCCGACGGCATCGTCCATAAGACGCATGCGGGTAAGAACGACGGCCTTGAATACGTGCTGTCGGACGAGACGCCAGATCGCATGGGCGATGTGATCATGGCTGACGGCTGGGACCTGACAAACTTCAAGAAAAATCCGATTGCGCTGTTCGGGCATCAAAGCGGCTTTCCGATCGGCAAGTGGAAAAACCTGCGCGTGATCGACAAGCAGTTGCGCGGCCAGTTGGATCTCGCACCAGCCGGTACCAGTTCGCGCATCGATGAAATTCGCGCGTTGGTCGACGCCGATATCTTGCGCGCGGTCAGCGTCGGCTTCGCTCCGAAGGAGTCCAGGCCGCGGCCGGAATCCGATTATGGCGTGTTTTTCACCCAGTCCGAACTGATGGAGACCAGTTTGGTCTCGGTGCCGGCCAATCCGAACGCGCTGCAAATCGCCAAGTCGCTCAACATTTCACCTGCCACCATCGATCTCGTTTTCGCCGGGAAAGGCAATGGAAACGGCATCCGACGACGCAGGTTCACCGGCGGGCAAGCCAATACGATACCGCAAGCTAGAAAGGGCACGACCATGTCGTCGTATGCTCAACGCATCTCCGCTACCGAACAGCGCATCAACGCGCTGCGCGATCAACTCAACGAGCACTGGACCAGGACCGACGAAACCAACATCAGCGACGAGCAGTTGGCGACCGGCAACGGGCTCACCGACCGGATCACCCAGGAGGAGCGCGCGCTCGCCGGCCTGCGCGACGCCGAACGGCACCTCGGTGCCACTTCGGACGATGCCAACAGCAACGGCAGCCGCGCGCTTGCCGTGCGCGCCACCACGGCGCCATCGGTAGCGGCAACCGCATTGTCGAGTACGCGGCCGTTTAGCATGCCGCCGAAAAAGCCACTGAGCGCACTCGATCACATGGTGCGCGCCGGAACCGTGCAGCTGCTCGCGCATCGCGATCGGATGCCGCTCGCTTTGAAAATGCGGGAAATCTACGGCGAGGACGAGGGCACTCGCGCGATGCTCGAATGGACGCAGCGCGCGACCTCGACGATCGCGACCACGACGCAAACCGGCTGGGCCGCCGAGCTCGCCCAGACGCTGTTCACCGCTTTGATGGAAGTGCTCTATCCGAAATCGGTCTATCCGCGGCTGGCGGCGAATGGTTTGTCGCTCTCATTTGGGATGTCCGGCAAAATCCTCATTCCGACGCGTGCGACCACACCGACCATCGCCGGCTCATTCGTCGGCGAGGGACTGCCGATCCCGGTCCGCCAGGGTTTGTTCACTTCGCAAACGCTGACGCCGAAGAAGATGGCCGTCATCACCACTTGGACCCGGGAAATCCAGGACCACTCGGTCCCGGCGATCGAGGGCTTGCTGCGTGATGCCGTGCAGGAAGACACGGCAATCTCGCTCGACTCTGTGCTGCTCGATGCCAACCCCGCGACGGTCGTGCGCCCGGCCGGCATCCTCAACGGCGTGGCTGGCTTGACGCCCACCGCCGGCGGCGGCTTCACGGCTCTGACCGCCGATATCAAGCAAATCTCGGGTGCCTTGCTCACCGGCACCAGGGGTAATGTCCGTAACCCGGTCTGGCTGATGAACCCGCAGCAGATTAACAGCGCACTCTATGTTGCGGCACCTGGCGCCGGGGTGTTCCCGTATCGTGGCGAAATCCAGGCCGGGCAGTTGGGCGGCTGGCCGATCATCGACTCGGGTACGGTTCCGGCCGGTACCGTGATTGCTATCGATGCGGCGGACTTCGTGGCGGTGGGCGGCGACGCGCCACGCTTCGAAATCAGCGATCAGGCGACGTTGCACATGGAAGACACGACGCCGCTCGATATCGGCACGGCGGGCTCGCCGGCGACCGTGGCGGCGCCAGTCAAATCGATGTGGCAGACCGACTCGCTCGCTCTTCGGCTGATCCTGCCCACCAACTGGACCATCCGGCGCGCGGGCGTCGTTGCCTGGGTGGCCGGGGTCACTTGGTAACAAATACTCGAAGCAAGGAAAGGACTGCACATGGCAGAGCAACACGACGCCGTTGCCGAGGCGACGAAGAAACGCCTCGCCGACGAGAAGCAAGCACGCGAGAAGGCGCAAGCCGAGCACCGTGAGGTGCTCGCGGGCGCCAAGCCGACGCCGACGCAGGACGAAAACGATCTTGCGGCATCCGGCGTGCACATCATCGAGCACGAGCCGGACGGCTCGCCGCCAGATCCTGGAATCACGCCATTGGCGCCAGAAGGCACCACCCGGACGCGGCAAGTCGAGGCGAAGAAGCCGGCAACAACCCGCAGCGATTATCAGACCCGGACCGCTACGCCGCATCATGACTGAAACGGCTGTCGCCAAGCCGCGCATTCGCGTCAAGGCCACGAGCGTTCCGACGTTCGTGGCCAAGGCCGAGGGCGAGGCGCACGCCGGCCCGTGGCTGCTGCCGGTTTCCGGCGGGTGGCTGCCGGCCGACGTCGGCGACAGCATCAATTGGTGGCAGAACGGCCACAGCATCCAGGGCACGTCGACACAGTCGGCGATGGTCGAGGCTTGCGTCTCGGCCTATGCGCAGACGGTGGCGATGCTGCCCGGCGATCATTGGCGGCTCAACGACAAGGGTGGCCGCGACCGCGTTACGACTTCAGCGCTGTCGCGGCTGCTGCGCCACCCTAACGACTATCAGTCGAACAGCGACTTCATGCTGAACCTGACGCGCTCCCTCTACCTCGAAGGCAATGCTTATGCGCTGGCGCTGCGCAATTCGCGCTACGAGATCGACGAGCTCCACATCATGGACCCGTTGCTGTCCTATCCGCGGCTCGGCAACAGCGGCGAAATCTTCTACCAGTTGTTCGGCAATCAGGTGATCGAGCGGCGGCTCGGCGGCGAGCCGTTGATCATTCCGCAGCGCGACGTGCTGCACATCCGGTTGCATACGGTCAAGCATCGCTGGCCGGCGCCGCTGATCGGCGAGAGCCCGATCGTCGCCGCCTATAGCGACATCGGCGTCAACGCCGCGATCGCGCGCCAGCAGTTGGGATATTACCTCAACGAGGCGCGGCCATCGGCGGTGATCACGACCGATCTCAGTCTCACGCCGGTTCAATTGCAGGAGTTGCGCGCGCTCTGGGACGAGCAATCCAAGAAGCTACACCAAGGCGGCACCCCGATCATGACACGGGGCGTCAAAGTGCAGCCGTGGTCGCAAGGCGGCAAGGATGCCGCCACCGCCGACATGATGAAACTCTCGAACGAGCACATCGCGCTCGCATTTCGCATCCCGCTGCAAATCCTCGGCATCGGCGGCACGCCGTATGGTTCGACCGAATTGCTGATGCAGAGTTGGATCGCGAACGGGCTCGGCTTCGCGCTCAATCACATCGAGGAAGCGATCGGCCTGCTGTTCGGTCTCAAGGGTCAGCCCGAGGAGTACGTCGAGTTCGACACCGCGGCGCTGCTGCGCTCGGCGATGAAGGACCGCATCGAGAGCCTCGCGCGCGGGGTGCAGGGCGGCATCTTCGCGCCGAACGAAGCGCGCAATTCGGAAGGCTACGACAGCGTGCCATTCGGCGACGAGCCGCGCGTGCAGCAGCAGGTCGTGCCGCTCAGTCAAGTCGGCAAAACCCCTGCGCCGCCCGCACCCGTCGCACCACCGCCCGCGCCGGACGGCAGCAAGCCTGCTGAGCCAGATCCCAAGCCGCCGGCACCGCAAAAGGGCTATCGCGATGACACTGCACGAAAGAGAAGAATTCTTGCCAGCGCCGCCCGCGTCGGACGACTCCGACGATCTGCTTGATGCGTGGAGCGAGGCGCTTGGTGAGGTGCTCGATACTGAGCGGCGGCAATGGCAGCGCGAGCGCGCTCTCATCGAGGCGCAGGCGCAGGCGTCGATCACCGAGGTCCGGGCCGGCTGTGCCGAACGGCTTGCCGCGATCGAGCGCCAGGTCGCCGACCGTTTAGCGACGGTGCGCGACGGTGCGCCGGGACCTGCTGGACCTCCCGGTGAAAGGGGTGATGCGGGACCGCCTGCCGTCGATTTGCTTCTCCCGCCGAAACTTGCAACAGAGATCGCGAGTGCAGCGCGTCTGCTGCACGAATTGCCGCTTGCGGCGATGCGCAAAGATGGCGCTGGCCGAGTGACTCGCATCGAGCGGGACGAGAACGGCGCGTTTGTGCCGGTCTACGAAGAGCCGCAGCCGTGATCGTCAATCTTTCCGAAGAGGCAAGCAACGCCATGCTCGACGTTCTCGCCGGCATGATGGATGGCGGCAGCATCAAGCTATTTTCTGACGAGGGGAAAACGCTTGCGGTGCTCAAGCTGTCCGATCCGTCTGTTAGAGCAGCGATCGACCGCGAGCTTGTATTCAACCAGATTGCCGAGGAAGACGCCGCGCTGGCACAGGGGACGGCCTCGTCGGCGCGTGTCGACGCCGCGGATGGCACCGAAGTGTTTTCTTGTGATGTCGGCGATCAGAATTCCGACGCAGTGATCAGGCTCAACACGACAAAGATTTACCGGGACAGTCCGGTGCGCTTGAAATCGTTCCGGTTGGCGATGCCATAAATGGCCCAGCAGATCATCAATATTGGTGCGGCGCCAAACGACGGCACTGGGGATCAACTGCGCTTGTCGTTCGACAAGTGCAATGGCAATTTCACCGAGCTTTATGCGGGCGTTGCCGCAAGTGCGCCAATCGGCAATGCGATCGAATATCAGTTTAACAACAGCACCGTTGAGCCGCCGCTTTCCGGACAGGTTCGGTTTAATCAGACAACACAATCGTCGACGACTAAACTGTGGGTGAGCCAAACCACGTTATCTGGAATAAACATCAAACAATTTCTTTCTGCTGCAACTGCTGGCGCAAAATTGATTTTCCAGGATAGAAACGACAATACCAATTACATCAAGTTTGATGTCACTGGCGCGCCGTTAGACAAGACGACCTATTGGGAGTTTGCCGTTGCCGTTACCGCGTCCGGCGGGACCCTGCCAAATGCGCCTGTGCTAGCATCCGTTACGGCTCCTGGCGGCGCTGATAAGACCTACGTCGATTCCCAGGATGCGCTGAAAGTAGCCAAGGCCGGCGACACCATAAGCGGCTCGCTGTCCATCGGCAGTGGGCTTGTCGTGAGCAGCCTTGGCGCGGACATATCCGGCAAGGTGTGGCATCGCGGCAATAGCGCGGGCGACTGGGGATCGATATTCACCGCCCCCGGCTATGGTCTACAAGTCCAGGCCGGTACCGGAAGCGGCAACATTTCTTTTCAAGTCAGTAACGCAGCAAACAGCGCTACCTATTTCAGCGTCAGGGGCGACGGCGCTGCGCAATTTTCGGGAAACGTCACCGTTGGGTTCAACGGCAATATCTTCCTTGGAAACAACTCCTACGGGCCGTGGACCGGGCGCATCAACATCAATTCGTCTCCGGGCTCGGCGATTTATGGAATTACGTTTCGACCGGACACCGACACCAACTCCAACCCGTGCCTGTTCGCCAATGCTGCCGGGGGTGGCGTCGGCTCGATCACGACCAGTGCGGGAGGGACGGCCTACAACACGGGCTCGGATGAGCGGCTGAAGGAAGCCTTCGAAACCTTCGATGCTGGCCGCATCGTCGATGACACCGAGGTGTGGTCCTTCAAGTGGAAGAGCACCGGCGAGCGCTCCTATGGCGTCAGCGCGCAGCAGGCGCAGCAGGTCTACCCAGAGGCGGTGACCTACCTGGACGAGCAGGACTGGTACGGCATCGATTACTCCCGGTACGTGCCGGTGCTGCTACAGGAGCTCAAGACGCTGCGGGCGCGGGTTGCGGCGCTGGAGGGCGCTACCGCTGTCAAGCCGTCGTCGCGGCGATGACCGGCGCCACCGGCTATAAGGACGCCCCCGACGTTGTGCAGTCCCCCAATCCGTGGACGGTGATCGCGGCGCTAACCAAGGGGCTGCAAGAAGCAATGGCTCGGATCGAGGCGCTGGAGGCGCGATGATATTCCGCGTCAGCAAATGACCGGTACCGCTGATAGTACACTTTGGACCGCCGACACCCATTGCGTCACTGCGGATGGCCGGATCATCTGCATCGACGCGGCTGTGGTCGAGGCCGCCGCGGCGGCGGAGATCGTCGACAGTGTCGTTCAGTGGGCTGGGGTTGCTGTTGTCAGTGAGGCTGCTTATGCGGTCGAGACGCTCGACGCGGTTGTCCAGCCGGCGATCGTTGTTGTCATTGGCGGCGGGACCTACCGGCCAGAACTGCCATTACCAGTCGAAGGCATCGGCGATGGCATCCTGCCGCGACTTATCGGTGAGGCGCACGGTGTCGTTATCGCGGCAAGTGCCGGTGCTGGGACGCTGCGCGGCTTCGTCGCGGTGGCCGACGGCTCGGCCGGCGCTGTCGGGCATAGCGCGGCGCAATTCGTCATTCGCGCGGCAGCGGTCGGAGCGCGCGGCCAGGCCGGCATCGCGGCTGCGGTGCTCGACGGCCTCGGCGCAGCCGGCTCGGGTGCGGTCATCACACGCGGCCAGGGTTCGGGCGTGATCGCCAATCTCGAAGCCGCTGCCATTGGACGGTGTGACGATGACGAAGCCGTCGTCGCCTGGCTCCTGGCCGCATGAGGGGCATGGCATGAGCGAGAAACCGGCCATTCCTGCGCCGCAGTACACCCTGCTTGAAGGATTCGGCACATGCCTCGCGCTGGCCCGGCGCGCGCTGGAAGAGGTGCGCACCCTGGCGCGAATTCCGGGACCCGAAGGCAAGCGCGGGGCAAGGGGTGACATTGGCGAAAAGGGCGAGCGTGGCGAGCCGGGCAAGCCCGGGCCGGCGGGCCGCGATGGCGCCGACGGCAAGGACGGTGAGCGCGGTCCACAGGGCAAGACCGGGGCGCTGCCGGTGGTGCGCGAGTGGGCGCCTGACGCCGTTCATTACGCGGGGACGGTTGTTGCCCATGCTGGTGGGGCTTGGCAGGCCGCCCGCGATACCGGGCAGGCGCCGGGGCACCCCGACTGGGTGTGCCTGGCGCGCCCTGGGCGTGACGCCGCGATGCCGCGGGTGCGCGGCACCTGGGCCGAGGGCGAAACCTATGCGGCACTCGACATCGTCGCGAACGGAGGCTCTGGCTTTATCGCGCGCTCTGACGCGCCGGGGCCATGCCCGGGCGCCGGCTGGCAGATGATCGCAGCCAACGGCAAGCAGGGCATCAAGGGACCGCCCGGGGAGCGCGGCGACCGCGGCGAACCTGGTGCGCGTGGGCTGCCGGGCGCGTCCGCACCGCTAATCGTCGGCTGGACGATCGACCGCAAGACCTACACCGCCACGCCGGTCCTGTCGGATCAGAGCCCGGCGGCACCGCTCGAACTGCGCGGCCTGTTTGAACAGTTCCACGACGAGGCGCGCTGATGGCTGACGTCTGGGTCAAGGTGCTGACGCCGGCCGACAGCTACGCCCTGCTGACGTTGGACGAGCTCAAGCCCATGCTCAACGTGCCGTTGAGCAACACCACCGAGGATGAACTGTTCCAGATGTGGATCGACCAGTACAGCGACGTGGTCGCCACCATGTGCAATCGCGTGTTTGCGTATGAGACGGTCGCGGAGACCTGGCGCAGCGAGTCAGCGCCGTTCGATCGCGCGCTGTTGTTCCTGACGCGTTACCCGGTCGCTGATGCCGATATCACCGCGGTGGAATCGCCACGCGGCAACATCCTCGATCCGGCCAGTTACGAAGTTGAGAACGTATCCGGCAAGCTGCGCATCGAGGGCGGCTGGACCGAGCCGGTGACCGTGACCTACAGCGGCGGCTATCATTTGCCGGACGAGGCGCCACCGGCACTCAAGGCGGCCACCGGGTTATTGGTCCAGGCGGCGCAGATGCAGTCGAAGGTTCCCGCGTCCGCTGTCCGATCGGTCTCGCATGGTGAAACCCGCGTGCAGTATTTCGATCCGGTGCAGATGTTCGGCAAGGCCGGCGGCGCCGCGCCGTTGATGCAGGCGACCGATACCGTCAACGCCCTGCTCTACAAATACATGCGGTTCTACGCATGACCATCGACTATAGCGCGATGCTGTACGATCCGGTTTACGCGGAGATCGGCGTGCCGGCGGTGTTCACCGTGGTGGGGGCCGATACCGGGGCCGAGATCACTGTCATCGACGACACGCGGCCGAAGCTGCTGCCAACCGGCTCCAGTGCCGGCGCCGAGGTGCAGAGCGTCGGTCCCGGCGCTTTCGTTCGCATTCCCGAACTTACTGCGAAGGGCATCGCGCGCGCCGACTATGGCGATGCGGTGTTGGCGTTCAACGGCAGGAGTTGGATCGTGCGTTCGTGGGAACTGCGCGGCAGCCCGAACGGCGAGGATTTTGGCGAGGTGCGGTTCAGTTTGAAGGCCGGCGCCGTTGGCTGACGTTCGCGAGGACATTCTGGCGCGACTGCTCGAGGTGGTCGCCAGTATTCCGAACATCCGTTCGGCGCAGCGCAACAACGTCGAGATCCCGGAAGACCAGTTGCCGGCGGCGATCGTGTTCGACGGCGATGAGGAAACCAACGATGCCTCCGATCTGTCCATGCGGCCTCCTAACCGGCCGACAATGGTCCGCATGCATCCCGAGATCGTCATCGCGCAGCAGGCCGACGAGGCTGGATCAGACCTTAGCGGCTTGCGGCGGGAACTGATCAAACGGGTGATCACCGATACCGCGCTCAACGAGACGATCGTCAAGACCGGGCGGTTCGGCAACGGCGCGATCCGGTATCTCGGCTGCCAGACCGACCTCGGTTGGGGGCGGTCGCTGCAGGGGGCGCTGCGCGCTCAGTTCATGTTCAAGTACGCACTCAAGATAGAGGACCTATGAGCCATGCCCGTATCGCCTAGCGTTCAAAACTATCACATCGGCAAAGGTATCGTCTCGTTCCAGGAGGACGGCGCCGCAGACTTCCTCGATCTCGGCAACGCGCCGTCGTTTGTGTGGACGCCGACGACTGCAAAGAAGGAGCACTTTTCGAGCAGAGAAGGCATCAAAGTCAAAGACTTCACCGCAATCACTCAGGTCGGCGCGACAATCAAATTCACACTCGATGAAATCAACGCGCCGAACCTGGGTCTCTTCACTCTGGGCGAGGTCGGAACCGCCGACGTTGATGGTAGTGTCACGGTGTCGGCTTTCAAGAAGACCGAGATCATCGGGACGATCAAAGTCGAGGGCACCAATGACGTCGGTCAGCATGTCGATTTCACCGGCCGCATATCGATCAACCCGACCGGAGACTTCTCTTTCATCACCGACGCCGACGACTTCAGCAAACTGCAGATCGAGGCCGAGGTGCAGAGGGATGACACCACCGGGGACTTTGGCGTGTTTACTGTTCATGAGCCGGTGGTGGGGCCGTAATGGCCGATTTATTGGATATCGCACCATCGACGGCGGTCGAAGTCGTCTGGATTGACGGTCGCCGGGTGAGCGTGCGCGGCGTGTCGGTTGACGCTATCGCGTCTATCGTCGCGCGGTTTCCCGAGGTGAGATCGCTGATCAGCGGCGGCGTCGGCGACAGCCTGGTCCCACGATTGATCGAAGGCTGCGCCGCTGCGGTCGGGCCGATCATTGCCGCCGGCTGCGGACACCTTGCTGATGCGATTTATGAGCAGCATGCGGCCAAGCTGTTGCCCGAGTATCAGTTAAAATTTCTCACCGCCATTTTCAGGCTGACATTCCCAAACGGGATCGGCTCCTTCGTCGAGGCGCTGACGGGCCTCATCGCCGGAACGGGCGAAGGGGCAAAGCCCATCAAGGTCCGCTCGCGGAAATCGCCCTCGCCGTCGTTGCCCTCGGCCGACGCGCAGGGATCGGCCCCGATTTTGCAATGACGCTGACGCCGCGGCAGATCGCGGCCTACCTCGAATTCGGCGAGCAGCTCGACCGGTCGGATCGGGCGAACGACCTGGCGATCGCGGCGATCGGCGCGCAGGGCGACCCGAAGTCGATCGAGAAGACGCTCAAGGATTTGGGCGGGTGAACTGGTTGATGCATCACTTCCCTCCTTTGCGCTCACTGGCTGCGCGGCCACCGCAATGATGACCACGGGCATCGCGGTCACTCGGGGTTTGACATGGTCCGGTGGTTGCCGTGCGAGCCGTGATGGCTACAGGCGTGGGTTGATTGGACGGTTGCGTACTGGTCACTTTTCCGCAAGCGGCCACTGAGAGCGCTAATCCAATGCCACATATCAAGCATAAAAATTTAGACACAATTTCTTTCCCTTTCATTTTCGACGTACTTGGCTGGCTATACGAAGTCAGGGCGCTCGTCTTGGCGTCCCGTGCCACAACTTGTTCATTCGTGCCAATCTGACCTGACATGAAGCTCGTCTTCTCGGAGCAGCAAGGGGTCTTTGATCGGCTGATCGAGGACATCGAGAAGCAGATTGACGACGCCAAGGCCGGCGCGGTGCAGGACGCGGCCGAGTTCGCGATAGCGCAGGGTCAGGGGAATATCGCGGCAGCCGGTTTCGGGCGATCGCGGCAGGCGCTGCAATCAAAGTTCTTCGCCAACGAAGGCGGCGATCCAGCGGCATTGGTGTTCTTCAGCATGCCGTTCGCGAGCGTGTTCGAGCGCGGCGCGACGATTAGCGGACGGCCGTTGCTGTGGTTGCCGATCGAGCGAAACTTGCCCGGCGGTATTCATTCGCCACGGCAATACGGCCGCCGGTTGGTGTCGGTGAATGTGACCGGCAAACCGCCGCTGCTGTTCGATGCCGGCAATCGGGATCTGGGGCCGCTGTTCGTCGGCGTCAGCCAAGTCAACATCCGCAAGCGGCTCGATCTTCGTCGCATCTTTGCGCAGGCAGCATCGCGACTGCAGGAATTCTACGAGAAACGGATCAAGGGCTGATGGCGACAATAAGCCAACGCATAAGCATCGAGGGCGGCGACGACGTCCGCAAGGCGCTTGAAGAGCTCGGCAAGGCTGCCAGCGATGCTTTCAAGCAGATCGCGGACGCGGGCGAGAAAGTTAAGCTTGATCCGGAGACCCAGAAATCGTTCGACGGCCTCGTCGAGGCGAGTTCGAAACTTGCTGATCAGTTTACCGAGCTCGGCAAGACCGCGTCGCAAGCGGCACCGGAGATCGAGAAGGTCGGCGAGGGCGCTACCAAGGCGGACGAGGGCTTTGCTGCGCTAGGCGAATCGGGCACCAAGGCTGCCGCAGCAATCAGCTCGGTCAGTGATGCCAGCGAGAAGGCCGCCGACGACACCGCTAAGGCTGGCGATGCGGCAAATAAATCCTCGGAGGGATATGCCAACCTAACGCTTAATGTGATCAAGACTGGCGCCGCTATCGTCTCGGCCGGCGGCAGCATCGCCTCGGCGGGTACCGCAACCGCGTCCTTGGCGGCGCAGACAGTGACCGCCGCCGCCGCGGTCGGGACATTTGCGATCTCCCTGGGTTCGGTCCTGGTGCCGGCTGTCCTGGCGGCGGTCGGTGTCGTCGGTAAGCTCGGTTCCGCGCTGGCTGACATGGCGACCACAGATGCAAAACTCTCGGACGTGCTCGAGCACACCTCGCGCGCCACCAAGGACATCGGCGAGAGCTTCACCAAATTGCAGGTCGGACAGGCCGCCTTCGAGCAGATGGGCGTCAGCGGCGCACGGTTCCGGGACATCATGGTCAAGATCGCGGAGGCCTTGGGGCCGTCGTTCGATCCGGGTGCCGCCATCAAGGCTTCGGCGGACAACATCACCGCGGCGACCGACAAGGCGCTGCTAGCCGAGAAGGCGTTGCTGGAGGCGCGAATCCAACTCTCGAAGGTCGACCACGGCCCGCCGCTGCCGTTCACAGAAATGCGATTGCTCGACATCAACCGCGAGCTCCTGGAACAAACCAAGGAGCTAGCGGTAGCCCGCAAGGCTGCCGACGCCGCCGCCACTGCATCGAGTGACGCGGACAAGGAGAAGGCCAAGGCGGTAGCTAACAATCTGGAGAATGTCGTGAATCTGATCCGGCAGGTCGAGGCCGGATCGAAGGATATCAAATTCGACAAGCTGACAGAGGCGTCGACCAAGCTCGAGGCCGTAAAAAAGGTGTTGCAGGATGTTACCAAGACGGGCAGCGACTTCTCGCAGACGCTGACCAATATCATTGCCAACCTGCCGCAGAAGGACGCCCTCGCGGTGGGCAAGGCGCTCGGCTTCTCGGACACTGATATCGATCGCGTGCGGCGCTACGGCACCGAGGTCGGCAAGATCACCGGACTGTTTGCTAAAATCAATAAGGCCGGCGTCCTGATCGACCCGTCGGCTGCCAAGACTTTCGATGCGATGGCCGATAGCACTCAGCGGCTCGACAGCGCTTGGGCGCGGCTCAAGCAGGCGTGGGACAGCACGGTCTTTTCACGCCTGGGTGCGGCCGGCGTGAGCGCGTTTAATAATATCGCTGCGGCCGCCGTCGAGGCGACCGCGGCAACTCTGGAGACCTTCAACGAGTGGGGTGCCGCGGTCGGCAAGATCCTCGGGCAAGCCGCCGAGGGCTGGGGTCGCATCTTCAAGGGGTTGGGCGCGCTGATCCAGGCCGCTGTCAACACGCCGATCGAGAACGCCTGGGCATGGATCCCAGAGGCCTTCAACAGCGCCATCCAGGGGATCGGCTCCATCCTCTCACAGGCCACGGCGTTGCTCACCGAGTGGGTTACCACCCCGATTGCGAATGCCTGGCAGTGGATCAAGGACACGTTCAACGCGATGATCAGCAGCCTGGGCTTCAGCAGTGGCGGCGCGGTTGGGGGTGGCGGTGGTGGCGATGGATTCGCTTCCGGTGGCCTGCTCGGCGGCCGTGGCACCGGCACGAGCGATTCCAATTTGGCCTGGGTCTCCCGTGGCGAGTACATCACCCCGGCCAGGGCGGTGGCGCAGCCGGGTGTGCTCGCCTTCCTGGAGGCGCTGCGGCGTTCGGGCGGCAATCTGCGCAACGTACTCGACGGGATGGGGCGGTTCGCGCTCGGGGGGCTGGTGGCGCCGACGCTCTCGATCCCGGCGCTGGCCGGCGGTGGCATGAACAGCGTCACCATTAATTTCCCGGGCCTGCCAGAGATTACCGGGCTGCGGGCCTCGTCCGACGTGGTCGACCAATTGCGCAAGGCGGCGGCCATGTCGCAAGTGCGATCGGGCGGCAGAAAGCCCAGCAGGTACTCTTGATGCCGGCCTATACGCTGCTCGCGATCGACGGCATCGACTTCTCGCAATATGCCGTGCGCGGCATCACCATGACGCTGGCGCCGATCGATCAGGCCAAGAACGTCGCGCGGGACTGCCGTGGGGCATTGGCCGACATCTCGGTCGCGCAATTCAGGCAATACAAGGTCACCATCACCTGCACCGATCACGAGGCGCCCGAGCTCACCGACGTGTGGCCGGGCCAGGATGTCACCATCACCTGCATTCCAGGTCTAGGCGCCGCCAATGGGGCTGGCGACGTGTTGACCATTCTTACGAAGGTGACGGCCTGGAATACGTCGCGCGACGAATGGGCGGCCGAGGTGGCGTGGACGCTTGAGGCCGAGCAGAGGACCGTCTGATGCCGGCCGGGATGCCTTACTTCGCCTGGATCGATCCGGACGAGACGACGTTCGGGGCTGAGCACATGCGCTGGGATGAGGATGTGTTCTCGTTCACGCTGGCGCAGGACGAAGGCGATCCGGCGAGCCTCACTATCGTGGTCCGTCGGCCACGCAATACGGCGGGCGATCCGATCGGGCTGCTTGGTCCCGGCCGCAAAATCTGGGCGTGGTTCGCGCTCGACTGCGGGCCTGACTTGATCCGTTTTCGCGGCCGGTTGGTCGGTGTCCCCACAAGCATCTTCGAAGAGTTGGTGACCTTGGAATTCGTCGCGCGCCCGATCGACCTCACGGCGCAGAAAAATGCATTGGCCGACAGCCTTCGCGTGCTGCCGTATTATGACGAGGTGGTTATCGACCCGTCGCGCCGCACCGATCCGGAGGTCGTGTTGGAGGGTTACAGCGCGATCTGGCATTACGATCGCGAGACCCATGTCCTTACGGTCTCGGATGAGATTACCGGTGAGGACGGTCTTGTTGAATTCGACGGCGCCAGCGAAGATGGCAAGGTGCTTTATGACGGCCTTGCTCTTAGTCTCACAAGCGGACCACTTACACAGGTTGATGTCAGCGCCACATATACTTGGACACAATCGGCAACCGGGAATGTTGACCTAACTAAATATCTCATCAGAAATTGGCCTGGCTCTGGACCCAACTATATTACGTCGTTCACCCTGGATGCTAATTCATGGCCAAAGACTGGGGCCACGCTCGGCGACGGGTGGGTCGCCGCCGATGCGGCGGCTTCTTCGAAATACGACTATAAAATGGAGACGTCGACGTCAGGCAGCACATTGACTGTGAAATTCCCGGATACATCGTGGTTTGGCCCGTCAAGTTGGACCACAACCGCTACGACGACCGGTACGGGCTTCGTTCAGCCGCCGGGGTCAATTACTTATCCAGATTCATATACAGATACAATTGACGTAAAAACATCGCCCGGTGAAACAACCGACGTTGGAACATCAACTTATACGTCATCCTACAGCCGCAATACTACTGGTACCGCGTCTGTGCTGACGCTCAATACGTTCGTCGTCACGCTGCTGGCAGGCTACTCGGCCAATCGCCAATGCACCGAGCGGGTGTCGCTCACGCTTGTAGCCGACGTCCAGCATGTTCTGACCACTCCCGAGGATGGTGAAGCGCTGAAGATCGCCGATATCAACTCGGTAAACCTGAGTCAAATGATTGGCGATGGCGCCGCTGCCTATCTGCCAATCGGGGATGCGCGTCGGCGCTCCTATATTGCCACCGAACGAGGCAACAACAGCCTGGAGCATCTGATTGCATTGGCGCGCGCACAGTTGATGCATCGCGCGCGGGTGGTGCAGATCGCGTTTGCGCCGAAGCTCTCGCGCATGCCGGAAATAACGCTGCGCAAGAATGTGTTTTTGGTCGAGCCACGGGTCGGCGAGGCACTGGGTAAGATCATCGGATATTCATTGGCGCTCGATGGTTCCGCCGGTCGGATTGGTTGCGAGGTCCGCATCGGATGTTCCATCGGCCGTGGTGGTTCGGCCGTCGCTTCCGGTGGAGCGCCGACCTATTGCACCATCGATTATACCGGAGCCGATTATCAGCAGTTCACAGAACGCACGGTGCTTTTTGATTCCTCGGTAGGCTACCAGCCTCCGAGCGCCAATCCGAACGACGACGGTATTGATTTTCTGTCGGTGCTGCGGGCTGAAGATGTGATTGAGACACCGCTTAACGTTGAGAACCCAGCATCTGTGCAGTCAACTCATCTCGCACACCTGCCTCTCGCTGTGGCTCGCGAGGAGATAAAAAAAGTTCAGACTCGCGCGACTTTCAAGCTCAAGAGCATGACGCGCGAATTTACCAGCGAGTACGATCTGCAGGTAACCGATCTGAACATTCCGACTGGCTACGACCTGGAGGCGGCGTGATGGCAGGGTTTGAGGTTATCGTTAGGCCGGTCATCCTCCCTAACATTCGTCCCGCCCTACCTCGCATTCTTCCGCCTGTACCTGATCCGAGTCAGGGCCTTTTTGTTCTTAACGGCGGCGACGGCAACTTCCTCGGCATTTCAACAACGTTCAGTGTCAGCTTCTCACAACAGCAGCCCCATAAGGAAGCCGTGCGGCAATACGATACAGAAAGGGTCTACAAGAAAGACGAGAAGAAGGGGGGCTCAGCCAAGGATACAAGCAACGTCGACAAGGACACCTATGTCGACGTGGAGCGCCTACGAAGAGTTAGACTTGACACCTCGGATGGACCGATAAAGGTGGTTTATAACGATCCGCCGGAAGTCGACAACGTCGAAACGTTGCAAACGAATCTGGTGCGGTAAACATGACCTTAGTCTTCGTCACGAGTGGGGCTTGGGGACCCGGCACCGGCGCGCCGAATAGCGCTGCCCAGGTCGACGGCAATTTCTATGATGTCGATCAGCGCATTGTCGCGCTGAATGCAGACTTGGACGAAGGCAAGCGCATCGACACCGTTACCTATACGTCGAACAGCATGACGTTCCATTTCACAGATGGAACGACGCAAACCATTCCGCTACCGATTGCGATTATTTCTTACGTGGGGCAGTGGACCAACAGCACTCCATACGCCCGCGGCCAGATGATCTCGGTTCGCAGTCTCGGCATGTTTCAGGTGCTGGTGGATCATACGACGCCGCCGATGCCGGCCGCGTTCGATCCGAATGCGACGGACGGCAGCGGCAATCCGCTCTATCAATTCTGGATGCCGCTGTATGACGTCAACTATGATGCGGCAATCTTCGTGCCTGGCACTGTCCAGCGTGCAGCGGGAGAGGTGTTGTTTCAGGCGGTCGCCAATCGGACGATGCAGTTGGCGAGTGGAAATGCTCATGCCTATGCCTATCTCGATGTCGGCATCGGTGCGGGCACTAATATTATCATTTCGATTCAGAAGAACCGAGTTCAGATTGGCACCATCACGTTCACCGCCGGTGCCGCGCTTGACGCTGGGGGCGGGCAGAGCGGCGCATTCAATATTCCGGCCACCGCGCAACTTGCCGAGGGCGACACCTGGTCGCTCAAAGTCACGCAATCCAATAATGCCGCGCCGACTGGCCTGTCGGTGACGCTGCCGTTCCTGCGCACGGATATATGATGCCGGTCGGGCCGTACTCTCCGGACGCATTGACGCGCATCATAAATGTGAATTGGGGCGGGGACGTCATCGTGGCCTTTGCCCAGGTAAATTTTCTGGTCCCCGGGCCCAAGCCTTTTATATTTTTAGCAAGTGAAGATATCGAATTTCTGGCTCAACGTCAGTTCAACTTTGTCAATTTCCCTTATGATGGGCATGATGCCGTGGCCACGCTGTATAAGGTCAAAGTGAACCAAGGCGAGTTCATGGACACCGTTACGCCGGACCTTTTTATTGATGGTTTTGATCTAGGGGACGCGCAGGGCATCTACGTTTTTTCTATCGGTGATGATCTTAACAAGGGGATTGAAAGAGCCTTCACCGGCATAGCACAAGCACTATACGCAGGTTATGCGGAGGGGCATGATTTGGATGGTGCGGCACCTGTGAAACCCGACATATCGCCACCAGGCATGTTGTGGAGCATAGGCATGGCCAGTGTTCCGAGTGGGACCGAGACCGCATGGAAAATACGGTTTGGAAACCATCGGGACGATGATCCTGCAGGATCGTCTGCAGACCTGCCCAATGCCATGGTGCAGTGTTATCCGTTGGGGCCTACTTATAATCCGGCTGGCAATGATCCTACCGCTGAAGTTTTTGGCTATACCATAAGCATGTATCGCCTTGACTCTGGAGGTGTAGGTACTTCATACGGCGCGTCCGCTTTGGGCGAAGAGCCTGGTCGAAATATGGACCCGGCATGGCATCAACCCGTAGATAACGCCATTCCCCCTGCGAAGGGTATTCCATTCAGCGCCGATCCACCGCCGCTGGTCACAAATGACACGCCATCCGCCTGATGCTTGTCTGTAGCGTCAGCCAGTTAGCTCGGCGGGCGGCGATCGCGGCCGATCTCGCCGAGGCTGCCACTGCGGTGGATGCGCCGGGGACCGGCAACGTCGTGTTCGCCACGCTGGTCGACGATCCGGCATCGGTGCGCGAGTTCGTCGACGCCTACCTCGGCCAGATCATGCTGGAGGCAGCGAGCGCTGCCGCCACCGTCAACGCCGGTCTGGTCTATGCCGCCCGCGTCGACGAGGCTGTTGTCGCGGCCGATACGCTCGTCGGTGCTGTGCCGACTATTAAGAGTGCAGCCGTGGCCGAAGCGGCGAGTGCGGCTGACCTGGTTGACTACACCGTCGCTGGCCCGACCTTTAACGGAGTGCTCGCGCTCGACGGCCCGATCATGCCGGCAAATCCACAACCAACCGTGATCTATATCGAGGGATAAATCTTGGCCTTCGCAGACACCACCTGGTATTGCAACGCGGGTGACCAGTCGACAACTGGGCATTACGCCGTGGCGAAGTTCGTTGCCTCGGGTGTTTATTCCGCCGGACAATTAGTTCGCCAGTTGACTGCGCCGACAGTCGGCAATGAACGCGTGTTCGTGGTTATTGTCGCCGGCACGGCCAGCACCGAACCGGCATGGACGGTTACACGCGGAGCCAAGAACACATCCGGCACGGTGACGTTTCAGGAATGCACTGGCGCGTCTGCGGTCAATGGCGATGCGACCAACACGCCAACGTGGAGCGGCTTTCGGGCGATCGCGACGGCGGTGACGCTGGGGGCGATCATCCAGCGCAACAACGGCGCGAGCTATTGGATATGCTCGACCGCGGGGAGTGTGGGCGCATCCGAGCCGGCATGGGCAAACAACACGGCCGGCACGACGCAGGTCGACAGCACGGTGACGTGGACCTGTCTGGGTGTGGTGGGCAACTTCACCGGCGGCCAGGCCCCGCACGCGCGGCTCGCCAATGCCTGCGTCGCCAGCTGGTGGGGGGCGGGTAATACAATCTACGTCGGCGACAACCATGCCGAGAGTCAGACAACGGCGATCACCATTGCGCCAGGATTGTCGCAGACGACGATGGGCCGGATCGTTTGTCACAACCATTCAGGTAGCTATCCGCCGACATCGGCCAATCTAGCGACCACGGCAACAATCTCGACGACTGCAGCGGTAGCTATCAACATCAACGCCAGTGCGGGGGCGCTTTATTGTTATGGGCTGACGTTCATTTCGGGGGTTGGGCAATCGTCAGCGTCAAATATAGCATTCTTCCCAGGCAGTGCTTTTTATTATTTCGACTCATGTGTTTTCAAGTTGGCAAACACCGCCAGCGCTGCCATAATCGTACTAAACACGACATCCTCTGGCAGTACAATCTGGCACAACTGCCAGGTGAGCTTTGCCAACGTTCTGCAAATTCTCAGCGTTGCCTATACCGATTTTACCTGGAAAAATACCGCGCAGGTGTTGGCAACCGGGTCGACGGTGCCGACAAATTTGCTGGGTCAAAACACTGCCAACGCTTTCAGCAGCATTGTCCTTGAAACGCTCGATCTTAGTCAGTGGACTTCTGTTTTTATATCGTCGGGGGGTCCCCCTGCTTCAATCGGCAACTGGCTCGTCAAGGACTGCAAGCTCAACGCTGCCGCGACGTTTCCAAGCCCTGTGAACACTGGCCAAATAATCCAGATTGTTCGTTCCGACAGCGGTGCTACGGCGTACAAATCGGCGCGTTATGCATCGGAAGGCACCGAGACCACCGAGACCTCGATTACCCGCGTCGGCGGCGCGACCGATCCGACCGGGCAGGCGCAGAGTCGCAAGATCGTCACGACCGCCAATAGCCAATGGCTGCGGCCGTTCAAGGCCGAGCCGTATGCGATCTGGAACCCGACGACCGGCGCCAATGTCACGGTGACGGTCTATGGCACGGTTAACGCCGGATCGCTGCCGAACAACGACGATATCTGGTTAGAGGTTGAATATCTCGGGTCATCAGCCACGCCATTGGGCACCATCGTCACCACCACCAAGTCCAACCTGTTGGCAGCGAATGCGGCGGTCGCGGCGGATGGCTCGACCTGGAACGGCGGTGGCTCGGGTGCCGGCTGGTTGCCCTTCAAGCTCACCACCACGCTGTCATCGCCGCAGCCCGGCCTCGCCGGCTACCTGCACGCACGGGTGCGAACGGCGAAGCCTTCGATGACATACTACCTCGATCCCAAGGTCGTTCTGACCTGAACAACTTCTCAAGGAGAAAGCCATGGCTGAGGAACGCGCCAACGCGCGCGACTGCAATGACGCATCCGTCATCCGTGGCAGCGGCATCGGCGAAAGTGCTGAGGCGCACGGCCGATATGAGGTCGAATGCATCGGCGCGGACGGCAATCTCAAATGGCGTGAGGTGATCGAGAATGTGGTCGCCACCGTCGGCAAGAACCTGATGCTGGATACGGCCTTTGCGGGCTCGGCCTATACGGTGGTCGGGCCTTACATGGGCCTGATCTCGTCGGTGTCGTATTCGGCGGTCGCTGCCGGCGACACCATGGCATCGCATTCGGGATGGCTGGAGGCCGGCGGCGCTAATGCGCCGACCTATTCTGGCAATCGCAAGACCGCGGTCTGGTCTGCCTCTTCGGCGGGATCGAAGGCGCTGTCGGCGGCACTCTCTTTCGCCATCACCAGCTCGGGCACGGTCAAGGGTGCGTTCCTCAATTTCGGCAGCGGCGCGGTCAACACGAAGGACGATACCAACGGTGTGCTGTGGTCGGCTGGGACGTTCTCGACTGGCGACAAGGCTGTCGTGAACGGCGACACGCTCAATGTAAACTACTCAACGAGCTTGTGAGGGGAAGTCATGAGCCTGACCGCAATCCTTCTGGGCATCATCAACATCGCGATCGTCGTTGCCATCCTGTTGCTGGTCGGCGCGGTCATCCTTTGGTTCTGCAACTGGTTCGGCTTTGCCGTGCCGGCCATGGTGCAAAAGCTCTACATCGGCGTGGTCGCACTGATTGCACTCTACATGCTGGTCAGCCTGCTGCTCGGGCTGCCATCGGTGCGCCTCATCGGGCACGTTGCGTTGCCCGTATTGGCTGCGACGTGAGGTGAGTCATGGTCGTCGAGCAGGCTGGCCAGGTTGCCTCGTCGACGATCGAGGCGATGAAGTCGACGCCGCTGGCGATTGCGCTGCTGGTGGTCAACATGGCGTTTCTCGGCTTTGCCGCTTACGTGCTCGGCGAGGTCGCCGCCAACGCGAGCGAGCGCAACAAGTCGCAGCTTGAACTGATCACCAATCTAGTGCGCGACCTTCGGGATTGCCGCCAAGGTCCACCGACCTGAGAGGGACGTCATGAGCTATGAGCGCATTGTCATATCGTCCGGTCACGGCAAATACGTTGAACCCAAACCCTCAACCTGACCGCCATGGTATTGTGCGAAAAGGCGACGACGGAGGAATGGCTATGAAAGCGACAAATCAAATGGCACCTCAAATTCATGATTTTTCCAGCTTACCGAACAACGCTGTCGACGAAGTATTGCGGCTTGGTGAAGCAACTCTGACCGGAACCGTTCAGATCGCCGTTGCTGCCGATCAGCGGGCCACTGCCATGGCAGGCATCTTCGGCGCGGGATTTGTCGCCCTGCTGGCAGTTGCGGCAGCGATTGCCACGAACGAGCGCTACACGCCATCGCTGTTTTTTGCCGCGCTCACTACGGCTACGGGATTATTTGTGGCGGCGGTCTGCTGTGCATGGGCCGCACGGCCCAACGATTTCTTTGTCGGGGGCTATGAACCGCGCCATATCATGAAATCGACTGGCGATGTCGTATGGATGAAACGCTACGCCTGCGAGGATGTGCAGAAACGAATCGACGCCAATGCTCGCTCGCTTGAAAAGGGAGCAAAACTCGTAATTGCTGGCGCAGTCATCGCTTTCTTGTCGCCGGTGGCAGGAGGGGTCGCTTTTTCACTTAACCGCCTTTTTTGATTGGCGTGCTTGCATCGGGCCGGGGTGGTGGCGGCTTTTCAGGTTCCGGTGGTGGTGACGGAGAAGGCTGTTTGGGCTCGTCGTTCATTTTTTGCCTGTTATAGATCGAGCACGGCGCGCCGAACACGGCCGATAACTTCTATATCTGTTTTATCGGGAACGCACAAAAATGAGCTACAACAGCATTGTTATAAGTTCCGGTCACGGCAAGTACGTGCGCGGCGCGAGCGGCATCATCGATGAGGTCGACGAGGCCCGCCGCGTGGTCGATGAGCTAGCCAACCAGTTTCGCGATCGCGGCGTGGACGTGAAAGTGTTTCACGACGACGTCAGCCACTCGCAGAACGAAAATCTCAACCGGATCGTGGACTATCACAACGCGCAGTCGCGCGACCTGGACGTATCGGTGCACTTCAACGCCTATCAGTCGTGCGAAAAGCCGATGGGGACCGAAGTGCTGTACGTGACGCAGAGCTCGCTGGCGAGCCAGGTCTCGGCCGCGATCGCATCGTGCGGCTTCATCAACCGCGGTGGCAAGAAGCGCACCGACCTGTTCTTCCTCAACAACACCGAAATGCCGGCGCTGCTGATCGAGGTCTGCTTCGTCGACTCCGAGGCCGACTGCGAATGCTACGAGGTTCAGTTCCAATCCATTTGCACAGCGATTGCCGACGTGCTCGGCGGTGGCATCGAGGGCGGCGAGGAATTGCCGCCACCGGATTCCGATGCGCTGTTCGAGGCGACAGGCAGGTGCTCGACGTTCGGCGGCCCGGAGGACACTGGCGTGCAGACCGACGAAGACCTAGCATTCTTCGAAGTCGAGGCAGACATCGCCAAGGCGCCGCATCTGTTTCTGCCGTACCAGCCCCAGGGCACGACCGGGTTAGCACGGCGGCTCAATCCGCACGTCCATTACATCGCCTGCCGATGGGACTATGACGAGACGCCGCGGTCGATGCTGCTCGAAGAGGTGGCGATCGTGCGGGCGCGAAAGACCGGCATTGCGCTGACGGCCTTCCCGGCCGATTGGGGACCTAATGAAACGACCGGGCGTGTGGCCGATCTTTCGCCTGGGCTCATGCAAGACCTCGGAATCGGGACCGATGACGAGGTCGAGGTCACGTTCCCCGCTTGAAGTCTTCAGCCGGGTTATGGCATTTGGGATAGCAAATCCGACCATTGGGTTGCGTTTGACCACCTCCCCAACGATGATTTCTGGTCGCTAGAGGATTAACCCCGGCCATGCCGACATACACAGTTATTGTTGAAAACGGCTGGTCCTACATCGTCACGGCCAACGGCTACCGCGAAGGTCCGATCCGGTATCGATGGGAGGCCCAGGAATGGGCCGACGAAATGAACCAAACCGCAATCGTGTCCGCACAGCGGATCAACCAGGAGAAATAGCCCCCGATGTCGAATCCGCACCGCATGGCACCAGAAGGTGCGAAGGCCGTTGATTGGGCCGCGGAGGCGCAGCGATACTACGAGGAGCGCAACAAGTTGCGCTCCGAAAACGATCGACTGCGTGCGCAGCTCTCGCTTGCCGAACTTCGGTTGGTGGATAAAAACTGCGACTGGCTTGCCTTCAAGCATGCGTGGAACGCGGTCATGAAATCACGCCTCTCAAACCTGTAGGAACACTGCATTGCGGCGTGCGCAATGCTTACTTCGGAGTAGAAAGCACCCCCATTCTTCTCCCATTCCTCTCCCATTCTTCTCCGTTGGCACACACAGGCCCTAGATGTTGTGTCATGCTCAGTGTCCATTTTTCACCAGCTTGCAGGCGAGCTTGATCGAGCGCGGATCATCGGGGCGGCCGGCCGTGGTCACGATGATGCGCTGCCCGCACGTTTCGCACTCGATCAGGTATTGACCGCAACGCTTCGCCGGATACGGAAGCCGCTCAGTGCACGTCGCCACGGCCCCGCCAGAGGCATCCAGGTCAATGCCGTTCGGATGGGCGGGATTAGGCGCGTTTTTCGGCTCACGGCCCGCGTCGTGCCATGTGACATTCATGCGCGCCGCTTTCTGTTTCTTGACGGCTGCGACGGCTTGTTGCCCCGCGACGATTCGCCGGTGACGCCGGTCGCGTCATCGCACACCTTGCCGCAACTGGTGCAGCGGCTGACCGCGACCGGCGCTCGTTTGCGCTTTGTCATTCCCATCCCTCCGCCGCCGCGCGCAGGGCAAGCTCGCGCCGCCACTGCTCATTGTGAGCGAACCGGTCGCGTAGTTCCGCGCTTCGCCACCATCCCGGAAGCCAGACGCAGAGTGCGCAGTACGGATGGATCGGCGATGGCACGCAGCCGATGACGTGCACGCCGCATTCGCAGCACCGAAATTCGGTTTTGTTGGCGGGGAGGGTCATGGGATCGCCTCCACGCGCTCATGCCGATCGAGCCATCGTCGAATCGCAGGCGTGATCACCTCGTCGAGCGTTTGCCGTGTCCGGCTCATTGGGGTTCCCAGCTCTTCGCAGAGACCAAAAACCAGTGCAGCCGCCCGGCGACCTGATTGCATGGGTTGGGCGTCGCCGAGCCGAGCCCGAGCGTGCTCTTGTCCACCGCGCACCAGCGCGTTTTCGGCCGTTCGGCGTTGGCGAAGGCAACAACCTGAGCCTCGCTCATGCTGTCCGGCGCGCAGACCGAGCAGGAAAAGCCGTGCAGCGATGCGAACACGACCGGAGCGTCGGGCGTGGTGAGGCTGATGCGGTCATGGCTGATGGTCATGGCTTCGTGGGACGCGCTTGCGTTTTGTGGTTCTCTTCGGCCGGCCCGGGTTAACGCCGCGGCAAGCTGCAGGCAGCGGACCGCGGGCAGGCGGGATCGGCGAGCCGGGCGGCGCCAGCAAATCGGCAAGCGTGCAGGCAAGAGCCCGGGCGATCTGCGGCAGCCAGGATGTCGAGAGGCGGGTGTGCCCATTTTCCCATTTTCCGATTGTGCTTTTGTGCACGCCGAGCTCGTCGGCGAGCACTTGCTCGGAGCAGCTGCGGTGGATTCTGATCTCGGCCAGGCGGCGGCCAATGGCGGGATCGATGGCGCGTTTTCTCTGCAGCTGCATGCCTCCTCCATCGCACGAAGATTTCCTCCGCGGGCGGACGCGTTGCTTCAGTTCATCATGGGCTGGTGGCGGCGGAAGTCAGGACGTCGGGGATGAGCTCATTGGCACGGCCCTTCACGAACACATCGGTTCGGTTGACTTGGGATCCGGAGAGCGGAGCGACCTGCGATCCGACTCTACTGGCGAGCGTTATCCGCCGGTGTCATTTTGACAACCCCTACAACAATGCCGCGAACCTCGGTTTTTTGAGAAGCCGCCCCTTTGATTCTGTTGTGTTTTTTCGGGCCGGCTGTGCGGCTTTTGCCGATGCGTCACCGGGCGATCCAGCGGCTGTCGCTTAGGTGCTAATTGTTTGAATCGTTTGAAAAACCTCCGTGCGCCCCCTGGCTGCCAATCGCCCATTTTGGGGCAGATTCTGGCCTAAAAAGCGAGTCCGGCATGGACTCGATTGGCTTTCAGAAAAAAAATTCCGCCTTAGACAAGTCAACGTGCCTTGCGGATTTTGCGGATGGCCTCGATTGGGTCAAAGCCTAGAATGTCAGCTAGAGCCAGGAAGTCGCACAGACGCACACGACGCTCACCTCTTGCGATCTTGCCGAGCCAGGGCCCATCGTGGCCCAAGGCTCCTGCGATTTCATCGTGCGAGCGATCATCGTTTTCAAGTGCCTCACTCAATATCCTGGCTGCAGCCTCGTTGCAGCCTTCGATCGACATGACGAGGAATGCTAGCGCGATTTCAGATTGGGTGCCTAGGTCGCATAGGGGTTGTGCGCGGGACCGCATGGGCGGGCCGCTATGGCGATTTGGCGGGGCGTTGGACGGGCGTCGGGAGGTGCCGTGAACGCGCCGCGAACAGCCGGGAAGATTCCGGGACTTATTCCGGGACTTTCGGTATCCATTCCGGGACTTTTGCCCGTTTCGTTCGGGTTTCGTGCCGGAACCACAGTCAGCGGTCGATGGGAAAAGTTCTTTGGTTTCAAATGGCTTAGCTGGTCGGAGCGCCGAGATTTGAACTCGGGACCCCCAGTCCCCCAGGCTTAGGCGCGAGGCCATCTTTATCCTCGTTTCGTCAATGGCTTAGGTAGGCCCACCGAGGAAATTCCGGGACCTTTTCCGGGACTTTGTGTAACGGACTCTGCATCCTGAAGTCCGGGATTTTTCCGGGACTGGGCAAGTCGCTCCACGGCATCGCCGACCTCGTCGTCGAGCACGTGCATGTACCGCATCGTGGTCTTGAAGTCGGCGTGGTTCAGAGCGCGCTGCACCAGTTTCGGATTGCGCTCCTGGCGCATCAGCTTGGTCGCGAAATCGTGCCGGAAATCGTGGAAGCGGAAGTCGGTCACGCCAGCGGCTTTGCGGGTTCGCCGCCATCGGGTTTTCACGCCGCTCAGGGTGAGGGGATAGCGCTCGCCTTTGATCAGCCCGTCTCGTGTGCGTTGCGCAACGTAGGTGAATACAGCTTCCGGATGGTGGCCGCGCAAGGGCCAGAGGATGTCCCGCACGGTGGCCGTGATCTTGACCGTGATGGTCTTCCCGCCCTTGCCCTTCTTGACGATCTGCCGTGTTTGCCAGTTGACCTCGGACCATTGCAGGAGCGTGGCTTCCTTCTGCCGCACGCCTGTGGTGTGCACGAAGGCAAACAGCGGGGCGTAATCCTCGCGCATAGCGTCATCGATCCGTTCGCCCTCGTCCTCGCGCAGTTCGCGGATACGCTCCACCGGCTCGGGCAACATGTGGTCGCGCCAGTTCGGTTCGCGCCGGAACGTGACGCCCCATCGTCGTGCGTGGGTGAATAGCTTCTTGAGCATCTCGGTCGTCGACCGATTGACCGTCGCATTGCTGATGAGCGGCGCATCTTTGGCTTTGGTTGCTTTCGAGCGAATGACGCGATGACCGCGCCGCCAGGCAACCAGCTTGGTCACGTCGTCGTCGGTGATTTCTGTGAGCAGAATGGTCTTCCCGAAATATTCAATCAGTCGCGCCAGGTCGCGCTCGGTGTTGTCGGCGCCGGCATGATGCTGCCCCCGCTCAATCCAGTACCGGTCGGCCACATGATCGAGTTGCAGCGATGAAGCGGCGCCCTGCTGGTCGGTGACCTCTTGCTTTTTTTGTTCTCGTAGATCGCGCTCTACAACTTCCGCTTCGCGTCGCGTTTTGCGCTTAGTCGAGCCGTAAAACCGATGACCTTGGATTTCGAAGTCGTAGGCGAAATATGGCGAACGCTTCGGTTTGAAGACGGACATTCAACGTGTCTCCGGGTGCGTCGTTCGATGAATTCGGTGATGTCCCCCTCGGTAAACATCATCCTTGGTTTCTTACGGCCTCGTCCGAGGTTGACGTAACGCAACTCACCATCGTGTACAAAACCACGCAATTGGTCGATGGACACCTGCAATCGTTCCGCAGTGTCGCGCGGGGTCAGCAGAACCACATTGGCACCATCGGGGGGTACGCTCACGCTACTCTCCAAAAACTAAGGCCATTTTCGGTTGCAAAGTCCAGTCCGCACTCTTGCTTGTCCAAGCCAATACTTGCGCGAACGTGCCAAATCAGTGGCTCGACGCCGTCCGCTCGATGGTGATCGTCCAGGTCTCGACGCCACCGCCGGTCAGTTCGATGTTGAGCTCGAGTTCGCCGTGCGTCGAACGCGCGCCTTCGGAGCGCTCGGCGCCGCGGACCAGCGAGATCAATATGTGGGCGGCCATCGTGATCGCCTCGCCGCGCTCTTTGATCTGTTGCTCGGTTCGCTCGGTCATGTCTTGGTTCTCATTTTGGCGAGCACGGCGCGGGCGCAAAATGCATCAACCCATGCATCGACCTCGGCATAGCCTCCCTTAAAGAACACCACGTGCAACGGACAATACGGTCCCTTCTCGAATAGAATGAGGTGGCCCGATCCGCTCGCGACGGACCGGGCCTCAACGCTCACAGCGAGGACATTCGCTATGAACATCGAACCAAGAGGATTGAGATGTGCGACGGAGCCACTGATCAAGAATTGGCCGCCATCGGCACCAGCCCCGTCACCGGCACAGCCTTCACAACCAGCCAATCCGCAGCCGGTTCCGGCCACGCCCCCTCCACAAAAATGAGTGCGGCTGACGAGTTTCAGTTCGAACTGGCGACGGGGGCGTTCTATCAGAGAGCCATGGTGACTTGGTTTGCTGCGCTGCATCGAATTGGGATGTTCATCAACATCCTTGCGGGCACTGCCGCGGTCGCAGTGATTAAAGATGATCCAGCGCTCGCGCGCGCTCTCGCGCTCCTCCTTGCGATGATTAGCTCGGCCAACCTCGCCTTTGACTTTGCGGGGCTCGCCCGCAGGCATTCCGAGTTGCGTCGCATGTATCACGACCTGGCTGCCGAACTCGAAGAAGGCGCCCGCGATGATGTTGAGATCAAGAAATTGCGCGCCCGCATGATCCGTGAGGCCGCAGACTCTCCGATTGTTTTTGAAGCCGCAGAAAAGATGGCCTTTAATGCCGCGATCCGCTCGCTCGGGCGCACCGCCAATGATGAATTTATCCTCACAGCCTCGCAGCGCTGGTTGCGTCACGTGTGGCCGTTTAGCGGGGCGCGGTTCCGGCAGAGGAAGGACAACTAGCCAGCAAGTTCGCGCGTCTCGCACACGGTCGTGCATGCGATTGCCTTTGCCGACGCCGATCAGCACCTGGGCGACTGCCGTGATCGCCTCGCCGCGAGCCTCAATCCGTCGTTTGGTGTCGCTCATCTCTTCCTCTGGCTGGTCCTCGTATTCATCCGGCGGGCGCTCATCGTCTGGCGAGCGGGTCTTCCAAACATCATAGTTTTTCATGATCGAGCGGCACGTCGGCTTTGAACTCGATCGCGCACGATGGGCAGAAGTGCTGCCAGCCCTGAGTGCTCCTGTCGTTCACGCGCCAACGGCGTTTCACTAACTCGATGACCGGCAGCACGATGGCAGGATCGATCGTCAGCATCGCGTCGCAGCCGTCGCACAGCGCAATGAGTTTGTAGTCGTGCTCGCGGATCATGGGTGAGCCTCATCAGCTTCCAACTCGTCGGGGCGCCCGCGTCGCCGGCAGGCCAGTTTGGCTGACCGCGGATCGTCCGGCCGACCACAACTCGGAACGACTACGTAGCTGCCGCAGCTGTGGCACTTGATGCGGAATAACCCGAGTTGCGGCGGCGCCGGATAAGGCAGGCGCACCACGCAGGCCGGTCGGCGCTCCTGGCTCAAATCAATATCCGCACCTTGGAGACAACTCATTTCGATGTCCCGTGGCCAATGCGTGTGCCGGGACCAAGTGATTTTGAACTTGCAGTCGGTCATCGTGGCCTCCACCACCTTTCGTCAAATGATGTCGTCGCTCGGGTTGGCAGCGGCACCGCAGGCACGGGCGCAATCGCAAGCGGGATGGCGGGCGCCGGCAGCGTCTGGGGTTGTCGCGGGGCGGCCGGCCAGTAGAGCGTCGCCTTACTCAGCGTGCCGCCCGCATGCCAACACGCGCGCCCGTCGATTTGGCGCCACGACCAATAAACGTGCGCGCCGGGTGGTTTGCTGTGCTGACACGCGATCCGCGCCTCGGTTGCCGATGCGGCAATAGACAGCATCAGTGCGGTCGCTGTAATTTGTGCCAACATTTACCCCTCAACGACTGTGACCTCATGCAGGGCGGCGTTGGTCTTAAACACATCGCCAACCTTCTGCTTTGGTTTTACCTTGTCGGCGACGCGGCCGAGTTGGTCGCGCCAGCTCGCGATTTCTTCGCCAATACAGTCGCGCAGAGGTTTGCCGTTCGGCATCACTGTCGACAATTTGTATTGCGTGATGATTATTTTCTTGGCGAGCTTCACCGTCTCTTTAACTTCTCGCGCTCTTTGTTCTGCCTGCTCCGCGCGTTCCTGTTCTGTCACGCTCGGCCGCTGGATGAGGACTCCATAGTTAAGCCGGTACCAGTACTCGGCGAGTTCGGCGTGGAACACTTTGGTGGTCAGGCACACATCAACAAAACGGCTCATTAAATCATCACGGTCGTCTTCTGGGTTTTGCTGGTGTAGGCGGATGAGCATTTCCGCGAGCGTTGCTGGGGCTTTCTGCTTTTCCCGCCTGGCCTTGGGTTGCTTCTCAGTATGGATGTGGGTTTCGGTCATTTACTGCTCTCCTGTTGTTTGAGAATTTCACGCATCGCGGCGGCGAGCATATTTTTTTTGTATTTGCTACGTTTCCTGTGTCTCCTTCGTTCTTCTACACACCTTGCTCGGCCGCATCCGTCACAGAACCGCTTGTACTTAACGAGGGGCTGCTCCTTGCAATCAGGGCAAAGCCGCGGCCGTTGTAGTCTCTTCCTTTGTAGGCACAATTCTCTGGAACATTTCGTTGAGCATGTTTTATGACGGGAATTTCTGGCACGGAACTGCTCTCCGCAGATAACGCAAAGTTTCATCATCGCGGCCACCGTCGCAGGCCGATTAACTCGGGTTGTCGATGCCCTGCGAGGCCAGCGGTAGGCGGGAGCCGGTATCATGCGCACTCTGGCGAGCGCTTCACACACACTCGAACACGACGCGGGTCGATCACTGTTGTGGGCAATCTGACACTCTTTCCAGCAGATCACACATCGAGCAATCTCGCTCAGGGCGCGACTCACTGGCTAACCCTTTCTCACGACGGCTGGACCGCTGGCGATTTCGCTGATCAATTGCCGGAGCGAGGTCCCGGTGATCCGTGTGCCGCGGCCAAACTTGACGAGCCGCAGACGGCCTTGACGGCCTAACTGATAGATTGTCGGCTTACTGCAGCGCAGCGCCGCCTGTGCCTCTTGCAGCGTCAGCAGCTCGTCGGGTGGGGCCGATAGGGCCAACGAGAGTGCCGGTTTCTTCTTGGCCATCATGAGGCGCTCGCACTCTTGCTCGACTTGTCCTTGCTGGACGTCAGCGGATTTGGAATATCCGCCGGCTCGCCGGCCTCCGCATCGTCAGCCGTATGCGAGACCTGGTCGGCATCAGGTGCGGAGGCGGCGAACTGATCTAATGCCGCGGCGGCGCCACGTGCGCGCGGCGGCTCGGAGGTGATCGACATGGTCCCCGGGCCAGGCGGCACCAGGGCCGGCGCTTCGATGCTGTCGACATCGTCGTCGGGCAAGTCGCCTTCAGATGGCAGGACCTTCGACAGGCGACGAAGAGCGGTCTTCCGGAGCATCTCTTCCGGCCATACCTTCCACGGCGCATCTTCACGCGTGGCCTTCGACATCGCTTTGATCTTGTTCGCCTCCGCGATGCTCATGACATTGACGAAAACGCCGCCGTCTTTGGTCGTCGCCATCGCATAGATTTTCAGAATTGGGGCATCGAAGTTATCGCCGGGAGTGTGCCTGATGTGCTCTCCGTGCTCGTCAACATAGTGATAAAACTCCTCGCCCTCGCGCACGACGTCAGCCTTGATCCAACGAAATTGACCGCTGCGCCGGAAGCGTTTCAGCAAACCTTGGTACATCGGAATCCAGCTTGCGGTCGACTTGAACGGCACGATCGCGCCCTCACGGCCGTCTGGAAGCAGCCCATCGCGGCAGGCTCGGAGGGCAGCGGTCCAAAGGGACGACCATTGGCAAGCCAAAATATCTGGATTGAGTTGAGCCGAAGTTATAACTGCACGGATAAATCGATCTGGCGAAACGTCGCTCGGGAGCATGTTCTTCAGTTCATCCCGGCGCTGTTCGAAGCGCTCACGCAGAATGACAAGCGGATGCTTTGGGGCAGTGGCAACGTCGGTGTTGGTCATATATTCAGTCCTTCGGGGGTTATTGCGCCCGACGCTCAGGGGGCACCAGGAACGACGGGCGCAACGTTGCAGTCAGTTCCTCTTTGTCATTCACGCGTTGTCCTGCGTTAGCATCTCCATCTATTGTGCCCACCATCATCGGGTGGCGAGCGTCCCGTAGAACCTTATTTCGAGCCGGCTGTTCATTTGATCCTCGACTTTGACTTCGCCCGCGACTTAGCCGAGGCGAGGTCAAGTGCGCGCCCTTTGATCCTCAGTTTGAGCGGGCGACGAGACTTCGCGTAAGCCTTCGCAATCGCTTCCTTCGGGCGTTTCATGCAGCGACCCCGTCCTCGCCGCCATCAGGACGTTCTGCCGCGGGGCGCTTGTCGATAATGCGCAGCGACCGAGCGGTGCGTGCTTTCACGGTGTATTCCTTGAAGTCGGTCGGCTTGAACGTGATCCGCCAATCGGGCAGGTTACTAACAATCTCGGCATCGCCGAGCAGGTACTTCACTTCGTTCTCAATCTCGTCGCAGCGTGCCTTGGCTTCCTTGATGCGCGACATCAGAGCTGCGCGCTGAGCGAGGATCGTCGGCAATTCGTTGTGCCCGCTGGCATCGAATGTCTTGCCCTCAGTCGCCCTTGCCGTCATCGCCTTGATCGCGCTGGCATCGCGTCCGAAGTCGGGCGTCGGCTCGTGGCCGGCGGCAACGTCGGTCCAGAAGGCGCTGACGGCTCGCACAATCCGTTCCTCGGTCGGCGGATGCCGCGGAATCTCGACGATGGCGACGTCCATGCTGAATGCATCGACGAGCAGGCCGGCCACAGCGCCGAAATCCGCGCCGCTCAGCATCATTTCAGTGATGGTTTGCAGCACGATCCAGAACGGGACCTCGCGGCCATTGTCCCAATCACGTTCGAATACCGATGGTGCCACGGTCTTGCATTGCAAAACGCCCTTACCGCGGGGGTCGCCGGCGATGAAGAAATCCGGCGTCCCGCCGAGACGCAACGCAGGATCGCGAAGGTACAGCTTCGGTGCATTGATCTGCCAGTCGGGCCGTTTCTCGCTGACGGCACATGCGACGGCGGGTTCGAGCCAACGCCCACGTCGTAGAATCCGATCGTCACGATCGGGCTCGGGGAATTCCACGCCGCGCTTCTCAAGATAAAGATGTAGCGCCGTTTCGTAGGGATGCTGCCCGAAGAGCGCGGCCACCCGACTAGCCGTTACGTCTTGCTTGCGCCATTCCAGCCATTCGGTTTCGTCGGTGATGACGCGTTGCTCGATCACGGCAAACTCCACTTTTGTGTCAACTGACGTAAACCACCGTAAAATGACGTTAACTACCGTTAGCGACTGTTAGCTGATGGATCGGGGCGGGTTTCTCTGCGTATTAAAGAAACTGCAATGTCCAGAAACGGTCAACCCAAAAATTGGTTATAGGACCAAAGAATCGGCCGCGCGTCAGCGATATTGACCAAAAGTTATGCCGATTCCACGGGCACTTCTCGAACAAAAATGGTAGCGCAATAAGAGACACCGACGCGCGGGCGAACTAACAGAACGCAGATAGGTATTGACGCCTGCAAGACGGCAGCATGACAATGAGCCTCTTCCAACTAACAAAGTTCCGGGACGCTCATGCCACGAACAATCCATCGTGTCGCCCATGAAGGACGCCAAGTCGCTGTTCGTAAACATGTTCCACGTGAAACCTGCCGAACTCACTGTTCGAAGTGCCATCAGCCATACGGTAAGCGAGAAGAAGGTCGCACTCACGGGTACTGCGCCGAATGCCATGCGGCCTACATGCGGAGCTGGCGCAAGCGCGAAAGGCTCAAGCGCAAGCACGAGCGACACGTCGCGTTCCTGGACGGCTATCGAGCCGGCATGTGCGAAGCGCGCGACGACTCGTGAAACAGGAACCCATTTGAAAGAGGCTTCCCTATGCCAGCGAACAGAGAGACCAATAACATCGAGCAGGCTCTGCAGCCGTTGGGCGGACGCGAAGTTGAACGGTTCGATCCTAAACGGCATCGGCTCAAGGTCGCAGCCCTCGACTACGGCATTGAGGAGGCCAAGCGGCTTAAGGACTGGCCCGCGCTCGAAGACGCGATCGATGCCAAGATCGGCGAGCAGCGCGATTTCGTTGGGTGGTGGAGCGGCAAGGTATCGGTAAGCCACGGTGCTGGACGAGGAAAAAAGAGCCGCGATCCCGGCGCTTTTTCTCTTGGGGAGGCTGAGAGCCTCACCGGAATGAGCCACCAGCGCGTAGCCGATCTCCGCAAGCGATTGAGCAAGCCGGACAAATACCGTGATCAGTTGCTTGGCGCCGAGTATCGCGCAGCCTTCTTAGCTGCGGCCGAGAACGTCCGCGGGACTGGTGGCACAGGCGAAAATGAGTGGTTCACGCCGGCTGAGTACATCGATCGTGCCCGTGTTGTGCTTGGCGAGATTGATCTCGATCCGGCCACGCACCCGATGGCGCAAGAGACGGTTCAGGCGTCGAACTATTTCACCAAGGCCGACGACGGACTCAATCAGGAATGGCATGGACGTGTGTGGCTTAATCCGCCTTATGCCCAGCCGCTGATTGCCGAGTTTATTTCCAAGCTGTGCTCCGAGCGAAAGGCCGGCCGCGTCAGCGCGGCGATCGCGCTGACGCACAATTACACCGACACGGCCTGGTTTCATGAGGCAGCCGGGGTCGCCAACGCAATCTGTTTCACCCGCGGGCGCGTAAAATTTTACGAGCCCGACGGCGCCATCGCTGCGCCGACGCAAGGACAAGCGTTCTTTTACTTCGGCGAAAACATCGATGAGTTCGCGGTTGAGTTCCGCGATGTTGGGGTGGTCGTAGAAGTCGTGTGTGGGAGTGCGTCATGTACGAATCAGAGTTCAAGAAAAGCCTCGACATAGGCAAGGCAACTGAGCGCGCGGTTATCGTCATTCCAAAATTACGTCAGTATGCGCTCACTCCGCTGACCGATATCAGCAATGGCGGCGCGCCACGCTTGATCGGTCCGTTCGGCGATCCGATGGCAAGGGCTCTCGTGGCGCCCGACTTTTCTGCCGATCGTCCTGGTGAGCATTACGGCTTGGAAATCAAGGGTAAGACGCGAGCCGATGAAACTAGGACAACCGGGGAACTCGAGCATGCCATCGGGCGGCGGTTGTTACTTGCCTATCTCGAATGGCAGCGACGAATTGAGCGCAAGGTTGTTCTTATAGTGGACGAGAAGAGCACTGGCGAAATTCTCGCTGCCTCGCTCGATCGTCTGATGACGGGCGAGTATTTGAATTTGCACGATGGACAAATTTACAAGCGGCCACGCGAAACGTTCGACAACAAGATGGACCGAGGTGGCATGGCCTTCTTTGGCCGATCGCAGTTCATGGTGCTGCATCAGCGCGAAGCGCCGGATGCCCCGCTTTTCAAAAATGTCCGGTTGGCACCGACGCTGCCGTTTGCGACGTCACTGCGAGACGTGCGCTAAATGGCCATCACGCCGCTCGCCCAACGTGATCTCTTTACGCGGCGCTGGCGCAAGCTCGCCGAGCCGCAGAAGGAAGTCACGTCGCTGCATATCCCGCTGGTGACGATGCTGCGTTGGTGCGTGCGGCCCGACGTGATTTGGCGCCACGTGCCCAACGGCGAGCACCGCGATCCGCGCACGGCGGCAAAACTCAAGGCGATGGGGATTTTGCCGGGCAGTGCGGACCTGGAGTTTCACTGGTGCGAAGCCGACGGCGCCGGCAAGAAACGATGCGTGCTGCATCTCGAACTGAAGGTCAGCAACCGGCGGCAGAGCGAATCGCAAGCAGGATTCGAGCTCGCCATGCGGCTGCTCGGCGACAACTATCATGTGGTGCGCTCGATCGACGAAGCCATCACCATCCTCGGCGAGCGCGGGCTGATCCGAGCGGATGTTGAAGTCTGCGGGAGGCGCTGGTGACTCGTATCTGCCCGCACTGCCATCTGCCGATGAAGGAGATGCGGTTCGGCGTGGTGCTGCCGCCGATGAAGGCGGCGTTGTTTGATGCGGTCAAGGCCGCAGGCGACGTTGGCGTCAGCACGACCGAATTGATCACGACCATGACCGAACACGCCGGCCGTAGCCTCGACGCTCAGACCATCAAGGCGCACGTGTTCCAGATCAACGAGCTATTGGCCGGAACCGACTATCAGATCCGTTCGGAGCGGCGAGGCGGTGAACGCCCGAATGGCGGCCGGCCGGCATTCTGGGTGCTTGAGCACACACCGATATCGAAGTTGCGCGGGAGGCGCTGGTGATGGTTGGCTCAGACTATGAAGGCGATGACGAGACGGTGCCGACACCGAAGCCGGTGCTGAAAGTCTATACCGCAGCGGAAAAGCTCGCAGAGCTCAAACGCGAGATCGCATTCCGCCGCCGGGTCTACGAGCGCCTGGTCGAGACCGGCGGCATGAAAGCGGGCGAAGCCGAATTCCGTATCCGCGTCATGGAAGCGATCGCGGCCGACTACCGCGGGCCGCCGCCGCCGGAACTCGATCTCGGTGTGGCCGGGCCTAAATGACCGGGAGTTGTGTTTGTCAGTAGCCTTCGACGATCAGGTCGCGCGCGCACGATCCACGTCAATCGAAGGCGAGATCGTACGCCGCGGGATCAAACTGCGCCGGTCGGGATCTGAGCGGATCGGCGCTTGCCCGAAATGCGGTGGCGACGACCGGTTTTCCATCAACGTCAACGATGGGGTCTGGAACTGCCGCGGCTGCAAGCCGACCGACATCTCGGGTGACGTGATCGGAATGGTGGAATGGCTCGATGGGCTCGACTTCAAGGGCGCGGTCGAAAAGCTCACCGGCGAGGCAGCTCCGAAACCGAACGGCAAGAATGGCCATGAACCGCACCCCGACAAGCGCAGCCCGCTCGGTCGGATCGTGCAGTCATATTCATATGCGGATGAAGCCGGCGAACTGTTATTCCAAGTCACGCGCCACGAACCGAAGGACTTTCGCCAGCGCCGACCCGACGGCAATGGCGGCTGGATCAGCGACACGCGCGGCGTGCGCATGGTGCCGTACCGGCTGGCGGAACTGATCGAGGCGATCGCCAGCGAGCAACTGATTTTCGTCGTCGAGGGCGAAAAGGACGTCGACAGCCTGATCAAGCTCGGGGCCCGGGCGACCTGCAACCCGCGCGGGGCCGGCAAGTGGGGCAGCTGCCAACTCGATCAGCACTTCGCTGGGGCTCATGTTGTCGTCGTTGCCGACAACGATCCGCAGACCCGCAACAAGAAAACCGGCGAGCTGCTGTTCCACCCGGATGGGCGTGCGCGCTTTGCCGGCTGGGACCACGCCAACGAGGTTTGCCAGCATCTTGAGCCGACCGCCGCGAGCGTGCGCATCATCGATCTAAAAACCGTATGGCCAGCCTGTCCTGATAAAGGCGACATCTCCGACTGGATCGCAGCCGGAGGAACGATCGAAGCGCTCAACGAGATCGCCGATCGCGCCGTCGATTGGACACCGGCCTGCCTGCGGCGCGACGAGGTCAAAGCGCCGCCGCTGCGGGCAACGCCCTACGTCACGCCGATTGCTACCGAGATTCCGAAACGGCAGTGGCTGCACGGGCTGCACTACATGCGAGGCATCGTCACTTCGACTGTGGCGCCTGGCGGCTTCGGCAAGACCACGCTGAGTTTGTTCGAGGCCATCACCATGGCGGTGAAGGGATATCGCGTCTGGTACATCAGCGCCGAGGATGACCGCGACGAGATCGACCGCCGCATCGCCGCCCATCTCAAGCACCATGGGGTCAAGCCGCTCGAATACGCCAACCGCCTTTTCATCGATGACAAGGCGAGCTTCCCGTTCAAGATCGCAAAGATGTCGCGCGCCGGTGTGCTGTTCGACGACGCCGGCCTGGCCGCATTCGAGGCGGCGATCGAGCACGACCGGATCGACGTCGTCATTCTCG
>Ga0157379_10000326_pt1 | contig 37968 bp, 26 predicted proteins | sample S25metaG_FD_121802 | JGI IMG/M metagenome (GOLD analysis project Ga0157379, IMG submission 121802) | Switchgrass rhizosphere microbial communities from Kellogg Biological Station, Michigan, USA - S2-5 metaG | ecosystem: Host-associated > Plants > Roots > Rhizosphere > Soil | place: USA... | reverse complement strand
GGTCGGGTGAAGAAGCGTTGGATGATCGTGAAGACGCTCGGCGCCGCCATCTCGCTCGGCTGCGGCGCGTCCGTCGGCCGCGAGGGGCCGATCGCGCAGATCGGCGGCTCGATCGGCTCCGCCGTCGCCGACCTGCTGCGCGTCTCCGCCGACCGCGGCAAGCTCTTCGTCGTGTGCGGCGCCGCCGCCGGCATCGCATCGACATTCGGCGCGCCGATCGCGAGCGTGATGTTCGCGCAGGAGATCCTTCTGCACGGGGAGATCCAGCTGGCGCACTTCAGCCTGATCGTGATCGCGACGACGTCGTCCGTCGTGACCTCGCGCGCCATGCTCGGCGCCGATACGGTGTTCCACGTCCGCACCTTCGTGCTCGCCAGCTACTGGGAGCTGCTGACGTACGCGCTCATGGGCGCGCTGCTCGGGCTGCTCGCGGTCGGGTACACCCGGCTCTTCCACGTCGCCCTCGAGCGCATCGGCAGGCTGCGCTATTCCACCGTGACCAAGCTCGTCGGCGGCCTGGCGCTCGTCGGCGTGATCGGCATCGTGCTGCCGCAGAATCTCTCGGACGGCTACCCCACGATCGACGTCGCCCTGAACGGCACGCTCAGCCCGCCGCTCATGGGCATCCTGTCGATGGCCAAGATCCTCGCGAGCTCGCTCTCCCTCGGCTGCGGCGCTCCCGGCGGGGTCTTCGGCCCGATGTTCTTCATCGGCGCGATGGGCGGCGGCGCGTTTCGCGCCCTCTCGGCGCTGATCCTTCCCGGGCTCACGGGACCGCGCGGGTCGTACGCGCTGGTAGGCATGGGCACGTTCCTCGCGGCCTGCACCCACGCCCCCCTCACCGCGATCTTCCTGCTGATCGAGATGACGGGCGACTACGAGATCACGCTACCGGCGCTGATCACGGCGATCATCGCCGTCATGGTGTCGAGCAGCATCGAACCGGAATCGATCGACACGCTCGGCCTCGCACGCGCCGGCACGAGCCTGCGCCCGCGGCGCGAGCAGCTCATGGATCTCATCCCGGTTTCCGCCGCCTTCCACCACACCTTCGAGCCGATCCCGGCCGCGGCGCGGATGACCGACATCCTGCACGTCATCGGCGAGAGCCGGGCCACGAGCTTCCCCGTGCTCGACGCCGAGCAACGCCTCATCGGCACCATCTCCGTCCACGACATCCGCCGGCTGCTGATCGACCCGGCCGCGAACGAGCTGGTCGTCGCGGCGGACCTCTGCGACCCCAACATCCCGACCGTCACGCCGGAGACGACGCTCGGCAAGGCGCTCGGCCGCATGGAAAGCGACGAGCTCGAAGAGATCCCCGTCGTCGACGGCGCAGATCCGCGCCGCATCCTCGGCCTGCTGTCGCGCGCCGACGTGATCCGCGCCTACAACCGCACGCTCCTCACCGTGCGTACGGTCCCGGGCGCTCCCGGCGCCGACGAGCTACCCCAGTGGTCGAAAGCCTACCGTGTGACCACCCTCGCCGTGCCGCCCGAATGGCTCGGCCGGTCGCTCCGCGAGCTCGACTTCCGCGCCCACTTCAACGTCAGCGTCCTGGCCGTCCAGGCCGACAACACCCCGGGCCGCACTTTCGAAGTGCCCGATCCCGATCGCACGCTGCGCGACGGCGAATGGATGGTCCTCGCCGGGCCGGCGGCGGCGGTCAGGGCACTCGAGCGGACCATCAGCGCCGCGGGTCGGCGAGCGCCGCCACCGAGATCGTCTGGCGCGGTTGATTGACGTGGCGTCCTGCCATGCGGGGACGCGGCGGGTGGTGCTCGCACCCGACGTTCGCAATTGACGTAACGCCTTGCCATGCGGACGCACGCCGCGGCCACACCAGGCGCGCCCTCGAATACAATCGGGCGACCATCAGCCGACCGCGAGGCAGTCGGGGCTCGGCCCGCGGCCGTCAGCTTACGTGCGGTCGGCCGCTGACGTTTTCAGACTGACGCGGCGACGTGGTGCGGGGGGAGTATTCTGCATCCGACGTTCGCAAGAGGGGTACGTTGCGAACCACGGATGCAGAATGCTCCCCCGCACGACGTCGCCGCATCCAAATTGCTGCGTCAGTGGTCGGAACAGACGCCAGGATACGATCGCCCGAGCCCCGCCGCCGTCAGCATCGGACACGCGTCGTTGAACTCCGCCCCGACCATGCGCTCGACCCGTGACGACTGGCCGTCGAGCACGCACGTGGCGACGTCGGCGATCGTCGTGGCGGTGGGGTCGCAGGGGCTGCCGATCGCCTCGGGCGTGACGCCCTCGCACTTCTTGGCGATCGTCGCATCGAGCTTGGCGCGCAGCTTGGGAAGCTTGGCCTTCGGATCTGCAGGATCGAGCGCTTTCCGGCAGGCGGCCGCCGACAGCGCGAAGGCCTTGGGCTTCGACGCCGAGGCATCCTTCAGGATGCGCACGATGCAGCTGCCGAGCAGCGATTGCTCGGTCTGGGCGAGCTGACTCGCGGCCTTGGTGATCGTCGACTGACAGGCGAGTCCCTGCTTGCTGAGGACCGGATCGGCGGACGAGAACGTCTCGCCGATCATCTCGCCGACGAGCGCACCGTGCTGGTTCAGCACGCAATCGGCAACCTTGTCGAAGCCGTTCACGGCCCGGTTGCAGGGACGATTGATCGCGGCCGGCGCGAGGCCGCCGCACTTCTTGATGAGGGCACTGCGAGCCCCGCTCCGCGCCTTGCCGACGCTCGAGCTCGGGTCGGCGAGGGACGCGCACAATGCCTCGCCCGCCTGGCTGCCCTTGCCCGCCGCGACGTCCTTGAGGATCAGGCTCTGGCACGACGACTGCGCGCCCTGATCGGTCTTGGCGAACGCACGCGCCTCCGCCGCGATCGCCGTCTGGCACGCGAGCGCACTCTTCGAGAGGCGCGGCGGACGGAGCGCGGGGATCGTGCCGTCGCTCAGCGCGACCGGCGCGACGCCGGTCGGGATTGGGGTGACGCCGTTCGAGTTGTCGCCGTCGGTGTCGACCGCGGTGTTGGTGACCGCGTCGATGACCGAGATGCTCTTGTCGTTGCGGTTGGTCACGTAGACGTGCTTCCCGTCGGGCGTGAAGAAGACATCGTCCGGCTGGTCGCCGACCGGAACGGTCGTGATCACCGACTGCGTCGCGGTATCGATCACGGACACGTCATCGGTGCCGCTATTGGCGACGTAGGCGCGCGTGCCGTCGGGGCTGAAGGCGACGCCCTCCGGAACGCTGCCGACGCTGATCGTGCCGGTGATCGACAGGCTCGCCGTGTTGATGACCGTCACGAGTGCGCCGCTCTCGCTGGTCACGTACAGTTGATCGCCCGCGGGGCTCACCGCGGCGTGCGTCGGATTCGATCCCGCGATGTCGACGCTCTTCACCGCGTAGGTGTCGGCGTCGATCACGCTCACGGTATCGCTACCGCGGTTCACGACGTACACCGGCGTCCCGGCGGGATTGATCACGACGGCGAGCGGGTTGTTCTCGACGTCGACCACCTTGATCACCTGATTCACGGACGTATCGATCACCGAGACCGTCTTGTCGACGCGGTTGGCGACCCAGACCTGCGTGCCCGGAAACCGCACCGCCGCGCCGGTCGGGTCGTCGCCGACCTTCAACGGTACGACCGAGTTGTCGGAGGTCGTGATGATCGAGACGTTGCCGTCGGGCCCGTCCTGGTTGACGACGTAGACGTGCGCGCCCTCCGGATCGACCGCGACGCCGAGCGGAGCGTTCCCGACGTCGATCGTGTCGATGACCTGGTTGGTCGCGGTATCGATCACGAGGACGTTGTCGTCCTGGTGGTTGGCGACGTACGCCAGTGGACCAGCGAGAGCCGTCGACGGAACGGACAGGGCGAGGAGCACGAGGAGCCTAGGCAGCCAGGCGCGAGTCACCATCCGCATAACCGTGAGCAAGACCAGGACCATGGAGCGCTCGCGTGACGCCTGTGGAGCCTCAGCGCAACTGTTTGGATTTTCAACATCGGTAATCGGGAATCCCAGCCATCGCCGATTCAGCCATCTCTTGCAATCTTGCGACATCGTGCGATGCCGCGCTCGGGGAGTGCATTTCCGAGCTATAGCAAGGCCTTAAGCGTCAGCGCATCGCGCCGCTGCGACGAACGGGCGACCATCCGAACGCGCGGTATTAGACGGCCCGGCCTAGATGAACGAGAGCCAGTCGAGGTGCCGGGCGTCCTCTCCGCGAATGAGCGCGAAGTAGGCCTTCTGCATCTCCATCGTCACCGGACCGGGTTTCCCGCTGCCGATCGCGCGATCGTCGAGCTCGCGCACCGGCGTGACCTCGGCGGCCGTGCCGGTGAAGAAGGCCTCGTCGGCGATGTACACCTCGTCGCGCGTGAAACGCTCCTCGACGACCGTATGTCCGCGTTCGCGCAGGAGCGTGATGAGCGTCGCGCGGGTGATCCCAGGCAACACCGAGGTGAGCGGCGGCGTTTTCACGGTGCCGTCGCGCACGATGAACAGGTTCTCACCGCTTGCCTCCGCGACGAAGCCATCGGTGTCGAGCAACAGCGCCTCGTCGTAGCCGGAACGTCGCACTTCCTGGTTGGCGAGGATGGAGTTGACGTAGTGCCCGACGGCCTTGGCCTTGGTCATCAGGGTGTTCACGTGAAAACGTTGAAACGAGGATGTTTTCACCCGGATGCCGTTCTTGATGCCGGCGTCGCCGAGGTAGGAGCCCCACGGCCACACGGCGATGGCCACCCGCACCGGATTCGTCGTCGCGTGAAGGCCCATCTCGCCCTCGCCGAGGAAGATGAGCGGGCGGATGTAGCAGGCGCGCAACCGGTTGCGCCGCACCGTCTCGAGGCATGCGGCGTCGATCGCCACCTCGTCGAACGGGATCGTCATCCCGAGGATCTTCGCCGAGGCGAAGAGCCGCCGGGTGTGGTCCCGCAGGCGGAAGATCGCGGAGCGCTTGTCGGAGGTCTCGTAGCAGCGCACGCCCTCGAACACGCCGAGACCGTAGTGCAGCGTGTGCGTGAGCACGTGCACCTGCGCGCGTTCCCAGGGCACGAACTCGCCGTCCAGCCAGATCAGCTCGCTCTTTTCCACATGCGCTCCGAACGGTCGTGGCTAGCGGAGCCCTTCCGTGATGTCAATTTGGGTGCGTGCCCGGCGGCGTGCCGTCGGCGTCGACGCCGAACCAGCGCTCGTAGAGACCGCGGACGCGCTCGCGATGGCGTGCGTAGTCGGCCAGGAGTCGGCGGCCGACGTCGTCGCCTTCGTAGCCGAGGCGGCGCGCCAGCGCGGGCAGCCGATCACCCTCGCGCTCGAGCGCCTCGACCGGCTGATCGCGCTCGATGCGGAGGCGGTTGGTGAGCGTACGGAGGAACGCGTAGCTCTCCTCGAGCGCGTCGGCGTCCGGACGCGGCAGCAGGCCGGCCTCCGCCAACGCCGCGAGGGCGTGCCGGGTAGCGCGACGCCGGACGCTCGCGCGCGCCGTGCCGTGCCGCAACTGCAGCATCTGCGTCAGGAACTCGATGTCGACGAGGCCGCCGCGTCCGGTCTTGATGTTGAAGCCGCGGTCCTCGTCTCCGGCGAGCTCGCGCTCCATGCGCATGCGCAGGCGGTGAATCTCCTCCACCTGGTCGTCGCGCAGCGGCGTCGCGTAGACGAACCGCTCCGTGATCGCCTCGACCTCGTGCATGAGCTCGGGATCGCCGGTGATCGCGCGCGCCTTGATCAGCGCTTGGCGCTCCCACAGCTGCGAGCTGGTCGCGTGGTAGCGCTCGAACGCCTCGCGCGACGTGACCAGGGGTCCCTTGTTGCCGGAAGGCCGCAGCCGCGTGTCGATTTTGTACGCGATGCCCTCCCGTGTCGGCACCTGCAGCGTCGTGAGCAGGCGTTGGGCGAGGCGCGTGAAGTACTCGTGCGCCGTGACCGTGGCGTGCACCTCCGGCATCGAGTCGTAGACGAAGATGAGATCGAGATCGGAGTTGTACGTGAGCTCGCGGCCACCGAGCTTTCCCATGCCGACGATCGCGAAACGTCCCGGCGACACCGACATGCCGTAACGCGCCGCGGTTTCGCTCTCGGCGATCCGCCAGGCCGCCTCGAGACAGTCGTCGGCGAGATCGCTCAGCTGGCTGCTGACGGCAGCGAACGTCAGCAGGCCCTGCAGATCGTTCACGCCGATGCGCAGCAGCTGCTCGTTGCGGAAGCGGCGCAGCACGTCGAGACGGTCCTCGTAGCTCTCCCCCGTCGCCAGCAGGCTGGCGAGCTCGGCCGCCATTTCCGCCTTCGGCATCTCGACGCGTACGAGATCGGCGCGCACCAGGCTGTCCAGCATCTCGGGGTGCCGGATCAACACCTGCGACAGGAACTCGCTCGAACCGAAGAGCCGCACGAGCACGCCCATCGTCGCCGGGTTCTCGGCCAGGAGCGCGAGGAAGCTCGAGCGGGCGCCGATCGCGGCGAGGAACGTCGCCATGTTGCGCAGGGCGAGATCGGGATCCGGGGCACGCACGATCTCGCCCAGCAGCGCGGGTGCGACCTCGCGCAGGAGCTGCCGGCGCCGCGGCGTCGCCGGTGACGCGGGGGCGCCGTCACGCAGCAGCGCGAGATTCGCCGCCGCCTCGTCGACCAAGTGGAAGCCGAGACCGCGCAGACGCTGTTCGAGCGCCGCGTCGTCGCCCTCGTCGAGCAGCGCGAGGAAGCGCGGATCGGCGGCGCGCTCGATGGTGGCACGCGAGGAGTAGAACAGCGACGAGAACGCCGCGTGTACGGTGTCCGTGTAGGCGGTGCAGTCGGCACGGAAGCGGATGACCGCCGACGCGGGATCCTCGCGCCCGTAGCCGAGCCGGCGCGCCAGGTGCAGCTCCGCGATGCCCTCGGGCACGACGTGCGTCTGGCGCTCGTCGACGAGCTGGATCTTGTGCTCGACCTGGCGCAGAAAGCGGTACGCCGCGGCGAGGCGCTCGCCCTGGTCGCTCTCGAGATAGCGATGCTCCGCGAGAAGGCGCAGCGCGCGCAGCGAGTTGCGTTCGCGGATCCGCTCGTCCTTGCCGGCGTTCACCAGCTGCAGGCTCTGGATGACGAACTCGATCTCACGGATGCCGCCGCGCCCGAGCTTCACGTTGAGGCCCTTCGCGCGTCCCGTCGCCAGCGCCGAGGCCACCTTCGCCTTCATCCCCTTGATGTCCTCGATGGTGGCGAAGTCGAGATAGCGCCGGTAGACGAACGGCATGAGGTCGCGCAGGAAGCGCTCGCCGAGCGCGCGGTCGCCCGCGACCGGGCGCGCCTTCAACAACGCCGCGCGCTCCCAGGTCTGCCCCCACGACTCGTAGTAGGACGACGCGTTCGCGACCGAGTTGACGATCGGCCCGTTGGCACCCTCGGGGCGCAGGCGGAGATCGACGCGGAAGACGAAGCCCTCCGCCGTGCCCTGGTGCAACGCGCGCGTGACGCCCTCCCCGAGGCGGGTGAAGAACTCGCCGCCCGAGAGTTGGCCGCGACGGCCGCCGGCGCTGCCGGCGTCGTCGGAGCCGTAGAGATAGATGAGATCGATGTCGGAGCTGAAGTTGAGCTCGACCCCGCCGAGCTTGCCCATGCCGAGCACGCAGAAGCCGACCGGCCCATCGGCGCCGGTGACGTCGCCGTAGTCGGCCACGAGCAGGCCGCGCACGGCCGCGATCGCGAACTCGAGGGCGTCCTCCGCGAGCGCCGTCAACGCCGCGGTGGTCTGCTCGAGCGTCGCGAGGTGCAGGAGATCGCGCACCGCGATGCGCAGCATGCGACGCCGCTTCAAGCCGCGCAGCGCGCTGGCGACCGCGTCGAGGTCGGCGCCGGCGCGCACGTCGGGCGGCGCCACCAGGTCCGTCACCGACACCGCGGTATCGGCCGGCGCGAGTACCAACGGCCAGGACTCCGGATCGGCGAGCAGGAGGCGCACGACGAGCGTACTGGCGCCGAGGACCGTGACCAGATTCCGCGCCAGCTCCGGATCGGCGAGCACCGCGGCCGTCTCGTCCGGCTGCGCCTCGCGCAAGCGCTCGAGGCTGGCGACCGCGAGCGCGGGATCGGCGCATTCGAGCCACGCCGCCGCCAGCTCCGCTGGCGCGCCGACATCGTCCCACAGGCCCGAGAACCGCTGCGCCAGCCGTTCGGGCTCCTCGACGCCCGCGGCGGCGAGCAGCGCAGCCGGTGACGCCACCGTCATCGCCTCGTCGGGGGCGCCCTCAGGCCCCGGCGGCCGTCGCGTCGAGCACGGACGGCGCGCCGAGCACGTCCGCGCGCCAGGCGTCGAAGTCGGCGAGCGCACGCTCGGCGAGCGCCAGCTTCTTCTCGCGGCCGCGACGTCGCCCCGGCAACGGGGGGAAGAGTCCGTAGTTGGCGTTCATCGGCTGGAAATCGCGACGCGCGGGCTGGGTGACGTACGCGAGCAGCGAGCCGTAGGCGCAGGTGGCGGGTGGCACGACGAGCGGCGCACCGCCGAGCAGGCGCGCGGCGTTGATGCCCGCGAGCAACCCCGCCGCGGCCGACTCCACGTAGCCCTCGACGCCGATGATCTGTCCCGCGAGGAACACGCGCGGACTCCGGCGCAGCTGCAACGTCGGCAGCAGCAGCGCGGGAGCGTTCACGAACGTGTTGCGGTGCAGGCTACCGAGGCGCACGAACTCCGCCGCGGCCAGACCGGGAATCAGGCGGAAGACGCGCCGCTGCTCGGGATACGTCATCTTGGTCTGGAAGCCGACGATGTTGAAGAGCGTCGCGGCCGCGTCGTCCTGCCGCAGCTGCACCACCGCGTACGGGCGGACGCCGGTGCGCGGATCGGTGAGGCCGACCGGGCGCATGGGGCCGAACGCCAGCGTCTCCCGCCCGCGCCGCGCCATCTCCTCGATCGGCATGCAGCCCTCGAAATAGACGGCGCGCTCGAACTGCTTCGCCGGCACCTTCTCGGCCGCGACCACGGCGTCCACGAACGCGTAGTACTGCTCGCGATCGAGCGGACAGTTGACGTAGTCGTCGCCGCCCTTGCCGTAGCGCGAGGCGCGATAGGCGACCTGCATGTCGATCGACTCGCCGCTGACGATCGGCGCGATCGCGTCGTAGAAGTAGAGGTGCTTGTCGCCGAAGATCCCCTCGAGGGCGGTCGAGAGCGCGGGCGACGTGAGCGGCCCGGTCGCGACGATGGTCACACCGTCCTCCGGGAGGCGCGTCATCTCCTCGCGGTGGATGTGGATGCGCGACTCGCCCTCGATCGCGCCGGTCACCGCGGCGGCGAAGAGCTCGCGATCCACCGCCAGCGCGGCACCGGCAGGGACACTGGTGCGGTCGGCGACGGCGAGGATCAGCGACCCGAGCCGGCGCATCTCCTCCTTGAGACAGCCGACGGCGGTCTCGAGGGAGGCGTTGCGGAACGAGTTGGAGCAGACCAGCTCGGAGAGGCGATCGGTCTGGTGCGCCTCGGTCGGCCGCACCGGCCGCATTTCGTAGAGGTCGACGTCGAAGCCGCGGCGCGCCAGCTGCCATGCCGCCTCGCAGCCAGCAAGGCCGCCGCCGATCACGGTGACACGGGCGTGCGTCGCATTGTCCATGGAATCTCTGCTCTTACCCTCTCCGGCGCCACCCGGCAACGAACTCACGTGTCGCGCCTGCGGGCGATACCCGATCGCGTCCGCGCAACTCCCGACCCTTTGTGCCCGTACTGCCGGGGTCCGGAATTCCGCGCGTCCGGGCCTGCCGCTACTGTCGCGGGGATTCGAACGGACTCCATGGAGGATCGACGATGATGCGCGGGTACACCCTTCTATTTACACTGTTGGCTGCAACGCTGTTGCTGGCCGTCGCACCGCCGGCCTCGACGGCGGGCTCGTACGTCCTCACCTCGGACGTGCGCATCACCATGCCCGACGGCGTCACCCTCGACTCCGACGAGTACGTGCCGACCACGGGCTGTCCCTGCCCGACGATCCTCGTGCAGACACCATATCGCAAGACGAGCACGGTCATCGGCGAGGGCAACACCATCTTCCCGTCGAACGGCTACGCGATGATCGTCGTCGACGTGCGCGGCACCGGCTCGAGCGAGGGCATGTGGGACTCGTTCGGGCCGCGCGAGCAGCAGGACGGCGTGAGCCTCGTCCAGTGGGCCGCGTCGCGGCCGTACTCGAACGGCACCGTCGGCCTCTCGGGCGTGAGCTATTCCGCGATCAACCAGTTCCTCACCGTCGAGCAGCCCGGCACCGAAGCGGTGAAGGCGATATTCCCGATCGTCCCGGCCGCCGACGTCTATCGCGACGTGACGTGGGCGGGCGGCAACACCGACGCGGGATTCATCCCGCTGTGGCTCGGCCTGGTGAACGGCCTGGCAATGGTCCCGGCGGACGACGCGCAGAGCCAGCCGCAGATCGCGCTGAACGCGGCGTCACAGCACGCGCTCGACATCGCGACGTTCGGCGGCCCGGCGGTACTCGACGCCGCGTTCGGCGGTTACGAGATGATGCTGCCGTCGGCGCTGGTCATGTTCCCGGAGCAGGCGTACGACGGCCCCTTCTACCAGCTGCGCTCGCCGATCCGGAACATCGGCGCGGTGAAGATCCCGACCTTCATCGTCGGCGGCACCTTCGACATCTTCCAGCGCGGCGAGCCGATCCTCTTCAACGCGTTGAAGCTCTCGCGCGCGAAGAAGAAGCTGCTGATCGGCCCCTGGTACCATACGACGGCCGGCGACGGCCTCACCGCCGACGACGGCTCGAGCCCGGTCTACGACACGAACGGCATGGTCGTGCCGAGCCTCGACAACCTGCAGCTCGCGTGGTTCGACCACTGGCTGAAGGGCATCCCGAACGGCATCGACAAGTTCCCGAGCGTCGAGACCTACTACCTCGGCGCCGGGAAGTGGGTCGCCGACCGGAAGTATCCGGCGGCACGGACCAAGTACCGCCGCTGGTATCTCTCCGCGGCGCCCGGCAGCGGCAGCTCGCTCTATGCGGGGTCGCTCGCGCCCGTCGCCGACATGTCCGATTCGACCGCGACCGTGCCGTGGATTCCGCTGAACGGCACCTGCTCGCGCTCGACGACGCAATGGACGGCCGGGTTGGTCTCCGGCACCGACTGCGAGAACGACGATACGCCGAGCGAGGCGCTCGCCGCGACCTTCACGACGCCGCCCTTCACCGCGCCGTACGCGCTCTCGGGCCCGATCGATGCGACCATCTGGCTCAGCTCGAACGTCACCGACACGCAGGTCATCGCGACCATCTCCGACGTCGATCCGAGCGGCGCCTCGAGCTCGATCACGGCAGGCACGCTGGTCGCCTCGCACCGCGCCGAAACCCCGGCACGCTGCCGCGGGGCGGTCGTCGACTGCTCGGTGTACGGGCGCTCGCAGGTGATCGAGCCCTGGCATCCGTACACGCACGCGGCGCAGACACCGCTCACGCCGAACACACCGACCGAGCTGCAGATCGAGATCTTCCCGACCTCGGCGATCATTCCCGCCGGCCATGCCCTGCGCCTCACGCTCGCGACCGGCGACTTCCCGCACGAGACGCTCACGCTGTCGACGATCCTCGGGTCGGCCGGCGGCATCGACACGATCTACCTCGGGCCCGATCACCCGTCGTCGATCTACGTGGGGAACGTGGTGCCGGCGCCGGCGAGCTGAAACGAGCCGCCCGGATCGAGCGCGATGACGCCTGCGCCCCGCCGCGTGTCAGGCGGCGTGGCCGCGGCGCTTCGCCCGCTTCGGTCCGACGCGCGACGGCGCCGCCCGCCCTTCGATCGATCGGGCCAACGTGAGCACCGTGTCGATGTACGAGGATGAGCGGTTGTATTGCCAGAGCACGGCCCGGCGCTCGCTCGTCGACATTCCCGCCCGCCAGCCGTGCTGCACCAGGAACCTCGCGCACGAGGCGGCCGCGTCCTCGAAGTCGTCGAGGCTGACGCGGCCGTCGCCGTCGGCATCGACGCCGTCTTGCAGGTAGCTGGTGGGCAGGAACTGCGGGTAGCCGAACGCGCCGGCGGAAGAGCCGCGCAGGGTGAGCGGATCGGCGCCCATCCGCTCGGCCACGTCGAACAGGGCACGGACCTCCGGATAGAAGGTCTCCTCGAGATAGCGGGCGCGGGCCTGGACCTGCGCGACGATCGCCGGGTCGCGCTCGGCGTCCGCGCCGGCGTGACGCTCGATGTTCGCGGCCAGGTTCTCGGGCTCGCCCGCCATGGCGAGACGGGCCAGGGCGAAGAGGGTCGGGCTCGACCCGGCGTTGCGTCCGCAACTGCTCTCGACGTGCAGGATCGCGGTGATGACGCTCGCCGGCACGCCTTGCGTGCGCTCGGCGGCCTCCAATGCCGACGCGTTCCGCGTCCGGCAGCGGCGCGCCGCCGCGACGCTGCCACGAGTCAACAGCCGTCGGTACAACGCCCGGGACTCGCTCGGGTGCAGCGAGAACGACAGGCCGGTGAAAGGCGGCATGCGCGGATCCGCGAACACCGGCACGATCTGCGCCCGCGGCTTCCCGTCCTCGATGAGCTTGCGGACCACGTAGCCCCAGCCACGGCCGTCCACGGCGGCCTCGGCGTCGGCGGCGCCAGCCCGGAGCGAACGCGGGGCGAGAAGGCCGAGCACGAGGGCGCCCGCCAACGCGCACACCATCAGGCGTGACCGCGCCGTGATCACGGTCTCTCGTCGGGTCCGACGACCACCCATGTCGGCCGGGAGACCGACCGCCAACTCAGGTGCCGGTCTCGCCGACGACCGTCTCTTGCGAGGTGTCGACTGTCTCCGTGAAGCCGCAGCCTTCCTTGATGCAGCGGCGCACGGTGCCGGCGCGCTTGGTCGTCTTCTCGACGATGAATGGCGCGTTGCACTGCGGACACGGCTGCGGAATCGGCTGGTCCCAGCTCGCGAACGCGCACTTCGGGTAGCGGTTGCAGCTGTAGAAGATCTTGCCGCGGCGCGTGCGCTTCTCGAGGATCTCGCCCTCGCCGCAATCGGGACATTTGATGCCGAGGCTCTTCGGCTTCACCATCGGCACGATCGTCTTGCACTCCGGATAGCCCGAGCAGCCGAGGAACTTGCCGTAGCGCCCGAAGCGCACCAGCATCGGCTTGCCGCATTTCTCGCACACCTCGTCGGTGGTCTCGGCCTTGGCGACCTCGATCTCGCCGTCCTCGGTGCGGGTGAAGTTCTTCGTGTTCTTGCACTCGGGGTACTTGCGGCAGGCGAGGAACTCGCCCTTGCGGCCCCAACGGATGACCATGGCCTCGCCGCACTGATCGCACTTGATGTCGGTCGGCCGCTCCTCGGCCTTGACGTTCCGCATCTCGGTCTCGGCCTTCTCGAGGTCCTTCGAGAACGGAGCGTAGAAGACCTTCATCGCCTGCACCCAGTTCTGCGTCCCCTCCTCGATGCCGTCGAGCGTTTCTTCCATTCCCGCGGTGAACTCGACGTTGAGGATGTCCGGGAACGACACGACCAGGAGATCCGTCACCAGCATGCCGAGCTCGGTGGGATAGAGACGGCGCTGCTCGTCCTCCTGCACGTACTCCTTGCCGAGGATCGTGTTCATGATCGACGCGTACGTGGAGGGGCGGCCGATGCCTTTCTCCTCCAGCTCCTTGATCAGCGTCGCCTGGCTGAAGCGCGGCGGCGGCTGCGTGAAGTGCTGGTCGGGCGTGAGCGCGAGGAGCTTCAAGCGGTCGCCCTCGGCGAGCGCCGGCAGCGTCCGCTCGTCGTCCTCCGTGCTCGCCTCGTCGAGGCCCTCCGTGTAGACGCGGATGAAGCCGTCGAACTTCACCACCTGTCCGGTGGCGCGGAAGATCGCCTTCTTCGCCTTGATGTCGACCGTCGTCTGCTCGAGACGCGCCGGCTCCATCTGGCAGGCGACGAAGCGGTTCCAGATGAGCGTGTAGAGGTTGAGCTCTTCCTTGGAGAGATAGGGCGCGACCTTGTCTGGATCGTACTCGATGCTGGTCGGACGGATCGCCTCGTGGGCGTCCTGGGCGCTCTTCTTCGACTTGTAGACGTTGGGCTTCTCGGGCACGTAGTCGGCGCCGTAGCGGGTGTTGATGTAGCCGCGCACGGCGTCGAGCGCGTCGTTGGCGATGCGCGTCGAGTCGGTACGCATGTACGTGATGAGGCCGACCGCGCCCTCGTCGCCGAGCTCCACGCCCTCATAGAGCTTCTGCGCGATGCGCATGGTCCGGCTCGGCTGGTAGCCGAGCTTGCGCGAGGCTTCCTGCTGCAGCTTGGAGGTGATGAAGGGCGGCGTCGGGTTGCGCTTGCGATCCCGCTTCTCGACCTTGGAGACGATCCAGTCGGCGCCGTCGAGCTGCCGCAGGACGTCCGTCGCCGAGGTCTCGTTCTCGAGCCGGAAAGTCTTGTGATCGAGCCGCTTGCCGTCGAGCTCGAAGAGGTTGGCGTTGATCGGCGGCGGGGCCTTGCCCTCAAGCTGGGCGGTGATCGTCCAGTACTCCTCCTTCACGAAGGCGCGGATCTCGCGCTCCCGCTCCGTGATGAGGCGGACGGCGACCGACTGCACCCGGCCGGCGGAGAGACCGCGGCGGACCTTCTTCCAGAGCAGCGGGCTCAGCTGGTAGCCGACCAGGCGGTCGAGGATGCGACGCGCGACCTGCGCCTCGAACTTGTTCTGGTCGAGCTTCAGCGGGTGCTTGATCGCCTCCTGCACGGCCTTCTTGGTGATCTCGTTGAAGAGGACGCGGTGGACGTTCTTCTTCCGGCCGAGGCGCTCGGCGATGTGCCAGGCGATGGCCTCGCCCTCGCGATCCGGATCGGGGGCGAGATAGATGTTTTCTTTGTCTTTCGCGGCCTTCTTGAGCTCCTCGATGACCTTGCCCTTGCCGTGGATGACGGCGTACTCGGGCTCGAAGTCGTTCTCGATGTCGACGCCGAGCTTGGACTTGGGCAGGTCGACGACGTGGCCGACCGACGCTTTGACCGTGTAGTTCCGGCCGAGATATTTGCCGAGTGTCCGCGCCTTGGCCGGGGACTCGACGATTACGAGATTCTTTGCCATGTGCGATTTCGCCCGCTCAACCCCCGCGGACCCTCAACCTCCCTTACTGCAATCGACCAAGACCGGCAAATATGGGGTCGTCATGGTCGATTGGCAAGCTGGAAGTGCTTTCCCGGCAGCTGCACCAGGATCCCCCGCAGCTCCAGATCGAGAACTCGCGCCAAAACCGACGCCGGCGCAAGCCCACTTCGGCGAATCAGCTCATCCGCCCCGAGCGGGCCGCCAGCCAGGAGCGGCAGCAGCGGCTCGTCGCCGGGGAGCGGACCAGCCTCGATAGGGGTCCGCGGCGCCCGGGCCCGGAGCGTCGGAGTCAGCTCGGCGACGATGTCGTCGACGCTGCCGACGAGCTTGGCGCCCTCTTGAATGAGGCGATGGGTACCGACGGAGAGGGGTGAGTCGATCCGTCCGGGAACGGCGAACACCTCGCGCCCCTGATCCAGCGCCAGGCGTGCCGTGATCTGCGATCCACTCTTGTCCGCGGCCTCGACGACGATCGTGCCGTGCGTCATGCCGGCGATGATGCGGTTGCGGGCCGGGAAGTGCCCGGCGAGCGGCGGCGTCCCGCAGGGCAGCTCCGAGACGAGCGTGCCCGTGGCCGCGATCTCGGCGGCCAGGTCGGCGTGCTCGGGGGGATAGATGACGTCCACCCCGGCACCGAACACCGCGACCGTCTGGCCCCCGCCGCGCAGCGCGCCGCGGTGGGCCGCGCCGTCGATGCCGCGCGCCATGCCGCTCACGACCGTCACCCCCGCTTGCGCCAGCTCGCGCGCGAAGCGACCGGCGACCTCGAGCCCGTAGGGCGTCGCGTGACGGGCGCCGACGATCGCCAGCGCCGGTCCATCGTCCAGGGCCTCGCCCCGGACGATCAGGTAGAGGGGCGCGTCGGGGAGCTCGCGCAGCGGCGACGGGTATTCGTCGTCGCCGTACGGCACCAGCCGGGCGCCGAGCACAGCCAGGCGCTCGGCCTCGGCACGCGCCTCGTCACGACAGGCCTCGCGCACACTGGACACCGCGGCGGGCGAAAGCCCCGCGGCCGCGAGCGCCCGCCCTGACGCCACGAGCACCGCGTCCGGACTGCCGAGCAGCTCGACGGCACGGCGCGCGGCCGTGTCGCTCAGCCCGCGCACGCTCCGCAGCGCGATCCATGCTGCCTCCTCACCCTTCCACCCCATGCGACCGGCATTGTGGCAAAGGGCCCCGCGGCCAGGAAGACGCAAAGTAGCGCGCCCGCCCAAGCTCGCGACGCGACTACCGATACTTCGCCTGGACGGCGTCCAGATGCGCCTTCAACGCGTCCGCGTCGACGCGCGCACGCTCCGCGGCCTCGCGGGCGCGCTCCAGCTTCGCGTGCAAGGCAGCAGCGCGATCCGTATCGGCATCACCTGCGCCGCGCTGCACCTGATCGGCGATGTCGTTGTACTCGTCGGCACGCGCGTTGTAGCGCTCGATCGCCGTCCGATAGGCGCGCTGCGCCTCCACGAGATCGGTACCGAGCGACGGACGCTCCGCCGCGTCTGCCGCCGGCGTCGCGACGGGTTCGTCCGCCGCGCGCGGCGGCACCGGAGTCTCCAACGCGACGGGCGCGGGCGGTACCGCGGCCTGCTCCTCGGGCTCCGTGTCCGGTGGCGGCGCCCGGTGTGCCCGGCGTGCGGTCGCGCGGCGCGGTGCCGCGGTGCGCGCGACGGGAGGCTCGGCGACGCGCACCGGTGTCGCTCGCACCGCCGGCCGCGGCGGGATCGCCGCCGTCACGGGCGGACGGGCCGCTGCCGGCGGCGCCGTGACGACGGGACGCGGGGCGACGACGCGTGGCGCGGTCGCCACGGGACGTGGCACGACGACTGGCGGCGCCGCGACGGGCGGCGCCACGACCACGGGCGGGCGCGGTGGAGGCGGCGACTCGACCTTGCTCTCGACGCGCGGCGCCGCGGTCGGCGCCATCGCGGCCGGCGTCGCGCCGGCCTCCGGCGCCGGACCCACGGCGTGCGGCGCTACGTCGGCGTCGCCACCGGGATGGTTCTGCAGGCACTCGAGCCGGAAGAAGCCGCCCGCGGCCGCAGCGACCACGACGACGACGGCGGCCGGCCACATCCAGGGTCGCTCGCGGCGGCGCCGTCGCGCCGGCCGCCCACCCGTCATCGCCTCGCCGATCGTGCGGAGCGCGAGGGGGTCGCTCCCCGACTCGGCGTCGAGCGGCGTGCCGCAAAAAGCGCAATGCACCTGCCCGGCGCGATTCGCCTTGCCGCAGACCGGGCAGACCGCCCCCCCGGGCTCGTCCCCGAGACGCCACTCCTCGTGATCCACCATGCAGAGTGCGCACAGAGTGGCAGCCCCCGACCGGGCAGGCAACCCGCCGGGCGCGATTGCATCCTGTCAGGGCGCCTGGATAATCCGCCGAACACGCAAGGAGGTTGCATGCAGGAGTCCGACGGGTTCCACCGCTTCCAGGGTACGGCCGGCTACATCGCCTCGGGTCCGCTCGTCGATGCCGTCAATTGCGCCGTCGCGCTCGAGCGGCCGCTGCTGATCAAGGGCGAGCCGGGCACGGGGAAGACCCTCCTGGCGAAGCACGTCGCCGAAGGCCTCGCCATGCCGATGCTCTCCTGGCACATCAAATCGACGTCCAAGGCGGCCGACGGCCTCTACGTGTACGACACCGTGCAGCGGCTGAACGACAGCCGCTTCGGGGGCGGCAACGTCGCCGACATCAACCACTACATCAAGCTCGGGCCGCTCGGGCTGGCCTTCGCGGCCCAGGAGCGTCACGTCCTCCTCATCGACGAGATCGACAAGGCCGACCTCGAGTTCCCGAACGACCTGCTGCGTGAGCTGGACGAGATGCGCTTCAGCATCACGGAGACCGGCGCCGAGGTCGTCGCGCAGAAGCGGCCGGTCGTGGTGATCACCTCGAACAACGAGAAGGAGCTGCCGGACGCGTTCCTGCGCCGCTGCATCTTCCACTTCATCGAGTTCCCGGACGCGGCACTGATGCGCCAGATCGTGGACGTGCACCATCCGCACCTCGACGCCGCGCTCCTCGACCAGGTCCTGATCAAGTTCTACTGGCTGCGCGAGCAGAGCGAGCTGCGCAAGAAGCCCTCGACGTCGGAGCTGATCGACTGGATCTCGGCCTTGCTGCGCGCCGGTGTCACGCAGGAGCAGATCGAGGGCCACATCCCCTTCATCGGCGCGCTGCTGAAGAAGGAGCAGGACGCCGACGCCCTGCAGCGCTACGAAACCAAGGGCGGCAACTACCCCGCGCGCTGGAGCGATCTCGGCCCGCGCTACAACCAATGAGGCCGTAAGCGAGCGCGCGATGTTCCTGGATCTCTTCTACGGGCTGCGCGAGGAGGGCGTGCCGGTCGCCCTCCAGGAATGGATGACGTTCCTCTCCGCGCTGCGCCAGGGCCTGCACGGCGCGAGCCTGCTGCGCTTCTACCATCTCGCGCGCGCCTGCCTGGTGAAGAGCGAGACCTACTTCGACGCCTTCGATCGCGTGTTCGCGCGGGTCTTCAAGGGCGTGGAGGGTGCGCTCGACGACATCGCCGACGAGGTCTTGAAGTGGCTCGCCGACCCGAAGAACTTCCCGAACCTCTCGCCCGAGGAGCTGGCCGCGCTCGAGCGCCTGAGCGCCGACGAGCTGATGCAGCGTTTCCTCGAGACGCTGGCGAAGCAGACCGAGCGCCACGACGGCGGTGACCGCTGGGTCGGCACCGGCGGGCGCTCGCCGTACGGCCACGGCGGCCAGCATCCGACCGGCATCCGCGTCGGCGGCCAGGGCGGCGGACGCTCGGCGATGAAGGTCGCCGGCGAGCGGCGCTTCCGCGACTACCGCACCGACATCGCACTCGACAACCGGCAGATGCGTGTCGCGCTCCGCCGCTTGCGCCAGCTGACCCGCACCGGCCTCGAGACCGAGCTCGACCTCGACGAGACCGTCGACGAGACCTGCCGCAACGCCGGCGAGATCGAGCTGGTATTCCGCGCGCCGCGCAAGAACGACGTGCGCCTCCTCCTGCTCATGGACGTCGGCGGCACGATGGATCCCTACTTCGAGCCGGTGAGCCGGCTGCTCACCGCGCTGCACGAGGAGCGCGGGCTGCGCGAGTTTCGCCCGTACTATTTCCACAATTGCGTCTACGATCATCTCTACTCGCGGGCGCGCCTGACCCGCGCCGACGCGATCCCGACCGCGGACGTCCTGCGCCGGCTCGACGACCGCTGGAAGCTCGCCATCGTCGGCGATGCCGCGATGCATCCGTCGGAGCTGCTCGAGGCACACGGCGGCATCAACCCGCATGCCACGTCGCCTACGCCCGGCATCGCGTGGCTGCATCGACTCGCGTCGCACTTCGATCGCGCCGTATGGATCAACCCCGACGAGGCCACGCTGTGGGACCAGACCTACACCACGCGCCTCGTTCGCCGCCTCTTCCCGATGTTCCACCTGAGCGTGGACGGGCTCGGCGACGCCGTGCAGGCGCTCGTCGGCGCGCGTGCCTGACGCGGGCGGCGCGATGACCGGACGCGGTGTCGAGATCCGCAAGGATCTGCTCATCCCGGCGCGCGAGCTCTCGCTCAGCTTCGTCCGCGCCAGCGGACCGGGCGGACAGAACGTCAACAAGGTCGCCTCGAAGGCGGTGCTGCGCTTTCAGGTGCGCGACTCGCCGTCGCTCACGGCGACGCAGCGCGAGCGCGCCCTCGCCCGCCTCGCCTCTCGTCTCACCGGCGAGGGCGAGCTGATCCTTTCCTGCGCGGACGAGCGCTACCAAGCGCGCAACCGCGAGGCGCTGCTCGAGCGCTTCGCGACGGTGATGCGGGCAGCACTGCGCGTGCCCCGGAGGCGCCGCCCCACCCGCCCCTCCGCCAAGGCGGTCGAGCGCCGGCTGCGCGCCAAGCACGCCCGGGGCGAGCGCAAGCGCGAGCGCCGCACTCTCGAGTAGTACCAGCGTCGCCCTGGCGAAGCCGTCGGGCGCGCCGCGGGTGGGGCTACATGGCCCTAGCCAGATTCCGTCGCGCAGGCCTGCCCGATGGTCAAGAATTTGACGCGACCCGCGACAAGCTCACGTGCAGCGTGGCAGGCCAGCGGCACAGGGGTCGGTCATCGACTGCACAAATCGCGCATTCCTGCCGATAAGGAACCACGACGCCATGAGAACCGTGCTCACCGCCGATCGCAGCACCGTCGTCCGCGCCGTCGTCGAGCGCCACCTGGAGCGCTACGGCTGCCGGGCGCTGGAGGCGACGAACGCCGAGGAGGCGCTCGCCGGAGCGCGTGATCATCAGCTGGACTTGATGGTGGTGGACGCCCCCGTGCACGCCGCGGCGGGCCGGCTCTCCGATCCCGCCTACGACGCAGTGCCCGTCATCCTGCTCACGACCGATCACCCGGCGAGCGAGCCCGACCCGGACGACCCCCGCATCGTCGCCACGCTGCGGAAACCGTTCGACGAGTCGAGCTTCGATCGCGCCGTCGGCGCCATTCTCGGCGAGCCGAGCCGCAACCCGGCCGTCCCGCGCGCCGCGCAGCAAGGAGTCGTACGATGACCGACCCCTATCCGGTGGACGCTTCCGTCACCGAGCGGCTGCGCCGCCAGCGCATCCGCCAGACGCTCACGCACCTGTCGCGCACGGGCGAGCTGCCGTCGCTGCCGGGGGCGGCGAACGCCGCCCTGTCGCTGGCGAGCTCGCCGGACGCGAGCATCGAGCGCGTGTGCGAGCTGGTCGAGACCGACGTCGGACTCGCCGCGCGCGTCCTGCGGCTCGCCAACTCGGCCGCCTACGCGCGCCGCGCGCCAGCCCGCACCGTGCGGGATGCCGTCGTCGCGCTCGGCCTGCGCAAGACCTGCGACGTGCTGGTCGCCGCGTGCTTTCGACGGTTGGTCGCGATTCCCGGCGACCTGGCAGAGAGTCTCTGGAGCCACGCGCTCGCGGTGGCGATCGCGACCGACGAGCTCACGCGCGTCACCAAGGCGATCACGCCCGGCAGTGGGTTCCTGCCCGGTCTCTTCCACGACGTCGGGCGCATCGCGTTCCTGCTCGCCGATCCCACCTCGGCGGACGTCATCCAGAGACTGGTCGACAGCGGCGCCGGCGCGCGCGCCGATCTCGAACGCGAGTGGTACGGCTTCGACCACGCCGAGGCCGGCGCCATCCTCGCCGCCGACTGGGGTCTCGACGCCACCCAGGCCGAGGCAATCCGCTGGCACCACGATCCGCTGAACGCCGAGGGCGGCCGCCCCCTGGCAGTCATCCTGAGCGCCGCCGACTCGATCGCCTACGCGATCGGTTACGGCACCGGCGTGGCGCGTCCGACCATGGATGGGCTCGACGCGCTCGGCCTCTCGACCGAGGTCGAGGCGGATTGCGCGACCCGCGTCCAGCACGCGTTCGCGGAGCACAGCGAGCTCTTCGCCTGAGCCGCGCGGCGCGGCCCGGCCCGGATCTCGAGGTCGTCCGCGCAGGACGCTACCCGTAGCGTTGCAGCGTGCGTCGGCGCAGCGCACGCTTCGCGGGCGGTGCTCGCGACGGTTCTCTCCTGCGCCCTCGTCGGCATCGAGGCGCACCCGGTGCAGGTCGAGGTCGACCTCGCTGCCGGCATTCCCCACACGGCCACCGTCGGCCTGCCCGATCACGTCGTGCGCGAGAGCAAAGACCGGGTCCGCTCCGCGCTCCGCAACTCCGGTTTCGACATCCCGCCGCGACGCATCACCGTGAGCCTCGCGCCGGCGCACCTGCGCAAGGAGGGTGCCGCCTACGACCTGCCGATTGCCGTCGGCATCCTCGCCGCCACCGGCCACGAGGTGCGGCGCGGCCTCGCGGGCACGATCATCGCCGGCGAGCTCGCGCTCGACGGCGCTTTGCGCCCGATCCGCGGCGCGCTCTCCGTCGCGGCCGCGGCCCGCGACCTCGGCTGCCGCCGCCTCCTCGTCCCGCGCTTCAACGCCGCCGAGGCCGCGCTCGTTCCGGGGATCGACGTCTTCGGCGTCGCGTCGCTAGGCGAGGCGGTCGAGGTGCTGCTCGGCGGCGACGGGGCCGCGCCCGTGCCGCCGACGATGCTCATCGCGGAGCCCGTCGACGCCACGGTCGACCTCGCCGAGGTGCGCGGCCAGGAGCTCGCCAAGCGCGCGCTCGAGATCGCCGCGTCGGGCGGTCACAACGCGCTCCTCATCGGCCCGCCCGGCGCCGGCAAGACGATGCTCGCCCGCCGCCTGACGACGATCCTGCCGCCGCTCGCGTTCGCGGAGGCGCTCGAGGTGACGATGATCCACAGCGCCGCGGGCCTCCTCGACGATCGCCCGCTCGTCACGACGCGCCCCTTTCGCGCGCCGCACCACACGATCTCGGTCGCCGGGCTCTTCGGCGGCGGCACCGGCCAGCGCCCGGGTGAGGTCGCGCTGGCGCACCAGGGCGTGCTCTTTCTCGACGAGCTGGCAGAGTTCCGGCGCGACGCGCTCGAGGGCTTGCGCCAGCCGCTCGAAGAGCGGCGCGTCACCCTGGTGCGCGCCGCCTGGCGCGTCGTGTACCCCGCGCGCCTCATGCTGCTCGCCGCGACCAACCCGTGCCCGTGCGGCTTCCACGGCGATCCGACGCGCGTGTGCCGCTGCACGCCGAACCGTCTCACGCAGTACCGCGCGCGACTGTCAGGGCCGCTCCTCGACCGCATCGACCTGCACGTCGACGTGGCGCCCGTGCGCTACGGCGAGCTCACGGCCGAGGCGGCCGCCGAGACCTCAGCGCACGTGCGGGCGCGCGTCCTCGCGGCGCGCGAGCGTCAGCGCGCCCGCTTCGCCGCGAGCACGACCAGCTGCAACGCGGAGATGAGCGCGCGCGAGCTCCGCGCCTTCGCCCGCCCCGACGCGGCGGGCGCGAGCATCCTCGAGCGCACGATGAGCCGTCTCGGCCTGAGCGCACGCGCCTACACCCGAGTGCTCAAGGTCGCACGTACGATCGCCGACCTCGATGGTACCGATCACGTCGGCGCGACGCACGTTGCCGAGGCGGTTCAGTACCGCAGCCTCGATCGCTGACACCCGGCGGCGCCCGCGCGTCGCCTAGTGGCCGTGTCCGCGGTGCTGGCGGAAGAAGTCGAGCATGCTCGCCGTCCAGTTCGTCGGCCAGCGCACGTGGTTCGTCGACCCCTCGGTGAAGCCGCGCGGGTTGTCGACGGGGCTCATGTCGCCGTCGGGATTCGTGCCGCACCCGGCATCGCACGTGGTGACCTGCATCTGCGAGCCGTCGATGATGACGTCGGTCACCCGCGCGTGGATGCCGAGGAGGTCGCCGAGGAGCTGCTCGCCGTTCGGGCAGATGCCGGCGATGTCGCAAGCATTGTGCACGTGGTAGATCGGCACGCGCTTGTTGCTGAGGCGGATCTCGGCGTTGCTGCGCGCCCGCCGGCTGACCGGCGCCTGCGGACAGGGATCGTTGAAGGCCTCGAACGCGTCCGGCGCGGTGTAGACCGCGGCGGCGGCGATGCGGCGCCGGTTCAGCGCATAGAGCATCCCCATGGCCGCGCCGTTCGACCACCCGGTGACGTAGATGCGGCGCGGGTCGACCTTGCCCGTCGCCACCTCGGCGTCGATGAAGTGGTCGATCGCGGCGGCGTCGACGTTCTGCGCGTACGTCGTGCCGCCGACCTCGACGTCGCGGCCGTGCTTCTCCAGCTGGCGGTACCAGTTGTCCCAGCCGGTCCCCTGGTCGTCCGGCGTCGGGTAGAAATGCGTCGTCGCCCGGCCCTCGGGCGCGACCACGATGAACCCGGGCCGCGCCGGGTCGCCGGTGAGGTCCGCCGTGGTCTGGAAGCTGAGGATGTTCGTCACGGCCGAGATCGTGTCGGCGGTGAAGAGCGAGGGGTGGACGTACACGACGAGCGGCAGCGGGTTCATCGACGAGGCGGACGCCGGCTCGTACAGGCAGGCGGTGCGCGAGGTGCCGTCCGCGTCGGTCCACGACGGCATCATCGTGCCGCCCGCGCAGGTGAGCACCGTGGTGTCCGTCACCATCGCGCGCGGCGCGTCGCCGAAGGGACCGCAGACCTGCGCCGCCGCTGGGATGACCGTCGCGACGGCAACCAGGGCCGCGAGCACGAGGGTGCGAGGGATGCGTCGGGTATCTACGAGCGTCACGTCGTCCTCCTCCGCCGGCCCGCCACACGCGTTGATACGCGGGACCCGCGATGCGAGGACGCTAACGAGTCGACTGCGCCGAGGCACTGCCCTGATCACAGGAGCGCCGCAGCGGCGATGGGTGAGACGCGCCGCGGATAGGCGTCAGGAGCGGCCGAAGCCGCCGCTCACGCTGATCGCCTGTCCGGTGATCCACGACGCTTCCGAGGACGCGAGGAACGTGATCAGCGGCGCGATGTCCTCCACCCGACCGAGACGGCCGAGCGGGTACATGCGGGCCCACTCGCGCTCCATCTCGTCGGTGATGTAGCTCGTCATCGGCGTGCGCGTGACGCCGGGGCACACGGCGTTCACCGTGATGCCGTAGCGGCCGAGCTCCACCGCGAGACCGCGCGTCAGCGAGATCACGCCGCCCTTGGTGGCGCCGTAGGCGACGATGCGCTTCTCGTTCGCCTTGCCGGCCTCGGACGCGATGTTGATGATGCGGCCGGAGCGTTGCGCGATCATGCGCTCGACGACGGCGCGGCAGCAGTGCATGGTGCCGAGGAGATTGATCGCGACGAGATCGCTCCAATCCTCGGGCTTGTTCTCGCTGAAGAGCGCCGGGATGCCGCCGATGCCCGCGCAGTTGACCAGCACGTCGACGCGATCGAACGCCAGGATGGCGCCGGAGACCATGCGCTCGCACACGGCGTAGTCGCGCACGTCGACGTGCTCGGCCATCACCTCGGCCCCGGCAGCGCGCAGCTCCTCGACCGCCTTCTTGAGCGCCGGGGCATGGGCGTCCGCAAGGACGAGGCGCGCGCCCTCGCGCCGGAAGTACTCGGCGGTGGTCCGGCCGATGCCCGAGGCCCCGCCTGTTATGATTACCACTTGATCCTTCAGATGCAGATCCATCGGCGACCCTCCGACGGCGCTGCGTGCGCCGCTCAGTCGTCGACGGCGGGAGTTCCGACGACGCCGTTGAAACCCGTATGCGGAACCGCTTCGCGCCCGTTCAGCTCGGAGACGTCGGGCTTGCCGCGGCAATCGTCGTCGATCAGGGTGGCTCCGTCGATCGTGATCTGCGCGCCGGCACTGACCGTGATCTCGCCGCACTTGCCGATCGTGTTGTTCAGCTCGGTGTTGGTCAGGTTGACGTTGCCGCCGGCGGTGATCGAGATCGCCTCGGCGACGTTGTACTGCTGATCGCTGATGTCGATGTCGCCGGCGGCGCGAATGAAGATGGTGCTCTCGACGCCGCCCCGCACGGTGCCGCACTCCTCGCACGGCGTCGGCGTCGCGACCGGGGTGTGCGTCGGCGTCGGCGTCCTGGGTGGCGTCGGCGTCACCGTGCGCGTGGCGGTGGACGTCGGCGTCCCGATCGGCAGCGACGCGGTCGACAACGGGGTCGACGGCGTCGCGGTGGGCGTCGGGTCCGTGGCCGTGGCCGTCGGCGTGCCGGGCGGGGTGCTGAGCGGCAGCGAGGCCGTCTGCAACGGCGTCGAGGGCGTGGCCGTCGGCGTCGGCGTGCGTCCTGCCGGCGTCGGGGTCCCCTGGCACGTCTGGCAGAACTCGACCGCCTCCGAGACCGCATCGACCTTGTCGATGTCGACCTCCGCCATCAGGCGTCCGCGCGCGAGGCCGATGGTGATCGCGCCCGACTTGCGCACCGAGCCGTTGTTGGCGTCGATCTCGACCAGATCGCGCGGGCCGAAGGTATCGACGTGGTTGCCGTCCCAGATGATGTCACCCTGGGCGTCGAGCACCAGATGATTGCAATGGAAGTGGGTGTTCACCACGTTCAGGGTGCAGCCGATTCCAGAGCAGGTGATGCGCGCGTCGCCGCCCGAATCGACCTCGAGCGGCCCTTGAACCTGGACCGTATCGGCCCCGCGGAGCAGGATCTTTCCGTTCGTGTCGGCGCTGAAGAGCGACCCGGTGACGAGGACGCTGGCGGCGTCGAGGACGATCGACTGGCCCTTGCCGGTGACGCTGATCTGGCCGCCGCTCGGCCCGTCGACGGCGATGGCCTTGGCGAGGACCTGCAGGGTGGTGGTGCCGGCCACCGGAACGATCGGGCCGGCGATGACGACGGTATCGTCCGGGACCTCGATGACCGTCTTCTTGCCGATCGCAACGCAGTGCGCATCCGAGGCGCAGTCGGTGATCGTGACGGTGGCGCTGGCCGCCCGGGGGGTGAGAAGCGTGGCGAGCAAGCCGACGAGTGCGAGTGGTCTCAAGGACATGGACGCGCGAACGACAAGTCCCTGACCTATCGCGAATTGGAACACTGGCGCAAGGGTGAATGCCGGCCGGAACGGCCTCCGGGCGGCGTGTTCAGCGCGATGCGTCGCTGCGCAGGAGGGCGAGGAGGTGCTGATCGACGAAGCGTCCGCCGACCCACTGCGCCTCCCGCAACTGGCCCTCAAGACGGAAGCCCAACCGCTCGGCGACGCTCCGGCTGCGGGCATTGTCTATGGCGCAACGGATGACGAGACGGTGTAGGCCGGCGGCGCCGAACGCGACCCCGAGGAGCCGCCGGGTCGCCCGGGTGACGTAGCCCCGCCCCTCGTAGGCGGAGGCGATCCAGTAGCCGATCTCCGCGGAGCGATCGAACCAATCGACGTAGTGCAGGCCGATCGTGCCGGCGAGCGCGCCGTCGACGAGAATACCGAGCACGAGGCTGCGGCGCCGTCGTCGCTCGTCGGCGGCGTCCTCGATGAAGCGCAGCGTGTCGCGCTCCGTACGCGTCTCCTCCACCCAGGGGAGGAATCGCCCGAGGCGGGCGCGCTCGGCATCGATCAGCGCGAACAGGGACCCAACATCGGCGCTCTCGAGCGTGCGGAGCGCGAGATCGCCGTCACGGACGTCGATCCCATCGAAGGGGGACAGCGGGGGCACCGAGGCCTGGCTCTGCGCCGCGTAGCCTGAGCTCTTGACGGGCATGCGCAGACTGATTCTATCGGCGCCCGTCCGCCGTCACAACATCAGCGGCAGATCACTCGTCGGCGTTCCACTCGTCGTCGTCGTCGTCCTCGTCGTCACCGTCCGCGTCGTCGTCATCGTCGTCGTCGTCGTCGAAATCCTCGTCGTCATCATCGAAATCGTCGTCGTCTTCCTCTTTCATCCACATGATGGCGTCTCCTTTCGACCGGCTGCGCGCGCCGCGACCGATGGGACGGAACGGACCGCATCGTACCGAACTGCGGGGGCGCTGAGCGACCATGACCCTGGCTGCGGACACCTCTCGGAGCCCTTCTCGGCCAGGGCGCCCCGCTTCTAGCAACGAGCCCCTACTCGGTCAATGATACATGTCCATGAGCTCGATGATGCCGAGCTCCTTCAGCCGCGCGAAGAGATATCCCTTCACGTCCTTGGCGGTGGCGAGGCCGCGGATGTCGCGCGCGACTTCCTCCGCCATGCTGAATGGCACCGAGCGGATGAACCGCTTGATGACCGGGATGAAGAACGGGCCCATACTGAGGTCGTCGAGTCCCATGCCGAGCAAGAGGAGCGTACACAGGGGATCGGCCGCCATCTCGCCGCACATGCCGACCGTCTTGCCCGCGTCCCGCGCCGCCTGCGCGACGTCGGCGATCGCCGCCAGCACCGCCGGGTGGAGCGGCTCGTAGAGCGGCGCGACCTTGGAGTTGTTGCGGTCGACGGCGAGCAGGTACTGGATCAGATCGTTGGTGCCGATGCTGAAGAAGTCGACCTCCTCGATCAGCCGTGGCGCGATCCACACCGCCGACGGCACCTCGATCATGATGCCGATCGGCATCGCGGGATCGTACGGCTGGCCGGTCTCCTCGAGCTCGTGGCGCGCTTCCGCGATCAGCTCCTTCACCCGTCGCAGCTCCTCCAGGCTCGAGATCATCGGGAAGAGCATGCGCACGGAGCCGTAGGCGCCGGCGCGCAGGATGGCGCGGAGCTGCGCCTTGAAGATCTCGGGCAGCTCGAGCGAGATGCGAATCGAGCGCCAGCCGAGGAACGGATTCTCCTCGCGCCCGATGGTGAGGTAGCTGGGGTACTTGTCGGCGCCGAGATCGAGCGTGCGAATCGTGACCGGCTTTCCCGGCATGCGCTCGAGCACCTTGCGGTAGAGGCCGAGCTGCTCGTCCTCGTTCGGGAACTCCTTGTACGAGAGGAACGGGAACTCGGTGCGGTAGAGGCCGACGCCCTCCGCGCCGTGCAGCTGGGCGAAGTGCAGATCGCCGAACAGGCCGACGTTGGCGTAGAGATTCACGCGATGGCCGTCGGTGGTGACGGCGGCGAGCTCGCGGATGGTCTCGAGCTCGAGGTTGAACGCGCGATACTCCTTGTCGAGACGGTGGTACTCGCGTACGACGTCGACGCTCGGGTTGACGTAGACGACGCCGGAGTTGCCGTCGACGACGACCGTGTCGCCCTCGTGCAGCACCTCCGCGACGTGGCCGACGCCGACGACCGTCGGGATCTCGAACGACTTGGCGAGGATCGACGCGTGCGAGGTGACGCCGCCGGTCGCGAGCACGATGCCCTTCAGCCGGTCGTGCTCCATCATCGAGAGGTCGGCGAGGGTCAGCTCGTGCGCCACCAGCACGACGTCGCCGTCGAAATCGGCCTCGCGCCCCTCGTAGCCGAGCAGATTGCGCAGGAGGTGCTGGCCGATGTCGCGCACGTCGGCGACGCGCTCGCGCAGGTAGCCGTCGGACATCGCGAGGAACGCGTCGACGTACTCCGCCACCACGTGCTTCAGCGCCGTCTCGGCGCTGAAGCCGTCGCGGATGCCGCGCTCGATCTTGCCGACGAAGGTCGCGTCCTCGAGCATCATGCGTTGCACGTCGAAGAGCGCGCCGTCGACCTCGGGCGCGATGGCCTGCATGCGCTCCTTGAGACGCGTCATCTCCGTGACGGAGCGGGCGATGGCGCTGCTCAGGCGTTGCTGCTCGGTGTCGCCGTCGTCGGTGCGGCGCTCCTCGATCTGGTCGAGCGAGATCTCCGGGCGCAGCACGTGCGCATGCCCCATTCCGAAGCCCGGTGACGCGCCCGCTCCCGAGAGCCGGAACTGCCCAGGACGACGCTTCGATCCTGCCGCCGGCTTGTCGCCGGTCTTCTCGTACGCGTGCAGGCGGCGGATCGCGTCGACCATCCGCTTGCGGTACTCCTGGCGCTCCTTCTCCTTGCTCTCGAGGCTCTCGACGAGGCGCGCCTGGACGATGATGCCGCGCACCTGCGCGGCGATGGCACGCAGCAAGCGCAGCTCGTGTGGCGCGAAGCGTCGCCGGCGTAGCGTCTGCACCACGAGGACGCCGAGCGCGCTGCGCTTCTCGGCGATCGGCACGCCGAGGAACGAGTGGTACTTCTCCTCGCCGGTTTCCGGGAAGTACTTGTACCGCGGGTGCGCCAGGGCATCGACGACCATGACCGGCTCGTTCTTCTCGATGACCATGCCGGTGAGGCCTTCGTCGATCCGCATCTGCACCTTACCGATGGACGCGCGCTCGAGACCGGTCGTCGCCCACAGGGTGAGGTGCTCCTCCTTGGGATCGAACAGGTAGAGCGAGCACACCTCCGTCCCCATGCGCTCGGCGACGATCTTGACGATGTTCTCGAGCGTCTCCTGGAGGTCGTGCGAATGACCGATGAGGGCGCCGATGTCCTCGAGCACGGCGAGACCGTGGCTCTTCCGCGGTCGCGGCTTGCGCGCGCCGGACTCGCCGCCGGCGATCTTTCTGTCGCTCATCCGTTCCACGTCGGGGCTGGCCTCGACTCGAGAGTTGCTGGCGTCCGGCCGGGGAAGGGGACTGCGCGGGAGGGCTGCCCTGAGCGCGCGACCACGCTCGCCCATCCCATCGTGTAACCGGACCGACGCCGGCGAGCATAGCCCACAAGACGCCGCGGGAACAATGCGCAAAGGCCATCCGGAAGGCCCCGGCAGGGCTCCGCACGACGCAGCGCGGCGGGAGCGGGGCGGCCGATCACGCCGGGATCCTCTGCGTCAGGTGGCCGAGCACCGGATGCCCGGCACCGAGGCGCCGCGCCCGACGGATGCAAGCGTGGGTGTAGCGCTTGGCGGCGACGACCGCGGCCTCGATGGTCGCGCCGCGTGCCAGGCCGGCAGCGATCGCCGCCGAGAACGTGCAGCCGGTCCCGTGCGGCGGCGGGCCTGGCAGGCGGCGGGCGCGCAGCCAACGCGCACGGCCGTCGACGACGAGCAGGTCGCACGACTCGCGAGCCGAACCGCCGCCGGTGACGACCGCGGCGCGCGCACCGAGCGCGACGAGCGCGCGCGCCGCGCGCTCCATGTCGTCGCGATCGCGGACGCGGCGTCCGGTCAGCGCCGCGGCTTCCTCGCGATTCGGGGTGACGACCGTCGCGAGCGGCAGCAGGCGGACGCGCAGCGTCTCCTGCGCGCGGCGCGTGAGCAAGGTCGCGCCGTCCTTGGCGGCCATCACCGGGTCGACGACGAGGGGAGGCGCGCCGCGAGCGGCGAGCGCCCGGGCTACCGTCGCGACCGTGCGCGGATCGAGCAGCATACCGGTCTTCACCGCGTCGGCGCCGAGATCGTCGAGCACGGCGTCGAGCTGCGCCCGCACGAAGGCGGCCGGCACGGCGAGGACGCGGTATACGCCGCGCGTGCTCTGCGCCGTGAGCGCCGCGATGACGCTCGTGCCGTAGACGCCGAGGGCGGCGAACGTCTTGAGATCCGCCTGGATGCCCGCTCCGGCGCCGCTGTCCGAGCCGGCGATCGTCAGGGCGCGCGGCATCCGCCGCCCGCGTGCACGTGTGCGGCTCACGCGGACGCCTCGACGATCGGCAAGTAACGCGCCCCCTCGGGCAGGACGTAGCCCGCGACGTCGGCGCCGTGGCGGCGCCTCACGGCGGCGAAGAAATCCTCGAGCCGCGCCACCGGATGCATGCCGGCACGCGCGACGCGCGCGGGCGGTAAGGTCGAGTAGAGATGGATCTCGGCGCGCTCGGCGTGCTCGCGCAGCGCCAGCGCCGTCTGGCCGGGGACGGTGAAGTCGGCGTGCAACGCGCGCAGATGCGCGGCGCGGTCGGGATGATCGAACCAGCGCCACAGGTCGCTCTGGCCGGCGCCGTCCTGACAGCGTGCCAGCACGAGCATCATGCCGCCGGGCGCGAGCGCGGCCGCGCCGGCCGCGATCGCTTTCTGCGTCTGCACGAGATCGCCGTCGCGCGGCGCGCCGCCCGCGCTCACGATCACGACCGGGCGGCGCTCGCCGAGCGGCACGGCGAACGCCGCACGGTAGTCGTCGCAGCCGCGCGCGAACGCGGCGCGCAGATCCCCGGCCACGAGACCGCCGACGCCGCCGGGCACCATCGTGGTGTTCACGAGAAAGGTGCGCGGCACGCGCGCCGCGGCCGCGGTTGCGAGCGCGTCCAGCGGATTGCCCTGGCGCACGCCCGGCGCGATGCCCTGGTGGCGGCCGGCGGCGGGATCGGCGGCGAGCGAGTGGCGATGGAACGCACGCACGCTGTCGCGCGCGGCCACGCCGGGGACGAGCGCCTTCCGCCCTCCCCCGAACGCGGCGAGATAGTGGAAGCCGAGCGCCCCGGTGACGACCACGAGGTCGCCCTCGAGCACCTGGCGATTGACGCGCAGGGACGCGGCCGCGCCGTCGCCGCCGAGCGGCGCGTGCCGCGCGTCGTCGTCGCAATCGTGATCGGCGTGCGGCAGTCGGAGGGCGACCTCGGCGCCGAGGATGGCGGCCTGCTCGGCGGCGGTCTGCTTGCGATGGATGCCGAGCGCGAAGAGCGCGCGCGTGCGCGACGCCGGCACGCCGGCGCGGTCGAGCTCCGCGAGCAGGGTCGGCAGCAGGGCGCGCACGCCGGTGTCGCGGGTACCGTCGGACACGACGATCGTCACCCGATCGCCCGGGCGCACCTGCGCGGCGAGCGGCGGCGCCTCGATCGGCGCCGCCAGCGCCCGGCGCAGCACGCCCGGCACGTCGGGTAGCGCGGTCGGCGGCGTCCCTACGACGGTCGTGTAGCGCCCTGCCCCGAGATCGACCCGAAGCCGCGCGTCGCCGTAGGCGAGCACGGTCGCGGCGGTGGTCATGGGCGTACGCCGAGCGCGCGGGCGAGCGAGGCGACGACGGCCTCGGGGGCGTCGCTCGGCAGCTCGGGATAGATCGGCAGCGCCAGGGCCTCGCGGCTCGCGCGCTCCGCCTCCGGCAGCTCGCCGCGTCGATACTCGAGACCGACGAAGCAGGGCTGCAGGTGCAGCGGGATCGGATAGTACACCTGCGTTTCGATGCCATCGGCGGCGAGCGCGGCACGGACGCGCTCGCGGTCCGGCACCCGCACGACGTACTGATGATAGACGTGCCCCGGGACGAGGCCGGGCGCATGCACGAGCCCGTCCGCGCCGAAGGTGGCCGCGAAGCACTCCTCATAGCGCGCCGCGTGGCGGCGACGACGCTCGTTCCAGGCATCGAGGCGCGGCAGCTTCACGGCCAGCACCGCGGCCTGCAGGGCGTCGAGCCGCGACGCGAGCCCGAGCTCGACGTGGCGATAGGGCCCTCCTTCGGCGCCGTGGCGCGCCAGCATGCGCACCAGCGCCGCGTCGTTCTCGTTCCGGCACACGACCGCGCCGCCGTCGCCGGCGCCACCGAGGTTCTTCGTCGGGTAGAACGAGACGCAGCCGAACTGGCCGATGGCGCCCGCGGCCCGCCCGTCGGGGAGGCGGGCGCCGATGGCCTGCGCTGCGTCCTCGACGACGTCGAGCTCCTCCTGCTGCGCCAGTCGCTCGAAGGCGTCCATGTCGCAGAGGCGCCCGTAGAGGTGCGTCGGCAGGACGACGCGGACGCGCTCACCGGTGATCGTCCGCAGCTCGCCGCCGCCGTCACGCCGGCACTGCTCCGCGATCCAGCGCGCCACCTCCGTTGGATCGAGGTTGAACGAGTCGGGCTCGATGTCGAGGAAGACGGGCCGCGCGCCGACCCGCGCGATCGCCGTGCCCGTGGCGACGAAGCTGAACGGCGTCGTCACCACGGCGTCGCCCGGTCCGACGTCGAGCGCCCGCAACGCCAGGTAGAGGGCGTCCGTCCCCGACGCAACGCCCACGACACCCCCCGCGCCGAGGTATCGCGCCAACGCGCCCTCGAAACGCTCGACCGTGGGCCCGAGGACGAATGCCTGCGCGGCGAAGACCTCGTCGACCGCGGCGCGCATCTCCGCCTCCAGCGTGGCATACTGGGCGGGAAGGTCGAGGAAACGGATGCGAGCTGCGGGCACGGCGCATTCTTTCGACGCGCGGCGGACGAGTCAATCGGGACCCGCGACGCGCAGTGGCAGCTCGAGCACGAACGTCGCACCCCGCCCTTCCTCGCTCTCGAACGTCAGCCGGCCGCCGTGCGCCGCCATGATCGCGCGCGCCACGGCCAGACCGAGGCCGATGCCGCCCGAGCCGAACGCCACCGGGTCGCTGTGATGGTGGGCGAGCGGCGCCGCGGTGAAGAACGGCTCGCCGATGCGCGTGCGTACCGCCGGCGCGATGCCGACCCCGCTGTCCGCGACCGAGAGGCGCGCCGTCCCGTCGTCCGCCACGGTGACCGCGACCGCGATGCGGCCGGCGTCAGGGGTGAAGCGCAGCGCGTTCAGCAAGAGGTTCATAAGGGCGTGGTGCAGATCGTCGGGGTCGCCGCGGGCCGCGAGCCGTTCGGGCGCGTCGAGCGAGAGCGCGAGGCGGCGGGCGGCGCAGAGCGGCCGGACCTCCGCGACGGCTCGGCGCGCGAGCGTCGCGAGGCAGAGCACGACGGAGCGCGGCGGCGCGGCGCGCGACAGCCGCGCCAGATCGGTCATCGCGCGCACGCCGCGGGCGAGCCACGCGAGGTTGCGGCGCGCGGTCGCGAGCAGCGCCTGCGCCCCCTCCCCCGCCGCGAGCAGCGCCAGCGCCTCGACCGTGCCGCCGAGGACGTGCAGCGGCGTGCGCAGCTCGTGCGCCGCCAGGGTGACGACACGGGTCTTCATCTCGTCGACCTCGCGCAGACGTGCGTAGGCGTTGGCCATCTCTGCCGTGAGCCGGCGCCGCTCGCGCTCGGTATCGGTCGCGGCCACGGCCTGGCCGACGGCGGCGCGCAACTCGCGCGGGTCCCACGGTTTGGTGAGGTAGCGGTGGACGTGGCCCTCGTTGATGGCGTGCATCAGGACGTCGGCGTCGACGTAGGCGGTGAGGAGCAGCCGGCCGATCGTGGGATCGCGTGTCCCCACCTCGGCGAGCAGCGCCGTCCCCGACGTCCCCGGCATGCGCTGGTCGCTGACCACGGCCGCGGTCTCCGGGCCGAGGGCCGCCAGGGCCTCGGCCGCCGAGCGTGCCGACACCACCGGGGCGACGCTGCGCAACGCCCTTGCCACGGTCATCAACGCCGGCGCGTCGTCGTCGACACACAGAACATGTCCCATCGCAGGGAGGCTGCGCCGCATCGCACCGCCCGCGCAAGGATGCGAGTTGACGGTCCATCGGGGGTCTGATGTATGAACAGGAGCGGACGATGGATGCCGAAGCGCGCGCAACCCAGTAAGCCGAAGAGGAAGAGGCGGGTGTGGAGGCGGATCGCGATCGGCGTGGTCCTCGTCGTGCTCGCCAGCGCCGGCGTCGCCGGCGTGGTCGTCTACAACGAGATCAGCGCCAACCTCCCGCCGGTCGACAAGCTGCTCCGCTACCAGCTCCCCGTCGCGACGCGAGTGTACGCGGACGACGGCACCCTGCTCGGGGAGTTCTACACCGAGAAGCGCTACCTGGTGCCGATCGCGGAGATCCCGCCGATCGTGCGTCAGGCCTTCATCTCCGCGGAGGACGCCAACTTCTACGAGCACAAGGGCGTCGACTTCCTCGGCATCACGCGCGCGCTCATCGCCAACCTGACGCGTGGCGAGGTCGTGCAGGGTGGCAGCACGATCACGCAACAGGTCGTGAAGGCGCTGCTGCTGACCCCGGAGCGCAGCTATGAGCGCAAGGCGAAGGAGGTCCTGCTGTCGCTGCGCCTCGAGCGGCAGCTGACCAAGGACGAGATCCTCTATCTCTACTTGAACCTGATCTATCTCGGGAACGGCGCCTACGGGGTCGGCGCGGCGGCGCAGGAGTACTTCGGCAAGGACGTGCGCGACCTCTCGCTCGCCGAGGCGTCGCTGATCGCGGGGCTGCCGCAGGCACCGAGCCGCTACTCGCCCGTGCGTCACTGGACGGCCGCCAAGTTTCGCCAGCGTTACGTGCTCGAGCGGATGGCACGCGAGAAGTACGTCACGTGGGAGGACGCGCAGGCAGCGCTGAAGCAGCCGATCGAGCTGGCACGCCACGAGCCGCAGACGCCGACCTACCTCGCGGCGGCGCACTTCGTCGAGTACGTGCGCCGCTTGCTCGAGGAGCGTTACGGCGGCACCGCGCCCTACCAGGCCGGGTTGAACGTCTACACGACCGTCAACCTCCCGTTGCAGAAGGCGGCGGAGACGGCGCTTCGCGCCGGCATCGAGGACATCGACCACGGCCGCACCCGCGCGCATCCGATCAAACACCTGAACGCCGCCGAGGCAACGAGCTTCATCGCCGCGCTCCGTCGCGCCAAAGGCAGCCCGCCGGTGGTCGGCCACTCGGTACGCGCGCTCATCCTCGGCCCCGGCGAGAGCGGCACGTTCAAGGTGCAGGTGAGTCATGCCACCGGCAAGCTGGTCGGCACCAAGGAGCATCCACTTCCGCCCGGACTCGGCGCCAACGACATCGTCGCGGTGCGGCGCGTCGCGGCCGCCGGCGACACGCCGCAGTTCACCCTGGATGCCGATCCGCAGCTCGAGGGCTCGCTCGTCTCGATCGATCTCACCACCGGCTACGTGAAGGCGATGGTCGGCGGCTACGACTACGAGCGCAGCCAGTTCAATCGCGCCACGCAGGCGCTGCGGCAGCCGGGCTCCTCGTTCAAGCCGTTCGTCTACGCCGCCGCGCTCGATCGCGGCTACACGCCGGCGTCGGTGATCGTCGACGAGCCGATCGTCCTGACCGGCGCGCACCAGACCTGGATGCCGCAGAACTACGACGAGAAGTTCAACGGCCCGACCACGCTGCGCGACGCCCTCACCTTCTCGCGCAACGTCGTCACGGTGAAGGTGGCGCAGAACATCGGCCTCAACTACCTCGTCAGCTACCTGCCCCGCTTCGGCTTCGCCCGGCCCTTTCAGAAGAACCTGTCGATCTCGCTCGGCTCGGCGGAGGTCTCGCTCCTCGAGCTGACCCGCGCCTACACGACCTTCGCCAACCAGGGCCGGCGCCTCGATCCGATCTTCATCACCAAGATCACCGATCCGCACGGCAACGTGCTCGAGGAGTTCAAGCCGCACTCGGAATCCGTGCTCTCGCCGGAGACGGCCTACCTCATCACCAGCATGCTCGAGAGCGTCGTGCAGCGCGGCACCGGCAAGCGGGTGAAGGCGCTCGGCCGTCCGGTCGCCGGCAAGACCGGCACCACCAACGACATGCACGACGCCTGGTTCGTCGGCTACACGCCCGAGCTCGTGACCGGCGTGTGGGTCGGGTACGACAGCGAGCGCAGCCTCGGCAAGGAGGCGACCGGCGGCCATGTAGCCGCGCCGATCTTCCTCGCCTACATGCAGCAGGCGCTCGGCGACTCGCCGGTGCAGGACTTCGCCGTGCCCGGCGGCATCACCTTCGTGAGCATGGTGCCGGGCACCGGCCAGCGCGCCTCGCCCGACAGCACCGCCGCGATGCTCGAGTGCTTCAAGGAAGGCACCGAGCCCAAGTTCGCGGCGCGCGAGGAGCCGCTCTTCGACGACGACGAGCTCGAGCACGCGGTGCGGCAGCTGCGCTCGCGCGAGGAAGGCGACAACGACAGCGAGGAGGAGTTCGCGCCCCACGGCGATCATCGCGACGACCACGAGGTGATGACGCCGGACTTCGACGACGAGCGCCGCCACATCAACGTCGACGAGCAGGGCGTCGACCGCCGGCCGGCGCCGCGTGCCGAGGACTATCTCGCGCCGCGCGATGACCGCCGTCAGGACCGCATGCACGACGACCGGCGCCCGCGGCGCGACGAGGCGGAGGCCGGCGAGTACCGCTCGAACGACCGGCGGCCGGGCCACGGCGCCATCCAGGAAGAGCCGCTGTATCACTAGCGGCGCGGCCCGCGGCGACGCAGAGCCGCGGCGGCCCGTTCGTCGCACCGAATGATCGCGCTCGCGCGCTAGGCTGCGGCGGACTGCAGCCGGCGCGTGACGAACTCGGCGTACGGCACGATCTCGAGCCGCTCGCGGAGCAGGCGCTCGAGCCGCGGTAGGACGCTCGTGCGGTTGTAGTAGACGAGCTGGGTGTAGAAGCGCCCGAGATCGGGAAACCCGAAGCGCTCCTGCTCGGCGTCGATGTCCCAGGGGTGGAAGTAGCCGACGACGGCCCGGCCGCGCGCGAGGTCGGCACGGAAGCAGCGGCGGATGAGCGCGAAGGGCAGCGCCCGGAAGTAGGTCCCGGCCGCGAACGGCACGCGCAGCGCCGGCAGGCTCGTCAGGCTGACGGGAATCTCCCACACGCCGTCCATCTTCACGCTCTCGGTCGCGAATCCGGGCCAGCCATAGAGCGGATTCTTGGCCGGGATCACCGAGCTCGAATAGGTGAAGCCGAGCTCCGCGAGCACGGCGTACGCCCAGCGCCGGTCGGCGGTCAGCGACATCGTCGGCGCGCGATAGCCGCGCACGTCGCGCGCCCCGAGCTTCTCCAGCTCGCGACGGTTCTGCTCCAGCGTGCGGCGCAGGCCGTCGGGATCGAGCCGGTCGAGTGACTCGTGATCGTTGCCGTGACAGGCGAGCTCGTGCCCGTCGCCGAGGATGCGCTCGATCAACGCCGGATAGCGGCGG
>Ga0157379_10000325_pt1 | contig 38157 bp, 57 predicted proteins | sample S25metaG_FD_121802 | JGI IMG/M metagenome (GOLD analysis project Ga0157379, IMG submission 121802) | Switchgrass rhizosphere microbial communities from Kellogg Biological Station, Michigan, USA - S2-5 metaG | ecosystem: Host-associated > Plants > Roots > Rhizosphere > Soil | place: USA... | reverse complement strand
TGAGCGGGATGAATATCAACAGAAGCTTGCTCAAATGGAAGCAGCTCAAAAGCCACAAGAGCGCTCAAGAAACAATGATGATCTTGCTGAATGGGGCGACATTCAAAAGGTGAAGCAAGAATTGGATTCTAAACTCCAAGAAATCAAGCTGCGCACCGATCATCCAGATATCTATAATGTTGTCTCACAGGACAATATTGATAAGCTCCGTGCAGAAGATCCTGAGTTGGCTCAAATGATTTATGATACTCAGTTCCAAGATCCTGCTAAGGCTATGAAAATGGCCTACAAATACATCAAGAAGATGGGCATTCAGCAGCCAGCAAAAGATTACTCAAAAGAGAACGATCTTATTGAGTCTAATCAGGCTAAGCCAAAATCATCAGCTTCAGCCACTCGCGCAACGCCATTATCTCAAGCAAATGAATATATGGCCACAAGCTATAAAGAGAAGGAAGCGCACAATAGACGTGTATTCCTTGAGATGCAAGAAGCTGCTGCAAATAAATATTAATCAGTTACAATATTCCCCTGATGTGTTGCGATTGCTAAGTCGCGATCATTAAAGCAGATAAGCAAACTCCCAGTGGTTTTTAGAATGTGCTTCCCCACTGGGAGTTTGCTTTTAGAATGTATATAATAGATTTGTGCCGTGTAGCTGAGAAATAAGTCTTGGGTTGATCGCCAAGTATGTAGCGCCGAGAGGAATACCTTGGGGCACGCAAGGTGTAAGTCCTTGCCACGGCACAGTTTGCTTTTTTTAGCTCTTCTTACTATATCTATAGATGCGTTACGGAGAGTCGCATCCTCCAGTCATATCAGCGTAATCGAGACTCGCTATCTCATAGCGTACAGTCAGGCTTCGCAAGCCATTAAAAATCCTTTCCACAAAATTCCTTCAAAGGAATACGATGGCAATAACAACGTCATCAGTGTTACCTGCTCCAGTTCAACAGTCGTTCGATGAACGTCTTTTAGCTGTACCAGTACCTGATTTCATTCATAAATTTGCCGCTATGAAGAAAAGAATGCCCCGTAATGGTGGTACAACTCTTCGTATGCGACGTTATAATCCATTGAACAGTGCTCTTGTTCCACTTGGTCCTTCAGGACAAAATCCCCCAGCGCAAGTATTAACTGCGGTTGATATTGATGCGAAGATGGATTTCTACGGTTAAATAAGTGCCGTAGCATTGAATTGCAAATGACTTACGTAGCAATTCAAGAGCAGGTTTTAAAATGTGTTCTTTGACATTCTTGGTTTTCGCAGTGCTTGGCCTGCTTTAAACCCGTTCTGAATAACGAGAATCCCTAAACATGTGTTATGCTAGAGTGGTACTTATATTACTCAAAGGAAAATACATGCATGGCAACTCGAGGGAAGATTTATTTTATCTAGCAGGACTATTTGATGGAGAAGGTTCAATTATGATTGTGAGGAACGAAGCGGCTTCATTCATGAAGAACAGAATCTATCCTCATTATGGTGTGGTTATACGAATTGGAATGATTGACGAAAGAAGTATCTCTCTTTTTAAAGAAGTACTTGGTTACGGATCAGTCTACAAAGAAAAATCTTACCATCATAAAAGACCAATGTGGCGATGGACTTGTCGCCGCAATAATGAAGTCAAAAAGTTTCTACAAGATTTAGGTCCATTTTTGCGTTACAAATATCCACAGGTTGTGAATGCTGAATCATTTATAGAAAGATGCTCTGGAGCCTTAGGCAAACGAATTACTCCTGAAATGAATGAATTGCAACATAAGTTCTATATTTCTCATCGCGCATTAAATGGTATTGAATCACCCGCAACGACTGAGCGAACGGGGCAACGTGGAAGATCGAAAGGTCTTCGGTTGCAAGCAACAGTCTGATCTTATTCGAAAGTTTAAGAGGAGAACCCGAAGAGGCATATCCCGCCAAATAGAAAACATTTGGTCAAAAAAAGTAACAGAATAATGCACATTGCAAAACCAAGATCCAGTTTTGAACGAAGCTGCGATCCGTTTGGGCGTGTCTCTACGTCAAACAGAAGATGAACTTACCCGCAACATGCTTGCAGGTACTGCGTCATTCATCAACTGTGTTGGTGGAGTAAACGGTGATAACCCAACGGAAATCACTCGTTCTGACGTGGATGGTGTTGTTCGCGCATTGAAAAATAACAATGCAAAAACAATGATCCACATGATCGAAGGTGAAGATAAGTTCGGTACAGCTCCTGTACGCGATGCATACTTTGCACTTGCGTCTACACAGCTTATTGGGAACTTGGATAACGTATCTGGATTCACCCATAAATCTCAGTATCCGTCATCTACAGGGCTTCAATACTCTGAGTGGGGCGTTATTGCCAACTTGCGCTTCTTCCTAAGCTCTATCGGTTCAGTTTCACCTAATGCGTCTATGCTTGCTGCGAATGTGTATAACATATTCTGCGTAGGCCTCGAAGCATATGCGTGCATCGAACAAGATGGATACAGTGCTAACTTTATCTATAGACCTCCAGCGGTTGCCGGTGGCCCTCTTGGACTTTTTGCTACAGCAGGTTATAAATTTGCTGAAGTTCCAAGGATCACTAACGACCTATGGGTGTTAAACCTTCGTTGCACATTAGCTTAAAGGAGCATACGAAATGGCTTTAACAACTATCACGCAGGGCCGGTTTACCTCTAATGGAACTGCTACTACCATCCAAATGGAATCCGGCATTGATTGGATGAAGGTATACAACTACACAGTAGCTGCTGCTTCGCAAACTACAGCTGTTGGTGTGGAATATTACTGGCAGCGTGGCTTTCCTAGTGGCTACGGGTGGGAATATAAGAAATCGAATGCAGCAAACGCCGCAAACCTTTCTGCTATTATCACTACTAATGGCTTTACATACGTAGATACATCAGTTGAAAGCGCTCGTTTGGGCGTATTGCATACTGACGTCACTGCAGTATCTAATGCAACTATTCCTGTAGTTACTGAAACTGCAACGAATGGCCTATCAGCAGGTAATGTTGTTCGTTTGACTAACATTGCTGGCGCACAACAATTGAGCGGAATGGACTTTACTGTTGGGTATAACACCTTAACAAGTAACACATTCTCTCTTGATTACATGGCCCAAATCGTTGCTGGTACTACTGGTAACTGGGAAGTGGTTAACTGGCAATCAATGTACTACCCACGCCATCGTCGCATCACTAAAATCACGCAAGCTACTCAAGCTGTGGTGACTTTGAGTGTGACTCATGGTTATAAAGTAGGCCAAGCAATTCGTTTCAATGTTCCTGCCGCATTCGGCATGACTCAAATGGACGGATTGGTGGGTAACATCGTTGCAATCGATACTACAACCACAACTGGTAACACTGTCACGGTTGATATTGATTCAAGCGCATTCACAGCGTTTACGTTCCCACTAACTGCTGCTGTTCCATTCTCACCGGCTCTAACGATTCCGGTTGGTATGGATACCGCGTTGGCATTAGCTGATAGCGTGGACATTCTATCTGATGCGACTTACAACACAGCATATACAGGCATGATTTTGGGAGCTGGCGCTAATGGCCCTGCTGGTCAAAATAATGATGTTATTTACTGGGTTGCGGGTAGTTCATTTAGTGTGAACAATCTGTAATTAGATTAGCAGGTGGGCGGCTTACCCTTGTTTGCCGCTCGCCTGTGCATATAAAGGGTAAAAAAATGGAAAATTACGAAATCGATCCAAATAACATGGTGATGAAGCCAGCTGAAGCTAAAACAGTTGACCAGATCCGTCGCAAACCAGGACCTGCTAAGGGCACTCCTGCACCGCGTAGAGTGATTGATGATGCTCCGCAGGCGCCTACTAAGCCAAATCTCAAATACCAGCGCGATAAAATGCGCGAGAAGGTAAAGGGCATCTTCAAGTTTGACGAAGCGCCTGGTCAGACTTTGAGCTTTATGTATAGAGAGTTCAGAGAGGATCCAATTGAACGATATGATCTTAAAGATGGTTCTGTTTGTACTCTGCCTCTTGGCGTGGCTAAGCATATCAATAAGAATATGTGGTATCCCGTGCATGAGCACACGCAGGATGAATATGGAGCTCCTTCATTTCGAGTAGGTCATCGCATTCAACGCGCAAGCTTCCAAAGTCTTGAGTTTGTTGATATCGAAGACTTCGAACCTACAGCTAAATCTGGATTGGTGACTGTAGAAAGGATCTAACATGGTTTATGGCTATGCCGGACCGTATTTGTACCCCACTTATAGACCGTCTGTAACCTTGATTGCGGCTATAACAAATGCGGAAACTGCCCAAATAACGACAACCTTCGCTCACAACTATCAGCCGTTACTTGTGGTGCGCATATTAGTGCAAGATCGCGAGTTCGGCATGCCACAAATCAATCAGCAAGTAGGCACCATTTTGACTGTCATCGATACGTTGAATTTCACTATAGACATAAACACCTCGACCTATGATGCATTTGTGTATCCTGTGAGCCTTAATCATTTCACGAATGCATATCCGTCAGTGGTTCCCGTTGGAGAAGATAACTCAACTTTGTATCAGGCTCTTCATAATGTTTTGTAAATTCATGGGACATGTTATAGTGGCCTTGCCGCTGGAGGATAGCCAAGTGGTAAGGCACCGAGCTAGTTCTCGACATGCGGAGGTTCGATTCCTTCTCCTTCAGCGGGTTAGATGTTTTTTAGGAGTGAATAATGGCTACATCGACTCTTTTAGATATAGAAAATAAAGTTAGAAAATTAACGCGTTCTCCCTCTGAGAACCAGCTGGCTACAGCAACAATCTATGACTACGTTAATACGTTTCTAATTTACGATGTTCCAGAAGAGTTACGGCTCTTTAATGTGCACTCCACATTCAATTTAGTGCTTGAGCCTTATGTGGCTACGTACGATCTAAAAACTATGCTCGTACCACCAGAACTCAATCAGCAGCCTGGTGAAACGTTAGCCAACTACTTGGTGACCATCAATCAACCATTTTATGTTGATGGGTACAAAGCTTACTACTCGCAATCGCCTGATGAGTTCTATAATATTTATCCAAAAACACAGACCTATATGCCTATGGGTTATGGTGATGGTGTTACCACCGCTTTTACTTTTACCATCCCCAATGGAAACCCAATCAATCCTCAAGTGTTTCCAAACCCAATGCTTTTGCCTAATGATGTACAAGTTACTTCCATTGATGCAAATAATAGTGGCATATATCTTAGTGACACATACAGTGTTCAATCAAATGCCGCCGGTGTATTTACCGGACAAGGGACAGGGACCGTCAACTATGTCACTCAAACTGTTAGTGTTAATTTTACTGTTGCTCCTGGTCCTGGCCAACCCGTAAACGTTCATTACATCCAGGTGACACCAAGCAGGCCCGCAGGCGTTCTTTATTATGAGAACACCATTACCGTCCGGCCAGTTCCGAATCAGTGTTATACGTTGAATTTTGAGTACTACAGGCAGCCAACGCAGCTTCTTAACTCGGCTGATATTCCTGAGCTGAAGCAATGGTGGCAATATATTGCATATGGCGCGGCTAAAAAGGTCTTTGAAGATAGGATGGATCTAGAAAGTGTTCAGCAAATTATGCCTGAGTTTAATAAACAGGAACGAATGGTTTTGCGACGAACGCTCGTTCTTCTTTCAAATCAACGCACTTCTACGATATATTCGCAGCAGGCGGGGTTGAGTGCGGCGTTTAACAACTTTTATAATGGATTCTAATCATGCCAGCATTATCCTACTACAATAATATTCCCACTGCGACGCAGCTTCTGCGCGATTCACAACCTTTGATGCTCGCTAATTTTGCTTCTATTATGACGCTTATAGATCAGAACCACGTTGATTTTGCTGATCCAAATAATGCAGGAATGCACAATCTCCTGCAAATGGTCCCTCAATCGAATGCCTTAGCTAATCAACCAACTGCTCCAACGGGCGGCATGGTTTTGTATAATGCCATTCCTAATGTTGCAGCTGATGCTAACTTTCCGGTAACACTTACAAATTCAGAACTCAATTTGGTTCGCCAAGGCTCAGCAGCGGTATTGCCTATCACGGCATCCATATTGAATGGCAGTAGTCCAACAGTATTTCAACCAGGATGGACGTATTTGCCATCAGGCATATTGCTCAAATGGTCTGCGAATGTTACCGCTACAGGACAGCAAACAATTACATTCCCCACTGGTGCGGATATTCCTGTATTTGGCACATGCTTAACAGTGCTTGTTTCTATTGCTGAAGGAACGCCCGGTACTGATCTGAATCATGCCATTCGAGTGACTGGAGTTAATCCTACAAACTTTGCTGTGTATGCATCAGGTAGAACTGTAACCGGTCCTGCAACGGTCGTGTTTACGTATCTTGCTATAGGATACTAATATGCCATCACAACGCTTTCTCATTGCTCCACTTCAAGGTGGTTTCGTTAGCAACGTTCGTCCTTGGTTAATCCCTGAGGATGCCTTTGAGCAATTGAATAATATGTACGTTTTTCGTGGACGTATTAGAAAGCGTTTTGGCTCTAAATTAATGGTAGATCAAAATTCTACCGGCACGATTGCACAGCTTGATTCTCGATTGCGAGTGCAGGTGGGAACACTTGGGGCTCCCGTGAGCCCAGTTCCAACAGCTGTTGGCGCTATAGGACAGATGTTCTCTGCTGGTGATGTGATGTTTACCGTGTGGCAAGTGACCGGCGATATGCTTGTGGCTAATGGATCTGCAACCACAAAGACATTTGATACCACAACAGGCGTCTTTGTTATCAATGGCGTTCTCGATTCTGGAGGAACTCCTCTTGGCGCAGGCACTGCTATTTTTTGGTATCCCGCATTGCCTGTTATGGGTATTACAGAGAATGACACTAATATCATCAATGCGCAGCCTACGTATGCCTTTGATACGCGTTTTGCCTATACCTATTTGAATGGTGGATGGTCTAGACTGACAGGCGGAGATGATATTTGGAAGGGCGGCGATGACAATTATTTCTGGAACTCAGTATGGTATCCAGTACTCAATACCTACAAAGTTCTTTTTGCCACAAATTTCTATTTTACTGGCACAGCGGCTACTTCTGATGCTATGCGCTACTGGGATGGGAACTTATTACAATGGGTAGACTATACACCAAACTATTTGCCAGATAGTGCGGGCACAAGTTTTAAGCTTTTTACTGCTCGAATAGTCCTTGGGTTTCAGAATAGACTTGTATGGATGAATGTCGTTAAAAATGTGACCGATGCTTTAGGTACATCAACTTTAACGCAATTCAGTAACGAAATTTGGTTCTCTGTGTACAACGATGGTCTCACTCCAGGGACTTCGTTTAACCATCCAAATAATGCCAATCTCTTAATTCTTCCTACTTCTGAACAGATTATATCTGCTCAACTTTTGAAGAATAGATGCATTATCTTTTGTGAGCGTTCTACGTGGGAAATGGTCTATACCGGCAATGAAGTTGAACCATTCAGAATACAAAAAATTAACACTGAATTAGGTGTTGGTTCTACGTTTTCAGTTGTTCCGTTTGATCAAGTTGTACTGGGGATAGGAAATGTGGGAATTCATGCTTGCAATGGGGCTGGGGTTAAGCGTATCGATAGTAAAATACCCGATTATGTATTTGGCTTTCAACAAGACGACCCGGAAGTCAAAAGAGTCCAAGGAATCCGTGACTATAAAGTAGAGCAAGTCTATTGGGCCTTCACAGGAGATGGCGCTGTGAGCACATTCCCTAATAAGGTCTTGGTCTTTAACTATGCTACCGGAACTTGGGCTGTAAACGATGATTCTATAACAGCTCTTGGCTATTTCCAGAATCAAACAGGCCTCACGTGGGCCGATTCTACGACCACATGGCTAGAGTCTGGATTTAGTTGGGATGACGGTTCAGGCAATACTGGAGAGGAAGTTATTCTTGCTGGTAATCAAGAAGGCTTTATTTTCATTCTTGATGCACGCATTGAACGAAATGCCCCTGCGCTCCAAATAACCAATATAACTACTACTGCTCCTGGAACATTGAATACGCTTACCATAATCAATCACAATCTTGCAGACAACGATTACATTGCTATTGAAGAAGCATTCGGAACTACCTATCCAAGCACTATTGTACGGATTACTCGAGTTGTCGATGCGGATACTATCATCATTGATACGAATGGTACTGGTGCCTATTTAGGCGGTGGGCTGGTCACACGAGTATCACTTCCACAAGTGCTCACCAAGCAGTACAACTTCTTCAATGAAGTTGGCACTAATATGACCATCAATAAAGTCGATTTCTTGGTAGATACAACGACAGCGGGTGAATTCAGTGTTCAATCTCTCGCTTCTTCTTCTCCAGAGATTCTTGAAACACTTATGGTAGAAACTAAGCCATATCCTGTGCAGTTTTATCCACTCGAGCAATCACAAACCAGAGTATGGCATTCTATGTATCCAAACTTGAATGGTGAAGTGGTGCAGTTTAATTTGATATTCTCAGACTCTCAAATGAGAAATACTAATATTGCATGGAGTGCATTACAGATACATGCATTCATGTTTTATGTAGGAAATACTTCAAGTAGATTCGAATAGATTAGTGGTAAATTGCTAACAGGATCGCTGCAAGAGATGCGGCTACTATTCCTACACCTTCAGCAATAGCAACAATACCGAGACAGGTTTTCTTCTTCTCAGATGATTTTAGTTCAAGCTCCCTTTCTTCAATGACTTCATGAAGAGAAGCAGTGAGCATTCGTTCAGCAAACGCAAAGACTTCTTCTGAGCTTGGAGAGCGTTCTGATCGTACAACAAGAACATTCCCGGTTTGCAGAGTATTATTGATTATGTTGGGCAATCTGCCTAGGAGTTTAGGGCTTTCTTCACGTGCTTGTACGAGCTTTTGCGAGAGTTTAGGAACGACTTTCTCTTTGAGGCGATCGCCATTGCCATTGAAAAAGACATCAATGATTCTATTAGCTTGGTTTGTGGTAGTGAGAGTACTGAGAGCATTGTCGATTACTACATCTTTGAGGGCTTCATCAAGCGTTTCTAACGGCTCCATTGCAACCAAAGAACCCGATATCAAAAGAAACAACAATATTCGCATAGCGTTCCTTTTTGGGTGCTACCTGCGCATTCTAAGGTGGGTACGCAGGTAGCTGAGAGTAGTATTGAAGGCAACGCCAAGCTAACATTAAGCCAGGATATATTCAATCACCACATAGCACTCGGTGTAGGCGCTATAGTCGATACCTGTGGTTATATTCACGTTTACTGGGTCTACATCCAACTGAATGTTTTTATTAAGTACGGGCGACGCAAAAGGAATAGGAATCCAGGCAGTGCTTGGCTGAGTAGCAGCAGCATAAATATGTACCGCGCTTGTTGGATCGGGGAATGAAGGAATATTGTGAGCGACAGATTTGACTCCTGCATTGGGTAATGCGCCAAAATTAACCACAGCACGGGCAATAGGCCTTCCTTGCGTAGTGCTCAAATTGGTAGTCGTTGGGAAGTATAAGCCACTCGTAACGAACTGATCAAGATAGTAATAGGCGCTTTCTTTGGTATTAACTACTAAGGCAGTTTTATTGTATGCCTGAAGCATTGCGATCAAAAATTCACGAAACTCATCGCTCTTTAAGTCTAGATTTCGAATTGTCTCTTCATCAAACGCAATAGTCGTTGGTAAAAACGCACCAATATTGCCTGGTCTATTGATAGCCATCCCTGTGCTCCTAAAAAAAGATAGAAAAACTTGAGTTCCCATTCTAAGATAAGGGCAACAAATTTGTAATCTTGATGGAAGGATTGAAAATGGCATTACAAGCAACGGGATGGGGACCATGGCTTAAAGAGCAATGGGATCAAATAGGACCATATATAGCAGCTGGGGCTACGGGTGCACTAGAAGGTGTTTCTGGTGGGTATCCCGGAATGATTATTGGCGCATCATCTCATGTTTTACAAGCGGCAATAGAGCGGGCAAATAAAGGTGAAGCTACGGATGAAGACTTTGAATTAATTTCAAACTATATTCCTGAAATACAGAATTTAGCAAATGAAGTATCACAAAAAGCATTTCAACGCCTTGGGTCTAATGATTTTGACTTTCAACCCATTCGAGAAAGCGCTATAAAGAATTTTGAAGAAGAAGGCATTCCATCAATTGTTGAAAGGTTACATGGTTTGACTGGTGGAGCTGGATCTGATGTTTTTGACAAACAAGTTGGACGTGCTAGAGCAGGCCTAGAACGTGATCTTGCTGCTCAGCAACAAGATTATAATATGCAACGCCGTAATCAGGATATAAGCATTGCAGCACTCGGACAGCAAACTGCTACAGGTAATCCAAGAGAATCTCAACCTGGGTGGGGTAGTGAATTTGCAGGTCAGTTACAGAAATTTGCCATGGATCCAGAAAGACGCGATCAAGCCATTGGAAATTTGAAGAAACTTGGACAGGCAGTTGGTCTCATGAAAAAACCTTGGAGTAGAATGGCTATACCTGGAACAACAGGCATGCTTCCTGGAGGCAATATGGGAACTCCTGTAACATTTGGAGCAAGAACATAATGGCTATAAGATTACCTTCTACAGGCTCTCGGCAAGGGATGGGAAAAAGAAACTTCTACGAAGAACGAGAGAAGGCTTCTCAGGATTCAATACTAAGATCTCTTGGGCTACCCGGTGGGATTGCCTATGTTAATCCAAAGATTCAAAGCACTTTGATTAATGGCTTAATGAAACAAGGCGAATTTCAGTCGCTTGGGCGAGATGAAAGGCCACAGCAAGCCCATGAGGTTTTAAATAATCTACAAGATCTTAATGAGCGTGGCAATGTTGATAAAAGTAGTTGGTTTGGACGTCTATTTGGTGGCGGCACAGGAGCGGATAAAGATGCATATGAACAATATGCCGGCGAGCTTGATAAAAGATTAAAAAAGATTCTTCCTTATGCAGTAGTTCCTAAAGCAGACGCTAGTGCTGAGGCAAGAAAAGAAGGCCTAGAGCGTATTGATCAAGCATTACGCAAACAGTTTGGCGTTGGCATTGATCACGTCATGGGACAAGGTCAGAGACAGCAGCAAATGCAAGGACAGGGATCTCAGCCTCAATCGAATTTCCTTTCTGGTGGCGCTCAACAACAGCAAATGCAACAAGGTCAGCAGGGACAACAACAAGAGAGTAGGCTTGGTGAACTATTGAGAAACCTACTCGGTGGCACTGTCGAAGCAGCAGCTCCGTTAGCTCAAATCGGTGGACAAGCAGTGGGTCTTGCAGGAGCAGGCCTTCCTATTGTTGCAAGTGATTTAGCACAAGCGGCTGAAGGTCCACGCAAATGGGCATTGAATAAAGTTATAGGATCACAGTCTCCTGAAAACCAAGAAAAGATTAGAGAAGATTTTGGAAAAGGCATCGATAATCAGCCATTCCTTGATTATATTCCTTCAACCAAAAACATTAAGAAAGTAGTCGGAAAACTTCTTCCTAAAGATTATTTAGAACCTCAATCAAAAGAGGCTGCTTTAGTAAGAGATTCTATTAATAAAGGTCTTGGTCTTGTTGGATTTGGCGGCCTTACACCTAAAATGGCAGCGATATCTACTGGGTCTGGTATAGCAGGTAAGAATATTGCTAAAGGTCTTGGCGGTGGAGATATAGAGCAAAATGTTGCTGAGTTACTATTTACTATGGCCCCATCAGCGTTATTTAATAATGCGCGTGCTAATTTGAAAGAAGTAGCTAAAAAAGGCTATGAAGGATTCCCGGGTAATGATGGTCAGGCTCAAATCAACATACCTGATGTTAAGAACTCTGCTAGGGCTTTAAGAGATGAAGCTTTTCAATATTCAACTAATCCTACTAATAAAAAGCTTTTCGATGAGATGCAGCAATTCTTAGAGAAAACTCAATTCGATAAGATTAAACTTACAGATGCAGTTAAGACCAATAAGTCTATCAATGAGTTTCTTAGAGAAGTTGATCTGTCTAAGCGCGGCCAAAAGATTCTGCGTGATTTTAATTCCGGACTCGATAAAGCAATCGTCAAAGAGGGTCTACGCCTCAAGATACCAGGCGCTAAAGAATATGAACAAGCCAATCAAATATGGCGTGGACTTAAGAATGGCGAATCTATCGTAAGCACTATAAAAGATCTTTATAATCGCGGTAACTATTCAAGCTTAACTCTTGGCACTCTTCTTGGTAGATTCCCACTTGCAGCAACAGGCGCGGCAGTCGGTAGATTATCAGGCATGGGAGCTACGGCTGGTGGTATAGCTGGATTAGCATCACAAGAACTTTATCAGACCTATAAGTTCTTACGCAATACTCCAGGCGCTTGGGCGGAATTGGGCAAAGCTGCTAAAGAAGCTGCCAAAGGCAGCACTAAAGCAGCCGCTGCTAGATTGGGTAAAGTTGATAAGCAAGCACTGAAGTTCGAACAGCAACAGAGCCATGAATCATCAGCTAGGTCTCGTCGTGGTTTGTAGCCCACCATACTAGCAGACCCCAGACCCCAATAAGACAGATGATATCGTCTATGATGCTCATTTGCCTTCCAACTTCTGGATCTTCCAGGATGCCACTTCTGGTCCACGGAATGGCTCTAGATCCAATCCTTTGAGTTGTGGGATCGCTTTATAATCCACACTGCCTTTTCTGAATGAGACAGTGAAGAGTAGTCCACCGCCAGTCGAAGGACGATTGTCTGAGAGCTCAAGTAATCTTTTTTTAAGTTCTTCTTCTTGCTTCTCTAAAGCTTTGCGCTGAATTTGAATTTGATAGAATTCTGAGGCAACGTTAATCCATGCGCCTCTACGTCGTGATATTTCTCTGATTTCCATAGTACATTCCCTAATGAATTATAAACCTCTGTCTTTGTCTGTCTTGATTGCTACATGTAACGCCCTACGCACATAGGTCGATAATGTAATGTTCTTTTTAGCCGCCATGCTCTTGGCTTCTGAGTGCACTTCTAGAGGCAATCTGACCATGAGCACTTTTTGATCTTTTTCTTCTTTATTTTCCATTCTTCTTTCTCTCGCAGAACAGCTCGAAAGAATTATGCCTGCCAACAACACCACCAAGCATAAAATAAATCTTACCGACATTTTCAATGTTCTTTTCTATGTATTTGGTCCACGCATATACACCTTCTATTAACGCCTTCTCATCATCAAATAGGCCCTTGAGCTCTTCTATTTGATAGTCTGTCATGTCAGCCAGAATCCCATTATCAGGAAGCTTCTTCTGTATCTCATCAAGCTTCTGCATCAACTCATTGTTAGCTTCTGAGAATTTCTTCCCTGCTGCATGAAGATTCTTAACTAGGTCTTTATTAACGCTCATTTCATCTCCTATTAGATTGTTTCTACATGTATATAATTGTATATCAATCTATACGAAATGTCAAATAATTAGCTTTCGTAAATTTCCCAGGTTAGAGTGTGAGAAATTTCTAACTACTGGAGTAAAAATGGCTGTAAAAAATACTAGAACAAATGTTGGATATGGGCTTTCGAATGCGTTACAAAACTTGGCTCCTCTGAGTATTGTATCCAAACGTGCCCCAACCACCTCGGATATCGCTGAGATAGGTACCCAATGGATTGATACCACCTCTAATGCGGTGTATGTGATCACCTCTATTGCTGCGGGATTGGCTAACTGGGCAACTGCTCCTTCTTCTGGAGCTACCACGCTTGCTTCCTTGATCGTTACCACAACTTCTGACCTTCAAGGTGCAGTGACTGCTGATGATACCTTGACCGTGACTGGTGATACTACCCTTGGCAACCTTGATGTGACAGGAACGCTTACCTTTACTGGTGACTTGGATCTTACTTCTGCTGCTCTTATTGATCTGACATCGACACTCAATGCTGCCCCATCTATATCGCTTACTGCTAATGGTGGCACGAGTGAGCAAATTCTTCTTCAGTCTAAACAAGGCACAGCTACTACCTCTATTGAACTGCTTTCAGATGTTGGTGGTGTGACACTCCAAGCAACTGGATCAACTTCTACATCAGCTATCGATGTTAATGCGAATGCTGGTGGTATTACCCTTGATGCTGCTAAAGCAATCGCTCTTACTTCTACTGCTAATGGCGCATCTGCGATTGTATTGAACTCTACTATTGGTGGTGTTGATATTCTTGCATCAGGCGCATCTGCCGGTGAAGATATTAATATTACGGCTACTGGTTCTTCTATCAATCTGAGTTCTACTGAAAACGCAGCTCTTGCGCTTTATCTCCATGCTAATGGCGGTACTTCAGAAACTATCAAAATTTATGCTGACCAAGGTACTGGTGCTGGATCTATTCAGCTTCTATCTGATGTGGGTGGCATACAGCTCACAGCAACAGGATTGGCTTCTGCGACAGCGATTGATCTTTCAGCTCCTGCTGGTGGTCTACGCTCAGTAACGGCCCTTAAAACGCTTATTGAGTCTACTCAAGCAGCTGCTGACTCTATCGAGCTTCTTTCTACCGTTGGTGGTATTGAAATCGTATGCGCAGGCGCAAGTTCTGGCCTTGATATTTCTCTTGCAAATACAGGCGGATCTATACGGCTTGCGGCTTCTGAAGCGGTTGCTGATGCCATTGTGCTCACAGCTCTTGATACTGCAGGTGGTATCGAACTTATAGCTGGTACAGGCGGTGTGATAGTTGACGGTCAAGTTGATATGCCTATCCGTTTGGGTAATGCAGCTCAAACAGCAACTATCACTATTGGTAGTTCAACTGCCGCTTCTAGTGTACTCATTGCGAATGGTGTTAACGCTGGCGCACAGACAACTTCTATCCAGAATGGCGCTACCGCTTCTACTGCAACCGTTAACATCTTGTCTGGTGCTGGCACTGCTGGTGCAGCTGCATTACATATGGGCGATAACCCACGTGTGACTGCTATATCAATTGGCAACTCACTTCCTGCAGCTTCTCGCGCAACAACTATTTCTGGTACTGCGATTACTACCGCGGTTACTGATACCGTTAACATCGCTACAGGCGGTGCAAATACAAGCGCTAGTGCTGCTAAAGTTGTTAACATTGCGACTGGAAATCTTCTTCTTGGTACACAAACAGTCAATATTGCGACAGGTACTGCTACAACTGGTACTCAGGCTGTCAATATTGGTAATGCTGATGCAAAAACAACTCTTAATGTTAATGGCGTAGCTACAGTAACTGGTGGGAATTTGGTCATTGGATCAACTTCAACCGCTTCTGTTGGCGCATTACAATTTGTGGCTGCCGGTATTCGTATCATGACTGGATCAGGCGCTCCTTCAAATGGTCTTGCCTTGGTTGCCGGTGATATGTACATACGTACTGATCCAGCTGGTGCTACATCGCGTATTTACATTGCGACAGCAGCATCAACGTGGACCAACGTGACCTGCGCTGCATAGATTAATCATCTGCTCTGACGCTAACCTGCACTTTATGTTAAAGTATGGTGCAGGTTAGTTTTAAGTCTCAGAAAGGACGTCATGGAAATCCAAGAAGTTAATGGAAATATTCACTTTAATGTTGCCAAATCAGACCGTCTTTACACTTTCGTAGCGCCTAAGGGTGGTACATTTGGTGAAGCATATGATGCGGCATTCAAGGTGCTCGAGCATATTCTAGAAATGTCTAAAAATGCTGTTGAGAAAGCTAAACCAGCGCAACCTGCTGCAGCACCCGCTCCAGAGGTTCAAGGAGAAGTAACGAATGGCACTGAACAAAGTTAAAGCGATTGCGCTTACCAACATAGATTCATCTACCGTGAGCGGTACATATCAAGCAATTAATGCGGCAGGTCTTGATCAGGCCTGCTTTTTAGTTCGAGTTATGAACGCTTCGAATCAAAATGTTACGTTGAGCTATGATGGTTCAACAGATAATGATGTTGTTTTAGCCAATTCAACCCTAGATGTTCCTGCTCAAACAAACTCTTCTCCTAACAACAAAGTTGCTCTCTTTGCTAAGGGACAAGTTGTGTATGTTAAGGGCACCGCAGGAACCGGTAATATCTATTTGAGTGGCTATTATACGCTTCCAAATTAATCAGGAGATGCCATGAATTATTCATTAGCAATTAGGTTACTGGCAGAACCGCTACGTTCATTGGCATTCGGCTCTGTAAGCGGAAGCTATATGGGAGTTGGGACTGCCTTTGAACATCCAATTAGACTTTTATACATACAAAATTTAACCGATGTTGCAGTTCTTTTTTCACTTGATGGTATCAATGATCATTGGATACTTCCTACTCAGGGCTATATGATCATCGATATCACTGCAAATAAAACTCGTGAACAGGGTTGGTATATCGCTGAAGGTACACGAATTTATGTCCGTGATCTTGCAGGAGCTCCGACTCTTGGTGCTGTCTATGTTACAGTCTTTTACGGTACGGAAACGGGCCAATAAGGAACGACCATTTCACAAATAGGACGCTTTTTTAACTCAAGTGGTGGTGGTCCATTCATAGTTACTCTTACAGGTAATAGTGGGGGCCCGGTTCCACCAGATGCATTTGGTAATATAAACACGCTGGGCGGTACTTTTATCACCGTTACTGGCAATCCTGCGACGCATACATTAACGTTTGAGGTCTCTGGCTTAGTAGCAACTCAATTTGATGAGGATAGTGGATCTGCGGTTCCTTCGGGTAATATTCTCAATATTTTTGGATCGGGTGGAATAACAACCAGTGGGTCTGGCAATACGGTGACCATTGATGGTTCTGGTTTTGCTACAACCTATGATGCTAATAGTGGCAGTGCAACGCCAGTTGCTAATGTTCTCAATGTAGTTGTAGATAACTTAACAAGTGCTAATTATGTTGATCAGAGTACTGTTAACTTTTATGGATCAGGCAATACTTTAAAACTTACTTTTACTGATCAGTTTGAGAGTACTGGAGTTGGTTGGGGAGCACTTCAAAATCAAACAGGTGGCGTTAACACTGGATCAAACACAGCGTTCGGATTTGCAGCCCTAAGAGCATCAACTACTGGTTCAAATAATACGGCTGTCGGTGCAATGGCTGGTATTTTAATCAGCACGGGTAACAATAATACACTCCTTGGAATTAACTGTGCTTCGGCATTAACCACAGGTGATGGTAATTGTATTCTGGGCGATTCGACTGCTCTTAATCTTGTTTCTGGTGTAGGCAACTTTATTGCTGGTGGCGTTGATGAATCTGGTGGTGGCCCGATTAGTCTCATTGCCGGTTCAGCATATACCACAAATGAGAGCTACAATATCATCATCGGAAACGTTGGTGTTATTGGCGATAATAACACTATTCGCATAGGTATTTCTGGTTCTGGCGATATGCAGCAGAATAAATGCTTCATTGGTGGCATCGATGGCGTGAACGTGGGATCCACTGCGAAGGTGGTGACCATGGGTACTGGTGGCACTGCGGATGAGCTCGGGACGGCAACGATTACTGCTGGCACAGGAATAAGTGTTACGCCAGGCGCGAATACAATTACGATTGCAGCAACTGGAACAACAAGTCTGACTTACACAGCAGTTAATTTTGCAGCTTCTCCTTACACAGTTCTCACTACGGATGAATATATTGCAGTTGATGTGACAGGCGGTGCAGTAACGCTCAGATTTCCTAATGCTGCCACAACTGGTAGAACATATATTGTTAAAGACAAAGTTGGCCTCGCAGCTACAAATAATATAACCGTGACGACAGTTGGTGGTGCGGTCAATATTGATGGTGCTACTACCTACGTGATGAACACCAACTACTCATCGATAGAATTAATGGGTAATTCAGTTTCCTACGAGGTGTTCTGATGGCTTATAAACAGATTCGGCCCATAATCGTTTCAGAAGGTGGAACTGGTGTAACTACCATGACCACGGCCTATGCTCCTGTCTGCGCAGGTACTACAGCAACGGGTGCATTACAAGTTGCCTCAACGGGTTTGGGAACATCAGGGTTCATTTTAACAAGTACTGGTGGCGCTTCGTTACCTACATTTCAAGCTCCTGCTGCAAGTTCAATAACCATCACTGGTGATTCTGGTGGTGGCCTGACGGGCAATAGTTTCACCTTCACTGGCGGAACAACTGGCCTTACTTTTGCTGGTGCTACATCAACTGAGACCCTTGGTGGAACTTTGATTGTTGCCAATGGCGGAACTGGTGTAGCAACGATGACGACTGCTTATGCTCCTGTGGTTGCGGGAACAACAGCTACGGGTGCTCTGCAAGTTGCTTCAACAGGACTATCGACTTCTGGTTTCGTGCTCACCTCAAATGGCGCTTCTGCCGTTCCTAGCTTTAAAGTTGTTCCAAATGATGTAACGTGGTCTGTAATATCTGCCAATCAAACAGCTGTGGTTAACAATGGCTATTTCTGCAATAAGGCAGGAACTCTTGCCCTTGCATTGCCAACTACTTCTGCGGTTGGCGACATCATAGAAGTGGCTAATGAGAACACAGCAACAGGCACACAATTCACGCAAGCATCTGGGCAGCAAATATTGATTGGGAACACTAATACAACATCTGGTGCAACAGGAACATTAACTAGCTCAGCCGTTGGCGATACGTTGAAATTAGTATGTAAAACTGCAAATACTGTCTGGCGGGTAACTTCCGGATGGGGTAACTGGACGGTGGTATAATATGGCAACTATTAATCCAATCGATTCGAATATACCTATCGAAGTGGCAAAAGGTGGAACTGGTGCAGCGACTTTTACTGCTCATGGCGTGCTTGTGGGTAATACTACAAGTGCAGTGGCAGTGACTGCAGCAGGAACTACTGGTCAAATATTAATCGCAACTACATCAGCAGATCCTACCTTTCAGACCTATGTTAGTAGATTTGATGCAGTCTCGGCTGATCCTGGATCACCGGTAACTGGCCAGGTTTGGTTCAATACAACGAGTGGTCTATTCAAAGGATATAATGGTTCGGCGGTTAAAACCTTTACGGTGACGTAATGGCTACTATAAACCCAATAAATTCAAATATTCCTATTGAAGTGGCAAATGGCGGCACAGGGGATACAACTCTGACCGCCCATGGTGTTTTAGTAGGTAATGGTACTGGTGCGGTAGCAGTGACTGCTGCCGGAACTACAGGTCAATTTTTTACAGCAACTACATCAGCAGATCCTGCCTTTGCTACCTATAATAGCCGCATGGATTCAGTTGCTTCTAACCCGGCCTCTCCGATTGTTGGACAAGATTGGTTCAATAGTACGAATACTGCCTTTAGGGGATATGGAAACGTTCCAGAAGCGTGGGTTACTAAGCAATCTATGAATACAGCTAGGGCTGAACTTGGTGGAGCTGGACTCACCACTAATAATGTATTGTCATTTGGTGGTAACACGGGAGCAGTTTCCGCTGTTACAGAACTTTATGATGTTGGTGCAAATACTTGGACTACTAAAACTGCACTTAATACTGCACGTTCTCAATTGGCCGGCGCAGGTTTAACATCTGATGCTGTATTGTCATTTGGAGGCTTGATTGTGACATCGTCTGCGGTCACAGAACTATATAGTCTTGCTGGAAATAGTTGGACAACGAAAACTGCTTTGAATACTGCTCGTAGATTGTTAGGAGGCGCAGGACTCACTACAGATGCAGCCTTATCATTTGGTGGCAATACTACTGTTCCAGTGGCAACAACAGAACTATATAGTCTTGCAGGTAATAGTTGGACGGCTAAAACGGCTATGAACAATGCTCGCTATGGTCTTTCTGGAGCTGATATTGATACTGATAATGCATTGTCATTTGGTGGTTTTAATGCTGCCGATAGTAATAAAACCGAAATCTATCAATTGAGCGGCAATAGTTGGACCAACAAAACAAATTTAAATACCGCAACATATGAATGTGGAGGCGCTAAATTAACAAGCGATCTTCAGCTTTGCATTGCAGGAACTACCGGCGGTGGTGGTACTGATATTAAAACAACTCAGCTTTATAGCGTAAGTGGTAATTCATGGACTACAAAGTCTAACATGAACACTGCGCGTGGTGGGCCAGGGGCTGGTTCCATTACAGCAGCTTCGGTATTGGCTTTTGGTGGCTGGACAGGAGCGGGAACTACTCCTACAGCAACAACAGAACTTTATCATAGCGGCGGCAACGTTGTTGTTACATTTACGGTGACTTAATGAATCAACTCAAGCACATTATCGCCCTCAATCCTGAACTTGAAGCAATTAAAGACGAACTTCATGATGCATGGCATAAGCGCCAGATATTTCGCACCGATACGGAGGCGCGCTTTGCGGTGCTCAATGATTTTAAGTTCCCTACCAATGCATCCAAATATTGGCAGGCAGTACGTGAACAGACTGTACACTTTGATGAGCTCGTTACTCTTACATTCAGCCTGAGACGCAAAAAGATTGATCTTCAGGAAGTAGAAGAAAAGCTCAAATCAGCAATCGGGTTCGACAAGGATAGATTGCTTGTTGATAAAGATGAGCTTCTTTTTTATATAGCTTCTGGTGAACAAGTAGCAAAAGACCGAGTGCGTGAGATTATGCAATGGTCCAAAATAAAAAAAGAAGTTAATACTGGTGATTTTGATGATAAGAATGTGAATACTCATCAGAAAGAATCATTATTTAAATCAGTATACAATCGAGCAGCGGTAGCTCCTGCAGATATTTCTGCTGAAGAGCGATTGTCATTACAAGGCATGCTACATGCTTTGAAAGATGAACCGGTAAACAGGGAATTTGTTGCTAAATTAAAAGGATAGATCATGGATATATCTTCTATCGTTCTTAAAATTGGCATCGCGGTTGTAGCATTAGGCGTGGGATTCAGTGCACGCTATATTTTAAAGAATAGCCCAACTATTGAAGAGATGGTTGAGGATGTTGCAGAAGAGATTGTCGAAGAAGAGATTGGTAAAGATATAAACTTTCATCCTAAAAAGACTGATAAAAAGGAATAAAATATGGCTCAAGCCAATAGAAGAAGTGGGAACAACCCTCTCGCCTACTTAGGCGTTGAGCCTATTTCTCCAACGAATTTTGTTATTCAACAACGCGACCCGACAGTTAATGACTACTTCAACTTCAATGAAGGTGATGAATGGCTTAACCAAGTCAGTGAAGGGGTCTGGAAACTTGTTAATAAAGATGCTCAGGTGGCTACTTGGGTGCAAATTACTGGCGGATCTTCAAGCCCATTAACATTCCACACTGATGGTGCTGATGCCAATCCATCCGGTGGTGCAATAACTATGGCGGGTGGTAGTAATATTACCACTTCCGGTTCTGGCGCCACTGTTACCTATAATCTTGATGCTAATATTACGCTCACTTCAGTTACAACAACTGATCTTACGGTAACGAATGCGCCTACCTTTAGTGCTCTTGGGCAAGGGGTGGTGCAATCGAATTCTAGTGGAGTTATTTTTTCTTCAGAAGGGTCTGATGGCCAGGTTTTAATATCATCTTCTGTTGGCGCTCCTATATGGCATACTGTCACCGCAGGCTCAGGAATATCGGTCACCAATGGTCATAATACAATAACCATAGCTTCTTCTGCTGCTGTAGCTGATAGTTTCCCAACTGATTCTGGAACAGCGGTACCAGCCGCAGGTGCCTTAACCATTCATGGCGGTACCGGCATTACTACTTCAGGATCCGGAAGCACTGTCACTATTTCGCTTTCATCAACTCCGCCTACTGCTATTGAAACAATTACTGGCAATACCGGAGGCGCAATTAGTCCAAGTGCCAATAACATTAACATTGTTACTGCGCATGCAACTCCTGTATTTGCAGGTTCTGGATCAACGGAAACGTTAGATTTTAATCTCAGTAATCTTGTTCTTGGATCAGCATTACCTTCTTTGGCTGGTGGTTTAACAAACGTAGGGATTGGATCATCAGCACTTAATGCGCTCACTACCGGATCAAGTAATGCAACACTTGGCTATCAAGCTGGTAGTACCATAACTACCGGATCCAATAATATTCTTGTAGGCAAATCAGCAGGATCTTCATATACCTCGAGCGAATCGAGCAATATAATCTTGGGCAATTCAGGTGCCATAACTGAGTCCAATGTCATTCGTATTGGTACTCAAGGCAGTGGCGCAGGCCAACAAAATAAAGCCTTTATGGCCGGCGTTTATAATGTTGCCGTTGGTGCTACTCAAGATGTCGTTGTTGTTGATAATAATGGCCAACTTGGTGGTAACTCATTTAGCGCATTAAGCTGGACGCCAACATTATCATTTGGCGGATCAAGTACCGGTATAACATATGCCGTGCAAGAAGGTATATACCAATCGGTGGGAAATATAGTCTTCTATGCTGGCGGATTAGTGCTGACGAGTAAGGGTGCTCAAACAGGTGTTGCTCGGATCGGTGGATTGCCCTTTGCAAGCTCTGGGGTATTTACGGTGCAATTTGGCCAATTTGCCTGTACGGATGTTACATTCCCTGCCAGCTATACATTTGTTTGGCAATTGAATGAAATTGGTACTACAAATCTTATCCCTCAGGCAGGCGGATCTGGTCTTACTCAAGTAAACTTGGATAATACTGCGTTTCATAACAACAGCCAGATATCAGTGACGGGGTATTATTTTAGGTCCTAGACAAGCATCAGAATTTTGAGGTATGATTCTGGCACATTACTACTACCACTTTCCTTTTTTACCAGGGTGGAGTTTGCCTTTAAATCTCTGCCCTGGGTTTAACTAGGCTTCATCACGTACCCATATCCTTTTCTAATGATCCCCTGACAAGTCACGCTGTCGGGGGTTTTTATTTTATATCCTTGCCTTCTCGCGCCTGCACATTCTTTCTAATGAACGTAATGGCATTCCTAAACTGAGACTTAGGAATATCAGCAAGAGAGCGCACATGGCATCTATCCATCATCTCTGAGGCCAAATCTGTATGGTCACCCATCTCATACTCAAGCTCTTGGCGCTGCTCTTTGGTGATCACTTCAGCATCTTGTTTTTTAGTCTCTACATCTTTTGAGGTAGGAACTTTAGCCAGACCAGAACGGGCTTCTATCATAGCTATCTCGCCATCATCATCCAACGGATCATTGGATACCCCTATTCCAAGAATAGAGAGAATCTCAGTGGCCCGAAGAGCGTTTAATGTGGAGCGGAAGCTATCGATATCATTCTTTGGAGGAATCACCCGTAACCGTGACTCCGTCCATTGACCAGAGCTATGGCAAAGCCTAGTGTACAATATCGTTGCGCCATCGCTCGTGACCCGTTTTGGCTGCTTAATACTCAATCCTTCAGGTCCAAGGACTGGATATACTTTTCGTGCTATTTCAAAGATGTCAGCATAGGGGCTATCGAACCATGGGTTCATCTTAGTATTTTTGATTGGGGGCAATTTTGGCTGCGCATTAGCCAAGGCTGCATAGAGCTTGTCCACTTCCTTGGACTCATACGGCTCTTCAACGGGAATAGCATTCTTTAAATGCTCATCCAGCTTAAGGCTCAAGGCGCGAATGCTATCTACTATTTCAAGAAAATCTTTATTATCCATTACTTTCCTTTGGTTCAACAGGTCTGCTTTCTTGCTGAATAATTTCTTCTTCTTGATCGATTGCCATGTGGATTATGCCAACTGACAATGCCAATAATATAAGAATGCTTTTCATACTTTCCTATTATAGGCCGCTCATCCAAAAATAAAGATGTACGGATGTGACAAAGCCTATACCAATAGCAAGAGCTGCTGCTCCATCAAAGATAGGGTCTTTGGTAGTAGGCGCAAACATGTATATAGCCATGAGAGGCACGATCATGCTTGTGGAGAGTTTTATTGCTTCTACTATTTCATTCATGGTCTATTCCAGCCGGGGCACAAGGCCCCAGCACTATATTAATCGATTAAACTGGACCTGTTGCCACACCAGCTGCTATGCCTGTTGCGGTTCCAACAGTCCATGCAAGGGGCTGAATGAGTGGAGTTACCACTTTATTCAAAGCAGCATGCACTGCCACACCAGCCGCTGGAGTACAAAAGATGCTGACTGGCACTGACACGCAACCTATGAGGCCTTGACCCAATAGATTCACTGCGAAAAAGCCAAGAGCGCTTCCCGCATATGCACCAAAGAGACCGCCACCTGGAAGTCTATGGCCAGCTTTGATAGTGTATTCACCATCATTTTCCATCTGGTTCAGCTTGAGGTAGCCACCAGCTTTGACTAAGCCCATCAGCTTCTCATTCTTGAGGCCACGGAGCTCTTTGTCCATGTTTGCCCGCTGGACTGGAACAACTTCGCCTTGTTCTCTCAAGACACGGAAGCCATTCTCATCATCATGGAGCAACGCTACATTGCCCAGTCTGCTTGGCACCATCAATGCTGATTGTCTGTCCATTGCGTTCAGTCCACACACTGATAACGCTATAAGTAAGAGTTTCTTCATATCATTCCTATAATAAAAACACTGCTTTCGCCCCTAAACTACGCTGAATTCTTTTTAGGTATTGATATGTCACCTCACTTCTTGTTTATTCATAGTAGATCTTAAAGCATTAACCTGAGATCCATAAACCTGCTCGAACTTTAACTTATCCTCAGGATCGGTTATGGGCCCTAGCATATCGATATCAATAGAAGCTATTGCTCTAACCTCTTCACATTCTTCGCATTTGCATTGATCTGAATAATGGCAATTGTCGTAGGTTGAATGTTTCATTTCTTAGTTAAAGCCTCTATCACTTCACTTGCATCTCGTGCACTGAGATCATACAAATTGCCAACGTTATACTTTTTCATGATGCGATCGGTAAAGTCTTTTTGCGCATCACCTTTGGCATGCAAGAGCCCTAATAGGAACTTCACTTGCTTTTCTGAAGCTTGTGCTGCCTTAGGCGCATCACCATAATCATCCAGATCGCCATCTTCAGCATGCAAACCAAGCAATGCTCGTGCTAGATTTCTCATGGCATAGGTCAAGGCAGAGCCATATCTCTGATTAGCATCCTTGATGGGAGAGTTGGGATCATCGATAAGTTCCTGTGCTCCACGAATCATCTCTCCACTTGGTGCATGAGCTATTACCATGCGAACAATTCTAGCCCCTGCCACAAGATCTGGCTCGAAATGGATGTTCATACCTTCATGAGCCAACGCATCTTCTACCGAGTGCTTTATAGCGCCATAGGTGGCATAGCCATTGCGTGCGCCGTCCCTATCGAAGACAAGGGGCTTAAAGTTCTTACGCGCCTTTATAAGGGCTGCTGTTATTTCTTTCATTATTTCTCCTCATTGGTAAATTGAATTTCATCATATTCTCTCGCTTCTTTATACACCTTAGAGATCAATTCTGCTGGTGCTGTCGCATCAAAGAGATCGCCACACTTCCATGAGCAATAAGGCCCATAGATTCCTTCTTCCATTGTTGTATGACATAGAGCACATAGTTTCATGATTTTCCTTTGACTAAACCTGTGCAACAGTCTAGACTATGCTGCATAAAAAATCTAGTAATTCTAGGAATATAATGTTGAAATCAGTCTACGATTTGGAAGCAATACGCGCTCGAATGCTCAAGCACTTTCTCTATTTCCCACAAAGCTATAGATGCTATGGCAGAGCGCTAAAAATCCACCAGGATACATTCAAGGACTTTATAGAGGGTAAGAAGAAGCCGCACCCAGTAACATTGGCTAGAATAGTTAAATTTCTTGATGAGCAAGAGAAGAAGGAAGCAGAATGATAGTACAAGTCATAATCATTGCAGTGCTCTTGGTGACCATCAACCAACGGACTGAGGTTCAGGAGGCGCAAGCGCCACTTCGAACAAAGCAATTCATGCAGGATGAGAGAGAGATTGAAGAGGGATTCTTTCATGAGCTTGCAGACTGGCGATGGGATAAATAAGGATAAATTATGGAATGGTTTGGTGCAGGAGTGATAGTAGGAGCAGGCATTGGATATGTATTTCATCGATGGAATATAAATGATTATAAGATGAGGGTTCTTAGAGCTCAGAAATTTGATCATAGTAATGCTCCTATCATAGCGAATCGAGCTCCGAAGATTGCCGATATAGATAATGTTGAGCATCTTCAGATTTGGGTTATTGAAAAGAATGATTCTATAGGGGAAGTGTACATTTGCTACAAGGATCCTACATTCGATAAGCAATGGATCAAGTGCAAGCCATCTGCATAAAATAAAAAGGGGCCGGTTGTACTAGACCGACCCACAACACATTAGGGGATATACCTGAAAACCAAAATGAGTAGTATGCGCTAGCACAAAGTGGTTATTAAGATACATACGAAGCAAGTCTAACTTATTTATGAGAAAGGAAAAGAATGGAATGGATTAAAATACTCAACAGAAAAGAAAAAATACCATCTTTCCCTTTTATTTATACGGACGGAAATAGAGTGGTATGTGCCGATTCTGATAATGATGCCATTGCCGCACAAGCATATCTTCCACTTGAAGATGCTACGCATTGGATGCCAATAACTTTACCAAAGGAAGAGAATGTTCAAGAATTTTAGGCCATTAGGCAACAGAATTTTGATTGAGAGAGAAGTTTTAACAGAGCTGAAGACTGAGTCGGGTCTTATCACGAATGTGGATCCTGTGGCTGGGGAGATGCCTCCTATTGGCACAGTGATCGCAGTGGGTCCTGGAAGTTACCAAAATGGTGCTCTGATCCCCGTTGATGTTGCAGTAGGCGACAAGATATACTTCATGCGCCATGCTGACACATTGTTGGATGATACTTATTCAGTGATTGCTGAAAATGCAGTATTGGGTGTTATAGAATAAAAAAGACCCAGATTAATCTGGGTCTAATAGTATAGGAGGGGATCTATGTCGGAAAAATCAAATCACAGACGGCTCAAGAATAAACACAAACCGGAATCATCTAATCATTCGATCAACGACATTTCAGACATTATTGAAAAATAACTCCCAAAACGAATCCAAAGATGTGTTAGTGGATGTTAGTGGTACTGTTATTAAAATACTGTCGGCAATAGTGTAACCACTTTAAATAAAAGGACTAGTCATGACATGGATCAAATTTAAGCCAGAAGACCCATTTCCACCCAAGCCATTCTTATACACTGATGGCAAGAGAATCATGCTTATGGATGAGGATATGATCTTGTCTGAAGAGTTTGGGAAGGATGAGATACTGAGCCCAAGGAATGCAACTCACTGGTTACCCATTCCGAATCTGCCGCATGTGTGTTGTAGTAAAAAAGATTAAGAAAAAGAAAAAAGGGCTGGTAAACCAACCCTCATATCTTTAAACTGTTACATCGAGTATTAAGACTACTCAAATGTATGCTGCCCCGGAGGAGTTCTCTGGGGGAAAGTAAAAAATCCTCAGCTTTTTATGTCTGAGGATAATTTTTACCGGATGATTTACTTGTCTGTAAGGACACCTTCACAAAACAACAACAGGAGTCACAACTATGAAATTAACAAGCAGTGAAAACATGATTCGACCTGGAGGAGGAGTCATATGAATCACGAGACAATTTCAATCATTGAAAGACTGTTACAATCTGCAAAGATTTCAAATATTTCATCTGATATCCAATCTAGTTCAGAAAATAATTTCTGTCAAGATGTAACTTCTTACCCTCTTGATGAGCAATTCAGACTCGATCCAGAAGGTTCATTTGCAGCACTCGCTCCTGCCGACCGCAAGGTCTTTGATGAGCTCTTTCATTATCATTTTAGGTACGATGTTATTTATCCTACTCATGAAACTATAGCTAAGCGCTATGGCATGCATGAGGACACAGTCCAAAAGTCTACTACGAAGCTGGCCAATCTTGGCATTATCAGTAAGCGCTTTAGGCTTGGAGCATCTTGTGTGTATAGGATCTCTTCTTTCTTCACCAACAACCCGGACATGCTTTTCAGGCTCCGCCACATGTTCAAATCTATATCGGGATTCATTTTAAGAGCAGCTTTGGTATCCTCTGCAAAGAGCCTCTCAGTCGTCATCACCGGACGATTAGAGATATTAAGATATATTTATAAATATACTAACTTACAGATTGTAAGAGGAGTATCTATGAACAAGGGCATACCTCTCGCGGTGCAGAGGATCAATGCGCCTCTCAATCTATTTCAGCAGTGCCAGCTCAGCGCCTGCACTGACCAAGCAATCGATCATGCCAACAAGCAATATTCTCAACGTAAAGAAACGATTGATAACGCATTCGCTTACATACTCAAAGTTGCTTTAGAATACGATCTGGATAGAAATTTGACTCCAAACACCAAATTAGCAGGCGATCTCGCTTTTGCATTAGGAGTTTCTCCAGCAAATCCCGGACCTACAAGGGGAATGACTGAGCATAGAAGCAATGAGCATGTCATAAAGCCCTTGAATAAAGAGCCATACGAACAAGAAAGAGAAGATCAGATATCAATCCCATCTGGATTTGAGAATGTGCAACGTCTGGCTTCTCGAGAAGATCCTGCTATTCCGCCTAAAAAGACTGCATTTAAGCAGAAAAACGTTGATAAAAAAGTAATAGGCTCTACAGTAAATAGAGCTGCTATTTGGGTTGATAATGACAAAGCAACTCCAACAGTTTACAGCAAAAAGCCGCTGCATGAAGCAAGTCAGCACTACCTCAAATTCCTTCCGCTTTCAGACGAGTTAAAACAAGAGATATTAACAGCATCATCTAAGGTACAACATGAAGAGTCTCGAGAATAATTTGAAGGATGCATTTCAGCATCTGGCTGACGTTAAACCTTTTGCAAAAGGTGTTGTGTATCCTGGTTTGGGATTGAAGAAATTAGATATAATGACAAATGGCTTTCGCCCTGGAGAACTGTGGGTGATTGCTGGAAGTTCTGAGGTAGGGAAAAGTAGCTTTATGTTTAGAGCAGCTGCCCTGGCATCCCGCGACATCAAAACAGTGTTTATTTCTTTCGATGAGAATGGAAATGAAATAACTTGGCGCATGATATCACAGCAATCAGGTATCCCTTTCATTAAAATAGACAATGCGACCATCGGTTCTAAAGAATGGGTAGAAATGACCCACGTTGGCGCAAGTCTCGCTGAGCATGCTCTGTTTGTGGAAGATCAGCCATCACAGTTTGTCGAAGATATAATCGTACAATTAAAAGAAATTCAGCCTCGACTTGTTTTCATTGATCCAATCCAGTGGATGCGCACTAAAAAAGAGTATGATTTTCGCTTTCAGGAGATGGAAGAAATCAATCAGCAACTTAAAATCTATGCAAAAGAAGCACAGATTACCATAGTTGTGGCCTCGCATCTCTACGCTGAAATGAGAACCCGTATGGATAAGCGCCCTTGGCTTGAAGAGATAAATCGATGGGGATCTCTCGATAACTATGCAGATAAAGTTATTATGCTTTATCGTGACGTAATGTGGAATCCAGGCACTGACAATCCTGCTCTTGCCGAGATCATTATTGCTAAGAATCGCTTTGGCCCAACAGGATTTATTTATTCTAACTATGTTAAAGAACTTATGTTGTTTGAAGACTTTGAGGACGAATTTTAATCTGATACACTATCTCCGAGCATAACGGATCTGGTTAAGTGATTATCTCCAGTCCCGATGTTTAAATGTGTGGCCCCCATTCATCGCTGCTTGGGGGTCTTTTTATTCTAGGCTATACTATGATTCGTTAGGATTCCTGTTGAGTCCTAATAGGGTTTAATTGTATCCGCTCTGATTTCCAGTGCATGGTTTCTCAGGGCGGATTTATGTTATACTCCCTCACAAGGAGCAGAACATGAAATATATTCTCGATGGTGATCCTGTCGCATGGGCCAGAGCTGGCATTAATGGTGGCAGGCTTTATGACACACAGAAACATTTGAAATTAATTATGGGTCTCAATATTCGCAATCAGCATGGAGATCGTCCATTCTTCGAGGGACCCCTGATTTTAGAAGTAACTTTCTTTATGCCAATACCCAAGCGAGCCAAAAACCGCTTATCTCTCGAGGGAACGCCCACCAAATCCAAGCCCGATTGCTCGAATCTCGTCAAACTTATTGAAGATACTTGCATCGGATTACTTTACAAAGACGACGCGATTATATATAAAATAGTTGCACAGAGAGTCTACGGACAACGTCCACGAACTGAATTTATCTTCAGGGAGGCAGAATGAAACCCCCTAGAAATACGAAAAATTCCAATCCTACCACGCCTCTCGAACAGCCAGCAAGAAAATCCTATAGGTCCAAGTGGCGCGAAGAAAAAGAAGCTCGCGGTGACTATTCGAATCAAAAAGGCCATTCGAAAGAAGCAATTCTGAACTTCGGAAAAGCTTTCAAACTTTACGCACAGCAAGAACTCGAGAATCCCTATTCACGAAGACTTACATCGGCAAAGTTCTGGCTCATAAATGATATTCATCCAACAACCCCTGAAAATTGGTGCTTGAAGTATCCTGAATTCAAAGAAGACTACGATATAGCTATGATGCTTATTGGAGTTAAACGTGAAGAAGGGATGATGATGCGGGAGCTTTCAGAGAAGTCTACGATGTATACCATGCATCTTTATCTCAAATATTGGGATGATGCTAACAAATATCACGCCGCTCTACGAACAGATCCTAAACAAACATCTACTGGTGGCAAGACTTACCAGCTTATAGAAATGACCGATGTCTGAGCAATCATTCGAAACTAGAATCAAACTCGATCAGTTTAAGGCTCGTGACTATCAGCGTCCTCTTTTTGAAGCTATTGAGAAGAAGGGCATCAAAAGAGCTGTGCTTGTCTGGCATAGACGCGCAGGAAAAGATGTCGCTTGTTTCAATCTTATGATCCGGATGGCCATCAGAAACATAGGGTCTTATTTCTACATACTCCCTACTTTTCGGCAGGCTCGCTTAGTCCTCTTTCAGGGTATTACTACCGAAGGCAAACGATTCCTCGATTATCTTCCGACAGAACTTGTGAAGGCTATTAATATCCAAGAGATGTCTATTGAGTTCACCAACGGCTCACGTATCTACTTCCTAGGCTCAGATAACTACGATTCGTTACGAGGATCAAATCCTAAGGGCGTTGTGTTCTCTGAGTATGCTTTCCAGCATGAAGCAGTGTACGCGACCATACGCCCCGTTCTTGTGGCCAATGATGGATGGGCGGTGTTCATCTCCACTCCATTTGGAGATAACTTCTTCCACCAGATCTATCTTGTGGCCCAACAGTCACCAGACTGGTTCTGTGATCTACGCACAGTAGAAGACACGCAGGTCATCTCATCTGAAGCGATAGATAAAGAGGTCAAAGAAGGACTCATGTCCCCTGATATGGTAGCGCAAGAATATTACTGTTCATTCTCTACAGGCGCGCTTGGTGCTTACTATTCCAAATATCTCAACAAGCTTGAGCTTGAAGGGCATATATGCGAAGTGCCATGGGAGCCAAGCTTCAAGGTGCACACAGCCTGGGATCTTGGTATGCGAGATGAGACAGTCATAATCTTCTTCCAGGTGATTGGCAATGCTATCAAGATCATAGAAGTCTATTCAAACGCAAACGTTGGCCTTGAGCATTATATTCATGTGGTTCTCAACAAAGATTACACCTATGGCAAGCACATTGCTCCCCACGATATCAAGGTTCGCGACTTTACTGCTGGTGGCGTCTCTCGATGGGACAAAGCTAACAATATGGGACTCAAGTTCTCACTATGTCCCGACATGTCTATCATAGATGGCATAGAAACGGTCCGTACAACGCTTCCTCGCATCTGGCTTGATAGAGACAAGTGCAAGAAGTTGATATCAGCTATAAGAGATTATAGACGCAGATATGATGAGAAGCTTAAGCGTTATGATCCTAAGCCTCTTCATGATCATAATTCAAATTATGCAGACGCTTTACGCTACTTATGTGTTGGTCTTCCATTAGTGAAGTCAGTCAATTCTACTCCTGAAGAGCTCGAGATGAGATATCAACAGGCCCGCATGGGCGGACCGATGTTGCCTGAGCCTTTTAGGAAGCCTTTTTAGGCAAAAAATTGAAGCAGCCATATCCAGCTTTGCAGTAGTAATACTCAGAATCCTGATCAGCAGGAATTGTAGGCAAGAGCTCAGTGAGTCTCGCATAATGAAACTCATTCTTATTCTCTTCAGTTCTCTTTCTTTGGCAGCTTGAGCAACGTTCAAGAAGCATTAGGAAGTCTTTCTAATGCCAAATCCACATTTAGGACATAGATCTCTATGCTTATTGATATAGTCTTCTTCAAGAGACTTAAAGTCATGATAGAGATTAAATGCATAGCTCTGCTGATGTGGAACAGTAGCTAATTGAATTTTGAAGTCTTTCAGATGTATGAAATATTCATTCTCATTACCTACTATCCAATCAGCTTCTTTAGATTTGTGATCATCTAAAACCATTTTGAAACATGAATTATTGGGCATTGTTATGTATTCATGAATCATTCCCCTTGCGTCCGCAGCTGTAACTATATAGGCGCAAACAGTGCCATATTTGCCTGCAGCCATCATGCAAATAGGTTTCGGTAGTTCTTTTCGTTCAATTGTGTGTGTTTTTGGCTCATTTGGCTTGTGTGTAGTTATCATTCTTAAACCTTTCTCTCAAAGTGATTTCCATCAATAAGCTTACCAGTAAAATTACCACCCCATCGATTGAGTGGATTATAACTTTTCCAGATCTCGCCGAATTGCTTATAGCTTTCAGAGCCAGTCAGATACGTTCCATCTGAAGTGAACAGATTGATATCAATAGCCAATCTTTTGCAATGCTGACTGTCCTTGATGCCTTTTCCCTTGAGTGCATTCCACTCAGCCTGTTCTGGTGTTCTATAGACTTCGCCCAGCGTGCATGAAAAGCCCGCATCATCGATTGCCATGATGAGACAAGCGACATCAATTGCGAATTGTTGTTGATGTTCTGATAGAGTCATTATTCTTCCTTTATTTTCTCTTTTTCAAAGTATGCTTTATACCCATGCTTTTGAATAAAGTCACTCATCTCGAACCAACCATATCGATAATGATTCCTGGCATAACAAGATCCGCAAATGCTAACGCTGCTATTGGGATTACATATCTTAGGATCTGTACAGAGCTCTTTAGCTTGCTCCTGGATGCGTAGCTGACTTTCTTCATATGTTTTAGGATCCATCACCATCTCCAGATATAGTAAAAGAATATGACGGTAGCGAATGCTGCGATGAGCATTAACATATCTTGGTTATAGGTTGGGTCATTCCATTTCATGTTTGCCACACTTCATTATGGTTGAACAAGCGCATACTTCATGATTGGTATCAACATTCGATACCACGTATTCTTTGTCCTTTGGCGGCTCGGGTAAAAGCATCCAATGAGTTATATCTTCATCCGTCTCACCTGTTTCTCTACTACAATCCCAACCCCACGCTATTTCTGAGATTCTCGCTCCATTAATGATCGATACTTTTGTAAAAGGATGATATAAGCCGATATAAATTTCTTTATTTCTGGGAAAATATATAAGCGCTTCAATCTTTTTCGTTGGCAATCTGTCCTTGACGCTGATCCATTCCATTATTTTCCTCATATAAAAATTCATGCAGAGTTTGAATGTTGTCTTTAACTCTTTTTAATAAGGCTTCCTGTTTATCTCTCTGTAGCTCTTTAATGTTATATAGAGCATGAATATCGATGAGAAGACTGCTAGCCAATCGTGCTATAATTTTTGGATCTTGAGTTAGAAAGTATGTTGATAATTTCTGCATAACTTCTTCGTTAGTCATCACGCCCTCCACAACCACATAGCAATCAAAAACAATACGCCCATCACAATGCATATAGCCAATATCTCACCAATGATCTTTACTTGTATGAGATAGATCAGCCATGGTGATACTTCATCGGTCACTTCTTGATACATAAAGTCATACATTCTCGCATCCTTTCCTTTCCAATACACACTCATGCCACACTTTGATGCCTTCAGCGATAAAATAACTATAGGATTTCTTGTTGCCTACTTGAATGGCCCAGGCATAGATCTCATCGAGCTTCTTCCTGGTCTCATCATCAAGATAGACTGTCATCTTTGTTTTTTTCATATAAACCTCTTGCATCAATTATACCATTATGACAGCATAGCGTCACTACCATATCACAGATATGAATCCAAATAATTTGCATCTGAATGATTGACGTTCTAGAATGGTCCCATCTCTATAGAAATCAGCTGATCCCGGGAGAGAAGATGCCCATCATTCCAGAACTCTATTCACCTTATTATGAGCCTAATGGTTATGAAGTTAGCCAACGGATGGATAATTTCTATCTTGAGGTGATCACGCACAACCAAACTGGATGGGCAGAAGCTGATCTCGATTCTCGTTTTGAGGCAAATGATCAGAGCGTCTGGTCTGAAATATATGGCGCACAAACTCCTGTTCGTCACAAGCAATATACATTCAACAGAATCAAACGCACGGTCAATGTTATCGATGGCTATCAGCGGCGTAACCGCAAATCTATCATCGTTAACCCTGTAGAGAATGCTGATCAACAAACAGCCGATCAGTTCACAAAAATTATCATGTGGGCAGTCAACCGTGAGCAGATGCTTGAGACTATATCCACATCATTCCGCGATGGCGCTCTGATTACTGGTATGAATCTCTTGCACTTGTGGATGGATTATCGAGAAGATCCGGTTAATGGTAATCTCAAGCTCGATAACTGTGCCTACAACTCGTTCATCATCGATCCCTTCTTCCGCAAGCCAGATCTCTCTGACTGCATGGGAATCTGGAAGCGTACCTATATGACGCACACAGAATGCCAATCTATGATGCCTGAGTTCAAGAAGGACATTGGTGAAGTATCTTCCTATGACGCGCGAGATGGCAAGTTCCAATATATGCCTGAGAATTATGCATATGATAAACGACGCCTATTGGCCTATGATGAATACTGGTATAGAGACTATCGCACACAAAAACTATTAGTAGATGTCGAGACAGGCGAAACGTTCGAATGGAAGGTAGATGACAAAGAGAAGCTCGATATGTTTCTTCGTCAGTACCCTCAAATTACTTTAGTGACCCAAGAGATTCCAACGGTCAAACTTGCAATACGCATTCAAAATCGTGTGGTCTATCATGGTCCGAATCCGGCAGGCTCTGATTCTTATCCTTTTGTGCCTATGCTTGGTTACTTCAATCCACAACTGCCTTATTATCCGCACCGCATTCAAGGCATGGTTCGTTCCCTACGCGATGCCCAATACCTATATAATCGTCGCAGAGTGATCGAATTAGATATCCTTGAGTCTCAAATCAACTCTGGATGGAAATACAAAGAGAATGCGCTCGTTAATCCTGCTGATGTATGGAATCTGACAGGACAAGGTAAAGGCCTTGCGGTCAAAGAAGAAGCACAAATGACGGACGTGGAGCAAATACAGCCGCCACAAGTGCCACCATCGATGATTCAGCTTTCAGAGCTTTTGGCTAAAGAAGTTGAACAGATTTCTGGTGTAAACGAAGAGCTTTTGGGCTCAGCAGTCGATGACAAAGCCGGAGTGCTTTCAATGCTGCGTCAGGGAGCTGGTCTGACCACGCAACAGATCTTTTTCGATCAGCTTGATGCTACTCAAAAGCGTTTGGGTAATCTCATGATTGAGTATATCCAACTCAACTTTACGCCAGGTAAGATAGCTCGCATCCTTGAAGATCAGGAACCATCACAGCAATTCTATTCGAAAACTTTTGGTAAATATGATTGCGTAGTTGAAGACGGCCTGAATACTTCTACGCAGAAACAGATGCAGTTTGCTCAAATGCTACAGCTTCGAGAAACTGGCGTGCCTATTACTACGCAAGACTTGCTTGAAGCAGCCACTATCCAGAACAAAACGGATATTGTTAAAAATGCAGTCGCTCAAGAACAGAAACAAATGCAAATGCAGCAGAAACAAGCTGAGATGCAACTCGCTGAACTTCAGTCTCGCATTGGCCTTGCTGATGCTCGCGCAGTCGCGGATCAAGGGCTCGGAGTTGAGCGTATGTCTCGTGTTGAAGAGAACAGAGCGTTAGCGCATGAGCGTATGGCCCAAGCGCAGCATGATCAATATGCATCGATCCTCGATCTTGCCAAGGCTATGAAAGAGTTGCAGGGCATAGATTTAGAACAGATCCACAAAGTGGTACAGATTGCGAATGATTTGAAAGCCCAGCAGATGGCGGAGCAAGCTCATGAACAGACGCTTGAGCAAGCGAAGTCATCGGTAGATAGGGATGTTAATAACAACAATCCTGCCCAAGCGGCAGTTTCTACACAAGGAGCCATATAATGGCAAAGAAACGTTACTACGGCAAAGCAGCCGGAGGACTTGAGGGCGATATCATGTCGTCTAATGGTGGTGGACCAGATCCAGTTGGCGTATCACAAATGCGTTACGGTGATGGACGCGATGGCAAACAGATGATCAACAATGATCGCTCTAAAGTGGCAAATATGCCATCTGAGATCATGAGTAAGTATTATCCTGAGAATCCATCATACTTTCCAGATACAGAGATCGACGATTCTATGCGCGGTATCGATGCTAAAGGCAAACGTGCTATGCAGAATCCGAACTATATCAAAGGTCAAATTGACTAAGGAGCCGTTATGGCAACTATGTTAAGGCCTAATAAGAAAGCTGCGAAAATTGCGTATCACATATTGGGTAATCCACCTAATGGCTATAAGCAAAAGGTCAAAAAACCTAAGCAGCAGATCAACGATTCATCAGATTATTCATCTGGTGGCGTGCTGACACATTAGAAACGTGTGTAATTGTGGGGCAGTGATTCTCCTTAATCCTGCCCCATTCTTTAAGGATCTCTATGGCTAAAAAGAAAGAAGTAACGGTAGCCAAGGGCGTGAAAGTTAAACGCGGCACCGAAGAAAAAATGCGGGAAAAGAAAGGCCAAAGTTCTGCGGGGAAATACAAAGATGTTGAACCTGGAGACTTCGCTGGCCCTAATTATACTTTCCCTATTCATAATTTGGCTCATGCACGAAACGCTTTGGCCCGCGCTCATTTTGCTGCTAATCCAGCTGCCATCAAGCGCAAAGTGTATGCAAAGTATCCTGAATTGAAAAAGCACCATGAAGAAAGAGAAAAGAAAGGAAAATAATGGCAAAGAAAATGAAGAAAGTTACTAAAAAAAAAGTAGCAAAAAAACGAAAAAGCCCCGAAGGCAAGAAAGTTACGAAGGTTATGCATGAGTGGGGTGAAGGAAAGCTTCATTCTGGCTCTAAAAAGGGACCTGTAGTAACGAATCAGAAGCAGGCGATTGCGATAGCTTTGAGTGAGCAGCGTAAAGCTAACAAAGGTAAAAAGAAGAAGAAATCTAAAAAGAAATAGGGACGCATGACCAAGAAGACAGCAGGGCAAATCTCCCAAGAACTTCTAAAAGGCGCCTTTACTGATACACATTCTCCTTATGAGCAGATGAAAGAGCAGCTGACTGACTATGAAGCCAATATTCATCAATGCGCAAAGCGGGGATGTGAACAGTTCAAAGGCGACTTTTTTATTGTAGTTCTTATGAAGAAAGAGCGATTGATGCAAAATGTTAATCGTTTGTTCCATTTCCCACGCGCATCATGCCCAACGCCACAACATGAGCAAGTCGTCTACAAATACCATCGTAAATCACAAACAGCTGAGTTCTTGTGGGTAGTTCCCTCACTTGAAGCATGTGTAACGCTGGTAAATGAGATGAATATGGCCCATCCAGACGAGAGACAATTGCTCCAATTCGTGTTAGATTTCCGAGATGGAACGCTATTGCGAAAGGCTAAAGAGCTCAATGGCGAGCCTTTGACGTAAACAAGGAAGTCTATGGAAGAAAACGAAGTAATAGAACAATCTCCTGAGGTATCTCAACCGCAGCAGCAACAGCAGTCAGATGCAGAGAAAAATTTTGCTGCCTTGAGACAAGCCAAACAAAAGGCTGAACGTGAGCGGGATGAATATCAACAGAAGCTTGCTCAAATGGAAGCAGCTCAAAAGCCACAAGAGCGCTCAAGAAACAATGATGATCTTGCTGAATGGGGCGACATTCAAAAGGTGAAGCAAGAATT
>Ga0157379_10000324_pt1 | contig 38169 bp, 55 predicted proteins | sample S25metaG_FD_121802 | JGI IMG/M metagenome (GOLD analysis project Ga0157379, IMG submission 121802) | Switchgrass rhizosphere microbial communities from Kellogg Biological Station, Michigan, USA - S2-5 metaG | ecosystem: Host-associated > Plants > Roots > Rhizosphere > Soil | place: USA... | reverse complement strand
CCAAGCCATACAGGCGTCGTTTGGTTGATGTACCCTGTGCTTCTACCTGAATATTAAGCGACTTGACAAGAGGTCTCTCCTTCCGCAGACGATGTGGGGGAATGCGCGGTTCAGTTGGTAAAGTCGGAGGTTTCGGCAGAGGTGGTGCGACGACCTTAAGAGTTTGTTCGGATTTGACCTCAGTCAATGGGGCCGAAATGCTTGTAGGCCCCGGTTTCGTTGTTGGCTGTCCGATTTGTGGTTCTGATTCCACAGTACCCGTCACCATCGTTGCAGTGGCGCGACTAGCCGATCTGGACTTTTGTAGAAGAGCTTCTTCCTCAGATTCGGATTTTTCAAAAAGAGAGTCTTTCTCATCTGCATCGGCGTCCGCTATTGAAGCATCCTCTGGAACCGCTGTTGCTTGGTTTCCCCGGGGACCATCCGCTTTGAGACGTTTAGCTGGAGGTTCAATTGAAGCATCGGGTGTTTTCTGGAAATGTAATGAATTTGGGGCGACAAACACGGCAGAAAGAGTGACATTACTGTGCGCTTCCGCTTTGGTCGTGGTGACGCAGTTTTGAGAGGAGGCTTGACCAAACGACTGAGAGGGACGTCATCGGGATCTGACTGAAACCGTTCAAAGCCAACTGATAAACTTAGGAAATTTCAAGGCAAAGCTTACATATGATGGGGGTGACGCCCTCCCTGAACTCGATGCAATATTTTCTGAGATTTGATTCGATGTGTTCGATTTCTTTTGCTTCTTTCTGTTCCGCCTTGCATCCTGCTCTTCTTTCTTTTTCCTCATTTCGTTTAATTTGCGGTTTTCCTCCTTCTGCTCCTCTGAAAGAAGACCATCAAAAATTGAAATCAGAGTGGATATTGGGTTAAATATTGTGTTAACCTATCCATTCTTCCGTTGGAGTTACTTTGAACCCAATCGCAAGCTTCGGCAAGTCTTCTTCATTGACCCTCACGTTTTTCCAGAAACTTACGAGCAGCTTGGCGCAACCGTAGAGACACTCTACGGGTTCCCACCTAGGAAACTAGGTCATAAATCAATGGTCTAAAGGGAATAATAGAGACACACGAGTTAGAGGATTCAGGGTATCCATCCCACTTTGGTTCAATATTGAGTGTACAAGTGATAGCTAGGGAACTCTGCATTTACCTTGATGTAGTATTCCTAGAACGGATCATGAGTCGGCGACAAAGATTAAATAAAGATAAACACATACCCATTCTTTCTTCCTTGGGTCATCTTTCGCTCTGCGCACTCGGGCCTGTATGATATATTCTTCTCGAACATTTCAGGACGCGTTCTCTTCAAGTTGTTGTTAATTGAAGACTCACCGACTTCAAATTCCTCCGCCTCTTTCTTTTTCTTACTTTTCTCTGACTTTCGACCCATAACCACTCTAGGATTAAACGACCCCAAGATCGTCGTCCTGATGTTTAGCAGTGTTTAACTTGGTTTTAGTAAGTGGACGCTGAAATCTGAAACGCCACATTTACGTAATCACTATTAAATCAAACCTTGACCATGGCTACAAACGACACCCAACAGTCTCCAGAACTCTTGGACTCTTTAGTGATTATATTTTCATGTAATTTTGACTACGCTAACCCGTAGTCATTCTAGCCATACTACGATAATGATCTCGACGTCCATCCTCATCTTCGCCGAAAAGTAGACACTGAAATTGCTCGCCAGCCAAAGCCTCCTGCTGGTGTCCTCCATCCCAAGGTTCCACCTCCTATTAATCTTTTCGAGGTATGTTTAAAACTTGGTACGAGTTAGTCATGGCTGACGCGTTTGCTTCAGAGTCACCCTCTTCTGGCCGCAGAACTGTCTCGAGTAGAGTCCCACCAAACTATACCTCCTTTAGACACGATACGATATCAGTTACCAGCCCCTTCGGAAGATAATCAAACTGAAGAAGCATGGAACAACGCTGTGAAAAATGCGAAAGCTCAACTTGAGCACCAACGAATCAGGTTCGTCCATTTTCTGAAAGACTCTGGGAGGGCTTTGTTCATATATCTCATAGACATACCAATCTTGCCCTATTACAATCTTATGGCAATAACGCATGGAAAATCAACAATTATTTATTGGAAAATTCAGCAACCCGTTTGGAGAAAGCAGTCGAGGAACTCAAGGAACGTACGGTGCAAGTCAATCGGGAACGAAAGAATGCTCAAGTAAAGTACCCACATGTCAAAGCTTACCTTAAAATGCTGACTTTACATTACAGTCAGTCGCAGGAGCACAGCTTACGTCTCTGGAGACTCGTTGGACTGAGCTCATCTCCAACGTCCTTCAAATTGAACTCGCAAACGTTGCCCTGGAAGCCGAGATTGCCCAGTTGGCCCAACGAGAACAAGAATTGTCTGAAATCTAACTTCCTATCCCTGCTGGCAGCCAAACCAATTCTCGTACCAACATGATGTGGCACCGCAGTTTGGATTGGACAAGGCTAATGTGTGGGCTTCCCGGCTGCACCATCATTGCCTCAGCCATCCCACCCTGAGCAGTAGGCCGTGGACAAGAAGAATTGGCTCTTACGACGGCATTTTCGCACACAAAACGATGTCTGTATATTTCCAGAGTTACCCAACTTCGATAGCACTGTAGTATAACGTAGTACCTTTTGGGCAGTGAGCTGCTTTGAGGATCTGTAAAATATAAAATGCAGTGTCACGGGTAAGAGTATCCTCCCTGAGATCATCAATCCACATTTCTGTGGCGATTTGCATCGCTCCCAAAGTCCACCGAGTCCATTGACCCGTAACCACACCATCTAAGTTACGGTCTTTCTCAGAACATCCGCGAGAGAAGAATCTATCCTCCTTGAGATTGAGCGACGAATAGGAACAGTGAGTTGTCACGTTTCTATCTCCAGAGGCGCTGTCCCAACAACCTTTCCTCCAGCTGTCACTCCTTCCTGTTTTCGCTGGCCGAAACTTCCATAATGGACGTCCATGGTCGACCGCCTTACAACAATCCTTCAACATCGTACCTTAACGAAGAAGCTGAATTCAAGCCGGTGTATGTTGACGAACCATCAGACTTCAAATACCCACCCCCGCAGCGACCAGGTTTCTACGAATCTTCCTCAAATTTCAAACCACATACTGAAGGGTTTGAAGATGAAGATAATGACTTTGCTGACTCGCAACAGGCTCTTCGGCCTGCAGCACGATTCGAGAGGGAGAAAAAGCCGTGGTACCGTCGGGTGAGCACCAATCCCTCAGCGTGTCCCAGTTCGCGTTTGACTTATTTCGCGTCATTCAGTACCTCCCAAGCTCATTAGCATGTCGACTATACCTCCTCGCCGTTCTAATCCAAACAGCAGTAGACGTGGCAATAGAGGCCGACATTCTAATCCAATTCGACGACCTTTCCGTCCAAGCCAAGGGCGCCAAGGCCGAGGAGAATGTGAAGCGACTACCAGTGTACTTGGGGATATTTGCATTAGCCCAGTATGTCATAAATTTATTTTACCTTTCTATTGTTAATAAACTCCCTAGCGTTTTTCAATTCATCCTCGCGATTGATGCCGTCGTATTCCGTAACACCCTCCAATTTATATTTTTAGTGTAAGCATTAGGACGCTGGGCGCATACTCACCATTAATATCGCCATTCCCTAGGGTCTTCAACGGCCTCATCCTCATTTACGCCTGTATCCAAATTTCCGAAGTTCGAAGCATCTTTCCCGCGGACCAGAAAGGGGTCTTTTCCAAAGTACCAATCACCGTCCTCACCGCTATCATCCCCATCGTTATTGCACTAGCAGAGGTGGTATACGTAGCTTTGGGATGGAAAATCTATACGGAATTTGGTTGGAAAGTTTACAAATTGCTTGGGGCAGATCGTCGCATCAAGAAAATGTACGCGCAGTACCAGATCCTGGAATGCATGCTCAAGTTCGATGTGTTTTTCTGGCTCGGGTTCTCCGTACAGGTAAGTGAAGAGCTTTGCTGTGATTCTACCGAGTCTGACAACCGCAAAGTTCTTGGGTCTCGTTCTTAACCATTCAGACTTCGAATTCGGTCTTACAATTGCTGCGTTACCGCTTTCGATGCTTCTATTGCTAGAAGGTCATTTAGCAGCAAGATACGAGCACAAGTGGATGATGTGGAGTTTCCTTATGGGACTTGTGGCAGGCTTTGCCTATTTCTCGTACAAGGTAGACTTGCCGTCTTTCTGTGCTGTTGGTTTCATTAACCTGGGTTTGTAGCTCGCGACAACGCTTCTCAGACGACACGAGGAAGCATTCCGACCTGTTGTCAAATCCCTCAGTATTTTCAGTATGTAATCTCTTCATTTCCAAAACATTGTCTAAGTGCTCGAAATAGCTGGCATATCGATTGTGTTGTTGGTCACTACGTTCATCTACGCCGTAATGGTTATGATGAACTTCGACCGTGGTCTTAAAGTACAGTGTATGCACTTTCGTCCCTCCTCTTGGCATCCGTTGACCCAGATCTTTTCTAGTGGAGAAGAGCAAGCAGAATAAGAAGCGCCGACATACACATCAACTTGCAGTGAACAACCCTGGAGGAGGGCTCTCAATAAGTACTCATCCCCATCGAATGAGTATCGAATAATGCCCTATATTAGGAGTCTTGCCACATCTTTCCCTCTCGTCGCATCGGAGTCAACAAGCTACTTCATGTTCTGTATTATTCACCTCCAAAGGACTTTTAAAAGCCGGCATCTCGTCCTCATCATCCTCGTTGTTATATCTGGACGTTCTTCCGCCACGAATGTCTTCTCTCTTCATGATATCCTACCTTCTCACTCTTTTTATATGTATTTTCCTATACGCATTGAATGCCTTTGCAGACTTAAAAATAATGTAGATTGTACTATTTATATAATGGCCCATTGTTTTTTTTTTCCTGCCAAACTGTGTCGTGTTCCGTCATATTTCGAACTCCGCCGTTAAGCTCTGCCCACCAGTCAAGACCCACTACCCATTGCTGCACAGTCGCGTTTATCTGCTGCATTCGCACGCAACCTTACCATTAGCGACAATCTCCATTCTCTCGTGTTCAAATGCCGTACGGAAAGCGGTCAGCGTCCCAGGCAGAGCTCCCTACTTCCATTAATCACCAGGCCAAACGGCCCATGTATGCACAGACAGTCCCTTTGCGAAGAAATACATACGGAATCATCATCCAAGACGCACCAGAGGGCCAATCCCTTCTAAATCGTTGGGTATCATTACTCGGTGATACATTTCGCGCACTCTGGGAGAAGTCAGCGGACGTAGCAAGTGCGTATTGGCTTGCTTCGACCATATCACGTTCTAAACTTCATTCACAATAGGTCGTGTCATTCCTCCAACTCCAGATATGATTCCAGAAGCCTCTATACCGCTCCCAGAAAGCCCCGAACCGCGAGCTCGCACTGGTGTCCCCTCCCGTCTTCCTATTCCCAGCTTCGATGATACAAATACTCTCGCCTCATCGCAACACCTCGCATCCACTTCATCACTGTTTCCGTCCGCTACCCATTCCTCAACAAGTGCTCTATTATACCTATCATCTTCGACAAGTGGCACGCCTGCAGAGGACCAGCAATACCCTAAACATAAACACATCCACATGTCTCAAGTGAGGAGGTTTTAGACAGCACTATCAGTCACTTATCCTTTGTATAGCATAGGCGAAAGGTTGAAGAGCATAATAGAAGAGAGATGGAGCGTTTACGGATGCGTCGAACCAGTGGGTCTATTGGGTCCTTTTGGTACATTTGTGCTGATGGCAGTATTAGGCCTTTCGGACGAAATGGATATGGAAAAAACTCTTTCGGCCTTAAAACGCACGTTGGCTAAGGAGAAAGGTCACCAACTTGCGAAACAGTGGGAGACGGAAAAAGCGACAGGTATGTGTATTCTTGGCGTTGGAATCATGCCTTACGAATATCATCAGGAGAATTCCAGTCAGATTTGGATTCATTTATGGGCCTACAAAGCTACCGACAGATGGTTCTTGATGAGTCTGGTTCAAAAGCAGGCATACCTAGTTGGTCTTTTACTGGGTCTTGTTTAGTCTGTATAATAACGCTATTCACAGCCTCCCCTTCTCTTTCCAGTCTCAGTCAATCACTATCCACTGAAGCGCGACCTCGACTTACTTCACAGGTGTGGTTTTACGCTCATTGATTCAACTTGTTATTCATACCTTCTGCTGTAGCAGCGACGATCATCCTTCAATCTTCAGCGAACATTGCAAATAGCGCAACAGTCTCTTAATGAGTAAGCGGAATTTACTTTCATCTGACGAACTTTCTTGAATTTATATCCAACAGACAACAACCATTGTTCCCTATTTCGTTTGAGAAGCTTCGCGTCTCTGGTATACGGAAGGACCGTGAAATTGATAAACGGATTCGTGATGCCATGAGAGTAAGTATCCAAGATATGTTATTCTCGTTTAGTCTAATTGGATTTTGTAGCTTCCAACGAAATTACCTCCTAAAGTAGCACAAGAAGTCAAACTACTTCGTACGAAGAGGGGCGTAATATCCAAATTCGCTAAAGAACAGGTCAGCCATAGCGAGTTGGCAAGACTAGATCCCCACGGCACAGTACATTGGCTCAACGACGAGATTATCAACTTCTATGGTGCACTCATTTTGGATCGCTCCGAGAAGCTTGCTGGGGTTAACCTGAACAGTGTGAATGGCGCTGGCAAGAAACGAAAAGGGAAAGCTCCTGAATACCTTAATGTCCATTATTTCAGTACCTTTTTCTGGCCTAAGATCGAGAAGGGCTATAAAGAGTCTAGGTTGAACAAATGGACTAAAAAGGTTCGTGGCTGTTAATTCAAAACTTATCTTCAAGAGCCTTATTCTTTTATGAAGTTCGATATTTTCCAAAAGGATGTCGTGTTAATTCCAGTAAACCATGGCAATGTTCATTGGACTCTTGCAGCTATAAACTTCCGTAAAAGGCGGGTAGAATCCTACGATAGTATGGGTATATACCGCAAGGATGTCTATGCCGTACGTATATTTATATTTATTAATTGGCATTTCTCACTGACCTCATGCCTTAGGCCTTAAGAACATACCTTCAAGAAGAGCACATGGACAAAAAGAAGAAGCCTTTTGACTTTACTGGTTGGATCGACCACTACGACGAGGTATGTGTCATGGGTATCAGAGCGCAGTTGATGATTAATTTTCGTTGTAGAATACCCCTCAGCAAGAAAACGGTTGGGACTGTGGTGTCTTCACCTGCCAGTTCATGGAATCATTATCGCGCGGTGTGGACGCCTTCGTCTTCGACCAGCAAGATATGGTCTACATCCGTGACCGCATGACGTACGAAATCTCCAGAGGGAAGTTGTGGGATGATTCTGATAGTTGATTGCTGTGTTCAATTTTTGTCGCATCTGGGTTCTTGTATCATCTTTGTCTTGCATCTTATTATTTAGTCTTTTTGCTATCGCGCTGCTTTCACTTCCTGACCAAAGAGTGTCTTTTCGGATATCATCGACGAAACCACCAAATAACTAAGAAAAACCAGAACACAACTATAATAAAGATAGTCCACCATAGGAAATGACAACCTTGGCGGGCGGCCATGTTGTTCATTCGACGAAATGTACCGGAGAGGATCCCGCCAGTTTCTGCAAAGGCGTCGTTCTACAAGACGTTAATGAGAGAAGATATAGTGGTAAAGGAGACATACCATCTGGGTTAGTTGCACAGTTGACTCTCTGACTTCATTGCCAATCCCAATCGTAACCTAGAAATAGCGGTATAAGCACTACGCCGACGACGCTGAGCACGAGTAACTCACGTTCTTCAGCATCTGCACCTTTGCTCGTAATCCCTCAATATGCTCATCATTTTGACTCTCCAGATCCTCTGCTGAGCGGTGTGCATTATACGGCGTCGATCGTCCCGAGTCTGGGGGTGTTGGTCGTAGTGGTTCGCCATATGGGGGCGCGCCGTATCGATGCGAAAGGCCGCTCGGTGCTGTTAACCTAGACTAGAAAGCTTCATTCGCTGATTTGAGGCATTAAGGACAAGGAATACCAACCGGCTCATAACGAAAGAGGTTGTCGCTCAGCGTGGCTTATGTAAAGGCTTCGCTTCTTTCCACGTTCACTCCATGTCAAGCCACTTCCAAACTGAAGCCATTTCGTTATAACGAAACAGAAGTATGCTGTGGATTTATGATTACAAAAAGTTCAGGATCATTCCAATTACAAGAAACTGTGCGGCCTGTCTTTGCCTACGTTCAGTTATAATCCTCGGGATCGAATAGCTCGACGCCCTGCAAAACAGTATCGTTTAAACATCCCATCACCAAGAAATACATCTTAATATTCAACTCACCCATGCCTCTGAAAAGTCGATTGACCTTCCCTCCTTTGGCGACCGCTGCAATCCATCCAGGATTCCCATGTCTTCTTCGCTGAGCTCTTTAACTTGCAGGAAATTGGACCTTATTCTCTCCGGTGTACTACTTTTCCCCAATGGATTTGTGCCCTTCTGAAGGCACCAACTTGTGAGTAATGCACCCACATCGATGGCATTCTTCTTCGCGAGGGCCTTCACTACTGGATCTTTGACCAACGTCTCGCCCGAACTCATTTGCCCCGCAAATGGCGAATATGCTTGAAGAAGTATCCCCTTCTCTTGGCAATATTCTCGGAGTTTCGTATTGGGATACCAAGGGTGCGCTTCGACTTGGTTGACGACGATGGGGATTCGAGTGTGAGGGATGAGATCCTCTATCATTCGTCGCGAGAAGTTTGACACCCCTATTGCTTTCGTCTTCCCCGAATCTACGAGAGCCTCCATTGCTTTCCAGGTAGCTACAAAATCTAGAGGACCTGCGACCGGATTATCTGTCCCAGGATGGACTTCCACACCTAATTCTGCTTCTGACTTGCTAGGGTCGCTTGGGTCAACCTTTGTGAAAATGTTAAGGAAAGGCATGCTCAGATATACGAAAATAAACAAACCTTGCTGAGATCGATACCATTGGGTTGAAAAGCGACTGGCCAATGTACTCTTATAGAGTGGTTAATAAACTAGACAGCCAATTCAGAGGAGCCTACAAGTATAAGTCCACATAATCTAGTCCACTTTCTTTCAGAGTCCAGTCGAGACTTTTTGCCACATCTTCTGGAGCATGATAATGAGGCCAGAATTTGGTTGTAACCCATATGTCTTCACGAGGAATCCCGGAGGCTCTCATGGCTCGGCCCATTTCCTTGTCAACACCGTAATGCCTGGTTCGTTTATCAGAATAAGATTATTCACTCCTACGAGGTCTTTTACCAAGCACTATCTATATGGCGATATCCGGTCTTCAAAGCCTCCAGGACGGCTGCTTCACACCATTCTATTGATGTTAATGGATATTGTCACTGGAGCCTACTAAGCTTCGCAACTGCGCTTACTTCGGTCTTCCACACCAGCAGCCCAAGTTCCAAATCCGATAGATGGTATCTTCATGCCATTTTTGAGAGGGAAAGACGATGGTAGTGGCATAATTGGGTATGGGAACAGATTCACCTCGGCTAGACGTTCGAAGAAGCACGATCTTGGAACCAACGCAGTGCATATGGTTGTATTTATCTCACATTTATTGCTATAAATTTTGAAATAAATGAGTCCGTATATACAAAGTGTGAATACTTTCATGAGGAGGCCGGTACAGACAGTACTGAAGCTCGTTGTTATAATCGAACTAATCACTGCACCATATCCCTCATCCGTATCCATATATGCCTGTGATCCGATGAGATGCAGGTAGATATAGCCGTCGTTGTCGGCGACGTAAGTCACGACTAGTCGAGCAGTAGTTTCTTTTACATTATAATAATCGAAGTTTTCCTGTAACTTGGTTGATGAGATCAACAGGTCCAGGTCCTATGCCTAAGACCGTTACTGTGCCAGGTTCAACCTCGGTGCGTCCTCTGAGGATATGGAGGATAAAGAAGTGATTCCTATAAACAATCGTAGTAAACTCACGCATCTTGTATTGCTTGTGCGCAAAGATTGAGACTTTGGGCCTTTGCTTGCAATAAGAACAACTCTTCTTCTGATGAACACTTGAGGGCTACTTTCGCTTGTCTGAAGAAATGTGGTTAGCGAGAGGAGTAGCGTAAATAGTGAAATCGTACCCTGTGATTTCCCAGTGTCGAACAGGCTTCTTGATGATTAGTAAATTCGTATATAAGTCGAGTAATTTATATACTTACTGCGGGGTTGGCTTTCAAGAGAGTTTTGTAGCAGGCTAACGTAGCATGTCTAAAGCAAAATTAATAATGATACGGGAAGGGAAATGGAACACGCAATGCTACTGACCCGCATCTAGAAATGAAGGATATCAGAGGTAGTGAAATAAGCTATGTTTGTATCTTACTGTGCTGCAATTTTGCCAGGAGTCATCTTCAGGTCAGTACGAACACAGAGAACCTAGTCATATTCATGGACATAAGATCCCTAATAGGCGATAAATACCAAAGGACATACCATTTTACATTGTTCGAAGGTTCCAGCCTTCACAGATGCAAGGTCTACATCTGCGCGAGCTTCTTCTTCGTCTTCCGTGTCCTCACTCGCTTCCGAAGTTGTTGACAGAGTCCTCCTTACTGACGTCGTAGAATATCTTCCATACCGAAAGCCAACATATAACGATGTTAAACCTAGAACTACAATAGTAACAACTTAGGGATAATGAATAGAAATTTAGCGAGGTTTGTTAAACTTGATCTCACCTTGTGTAAGATTGGCTTGAGCCATGGCAAGTTACGAGCGCCTATTCACCATATTAGGAAAAAGCATCTTTCTCGAAAATGTCTACCATGGAGGAGGTTAACGCTCCCATTCCCGTTCCCAACGACAATAACGATGCTTCAGCAAAGCCTTTTTCGGAACTAGAGCTATCAGAAAACACCATGAAGGCCTTGGATAGTATGGGATTCAAGACCATGACTTCTGTCCAGGCTCGTGCGATCCCTCCTCTCCTCGCTGGGAAAGACGTTCTGGGAGCTGCACGAACAGGTTCAGGGAAGACATTAGCCTTCCTTATACCAAGTATTGAACTCCTTTGTCGCTTAAAATTTAAGCCTCGCAATGGTATGTTGTTCGATTTTGCTGCTAGCTCTGATGCTGAGAAATTCACTAGGAACTGGCATTGTCATCATCACTCCTACCCGTGAACTGGCACTTCAAATCTTTGGTGTCGCAAAAGAGTTAATGGCTCATCACTCTCAGACTTTTGGAATTGTTATGGGAGGAGCAAACCGGAGAGGAGAGGCAGAAAAGCTTGCGAAGGGTGTTAATCTATTGGTGGCTACCCCTGGACGTTTATTGGATCATTTGCAAGTGGGTGGATTTCGCATAATGATTGAGTATTACTTATATTTGGTATTAGAACACAAAAGGCTTTGTATACCGTAATCTCAAGGCCCTTGTCATTGACGAGGCGGATCGGATCTTAGAGGTCGGTTTCGAAGAAGAGATGAAAAAAATTATCTCTATTCTGCCGAACGGTGTGTGTAGTTTCTATGTCGTTGTCCAAAGTACTAATTGGTTTCGCAGAAAATCGACAGTCAATGTTATTCTCAGCAACCCAAACAAATAAAGTCACAGATCTGGCTCGCATCTCCCTCCGTCCTGGACCCATGTACATCGACGTGGATGCGGAGAAGACGACCAGCACGGTAACAACATTGTCGCAGGGTTATGTTGTCTGTCCGTCAGACCGACGATTCCTACTACTATTCACCTTCCTTCGAAAGAACCAAAAAAAGAAGATCGTTGTCTTCTTCTCAAGTTGTAATTCCGTGAAATACCACGCGGAGCTACTAAATTATATCGATGTCCCCGTTCTCGATCTTCATGTGAGTCAAATATATTTTAGCTGCGAAAGATTTTGACCTAGGCTATATCTAGGGTAAACAAAAACAACAAAAACGCACAAACACGTTCTTCGAGTTTTGCAATGCCCCTTCAGGCACGCTCCTATGCACAGACGTCGCAGCAAGAGGCTTGGATATCCCGAAAGTTGACTGGATTATCCAATTCGATCCTCCGGATGATCCACGAGACTATATCCATCGTGTAGGACGTACAGCTCGTGCAGGCAAAGTTGGAAAAAGTTTACTCTTCCTTTTGGAGAGTGAATTAGGATTTTTGCGTTATCTGAAGGAGGCGAAGGTTCCCCTAAACGAATACAGCTTCCCTGCTGACCGGATATCCAATGTGCAATCACAGGTTAGTACAGATAACACTGCCTATCATCTATCATCTTGCTTGCTTATTAATATCTTTCCAGTTGGAGAACCTACTTCAAAAGAACTTCTTCCTGGCGCAATCTGCGCGGGATGGTTATCGATCGTACCTTCAATCTTATGCTTCATATTCCCTCAAGAAGATCTTCGACGTCAACAAGTTGGATTTGCAGAAGGTTGGGAAGGCGTTTGGTTTTACAGTCCCACCTCGTGTCAATATCAACTTTGGCGGAGGTACGGGTGGGACAGGCAAGTCGGGGAAGAAGCGGAAACGGGACGATGAAGACGACGATGATGATGGTGACGATGATGCCGGAGGTAGTGGCTCAGACGACCAGGAAGAAACGGAGGCGAGGAGTAAGTCACGGTCGCAGTCGAAGAACCGGAGGAAGGAGCAGCTAGGAGCAAAGAAGGTGGATAAAGAGGTGTATCGCAAAAACCAAAAAAGTGAGGATGGCACTCAGTGGAGTAGATAGTTTAGTTGCTTAGGATCTATGTTATTACGCTGTTTTCTTCCGGTTCAGGCCCTATGATGCTGTTTATGATGAAACTTTTATAATACACTAATACCAGATACAAATGCCTAGAACAAACGGTAACAAGAAAACGTGAGGGTACATCAAGCCGCCTTATACACTACTCCTCCGCTTAGCATCAACTCGTCTTTTTCCGTCATGACTTCCGCCGCGGCGGTCGCTTCAGCAGTTCCGAACATCTCTTCCACGGAGAGACCTTCGTTGATAGCCTCGAGGAGGGTCGATAGCAAGATTTCGTCTTGCTCGACGAATTTTGTAGAGAATAAGTGACCGAGTCGCTTACGGAAGAATACAAGCCTGTGAAATATTTAGAGTGCGAAATGTGCAACATCGAGGGAGATACACACCGATCTGGTTTGATGATTGGATTTGGGCCTGTATGATCTTGCGATTCATCGACTGGCATATTATCATTGTTGTCGCCTTTGTCCTTCGCCTGTTGCGGGACACCCTTTACAGGGACAGTTTCAACCACTTGCTCATCATCGACGCTCTCCTCGTCGCTCTCCTCGTCACTATCTTCCTCTTCCTCGCCATCACCGCGTCTTGCGCTGGAAGCGCCATTGTTAAGTTTGCGCTTCTTGCGACGAACACGCTTGAGGACTTTCTTGAATAGGGCGAACTGGAGGATCTCTTCTGCTGCTTGAGCATCCTTTTGTTGAATCTTGGGGGACAATCGAGCTTTGGCGTGCGCGGTGGATAGACGGATCAGGGTTTCGAGGGTACGAGCGGTTAGAGGAGATGTCTACATACAAACGATGAATATCAATGAGACGATAAATGAGTGAAATACATACGCGTTTTCCTTTCTCTTCGAGATCTTCATTTCGCAAGCGTGCATATACATCCACGATCCAGTCGGCAGCTCCTTTAGTCAAGGTTGGAGCTGGTCGTGCTTTGGCATACTGAATATACTTCTTGACAAACGCAATGTTCAAAACCTCCTTCTTCTGGTTTGCCTTGGATCTGCGACCAGACGATGCCGCTGCATGCCCAATGCCACCGTGTATCAGGGGGTCGTACTTTTCGAAGGGGGATGTATCTTCGGCTGTCTGTTCACCGCCGTGGTCTGGGTGATCGATAGACAAAGGTTGATCCAATGAGTCCGCTGGTGGTGTGCCTACAAAATATCATTGAATATAAGACCTTAAAGACGCTCTGATTAAGCCTGACCTTCTTCTACACCAGGTTGCAAGTAGCGGTGCATACGAAGGACATGTTCGGATATATGGCGGTCACGCTCCTCGTCGACATCGTCCGTAACAACGAACAGTAAATCGAAACGTGAAAGCAAGGAGTCGGGCAGAGCAATGTTTTTGTGAGGATCTTTGTGGACATCATACTGAAGTTCTTATTAGATAACGAATAGGTAAAAACAGAAAACTCACCTGTCCGTAAATAGGATTTGCAGCTGCAACAACACTGCAACGAGCATTCAAACTAGTGTGAATACCTGCCTTTGCAATGGTCACTGTCTGTTGCTCCATAACTTCGTGAATGGCGACTCGATCAATATCCGACATCTTATCGAATTCGTCAATACACACCACACCACGATCAGCGAGGACCATGGCTCCCGCCTCCAACCTTCGTTCTCCAGTTTCCTTGTCGGTAGTGACGTCTGCCGTGAGACCGACACCTGAACTACCGCGACCTGTCGTAGCGATAGCGAGAGGTGCCGTTCCGAGAACGAATCGTAGCATTTGACTCTTTGCAGTACTGGGGTCTCCGACCATGAGGATATTGATATCACCACGAATATGAGTACCATTGGCGAGATTCTTTTCAGCACCGCCGAGCAAGAGCATGAGGATAGCCTTTTTGATCTGCTCGTGCCCGTAAATCGAAGGGGCCAATGACTGGGCCAGAAGATTGAAGATATCCTTGCGTTTGGAGAGTTGGTTAATGGAGCGGATATCCCCAGCAGTGAGAGGTGTCTGGGCAATTCCACCGCCGATCTTGGAAGAGAGAAGATTGATGTTGTTGGCAAGGATAACAGTTCTGCAGCGAGTTAGTCAAATGGGGTGCGGATTATTAGGAGGAACTCACTTGAAGGTCCCACTAGCACCACCACCCATGCTACGATAGATACCGACGAGCTGTATACGATCGCCAGGCTTGCATTTGTCTACGAGATCCTCGTCGAGAATAATATCGGTGCTCCTAGGTAGCTGTCCAGCTGGAGCTCGTTCTGGCATTTCTTGGATACTGATGCGTTGGTGATCTCTGAACGTGCAAAGACCGTACTCTGTCTGGAGCGGATTTCCTTCTTCGTCTGTCTGCGGTGTTACCGTACTGGTGGGTCCCAGATTGGAAGACATAGTCGCATCGCGATATTCGCGTTGGTGGAAAAGGTTTGTTGCAGCACAGTAATGAACGGACTTAACCATCTTCGGTCGAACAAGAGAGCAACGCGTAACGATTCCTTCCAGTGAGATCATTTTGCTGAGATGATGCGCTCGTAATGTACGAGGGTTGACATGATGGTCACCAAATGACCCACTGAGGCCAACCTTGAACTCCTTCGTCTCGAGAGCACCTTGCTTCTCCGGATCAGTGACGACGAGCTTGATAACTTGAGTAAGGGCGGCATCGAAGGCAGGGACGAAGTCGATGGGCTCTTTTAGCAGTCCATCAGCGTATTCTCGATTGTAGTCACGGAGGTCGTCAACATTGACAATAAGACGCGTTTCGTTCATACGAATGATACGCCCGATGTCATCTCTGTAACTCGACTCAAGAAACTCTGAGAAGACGCGTGTTCGAGTACGCAAGAGCTCATCAGGGAGGGAGAGGTCGACGTCGAAATTGGCCATGGTGGAGGAAGGGAGGAAAGTCGCGTTGGAAGAATTGATGAGCGCGTTTTTGGCGATTTTGCGTGTTTGGTCCGAATTTCCCACGACGTTTGGTCCGGACGCCCCTCTTGGTGACCTACGTAATTACACGCTCTCCATCTGCGTCTTCACTCTCTCCTATCATCATGGCTGCTGCTACCCAGGTATGTTCTCCTCGTCGCCCAAAGCGATCCATCCACACTTGCTCATCGTCTTCAGCATTATTTGTGGGCTGCTGGACATTTTGTGCTGTTGACCTTCTCTCTCCGTTATCTGTTTGCCTATGTCACTTTCAAAAGCGCGGCGTACTCCACATCCTACAGAAGTATGTCCGTTTCGTTTTTCTTGATCTAAGCTCAATTTTCTTCTGCCAATCCAGCCGCCTTTCTTGGTGCTTTAGTCAGTTATGCAATCGTGTGCTTGTATGTGTTCACGCTTATTTGGCAATTTTTTTTGTTAATATTTTGGTTCAACAGCAAAGCACTAGGGGTACGATACACGTTTTCATGTCCATGAATATAATCTTATTCGAATCCAGATCCCATCCCCCTCCGCAGCGTTTGTTAATAGGGCTCTGATGGATGAGGTATGGATTCATTGGCAGTTTATCACCTCTGGCTCGCTCACAAGCCATGACAGAATGTCCAATACTTCGTCTTGGCACTATACTGGTGGTTCTCGAAACCAATTCCTTGTAATACCCATTTCACTACTCCTTTGAGTTCCTCACTGATCCCTTATTGTAGTGGCGATTCTCCCGTACACAGTGTTCTCACTGTGTCACATGCTCACATGCGTCCGAACAACCCTGCGCCCCAAGCTCTTCCCCTCTCCACCTTCCGCAGCTGGCTCTAACCAAGCCGCACCACAACAATCGCCAGCAGGCAAGTTCATCCAAACTTGGGTGAAGTGTAAGCACGTGGCCGCAGTATGTTAACCACCAACCTAACATCCTATTTTCATTTCAGCGAACTATGACGGTGCCATGCGTATCACTGCGCTTGCTGAATTCCTCATCCTTGCTCGTGTTATCCTCGGCGCCCTCACCTTCCAAAACTCGTTCCTCACCCCTCTTGTCTACGCTCACTTCATCCGTCAACGGTATTACCACTCGGCGTTCACCAGGGAAGCCCTTGTTAAAGTTAAAGGGCTTATGGACGGTTATGCGAAGCATCCCGCTCTTCCACCGGTCGTCGATCAAGTTTGGGCCAACGTCAAAAGAGCGATTGGAGCTTGGGCTGGAAGCACGCTCGCTCCTCAACCTCCAGCCGGTGGGGCTGGTGCTGGGACTGCTGGAAGGGCATAAACTACAGAGTAATAATCGGACGATATTTTCTAGTTACTTGCTTGTAGTGTCGGTTCATCCTATTTGAAATGATACGACTTACTTCCATAAATAAATAACGTCTTTTATCTATTTGCACATCAGATATTCGTGACAATCCCTATAGTTCTGAGACCCATGGAGGCAATTATTTAAATCGAATCCAGTCTTTGTATCGTACATTTACGCTCGATTTACCAAACACGAAATGTCACGCGGCGAAGTAACACTTCTTTTCAGGATATCCCGTTTTCTTTTCACCTTGGCGTACGTCTCTTTTCCGCCGACCGAGGTCGCTTTAATAATTAATAAAATTAATATACGAATTCGCATTCCTACATTCACCTACTGATCTCGTGCTTCAGAAATATGGACGACCCATCGTCCATACCTGTCAAATTTCCCCGCGTCCAGTGATGTTTTCCTTGTCAAACTATTTTTCCTTTTCCGTTCGCAGCTCAGAAATGGTGTTCGGAGGAGGGATTAGCGGCTGGACAAATTGAATATTAAGCCCAATGCACTGTAGACCGGCGTATGATGCCAAAAGGCTTCCGTCCATGTAGCGTTCACGAACTCCATTGATCATTTCGGCATTATGCTTGCGTTCGGTGCTACCGAGGATGGTCTCCCAAACTAAAAGGCTAAGTGTCTATAAAATAAATAATTAGACGGGGTAACCTCCTAAGAACTAAAGTGGAATCACTTCTCCACTCCACCAGCGACACGGCCGCAGGGAAATATCACAGATACCCCTCTTGGTACGTCCCCAGATAAACCACTGCCCCGCCCTAAGGTAGAGGAAATATTCATTGAAAGGGAGAACTGCCTTTCTCCCGTGCCACTGTTCCTTCTTGCCGTCTTCAGGTTTCAAGTAAAACTGGAGCTTGATAGTATAAAAGTGCTGAGATGTACTATGGTACAGTAAGTACCACCTTCGGGAAAGGTGCACCATCTCATTGTACTGTTTTCGGTTTAAAAGATTGTATAATGAATCGTTGACGAGCTTCGCTCTCACCTCCTTGCCACCTGGGAGAAACGAAATAGAAGCCAGAACTTTTGAGCACCGCCTGGGCCAATTTATTCACGACTGGAAGACGACGGAGATTTCTCTTCCTCTTCTTCCTTCACCGTAACACGCCGCCGTATTTGTCTCCACAATCTGACATATCTATGTGCTGAGGTGTGAGGGGGTGGAAGTGTGTACGGCTCGGAGACCTCCATATTTTTTATGGACGAAAAATGGGGACCCAGCTGAGGCCTGACAGTAAGCGTGTTTGTTTGTACATAACCGAGGAAATTTTCTTTTAGAGCCACTGATCGTTTCGATGAAGTCAAGAAAGGAACGCTTATAAACGTCTCTGTAAGGTCTTCAACGGATGGTTGGATTTGTTGACATTTCATGACAGAATAGCCCATTTGGGCTCTTTAAGAGCATTCTTGACTCTGAAGGCGCATATAGCCATCGTGGTAAAGACAGTGGCGTTTCAGACTGTCAAATAATAGGTATAAGAGTCAAAAGTACAACACAGGAGGTCCAGTGGCTACCCAAAGCCTCGTAAATCATGCCAAGTCAAGGTCTAGGCTTCTCCATCGTCGGACCCCTCAGGACTGTTATCCTCCTCGTTCCTAAAGCTCTTCATTTTCTATTTTATTCGGTCCTGGGTGGAGCAAAACGATTCGCGGTCAAGGTTGTTGATTGGATACGAATCTCTTTTGGTAGCATATCAGGCGAAAGGGCCAATATGCTTGAAGTGTATTTTGGTGAGTATTTCGGGCAAAGAAGTGGAGAATTGACACTCACTTCTTTTTATCAAGTTAATGTATTTGCAGGAACAGTTATAGCAGTATCTTTCGCATATGGGGTTCTTTGCTTGATACTCGACATGTTTTCCAAATTCTTCGATGGGTGGAGCAAGAAACTTCCGTCAAGGGAAAGCAAAGCAGATAAAGTCTCCCAATCAAAATCAAAATAACTAAACATATTTATATTATATTTCGCATCTTGAAGATATTTAGATGCTACTTGACGGCTCGACGCGTCGGGTCAAGGCTGCGACGCGATCGGCCATAATGCGACGCGTGACGTCATCGTCATAAATGGCGCATGGCGTCACGTCTCCCCGATTGTGGGGCTGAATCCATATAAAAAGCCATATACCTGACAATGACATCTTCTCCCTCCACAAAAAGCAAACAAGCAAACAAACACAAAACCGATACTCAAGCAAGTTGACAATAATGCCATCTGTAGCCTCCGCCATTTCCGAACTCTTCAACTCTGTCGTCTCGATCTTCGTCGGGCTCCTCAATAGCGTTCTTGCTGTGTTCCAAGCCGTGTTAGGATTGGGCCAGAATGTGGTCAAGTCTGTTATTGACCTTGCTCAGTCGTTTGTGAATGCGGCGGTAGGACTGGTTGGGAGTACTGTTGGGTTAGTTTGGGGTGAGTGTTGCCAATGCGGTCTGAATGCATATAACGGAGGACTGACATGCCACTAGGTAACCTCTTCATTATTGCAGTGTTGGCAGGTGGATACTACCTCTACACCACTAATTCATCCAACCGCTCCACGGGGCGAAAGAAGATCGCTTAATGCAACGGTCCGGAATGACCTGACGAACATCATGATCGTATTTGTAGTGTATCTGCGTAGTAGTATAGTTAATAGTGTATTGCGTTAATGACAATTCTTACAATGAGGTTAAACCAAGAAATGTTACACACGATAAGGGTATATCTGTACATGAAAACCAAGATGATACATTCCAGTTGAAAACATTGAAAACATTTGAAAGCAATTGGAACCAAGTCCATATGTGAGATTAGAGCAATGCGTGTATCATTAGACAGGTGAATATTCAAGCTTCAAGGCTCAAGGGTCGGCATTTCGTAACTTTGGGTCAATGAACTCTAACCCAAAGAGTTCGAAGACGGCGTGCTCAGTTTTAGGGAAATATTGCTTCGTATCGCGTCGGCGGGTTCTAAGGAGTATATAAGCATCGCGTCGAAATTGACGGTTAGGTTGCTCACATTCCAGAGCTGGAAAACTTCATACCCCTAATGTAAGTGTTATTAGACTTTATTCCAAAATAACGGCAATCATGACGTACATCTTTTGTTTCGCCCAAAGTCTCAAGTCGCGTTCGAACAGGGTTGACCCAGTCCTAAAATAACGTTAGACATATACGTCTGAACACCAGGAACCAACGCCCCACCATCCAACAACGGCCGTCCAGTACGTCTCAATAGGCGCGAAGATCAAGTCAACTCGCCTATGAAGTCTCTTAGGAAAGGTTTCCGTGGCAGGAAGACGGAAGATGATGAGAGCTTTGTCGAGCGTATCCCAGTGGGGACGATCTGGTCGTGAAGCACCCGCCGGAGCATGAAGGGGGTTGGCAGAGCGAAACGATGAAGAGTCTTCAGGGTATATATTAGTATTGGTAGAGTATTAAGCAAGCAGAACTTACGAAAGACGTGGGTCGCTAGACCTGAAGCTCTGCTCGATCACTGATTTTTCATGCAAAGGAACTCGGAAAACATACCTTGTTTACGCAATCTTGCAACTAACTTCTTACATAGATCTCGCTCTCGACCCGTTTTTTTATGAGAGTAGATGATATCAACATCATTACTCATTTCCTTCCCTCGGCGATATCCGCCACAAATCGTCCGGACACACCCAGGCTCGATTTCTTCAAGTTCCTTCCCTATGACCCTGTCGATCTTTTCCACTTCACTTTTCGGAATCCTAAATTGATCGTGTATCAGTAACTAAGCTGATGCTTGAGATATTTCGTACTTTGCTGCCAGTTCATCTCGCAGTTCTAGAGCGACTCGAATACCTGATACCTCACCGTCGGGAACAGACTCGTCTTCTTCGGTTCTTCCATACTCTGCGCCAAAATACCTGTCCAGATCTTCCAAAGATCGACAGCCTTCAGAGTAGAGTTTACGGGCAGTAGTAGGTCCAATACCATGAATTCGTGTGAATTCGAATAGGCTTTGAAAGCGAGGGGTATTGGAGATTCGAGCTGAATTGGGGCGTGAGGATGATGAGATTGGAACTGGTTGGGACATACTAGTTTCGGATATCTTGCCGTTGTTGATATATTCTCGGGTCTGAATAAAGATGAGATGATGGTGAGAGATGAGGGATTAGAGATATACCATTCCTAGGATCTTGGGACCAATGAAAGGAAGATGGGAGATTTGCTCTGTAGTCTTGATGGGGAATGGATAGGCTTATGTCGGTCAGCTAAAGAAGAAAGCCTAATTGAACATATGTACCTTTAAGAGCCTTGAAAATACATCAGTTCATTATTACTCCATGTAGAGGCATCAGCGGACTCACTGCAATGGACCTCGAGTAGCTCGTCGCACTCCGTTCATCACCGTCCACTTTCCTAGCGTCTCGAATCACAGCAAGCTGCTCTACGAGGTCTTGGTTAGGACACACAAGTGGCGAGGCGCGCTGAACGGCAAAGCGTGACATGTAATTCAGATTGCGAGCGCTGACAGGCGAGCTTGAAGAATCCCAAGTATCCTGCTTCTGGGGAGAATGGCCCGGACAATTCGCGACGGTGCATTTTTCTAAAACACAAACAGCAGCATAATCTCCACATTCGAGACGTTTCTTATTCGCAACGGATTGGGTAATCCAGGCAGGAGTTACGACCGCTTTCCGTTTCTGAAGCTGTTAGTCAGAGAAAGCGTTGGAGAGGCAATGAGGACATCATACCGCCACTTCCCAGCTGACATGTCTCTCGAGCCTCCTCCTCATGGATATTGAAGTCACAATCACGTCTGCCTTCTGGATATCTGTTTGGACTTCCGCACCATTGTTCTCCGCGAGTGAATACAACAAATCCAGCTCCTCGGGGTCGATCTTTGACTGAATAATGTACATCGAAAGCCCTTCAAAGACTCCATCGTCGAGTTTTGGCCGCTTTTCCTCTCGACCGCTGCCAAATGACGAATCCGAGCCGGGAGAGCGTTTGGACGGCATACAGTCACAGAGCGCGTCGATTGCGCATGTCACGGGGACCCACAGAGACCCACAGAGGCAATGTCACGGATCCCTCTTCCAGCACACTCAAATTCGAGTGGGAGTGGCAAGAACTCGATACCCCTGCCTACCTCCGACTCTAGGCCTCTTTCTCCATCCCCTATACCCGCCCGACACCAGTCCCAGACGTCAATGAGCTCAATCTCTGGCTACACCGGTACAAGTTCTGTTGCCGATACCAGGCGAAAGCAGAGCAAGCGCGATGAGGTGTGTTTTGTTTGCTAATTTGTCGGCTTCGCGTTATATCGTTGGATGACGCGTGCTACACAATTTTGGAAATTTCACTGACCGTTAATCATGTAGGCGATACGCAAAAAGATAGAAGGCGAATTGGCCCGTAAGCGCACGATTTCGACCATGGGCGGCAGTCGTCCCCAGAAAGGTCGCAAGCCTGCGGTGGGCAAAGGGACTGTCGCTGCTCTCAAGCCTAGTCCGGCTTTGACCGTACCGGAATCTATCACCGTTTCTGATGCCAGTCAACTTTGCGCTGCGAAGCGCACTGATTGTGTTTTGGTCGTGGACGATGAAGAAGGGCTTTGTGGAATTTTCACTGCTAAAGATCTTGCCTATAGGGTTAGTATTTAACTCATTTTATTTGTTATGAAGCTCCATCCTATGTCCAGGTCACAGCTGAAGGTCTGGACCCTCGTACCACCCCTGTCAGCGCAATTATGACGAGAAGTCCTATGGTTACTCGCGACACAACCAGTGCAACGGAGGCTTTACAACTCATGGTCCAAAGACATTTCAGGCACCTTGTAAGCATATTATTCTATGCGATTATCCCTGAACTAAGCTTTCCCTAGCCCGTTTGCAACGAGGACGGAAATGTCGTCGGTCTGCTTGATATCACCAAGGTCTTCCACGAAGCACTCGCCAAAGTCGAACGAAGCTCCTCTGCTTCAGAAAAGCTCTACAGTGCTCTGGAAGGTGTCCAGTCCGAACTCGGCGGTGGTCTAGGTGGAAATCCCCAAGCTGCCGCCATGATGGCATACGTCGAATCTCTCCGCGAAAAGACCGCTCTTCCAGATCTCACCACCATAATGGATTCTCGCACCGCACCTGCTGTTGTCGGTCCACGTACCACGGTACGCGATGCTGCCAAGCTCATGAAAGAGAACCGGACAACAGCCGTGTGTGTGATGGAGAACCTCGGTTCACAATCTGGACCTCCCAGGATTGCTGGTATCTTCACAAGCAAAGATGTCGTCTTGCGTGTTATTGCTGCTGGTCTGGAACCTGGTCGGTGCAGTGTTGTTCGGGTTATGACCCCCCATCCCGATGTGGCACCACCCACAATGACCATCCAGGACGCTTTGAAGAAGATGCATAGTAAGCCCCTTCGTTCTACCACTCATGCTTCGTTCTTAACACGAGTGCAGACGGCCATTACCTCAATCTCCCTGTTGTTGAATCTGACGGAAGACTTGTCGCCATCATTGACGTCCTCAAATTGACCTACGCAACCCTCGAACAGGTATGCCACACTAATCTATCCCCTAATATTTCTGATTGATGCTCGTCATAGATGAACGCCATTAGCAGCGCTGAATCTGGCGACTCTGAAGGCGGTCCCATGTGGGGCAGGTTTTTCGACTCCATCGGCGGTGGTGACGACAACGAATCCGTCGTATCTGGCTCGCATGCCCACGAACCCAACACACCCTCTCGCTTTGCACCTAACTCTCTATTGGAGTTCCAGGATTCTCCTCACTCCGAGGTTCATCCCAACGACTCCGCATCCGTCGTCGACGAAGTTGACGACGGGGCTCATAACGCTGGTCCTGGTGCTTCCTCAGTGGGTGGCACCAACTCTCAAGCACCCGTCGTCCCTGTCGATGACGGAACCTACGTCTTCAAATTCCGTACTCCCAGTGGCCGCACCCATCGTTTCCAAGCTCGGCACGATAACATCGAAACCCTTGTCGAGATCGTCACTGGCAAGCTCTCCTCCGATCCTTTCTTCATTGAATGGGATTCATCCAGTACCGCACCCAAACCTGATCCTACAGACTTCCAGCTTCAATATACCGACGCCGATGGCGATGTCGTAATCATGTCTTCTGACACGGACGTCGAAGACGCAGTCAAAAACGCCCGTATTACCCGCACTGATCGCGTCGTGCTCATCATCCAAGGAGGAAAAGGCTGGAACGAAGCCGGTGCAGCCCAAAGCGAGGCAAAAGCAAAAGAAGTCACCGAAGCAGCTATCAAAGAAACTAAAGAAGTCGACAAGGCGGAATCGACGCCCTCTATCACCGTTTCGCCTTCCGAGGCACCGACTATGGCTCCTCCTGCTAAAGTACACGTCTCGCCTCCAGATGATATCATGGGTATTCCGAGGGATATGATCTTGCCTGCTAGTATTGGCGCATTGGCGGTGGTGATTGTTGGGATTTTCACAATTTCGAGGCTTACGCGGGACTCATATTAATAATCTATTAACGAAACACTTTACGACTTCCCTTTATTTCACACGCAATACATAATCCATAGAATCCTTGTGCCAGCATCCTCGATCAAGATTTTGATTCTGAGCTTCGTGCTCTTGTAAATCTTGATTCTGGACGTTGTGAAACTTGAGGCAGATTTTTAATTCAAATTATGCCCAGTAGAGGTTATTTAGCTGAGTGGAAAATACGTTACTTGAGGCAGCAGTTTTCAGCGATACGCATAAGATGTGCTTTCTATGTGCCCCCCGCCGACGTCCAAGCGGACCGAAACCTGGTAGGCGATATCGTTTCTGGACGATTCATAATTGAAATAATTTACTCTCAACCAATTTAGAGGTGGTTCTCAGGAAGACCTCCACAGAGTTCAAACAGTCTTATGTTCCGTTGCGAACGCAAGGACTCGAGGAGGATGAGGCAAGTGACTCTGAGGTCTCAGGCAAGTAAGTTTCGGTTCCAAAAAGCGCACATTATTGAAACGAGTGACATATTTAAGTCAGGAAGTATCTTATATTTAGGAGAAGTTTTGCCCCTTCGCCTCCTCCTCCCTCTTTAGAGCTTCCCCCTGTGAAACACGAGCGTATTGACGAAGTTCCCACAAAAGAAGAATCACCAGAGATGATTGACCTTCCGATGGTGATACAACGTCCAGAGTGAGTGGATTCTCACCTTCCGAACGTTTATTGACTTCGTTACATTTAGGCTTAGAAACCATTTATTAGACGAACATAAATATCCAGATGAGAGGCGAAAGAGACTTTTGCGACAGAGAACAGAGGTATGTGCACAGCCGAGCTGGGATGTATTTTGTGATCGTAACATCTCTTAAAATTAGATGATAAATGGGTTTATACAGAAGTATAAACGTATTACCAGGAGAAGACGTCGGTGAATATTTTGAGGAGAGATTTTGCGTAGACGTATCCATTGAACACTGGGACTGGGGGAAATGAATTGATGGGCAAATGCTACTGGTCTAGAGGATATTTTTGTCGAATCACTATACAATTACTAACAAGCGGCTTGTTGAATATTGCTGAAGAGAAATAAATCTTGGGCAGGGAGCCAGGCTATCGGATCGGCGCCAATTATCGGGTACATCGATCTCCATCCAGTCGACTACTTCTCAATTATTTCGCCAGATCGTCCACATATTATATATTTATTATATACTTTAAATGGCCTCTTTAAGTAGTACCTCTCTATCCAAATTTATCACGTCAAGCGGTTAATCATAGGCGACCCATAATAGAAGTACAAATTCCTAAAACGAACATCTGAGTAACAGCAAATATCCCGCCTTGTCTTAAATAAAACCGCTCTGGGCAAAGAGCTTTGCAGTCTGTATTTTAAGAAATCTCGTCATCATAAATCCTTCAGGAACTTAAGTTTACTTACCACCTGTTCCTTATCACATCCTGCACAGCTTTCTCCAGCAGGGCGAACGTTGTCATGGTATTTACACTTCGTTTCATGCGAAGTACAATAACCTTTCTTCTGATCGAACTTGCACTTCCCACTGGAAGCCGAAGGGCACTGATGCTCTGTCGCGTTAGGCATTATGTTAGCTGAAGGTAACAGTAAGGTCTGTCAATTGGCGGGACGAATGAAATCCTGCAAAGAACCACACGCACCACACGCTCGTTGGAAAGACGGGTGAGAAGGGGACGAGGAGAAGATGTGTCCCCAGCATGGTTACTTATGTAGGCAAATAGAGTCATGTGGTGTTCCGCAGATGAGATAATATCAGCACTGCATCAACGGGCTCGAAGACCGACAAGGAACACGCTGGCAAAGAAAACTTTCGAGACAATATCATATCAATTATATATGTCGTTCACAACAGATACGTCTTCCGATTTGAACAGGAAAAGGGTAAAGAAATCTCTGCAAATTCCAATCAGATAGCACCGGCCACTGATGGGCTTTTTTTTTTTGTTAAAATTTTCAGTCTTTTGGGGTAAGCTATATATATTCGTGGTTGAGTGATGGCATCACCCAGCATCACTTATCTGTCCATGACCACATGAAGTATGGGTTTAGGCGGCTTATGCCGGGAAACAAAGGATTGGGCCAGTGAAATAAATAAACAGATAACGGATAAAGATAAAGATAAAGCTCTGTGGGGGCTAACTTCCAAACCGCAGGATTTTACCAGCGGATCGGGGACTTCCACAACTGTATCCCGGTATTTTGAAGATTGTAGTGGGTGTTTTCGATATCTTGAGCCAAAGAGGTAATGCACATGGAGGCCTTTTGCTTTTCAATATCGACACCGGAATGAGAATTGAGTCTAGACTTCTTCCGTTAGGATTCTAAAGGAAGGTCTAGGATAAGTAATCAGGCTAAACAGTATATTATAAAAGTCAATCTCCCATTAGAATACCGAATCGTGGTATTTCGTATCAGGGGGGTTGCAGGGATACAGGTAACTCCATCTGAGAAGACATAGCAGATTGTATAATACCTAAGATAACTCTGGAATATCTTACGTCCCAGAACGCCGAAATAGGATGATATCACTGCATGATGATAGAAGCTTGATGCTTTGTACGTGAAAAAGCACGGAATATCTGTCAAACCATAAAGACGTAAGAAATTCCTTCCGAGAATATATGGATGAGCAGAGGAATACGGAATGTTACGTATTTCTAGGCCATAGTGGCGTAGAATAGCAGCGGAGCGTTGATTGTGCTGCCTTCTCTCGTCCCCAAGGAGTGATTACGGAAATTAGATTCAAAGCATCACCGAAAGCTCCTCCGAAGCAGCATAAGAACTCTCCGCTTCTGGAAGTTGCTGAGGCGAAAGGAGGCGGCACGGAAATGCGGCCGCAAGTAAGAGAGAACGACGTAAGGCTTGATTATTGTTCAAACAGGAGTCCCGCACCGAATATGTGAAGTAATGGAAGCTCACCACTTCGAAGCGAGACAGATAAGTCATCCTGACTACCAAAAATATTGGAGATCTGAAGGTGTCCTAAAACCGCAGTTCGACAGAGGGGTATATTCCTGAGAGAGATCTCCGTTCAGTCGCAACCAAGATTTCATTATGTCCTGGATGGTATCTTCTGAGTTCCCGAGAGAAATGACTAAAATTTACGTTCATCGGAGAAACAAAAGGAACTATGAAGAGTCCTAGAGCCGAGGCAAGTCACCTGTTAGCTGCTGGATGAGTCTGGCCGGCCCTACGAGAATATCAACGAAGGCATTAGATGAATTGTATGTCATAGCTGACCAGGTCCAATTCCAAGGACGGTCCGAGAGCCAGCTGCAATCTGAGTTCTACCTCTGGCGGCAAACGGGGACGTTATGTTCGCTTGTAGTGAAAATTTGTCAAGGACCTACGCGTCTTGTATTGTTTTGGCACAAAGATCCAAGCTTTGCGCTTGTGCTTGTAGAAGAAGTAAATCCTCTTCACCTTCACATCTTAAGACAATCTTTTCTTGTCTGAGAGAAATGAGATCAAAAGTACTTCTTGATTACTGAAGGCGTACCCTGTCCTTTGCCATTGAGAAATTATCTAGATATGGGATGTCAGAGCTATCCAAGTTCAATCCATTAAAAATGCAGACCGACGAATTGGTGCGACTAAGGGCCTTATAGCAAGCGAGTGTCGCATGTGAACACCTACACGTGGTCAAGTAAACTGCCCCAGAAAAAGAAAAGAAACTGAGCGGCAACTAACTGAGCGGCAATTTTACCGGAGGACATCCCTAAGTCATTCCTTACCACGAGTGCCTATACAAAACACGAAGAGCTCTTCGTCTACACGCGTGGGTCAATCGGCCCGAACATACCATTAGACAGTCATCCGTGAAGTCGACGCTAGCCAAGTCCCTTTCTAATTGACCACCCGTCTCTACATCGTCATTCTTGACATCGATTGGGGTATCCGAGGGATGATCTTCCGCCGCGAACGACCTGGAGAATGAGAAAGAAGAAGCAACACCTCCGAAGTAGCCAATGCAAAGAGAGAATACAACAACAGCAAGATACATGGGCCCTTATGACAGTAGTACGTCAGCAGGGAAGAGGCCTATGAAATTCTAGAATCTCTTGCCTGTGGAGTCTGTGGCCATTCTGCTATCGTGACCGTGACAGACGGTTTACGCGCCAGGTTTCCGGCTACCTTCTGATGATTTCCTTGGAATTCCGTCCTCTCTGGGAGAAAGCCGTTCGGCCCAATATTTCCGAAATCTCTTACGGGTTTTTAAAACGGAGAACCAAGCTTTGTCAGTCCTTCAATATCATTCTTTCCAAAGGGTCCCGTGGGCAAGGAATTACCGTAATTGAAAACGAGGGAAGTAGAGCAGAGTATGTCTTGTACTCTTCTCTCTTTGAATGTTGATTCACTTTTAAAAAAAGAGTTTGTTACCTGTGCCGCACTTTCTTATCAATATTGATATTCTTATCATCTTTTTCTTTCTACTCAAATTTTCCCCATTTGACCTCAGCGCGACGAAGTGAATTCGACTTAGCGAAATGACATGGCTCCATCTAATTGACACATTTATCCTTTGTTTTCTCAAGAATGGAAGCAAGAAATCTAATGACACACTCCAGGAGCAACCTCTCGTCAAAGTAATAGCCATCCGTGTGGGTCTACACCCCACATATATAAGGTACAGAACTCGTTCAGTTTCAGACATACTCTAAGCCTCTACTCTCTCTCATGGACTCAGTCACGAATCCATCCTCCGCGGACAGGCTCCCAGTCTCCAAGGACGCTTTTCAGAACGTCACCCAGCGGGTTTTCATCCCGAGTGTCTCGTATTCCAACGAGAAGACAGAGGATCCCGCTTTCTCCTCCGCTATTACAACTACGACTGACAGTAGTACTGTCACCAACGGAAAAACCCTGGTTTCGTCTGAATCGTCGCCCTTGGTTCATGGAAGACGCCGTATAGCCAGCGCGTTTTTTGTCTACTTGGTACTTTATCACTTCGCAAATATCACTCTTACTAATCTGACTTACAATCCTATTTCTTAAAGGTGTGTGGGTGGGCTGACAGTGGTAAGAAACCCACCTTCTAAACAGAATAAAAGTGACTTATTCGCATGCCCGGCCAGTTACGGGAACCCTCCTGCCTAGTAGGTTCGAGATATTCGACGCCCTTGCCAGTGAATTTGATTATCTTTCAGAATTTAAGGAAGACCTTGGTATGAATTATACGGAATCTTCGTTGATATTTGTTCTAGGAGCGATAGGGTAAACGTCTTTCACTTATTCACCAGCTTATTCGATTTTTGAGAGAGACAGATATACAATAGGGACAGTTGCCATAGAGCCATTTATGAATATTTTGGGTCGCTTCGATATTTCCTCTCAAGATCGCGCCTACTTTCCGAGTTTGCCATTGAGCTTCCATCGACTTTTTGGAAGGGGTGTTCCGAAAGTTGTTGGCTATTCCCCCAGTCAAGCCAGATCGTTTCTATTGGTTACGGCGAGCTTATTCAATATTATTTTCCTAATCATTATTGGCACCAGTGCCAATTTCGCATCCGCCTTACTTGCGTTTACATGTTCCACATTCGCTAGAGCATTTTTCACTGGTGGGTGCAGTGAACCTATATGCTTATGGAGTTAAACGGTACACCTGGCTAAAACAGGTTCATTGTGCGTATCTTATTTTCGACATCCCGCCTGCCAGCTGATCTTATATTGGTCCCCCTTCCCCCCTCTCTGAATAGAAACGCGTATGTCAATGCTCAGCCCAAAGTTTCTTTGGGACAACTACATGGGTTTTGGGGTAAATGCACAATTTGTTCTCATAAAAACCATTGTTTAAACTCTAGTAATTAGCCGTAGGAGGGCTAATGTCGCCCGTTGTCTGCCAAACGCTCATTTCGCGAGGGATCCCATGGAGAGATTTTTATCTAATGACTTTAGTGTTAGCGGGTTTGAACACATTTTTCGTGTTATACGCGTACTATCCAACCCAGTCCGAGTTTCATCAAGATCGCGAAAGAGCTGCTGGACTGCGCAGCGAACTACCAAAACCTAGTACTCAGCATCCCTCAAAATCCTACTCCGAAGGTGAAGATAGTATGTGTATTCATCTCATAAACTACGAGTCTGGATTCTCGACTGAGCTGTTACTTTAGGCTTGCGGAAGGCAATACGCGATTATTGTGTCTGGGCATTTTCGTTGTTCATGGGACTGTATGCAGGAAGGTTCGTATTATTATCATTTATTCTCGTGCTCAATTAATTGTCTTCTAGCGAAACAGTTACCCAGGGATTCGTAAGTCTTATCTGGATGATAACTCACACCTGCTGACAAGCCAAGTAGGTGGTCGTATTCTTACTCGGCCAGAGGGTGTGTAATAGTCTCATCGTTTGGAAGAACTTTAAGGAAATTATTACTTGACGCAGGCAGCAAACCCTCATACTGTCGGTTATGCTGATACCGGGTTCTGGGCTGGTGAAGCTATTAGTCGGATTGGTTTTGGTTTCTTCTATCTTCGGTGAGTGGCGCCTTGGTCGCATAAATGGCATTTATTCAAACGTTTCCTTAAATCGATATAGCATGAGCTTTAGGACCGTTAAATATGTGCTCTACTTCAATCTGTTAGTCTCATTGTTTATATAATTCCTGCCTTTAGGAAACTAATATGTCTTGTTAGCTGTACGTTTGAAGATATTATATTCTGGTTAATCTCAGCCGAGAGGATATCATTCAGTTCTTGCACTTGCCTTGCATGTTTTGGTCTGGCAGATACCATCCATCGTGGCCGATAATATATTCACAGCTATGATCGGTGAGCATTCTACCCATTTTGACTTAAGGACATCATTAATACACGAATGGCAGGTTTGGTCTATGGACCAATTTTTCCTCTGGGGATAGCTCTTGCAACCCGCATTCTTCCAAAGGAGATCCATATGACAAGTATGGCCATCATGTACGTGAATCTTCACTATTCTTGAGTCAAAAAAGAGACAATAATTGCTTTCATAGGTCTACGGTTGCAAATCTCGGAAACGGTATCTTTACTCTTCTTAGGTTGATTTGGTGGCTAATACAAGGGCAGCTATATTTCCTTTTATTACTGGACTGCTCGCCAATAAAGTAGGAGTTCAATCTTACAATTACGTACTGGTGGCTCAAGGGGTCGTCATGGTCGTACTTTGGGGAATTCTTCCCTCCCAAACAACTCCAAGAAATAGATAGAAACGTGGTTACAGTATATAGAGCCACGCGATAGAGGCAAATGAAGCCAAACCCAATGTATCCAGCCCCTATGGTTTTCCGATGATAGAGATACTTCAATCATCCTATTCCTCCAAATTTTAGTAGATATTTTACTGCAGCCCCAAATCGTTTACAAGTGAGAATGCGTACTAGGTGTGACTGGTGAATGGTTTTGCCGCCGAACTCTCCTTCCATACTGTTTATTATCTCGGAGGACTTAAATGCATATTTATTCAAGGTTTTGATTAGTCTCCGTTCGGATACAGATGAGCATGTCCTTTTTCTTATTTTCCCAAGTGCCTTCAAACATCACCCCTTGTATTCGAGTCACAAGGGGAGGCTTACAACTGCTGATATAATGGTACTGAAAGACGTCTCGCGCAGTTTCTCTTACTGCTGCTCTACTCGTACATACATGGCGTACTATCCACCAGCTCTGGCCCTAACTTCCTGGGGTTACTTCCTCAGGGACACCGCACCGGAACGGGAGAAAGGGGCGGAATATCCATTAGCTTATTATCCAGGAGCACGTTTTGCAAAATTTCTTAAAGGGGAAGCGAAGATTTATAACGACAACAAAAGAATGTGCGTTCACTGTTATGATAAGAGAGGGAGAAAAGCTTGCGGCGAGGTTAGTTAGTGATCTTGATTTAATAGGTTTTCGCTGATAAAGCTTCATAGTGTCAGGGCGTCTGGTACTGCAGCGACGAGGTGAATAAATACAACAAATCCTTATACCTTCTACCTAAGTTTTCTTTTTCCTTTCTTTAGTGTCAAGATTTCAACAAGTATGCTCCTTCATCTCCTCCCACACCCAAATTTTCCTAACACTATAGCGCAGAGGAGAGCACCGACCGCTTTGTTTCAAAGAAACCAAGGCTCGTGCTGAGGTATTTTCAAAGGCTCTTTTTGAAACTGCAGATATCCGACACTATATCGGCATTTGCATCGCTCTTGCCTTGAAGATCCACGAAGACCTGAAATCCGAGGTCCCAATTCATGCGAGGATTTACCTCACACTCCAGCCAACAGTTTTTTCTTGGTTTTACCATATAGTACGACGTTCCCACAATTCGGATATCAAGGTGGATTTGGAGGGTGTTGTACAGATCGCAGCAATCAAAGCAAGACGTGACCCGTTTCGGGAAGAGGATCCTTATCCGTCGAGAAAACAACGAGACTGGACCAAAGTGAGGTGGGAGAAGGGCATTGAAGACCACCATAGGATTCCCATGGCCTTGGTGGAGGTTTTCTATCAAGATGATAAACTACCCACTTATGTCTGCGGCTTGCCGATCGAGAGAGAGGCAATCATTGCTGCGGGGTTGAGAAGGGGAAAGACCGTTATCAGGGACACAAATGGAGATATTCTACTAAAACTACCGAAGACAGTTAATTCCGGAATCGAGTACGTATTTCCTTGCTATTTGTTAATTCAGTAGAACATTTCTAAAACATTTTGCCTTCACAGATTTCTAAACACATTCATTCGGATGGACAAGGAGGACACTCTCAAATTGCGAGGACCCCTAACTGGCAAAGATAAACGGCTAATCAGAGAAGCATGTCTATCGGAAGATACAGACGAACCTGCCGTTCAACGCATTAAGGCCCAAATGGCGCGAGAATCACCATTTGGCGGAGTTCAGTTGGAAAATTGAGGCCATGCATTTTGGGAAACCTATTTTGAAATATATTTTTATAGGAGTATCAGGATGTCTTCGCTAATGTTTGTTAATTGCAATGATATTCTTCCGAATAAAAAAGGAGATAGGTGCTATGATTTATAACCCGTATTGTTTTCATAAATACATATCGTTGCGAGCCAACTAAAATATCGAGTGTACAATTCCACCTCAAGGGATTCAGATGTCCTATTCGCATCCTAGCGAAGTTATAGGAAGTGATGGATAAATGCCGCTCACTCCTCTAAATACGTCTGATCCCGTATAATGGACAAAGTAGAAAGGAAGGAGAGGTGAGGGGCTTGCGGCCTCACCTCGTCGTGAAGTTGGAACGGGAAGAGGTTCAAACAGGGAAAGAATTAAGCGAGAATGTTATACAGACTATTGTCGCAGTGAATAGTATCGAATGACTATGGAACAAATTAATTCAATATAATATCAGACAAAAGAAGCAAACAATACAAATATAAGATGGGATGAATAATGTTATGAATGAAAGGCCGTCACCGTCCTACTAACTTACGGCTCTGAATAGTATGACATCACAGCATCCTCGAAATCCATTTCTTCCTCCTTCGTGCTATTGCTATCCCATTGTAGAACCCGAGGATGCACTTTTACCCTGAAGAAAATTAAGTCAACCAAATATGCTTAAACTTCGAGAAGAATAGATATACAGTGCTGGATCGAAGTTGAGGACTTGTAAATTGGCAAGACCCGTGGCTCGCGACATCGCGACATAGGCTGGATGAAAGTTTAGCGTGATTAATAGTCCTTTCTTTGCCTTCCATTCACCTTGCCCCCTTTCAAACGTTCCAGCAAAATCTATCTTTAATCTTTCGATAGTTTGTCCTTGGGATTTATGGACAGTAATTGCCCAAGCAAGAATTAGAGGAACCTGAACATTGTGCTAAGACGAACTGATAATGATGTCATTTAATCACTTACTTGTGTCCTCGTGGCTTCTAAATGGCCGAATGCATCTTGGGTATCAAAAGGCAGCGGGTTGAGAAGAGCTTTATAGCCATTTATAAATTCAACTAGTGGCCAAGCTTTTTCAGAAATAAAAGGATCTCTCTCTTTCTTATTCTTCTGTAACCCCTCCAAGCTTCGTTTCTCCTCCGAGGAAGCTTCGCCACTCTCAACCCGCTCCTTGATTGCTTCTTCTAAAAGCCATGTCGCCGTCATGACTCCTTGCCGTTTAGCTTCACTAATCTTAACGAAACCAACTACCCGGCCCAAAGAGCCATTGACAAATGTCCTCGGAACAAGGTTCTGAATTATTCAGATATTTCTGGGGCGGTTCTTGACGAAACGGAAGTTGCTTACTCTTACAAGCATCACTTGGGCTCCTTCCTGTGAATTTTCAGTCTTTCGATCATACTCGAATGTGTACATTGCATACCTTGAGACCGACCTTTCTGGGTGCAAGAGAAAATTTGTCCAAGAGGTTGGCAATACGAGCATCGTGCCTGCTTTTGTCGTTGAAGTCATAATCTTCCCATCGTCCTTGGTCTCGTCCAAAGAACGGGATTTCCTCACCGGGAAGCGAGTTAAGCCTGGAACGATTGGCCTTGTTTACTTGGATGTTCAAGGGATATCTTGTGGAGTGTCAGAATAACGCAGGTAGGGCTACTCGACAACTTAACAGATGAACCGGTTCGATTCCATGCGAATCTATTGATCTTTCTAGAGTCTTGATCGTCTCTAGCATTTCATGATCAAGTTCGGCACCGACTCTCATTCGGTTTAGAATATTCACGAAAGCTGACAGCGCATGAACTTAGGATTGAAAAATAAATCTGGCTACGCACCTGAGTCTGCTTGCCTAAACACCTTAGTTAGTCTTATCTCAAGGTCTATGCACCTGCGCCACGATGTCGCATCAAAAGTAAACGCAGGGTCTATCATTGCACTTTGATAGTGGTCGGGGACGGGTGGTAGTTGGAAGAAATCACCACACACAATGAGCTACAGATGCATTAGATAGTTTGAACGAGTCACGTATGAACATACCTTACTTGTATACCTCCGAATGGCTTGTTGTTTCGCCGGAGAACGCGCGCAATAGGCTCTAGTCTGAAAGCGCATTATCAGCTCTGCGTCTCAGAACTGTTGAACATTCGGACACGTACTTGTCAAAGAAGCTCCCGTCAATCATGGAAACTAAACATGAAATTAGGTCACTATTTCTCTTCGCCGCAGTCCACGCACTTTCGTCGATGACAAGGGTTATCACGGCATTCCACCGATCCTTGATTTTCGTGTACTTCCGGCATCGATTGATCAATGTTTGTAGCGATTCTTTCGCGAGTCCAAGTCCTAAAAATGATAAATATTAGACAAGGGTACGCAGTGCATAAAGCAGCTCACCATACCACAGAAAGAATGTAATGTTTGCCCACCAATATTAATGCCCGCTATTCCAGTGGATGCAGTGACAGCCAACGCCTCATTTAATCCATCGTATCTGGCCTGCAGCATCTTGATTATTGCTCTTAATGTAACAGACTTTCCCGTGCCTATATTGGATTAGAGCTATACGGACAGTGAAACCGATGATGATACCTGCGGCTCCCGTCAAGAATATGCTCTTCCCTTCATTTACAAGTTCCAAAACCTGCTTTTGTTCCACGGATAAACCGACTGCAAATTTATCGACATTTTCCTTTGAAAACGGCGGTGGTGTTCGGATTGGAGGTGAAGATATCCCCATCCTCACAAGCCATTGGGGTCCTCCATTCCGATTTTGATAACCGGGAACAGGTGGTACCGCACATGCTTTTTTGGGGTCTTGTAAAAAGCCGCCCACTGGGGTTATGTTGGGGGACCAGTCATAGAGTGGGTGTAGATATGTTCGTGACAATTTCGGGGGGGTTGAGGAGGGAGGAGGCGCCTTCGAGGGTTTGGCGTCTTCGAAAGCCTTGAAATCTACGGAACAACGATAAATTACCAGAGAATAAATATATAGTATGCACTTACATTTTGATTCATAATCATCTGAAGAAAGGTCCATTTCCAGGTCTTCATCCTCTAGAGCATTTTTCAGCGGAGCCTTTCTCGGTGTAATAGGTATGTTTGTTTTATAATCTCCCAATATTGAATCATTGCTAGTAAAAGGATGATTCATTGGGGGCTCATAAATCCGTGTCCGTTTCCCTTCTTTTGCATTCTGTTGTATCCATATTCTCGCGTCTTCTACAGATCCAAACGCTTTCCCTGATGCACCAGAAAAGCCTGACATCTGGGGTAAAAACGCATCAAACTCGACATAACCAGAGAGAAGGGAACTCTGACGACGCACACTATCATGAAACTGTGTCTCATTAGTAAAGAAGTTACTGTATAAATATTCGGAGTTCTCACCTCTTCGAAAGTATAGCAGATTCGTGGCGCGTCTCTCCCCACCAAAACAGCATAAACCTTAGCAGGCCCTAAATCCTCCCTGAACCTTGATTTCGCTTTACGCAGTCTATGTCCACATGCATAACATCTCTCTCCCATGCTTGACGGGGGCGTGGTGGGAAGATGAAAGAAGTCGTGACAACGCGGCCTGTCACGACTGATGATCGGTCCAAAAACGAACAAATCTAATTTATACTAAAGTAGCTGTACATTATTAACCAATGGAACAAAAGCCAACCAATAGAAAGATATAATAGGTACAGACTCCCAAACGTAGAAATAATACTCATTTGCCGGGCTGAGCAGGGACATACGGATGATATGGTGCGTAATTCTGTTGTACAGAAGTTGAGATACCAGGCGTAGAGGTTCCTGACCTCCGGAGGTGAGCAGGAAGCGTCGCCGTAGCCTGGCCTTGACCATACGCTCCCCAGCCGTTTTGCTGAGCCTGAGGCTTTGCAGTGTTACCAACGGCCCGAGGAGTCGAAGTTCCTGGTTGGGGCATGTAAGTCCCATAATAGGGTGTCGCTGTAGCCATCTTTTGTCCAGCCTGTGGTTGGTAGTTGAACCACTGAGCGTATGAGTACTGGTATTGAGCCGCCGCGGCCGCGGTAGCGGGCTGGCTTTGGAGATACGCATTTGGATAATAGGCAGTTTGGGCGTTCACCGATGTTTGCGCAGCGGGACGTGCTGCAACTGGGTTGTGATATGAGTACGCATTCGGTTGTCGGTATTGCGAGTTTGTTGGATACGCAGGAGGGGCTGCATACGGCGTTTGCACAGGAGTTGGAGCAACCGCTGGAGCTGGAACATGCGCCGCGGCGCCGGCCTTTACGTGCACAGTTGTATCATCCCGAAGAGCCATCTTCCGAGATTCGTCAAGTGTACCCTGCCAGCCTTGAGAAGCAGCCGATGGCAAAGTACGATGCAGCGCACGGAGTACTGACGCCGGGGGAATCAAAGAAGCCGGTTTTGTGGCATCTGCGTCCGAAGTATTCGCTCGTGGTCGTATTGATGCAAGAACGGTGAGAGAGTTCATTATCTCATGCGCTATGGGACGTTAGCATGGAATGCCATTGAGTAGAAAGAAACGCGTACCGAGTTTATACTCCTCTGAGTCAGCTGTGACTGGAGCCCAGCCATTTCGTAACCTAACGGTCTGCAGCAAATTGAGTCTCTCTAACGCTCGTGCATTCTTTTCGAGAAGCGCCGCAGCATCCTCCTCCACTTGCAGCAGTCGCAGCGCTTCGCTGAGACCACCCAAATCTTGATCCGGAAACAGACTGGAGAGCAGTTCTTCCATGGCACTGAGGTCGGGCTTGACTGTATCTGTTTCCATCGGTTCAACCGCTTCTTCCGTTTGCTCGCGCTGTATTCGTTCCAGCAGCCTGCGTCTCATCTCCTTAATCTTCCGTTT
>Ga0157379_10000319_pt1 | contig 38313 bp, 38 predicted proteins | sample S25metaG_FD_121802 | JGI IMG/M metagenome (GOLD analysis project Ga0157379, IMG submission 121802) | Switchgrass rhizosphere microbial communities from Kellogg Biological Station, Michigan, USA - S2-5 metaG | ecosystem: Host-associated > Plants > Roots > Rhizosphere > Soil | place: USA... | reverse complement strand
CCGCGGCAGATCCTGCACACGGATTTCGCGCCCCGGCGCCATGACCGCCAAGCGCCGGCACAGGTTTTCGAGCTGGCGCACGTTGCCTGGCCACGCCAAATCCGCGAGCACGCCGAGCGCTGCCGGGGAAAAAACTTTCGCGTCAAGACGCATGTCCGCCGCAGCGCGCGCCAGAAAGCGCGCGGCGAGCAGCGGAATGTCGTCGCGGCGTTCATTGAGCGGTGGCAGATGCAGGCGTACGACGTCGAGGCGATGCAGCAGGTCGGCGCGGAATTCGCCGCGCTCGACTTTCGCATCGAGATCCTGGTGCGTGGCCGCGATCACGCGCACGTCGGCACGGATCAGCTCGCGCCCACCGACACGGTAGAACTCGCCTTGCGCCAGCACACGCAACAGGCGCGTCTGCAAGGCCAGCGGCATGTCGCCGATCTCGTCGAGGAACAGTGTGCCGCCTTGCGCCTGTTCGAAGCGCCCGGGATGACGCTTGAGCGCGCCGGTGAACGCGCCGGCTTCATGGCCGAACAATTCCGATTCGAGCAGCTCCGACGGAATCGCTGCGGTGTTCATCGCCACGAATGGCCGCACGGCGCGCGCGCTGTGCCGGTGCAGGGCGCGCGCGACCAGTTCCTTGCCGGTGCCGGTCGCCCCGGTGATCAGTACGTTCAAGTCGGTCGCCGCGACGCGCCCGATGCTGCGGAACAGCTCGCGCATCATCGGCGCCTGGCCGATCAGCTCCTGCTCCGGTTCGGCGGCGGGCAGCGGTGCGGGTGGCGGCCGCGTCTCGGCCAGTGCACGCTCCACGGCCGCGAGCATCTGGTCCAGATCGAACGGCTTGGGCAGATAGTCGAATGCGCCATTGCGGTACGCCGCGGCAGTCGAGGCGACATCCGTGAACGCGCTCATCATGATCACCGGTGCCGCAACCTCGCGCTGCTTGAGCAGCTCGAGCAGCTTCAGGCCGCTCGCGCCCGGCATGCGCACGTCGCTGACGACGACATCCGGCATAGCTTCTTCGAGCGCACTGAGCAGATGCTCCGCATCAACAAACTCGCGCACCTGCACCCCGCTTTCGCGCAGCGCTTCGCCGAGCACGAAGCGGATCGCATTGTCATCGTCGGCGATCCAGATCTCAGGCATGCGTGCTTTCCAGTGGCAACGTCAGACTGAACACCGTGCGCCCCGGCCGGCTCGTGAACGTGACTTGTCCGCCGTGCTCGTGGGCGATTTCCTGCGCTAGCGCGAGGCCGAGTCCCGTGCCGTCGGCGCGGCCAGACACCAACGGCAAAAACAAAGCATCGCGTAGCGCCTCCGGTACGCCGCTGCCATCATCGATGACGTCCAGCCGCAGTGCGCGCCGCAACGGCTGGCCGTTGACCACCGCATTACGCTCGGCGCGCGTGCGGATGACGATCGTGCCGGCCGCCGCCTGCATGGCGTTGCGCAGCAGATTGAGCAGCAGTTGCAGCAGTCGATCGGCGTCGCCGCGCAATGGCGGCAGGCTCGGATCATAGTCGCGGTCGAGCTTGAGTTGCGGCGCGGCTTCCGCGGCGATCAATGCGCGCGCGCGTTCGCTGACTTCGTGCAGGTTGACGGTACTCAGATGCGGCTTGCCGCCCGGACGCAGCAGCCGGTCGGCGAGCGCGCCGAGCCGGTCCGCCTCAGCAATGATGAGTTCGGCCAAGCGCTGCTGATCCGGTTCGGTGGCGCGGCGCTGCAACAACTGCGCGGCGCCACGCAATCCAGCGAGGGGATTCTTCACCTCGTGCGCCAACCCGCGTAGGCTCTGCGAGATGCGCGGCGCACCCAGCGCCACCTCGGGTTGGCCCTGAGGGTGCACTTCGAGCAACACGCCTTCGTCCGGCCCGGCGCTCACGGCAATGTCTACATGCAGCGGCGGATCGCGTGTGGCCAGTTCGAAGCCACGCACGGCCAGCGTGGTTTGCGCCGCGTGCATGCGCTCGATCAACTCGCGCAGCGCAGCCGCGGCTTCGCCGATGGCTTCCAGCGGACAATCGCGCCACAGTACCAAGCCAGTGAGATCGACAAAAGCCGGGTTGGCATAGACAAAGCGCAGGCCCGCATCGAGCACGGCGACGCTGGTGGCCAGCCGATCCAGCGCAGCAGTGGGTTTCGCAGCGGAAGCGGGGGACTGGGAGGCGGCCATTGCACCAGTTTAGTGCATATGGCCGCCTCGGGTTGCATCAATAGTCGTAAGCCGACTCACCATGCGAAGCGATGTCGAGACCTTCTCGCTCCTGCTCTTCGGTCACACGCAGACCGACGATGAGATCAGCCATCTTGAACGCGATCAGGGCGACGACGGCTGTCCATACGATCGTGATGCCGACGGCCTTGGCCTGGATCAGCAACTGCGCGGCGATGCCCGGAAACCCCGTCGTCATCTTGACCCAATCCTGCACGGAGCCAGGACCGCCCAGGCTCGGCGCGTTGAAGATGCCGGTCAGCAGCGCACCGGAAATGCCACCGAGCGCGTGCACGCCGAATACGTCGAGCGAATCGTCGGCCTTAACGAACTTCTTGAGCCCGGTGACGCCCCACAGGCACACCACGCCGACGATCAAGCCGATCGCAAACGCGCCGGGAATGCCGACATTGCCTGCGGCCGGCGTGATCGCCACGAGGCCGGCGACTGCACCCGAGGCCGCGCCGAGCATCGACGGCTTGCCCTTGATCAGCCACTCCGCGGCCGTCCACGACAGCACCGCGCAGGCAGTGGCGAGGTACGTGTTCATGAACGCGAGCGCCGCCGAACCATTGGCTTCGAGCGCAGAGCCGGCGTTGAAACCGAACCAGCCGAACCACAGCAGCGAGGCGCCGATCATCGTCATCGTCAAGCTATGCGGCTTGAGCGCCTCGCGGCCGTAACCGATGCGCTTGCCGACGAGGAATGCGCCGATCAATCCGGCCACGCCGGCGTTGATATGCACGACTGTGCCGCCGGCGAAATCCAGCGCGCCCATCTGCCAGATGTAGCCCGCCGTGGCGGTGACCGCATCGGCTTTGGCCGGATCGGTGTATGCATCGGGGCCCGCGAAGAACCACACCATGTGCGCAACCGGCAGATAGCTGAAGGTGAACCAGATCACCGCGAAGATCAGCACGGCCGAGAACTTCACGCGCTCCACGATCGAGCCCAGGATCAAGCAGACGGTGATCGCGGCGAACGTGGCCTGAAACGCGACGAACACGAGTTCATATAGCGGCGTGCCTTTCGAAAACGTGGCGGCCATCGAGAAAGAACCGTCGGCGGGATTGAAGGTGCCGTTGAGGAACAGGCGCGAGAAGCCGCCGAAGAAGGCGTTGCCTTCGGTGAATGCAACGCTGTAGCCGTACACGCACCACAACACCGTGACCAGGGAGAACACCACGAACACCTGCATCAATACCGAAAGCATGTTCTTGGTGCGTACCAGGCCGCCGTAGAACAGTGCTAGTGCGGGCACGCTCATCAGCAGCACGAGCGCGGTGGACATGAGCATCCAGGCCACGTCGCCCTTGTTCGGCACGGGCACGGGCGGCGCAGCGACTGCTTGGGCAAAACTATGCTGGGCCAGCAGCAGCGCGCTGGCGCCAAAGGTCAGCGCGACGCGCAATGGCAAGTAGCGCTTATGATCGGGCAAACTCATCGCAGTAGTCATCTCGGATCGCCTCTCGAAAAGGAATTGGGTTCGGGTCAGAGCGCGTCTTTGCCGGTTTCGCCGGTGCGGATGCGCAGCACTTGCTCGATCGCGCTGACGAAAATCTTGCCGTCGCCGATCTTGTCAGTGCGCGCCGCGCCAGCGATCGCCTCGAGCGCGTGCTCGAGCAGATCGTCGGTGACGACAGCCTCGATCTTGATCTTCGGCAGCAGATCGACGACGTATTCGGCGCCGCGGTACAACTCGGTGTGGCCTTTCTGGCGGCCATAACCCTTGACCTCGGTGACGGTCAGGCCCGACACGCCAACCTGGTTCAGGGCTTCGCGTACTTCTTCGAGCTTGAACGGCCGGATGATGGCGGTGATGAGTTTCATCGGTGTCTCCTGTGGCTTGCGGAAGTGGTCATCAAAGCGCCTTGCTGATGCTCAGCACGCCAGTCGCGCGACCGACGTCATGGCCGAACGCATTGGTGTACACGGCCTTGTCGGTGTTGGTGTCGTACCAGGCCAGGGCGACGCAGAAGCCCGGGTCGAAACTCTTCGTGATGCCGAGCTTGTAGTCGGTATACGAGGCGGCGCCGAAACCGTCGATCTTCTGGTGGCCGACGTGCGCGTTGAACACCCAGGTCGGCGCGAACTCGTAGTTGGCCGTAAGGTCGAGGTAACCGGAATTCTTCGTATCGTCGAAGCCGAACGCGTTGGTCAGGCTGTGCGAGTACTTGAGCGAGACGAATTGGTACGTCAGCGCGCCGTAGATCTCGGTGGTGTTCGCACTGACGAAACCGCGCGGATACGTGCCCGGGTAGTAGTACGTGTAGGCGCCGACGTCGTAGCCGAAGGTGTCACCGAGCTTGCCGCGGTAGCCCAGATAGAAGTCGAGCTCAACATTGCTCGAGACCTTGGCCGCGCTGGTCGAGTAGTCGGACAGCCAGCTGATGCTGCTGCCCCAGAATCCGGCATAGACGCCGCTGACCGCACCGTATTCGAGTCCACCCTGCAGCGCGGGCTTTGCGTTGGTCTGGGTCAGGCCGCGGAACAGGTAATTGCTCACGAGGCCCAGACTGCCGACCCAAGGGCTGGGCGCCGAGGCGGGAGCGTCTTCGGCGGAGGCCATATCCGGAAGCGTAATCAGGGCAATTGAAATGGCGGCGGAAAATGCGCTGCGTTTCATCGTTCGTCACCTTCGTTGGCTGCGGGAAAGCAAGTACGTGGTTGGCCCCAGGGCGCGAGCTGGTGCGCCATGCGGCGCGCCCTTGCTCCATCCCAGGTCCAAAGTCCTTACCCTCCCGGCAGGCGTTGGTAGAAACGCTGTTTATTCCGCCTGTCTGTTACTCCTGATCTTCATTTCCGGATATTGCGGCAGGCGCGCACGCCTGCCGGTTCTTGATTGACTACGTGATGATCGCTGTCAGATCGAGTAGTACATCTGGTACTCGATGGGATGAGTCGCCGCGCGGAAGCGGCTCACCTCGCCCATCTTCAGTTCGATGTACGCGTCGATGAAGTCGTCGCTGAACACGCCGCCGGCCTTGAGGAACGCGCGATCCTTGTCGAGTGCATCGAGCGCCTGATCCAGGCTGTGACACACGGTCGGAATGTTCTTCTCTTCTTCCGGCGGCAGGTCGTACAGATCCTTGTCTGCCGGAGCACCCGGGTCGATCTTGTTGAGGATGCCGTCCAGGCCCGCCATCATCAGCGCGGCGAATGTGAGGTAACCCGAGTTCATCGGATCGGGGAAACGCACTTCGATGCGGCGCGCCTTCGGCGAATGCACGAACGGAATGCGACAGCTCGCGCTGCGGTTGCGCGCCGAGTACGCCAGCATCACCGGCGCTTCGAAGCCCGGCACCAGGCGCTTGTAGCTGTTCGTCGTGCTGTTGGCGAACGCGTTGATCGCACGCGCATGCTTGAAGATGCCGCCGATGTAGTACAGCGCGGTCTGCGACAGACCGCCATAGAGGTCGCCTGCGAACAGGTTCGTGCCGCCCTTGGCCAGCGACTGGTGCACGTGCATGCCCGAACCGTTGTCGCCGACGATGGGCTTGGGCAGGAACGTGGCCGTCTTGCCATTGCGGTGCGCGACGTTCTTGACGACGTACTTGAGCGTCAGCAGCTCGTCGGCTTTCTTCGTCAGCGTGCTGAACTTGGTGCCGATCTCGCACTGGCCCGCCGTGGCCACTTCGTGGTGATGCACTTCCACGGTCAACCCACACGCCTCGAGTTCCTTGCACATTTCGCTGCGCAGGTCCTGCAGCGAATCCACCGGCGCCACCGGGAAGTAGCCGCCCTTGATGCCAGGGCGATGACCCGAGTTGCTGCCTTCGAGCTTGTCGTTCGTGCTCCAGGCCGCTTCTTCCGAGGTGATCTCGAAGCTCGCGCCCTGCATGTCGTTCTTGTAGCGCACCGCGTCGAAGATGAAGAACTCCGGCTCAGGACCGAAGAACGCCGAGTCGGCGACGCCACTGGATTTCAAGAAGGCTTCGGCGCGCTTGGCCACCGAACGCGGGCAGCGCGTATAGGCCTGCATCGTGGAGGGTTCGAGCACGTCGCAGCTCAGAATCAGCGTCGGGTCGTTCGTGAACGGATCCAGGATCGCGCTGTCCGGATCGGGCATCAGCACCATGTCCGAATCATTGATGCCCTTCCAGCCGGAAATGCTCGAGCCGTCGAACATCTTGCCGTCTTCGAACGTGGCTGCGTCGATCGCGTGCATCGGAAAGGTAACGTGGTGCTGCTTGCCGAGCATGTCGGCGAAGCGCAGGTCGACGAACTCGACTTTATGTTCCTTGATCAGGGCGAAGACATCTTTGGCGGCCATCGGTGGAAACTCCAATAAAGTGGTGTTCCCATCAATAGCAAGGCCGATGCCAAGCAGATAAATACAACTAATATCAATAATATACGATATTAAATGCTGCTTCGCCGCAGATTATTGCACCAAATAGAATAGCGCGCTGATGCCGTTAGCCCTGTATTGGTGCTAACTTCAATCCCGATCGACGCCGGCCTCGGTGTTGAAATCGCCGATCCCTTCAACCAGTACCGTAACGGCTTCCCGTTCGACTTCGGTCAGGTGCGGATTCCACACGTCGAGCAGCATGACCACGCGTGTGCTGTCGCTACGGTTCCACGCTTCGTGCTCGAACGTGTCGTCGAACGTGAAGCACTCGCCTTCATGCCAGACGCGCTCCTCGCCGCCGACGTGAATCGCGCAATTGTCCGGCACCACCAGCGGCAGGTGCGTGACCAGACGCGTGTTCGTCACCCCTCGATGCGGCAGGATGTGCGTGCCGGGCGTGAGCACCGAAAAACACACTTCCGGCGCATGCTCGCGAATCTGGCACAGCGGCACTGCGTCGAGCGCGGCACCGGTGCGCGGGCAATCGCGGTAGTGCGCGTCGTAGCGCTCGCCATGACGGTAGAAGAAATACGCGTCCCACACGGGTTTCTCGACGCCGCCGAGATAGCCCTGCACATCTTCGGGCCTGTGGAATTTCAGGAATGGCTCGATGCCTTCCTTGGCCGCCATCACACTGGCCAGTTCCTCGCGGATTGCCGCGAAATTGGCTTCGAACTGCGCGTACCACGGGAACAATTCGCGCGCGAAGTACGCCGTGGTCGGCAGTCCCGGGAAATACAGGAATTTCGGGCGTTGGCGCGGATCCGGGTAATTCGCCGGCAACTCGTGCAGATAGATGCGCAGGCAGTCGGCCACGCGACGCAGCGGTTCGTCACCGTAGCGCGCACGCAGCGGCGCGAGCAAGGCTTCGAACACGCGCTTGCGGCCATCGTAAGTGAAGCGCATCGCGTGCTTGACCAGCGAGCGCAACGGCGGCGCAGTGGTTTCGTCGCTGAGCCAGCGATCCTGCATCTGCGCCTGCGTGATCGCGCCGAAATATTGCGCCAACGCGGCGTGCTCGCGGCCGAGGCGTTCGAGCACGTGTGCGTAATGCAGGCGCACCATGAAGGCTTTGGGTGCGAGCTCCACGGCGCGCGCCAGCGCCTGATACGCCTCATCGAGCTTGTTCAGCGCCAGCAAACTGGAGCCCAGATTCCACAGCGCCTGCGCGTCGCCGCTCTGCAATGCGTCATCAAGATTCGGGACCGGTGCCGTCATGAGTTCGCGTCGGCTGGTGCACGCACGCGTGCGGCTTCGTCAGCGCGTCCGGCGCGTTCGAGCAGGCCGGCCAGCGGCGCACGCAGCCAGTGTGCATCGGGCGTGCGTTCCAGGCCGGTCGCCAGATATGCCGCCGCGCCGGCGAAATCGCCGAGTTGTTCCATGCACCACGCGCAGGCATTCGCCGCACCGGGGTTGTTGGGCTCGATCATCCAGGCGCGCCGGTAGAACTTCAGCGCCTGCACGATGCGGCTTTGTGCGCGCGCTACGTCGCCGAGCCCTGCGTTGGCGCCAAAAGCTTGCTGGTTCGCGTCGAGCAGTCCGCTGAATATGCCACGCGCCGCATCGTATTGTTTTTGCCGCACGCGGATGCGCCCTTGGTACAGCCGCGCCACGCTCAAATCCGCTTGCAGGCGCAGGGCGTTGAGAAAAGCCTGCTCGGCGAACGCGAAGTTGCCGGCCTCGAAAAAGGCGCGCCCGACATTGAGCTGGATCATCGCGTCTTCCGGCTTGCGCTCGGCCGCGCGGGTGAGGAATTTCAGTGCGCGCTCGGCATCGCCGCGGCCCAGATACAGGTTGCCCAGGCCCAGCAGCAGCATCGGATCTTCGTCCTCTGCGCGCCGGCCGGTGCGGAAGCGGGTTTCCGCCTGGTCCAGTTCGCCATGCTGCAGGTGCAAATAGCCGAGCACGGCGTGTGCCTCGACCGAATTCGGATCCAGCGCCAGCGCCTGCTCGAAGCTGGCGAGCGCGGCCGGCTCGTCACCGAGTTGCATCAGCGCGCCACCGAGAGACAGATGAAAGCGGGCACGCTGTGGCGCCTGCGCGATCGCGCTGCGCAGCGTCGCTACGGCCGCGTCATCGCGGCCGCGTTGATGCTGCAACACGCCGAGCAGATGCAGTGCATCCGGATCGTCCGGCGTGGCGGCCAGATAATCCTGGTACGCTGATTCGGCGGCGTCCAAGTCACCGTCGCGGTGGAGTTGCAGAGCTTCTTGCAGGGTCATGCAGGCGGGCGGCACGGAAATTCAAGGTCGTACATTATGCCGCAGCGTCACGGCGCGCGCTTCCTGCTAGGCTATGCGCCGCTTTGCATTACCCGCGTTTATGACCGAACTTCAGGACCTGGCTACTCTCGTGCGCGCGGCGACGCCGCTGCTGGTGATCGAGACGCCCGAGGAAAACCGCGTCATCGAGACGTTCCGCCACCTGATCGCGCAGGTGCTGCGGCCGCTGTACCGCTGGAGCATCACCGACGGCCTCAAGCGTCTGGACATGGCCGAAGCGGAAACGCACGACGCGAACGAAGTCGAAGTCGCGCCCGACGCGAGCGCCACCCTGGTCGCGATCAAGCGCTCGCAGGAAGCCGGCATCTATCTGTTGCTGGATTTCCAGCCATACCTGCGCTACTCGATGACGCTGCGCCTGCTGCGCGAGATCTGCCAGCGCCAGGATTGCGCCGCGCATACGCTCGTGCTGATCAGCCCGAAGTTCGAGCTGCCTGAAGAGTTGGAGTCCAGTGTCACGCGTTTTTCCCTCAGCCTGCCCGACGCGCAGGCGCTAGCGCAGCTCGTGCGCGAGGAGGCGTTCGCGTATTCGCGCGAAAACGGCGGCAAGCGCGTGGACATCGACGCCGATGCCGCGCGCGCCGTGGTGCGCAATCTGCGCGGCCTGAGCCAGGACGACGCGCGCCGCATCGTGCGCAAGCTGATCTACGTCGACGGCGCGCTGACGCAAGCCGACGTCGCGGAACTGGCCAAGGCGAAATTCGAACTGCTCAACAAGGATGGCCTCTTACATTTCGAATACGAAACGGCGCGATTTGCCGACGTCGCCGGACTTGCGCATCTGAAGGCCTGGATACAACAGCGGCGCGCCGCGTTTCTCGGCCTCAAGAGCGCGGCCGGGCTCGACCCGCCCAAGGGCCTGCTGCTGCTCGGCGTGCAGGGTTGCGGCAAGAGTCTCGCTGCGAAAGCCGTCGCCGGCGGTTTCGGCGTGCCGCTCGTGCGCCTGGATTTCGGCACGCTGTACAACAAGTATCACGGCGAAACCGAGCGCAATCTGCGCGAATCGCTCAAGCACGCCGAGCAGCTCGCGCCGTGCGTGCTGTGGGTCGATGAAATCGAAAAAGGCCTGGCCGGCGGCGACAACGACGACGGCGTATCGCGCCGCGTGCTCGGTTACCTGCTCACCTGGATGGCGGAGCGGCGTGAGGCGGTGTTTCTCGTCGCGACCGCGAATCAGGTGCAGGACCTGCCCGCCGAACTGCTGCGCAAGGGCCGCTTCGACGAGATCTTCTTCGTCGACTTGCCCTGCGCCGCCTCGCGCACCGAGATTTTTGCAATCCATTTGCGCAAACGCAAACTCAACCCGGACGACTTTGATCTCAAAGTGTTGACGGCCGCTGCCGACGGATTCTCCGGCGCGGAAATCGAACAAGCGGTGGTTTCGGCGTTGTACGCCGCGAATGCGGAGAACGCTGCTGTCGCGCAGGCGCATGTGGAACGCGCGCTGCGCGAGACGCGCCCATTGTCGGTGCTGATGGCCGAACAAGTCGCGGCGTTGCGCGAGTGGGCGAAGGAACGAACCGTCAGCGCAGATTGATCAGCCCACGATGCGCTGCAGGCGCTCGACCAGAAAATCCTCCGCCCAGCTGCGCAGGCGCCAATCGCGGATGAAGCCGCAATGCCCGCCGTGCTCGGCGATCGTCAGTTCTGTCGTCGGCGCCAGCTGCAGTGCGCGGAAATCCGCGACCGGGATCACCGGGTCATCGGCGGCGGTCAGGATCGTGGTGGGAATCGTCAGGTCGCGCAAGGCTTCGCCCGCGATCGAATAGCCGTCGAGGTAGTTTTCCAGCGTGCCGAAGTCGGTATGGCGCAGCACCAGCTTGCGCGTCAACTCGCGCAGATTGCCGTTCATTTCCTGCCGGGTAAACAATTCGGCATCGGGAAACAGCGCCTGCTTGCGCTTGAGCGAACCGCGCCATTTGCGCAGAAAATAGTGCTCGTAGAACCACGGCGAATCCTCGATCGCGTCGAGCGTAGCGTGCGGACTGATCGCCGGACATACGGCGAACACCCACGCGAGCGGAATGCCGGCCGCGGGCGCGCGCAGCGCCACGCGCAAGGCGAAATTGCCGCCGAGCGAAAAGCCGCCGATCAACAGCGGCCGCTCGCCGAAACGGCGCGCGACTTCGGCCACCGCGCCGACGACTTCATCGATTCGGCAGGAATGGAACAACTCGCGGTTCAGGTGGTGAGTGTCGCCGTGGTCGCGGAAGTTCAGGCGAAATACGTCGCAACCTTCGGCGAGCAGGCGGCTGGCCGTGTGCCCCATGTAGGTCGACTGCGCGCTGCCTTCCCAACCGTGCAGCAGGACGACCAAAGCACGCGGCTTGCCGAATCGGGTTTGGCGCGAATGAAACCCTTGCAGGCGCACGCCATTCCCGCAGTCGAGGATATGTTCGACGGCGCTGCGTTCCAGCGCCATGCGCGGCCCGCGCCGCAGCCAGCGGCGCAGGGAACTGGAAGCCAGGATCGACTGCAGATGCGGATTGCGCAGCCAAGGCGCAGGCTGAAAATCCGAACTCATATATCGGCGCAGCCCAGCGCCTGTGCGATGCTCACGCGTGCGCTTTCGGCGATCTGGCGGCGGCCGTCGCCGTGCACCGGCAACGCATCGAGGAAATGCACTTCGGCATCCAGGCCGGGGCCGCCAAGCAGGCGCAGGAAGTTCGCGCCGAAACTTTCTTTCGGACCGAACGGCACGCGCAAATCCATCGTTCCGTTCTTGCCGTAGCGCAACGCAACCGGTTGCACCGGCACGTCGGCGTCCACCGCTACCTGGAAGATGCGTGCATGGAACGTACGCACGCGGTCGCCCGGCCCCGTGCCGCCTTCCGGAAACACGCCCACCGCTGCGCCTTCGCGCAAACGCGCCACCACACGCTCCATCACCGCGCCGAGCGAATGCGCACTGCCGCGCTGGTGATAGATCGTACCGGCACCGGTCGCCAACCAGCCGACCACCGGCCAGCGCGCAATCTCGGCCTTGGCGACGAAACTCATGATGCGCTGGCTGTGCATCAGCGTGATGTCCAGCCACGACACATGGTTGGCCACGAACAGCACTGCGCCATCCGCCGGTACACCAATGCCGCGCATGCGGAAACCGAAGCAGCGCACCAGTGCGCCCGACCACCAGCGCTGCAGCCAGTGATCGAGCCGCTCGCCGCGCACGCGTAGACGCGGCCCCAGCGGGCTGAACGCGGTCAGCGCCAGCGGAAATGTGATCAGCACCAGCAGCAGCAACAACGGCACGCGCCACAGGTAGCGCAATGGGCGCAGCCAGTCTCGGGCCAACGGGGGAGATTCAGCGATCGTCTGCATTCGTCAGCGATGGTAGCTAGGCGCGCGTCGCGCTGCAATGCAGCAAGCGCTTCAGGCCGGATCGCCAAAGCGCTGGGACGCCTCACGCAGATCCTCCACATGCTGCTCCCACCAGCGCGGCTCGGCGGCGAACGGAAACGCGCGCGGAAACGCTGGATCGTCCCAGCGTTGCGCGATCCAGCCCGCATAGTGGATCTGGCGCATCAGGCGCAATGGCTCGATCAAGGCCAGTTCGCGATAGTCGAAGTCGCGGAATTCGGCATAGCCTTCGAGCAGGGCATCCAGTGCCTGCGGACCCGGCGCGAGCATCCACAGGTCCTGCACTGCCGGGCCCATGCGCGCATCATCCAGATCGACGAAATGCGGTCCAGCGTCGGTCCACAACACATTGCCGGCGTGGCAATCGCCATGCAGACGCAGAGTCGTGATCGTGCCCTGCGCCGCAAACCGGGCGTCGATGAGCTCGCCGAGGGTTTCGACGGCGTGGGCATAGCGCGCGTGCTGCGCCGGCGGCAGCAACGGCGAGGCCATCACCGCCTGCGCCGGCTTGTCGATCAGCGTCGTACGATCGATCGTACCTCGCGCCGCAAAGCGCTGGCGCGAACCGACGCCATGCAGACGCGCGAGCAGGCGCCCCATCCATTGCAGGTTCGACGCGGACTCCAGCTCCGGTGCACGCCCGCCGCAGCGCGGGTACAACGCAAAACGCAATCCGCCATGCTGCAACAAAGCGGAACCGTGGAATTGCAGCGGCGCAACGACCGGCAGTTCCGCTTCGTCAAGTTCGAGCGCGAACGCGTGTTCCTCTTCGATCGCCGCATCACTCCAGCGGCCGGCGCGGTAGAACTTCGCGACCAGCGGCTTGGCATCCTCGACGCCGACCTGGTAGACGCGGTTCTCGAAACTGTTGAGTGCGAGCAGGCGCCCATCGGTGCGCACACCGACCGCCTCGACTGCCGCTAGCACGGCATCGGGCGAGAGCCGTGCAAACGGCTTTGCGTCCAGCGTCTTCAGCTCGCGACAACTTGGCGCGGCACGACAGCCAGCGTCAGCCGCGAAATGCACACGAGTTTGCCGCGCTCGTCCTCGATGCGTATTTCCCAGACCTGCGTGCTTCGGCCCAGATGCACCGCTCGCGCCGTACCGATGACGACGCCGGACTTCACGCCGCGCACATGGTTGGCGTTGATGTCGAGCCCGACCGCGGCCTCGATGGCCGGATCCAACGTGAGCATGCCGGCCAGGCTGCCGAGCGTCTCGGCCAGCGCGACCGAAGCCCCGCCGTGCAGCAGTCCATACGGCTGCTGCGTGCGCGCGTCGACCGGCAGCGTGCCGCGCACATAATCGTCGCCGACTTCGGTGATGCGAATGCCGATTGACTCGCCCAGCGTGTTGGCGAACATCGCGTTGATGCGGTCGAGCGGAAGGTTCTGTTTCCACAGCGACATGGCCGATCTCCGTTGCGGATTTCTCGCGAGACTATAGCAACATCGGCGACAATCGCTGCGTGACCTTCTCAGTAACCCTGCAAGCCAGCGGCAAACGTTTCGATGCCGGCGCCGACGAAAGCGTGCTCGACGCCGCGCGGCGCGCGGGACTGGCGCTGCCGTATTCGTGCCTGTCGGGCGTTTGCGGCAGTTGCAAGGCCACCCTGCTCGAAGGCGATTGTCACTACCCGCACAACCCGCCGAGCGCGTTGAATGCAGCCGAAGTCGCGCGTCATCAGGTGCTGCTGTGCCAAGCGGTGCCGCGCTCGGACCTCATCATCGCCGCGCGCGAAGTGGCGTCGGTCGCGGACATGCCGCGGCGCGTGCTGCCGCTCAAGCTGGTCGAAAAGGCGTTGCTCGCGCCGGATGTGATGCGCCTGGAGCTGGCGCCGCCGCGCGATGCAGCGCTCTATCGCCTGCCCGGTCAGTATCTGGACGTGCTGCTGCCGGGCGGCAAGCGCCGCGCGTTCTCGATCGCCAATGCGCCGCACACCGGAACGCAGGTCGAGCTGCATGTGCGCCACGTCGCCGGCGGCGATTTCACGCATCGCGTTTTCACCGATCTCGCCATCGGCGCAACGTTGCGCGTGGAAGGCCCGCTCGGAACTTTCGTGCCCCGCGAGGACTCCGAAAGGCCCATGATCTTCGTTGCGGGCGGCACCGGTTTCGCGCCAATCAAGGCGCTGGTCGAACATTTCCTGCACCTGGGCACGCGTCGCACCATGCATCTGTATTGGGGCGCCCGCACGCCGCAGGACCTGTATCTGCGACAGCTGCCGCAACAGTGGTCGGATAGCGGCGCGATCGATTTCGTAGCGGTGATTTCCGACGTCGAATCCACCCATAGCGAGCGCAGCGGGCTCGTGCATGAGGCTGTGCTCGAGGATCACGCCGATCTGTCCGACTGCGATGTATACATGAGCGGGCCGCCGGCCTTGATCGACGCCGGCCGGCGCAGTTTCGTTCAGGCCGGATTGCCGGAAGACCGGCTCTACTACGATTCGTTCGATTATGCGCCAGACGTCCTGGCGCAGATTCTCAACGCGCGCGCGGGGATCCACGACGTATGAATATGAATACGCACCGTCTGCTGGCCGTGGTCGGTCTGTTGTTGCTGTTCGCGGCCGCGCCTGCCGCGCATGCCCTGCGCTGCGGTACGCGTCTGGTCAGCAGTGGCGACTATGATTTTCAGGTGCGCGAACGCTGCGGCAGTCCTTACTGGATCGAAGACCATTATCAAACCATCGTTGCCGGCGACGAGCGCGTCGAAATTGCGCAACCGACGCAATACAGCGCATGGTTCTTCAACTTCGGCGCGAACCGTCTGCTCGTGCGCCTGCTGTTCCGTGACGGCCGCCTCGTGCGCGAAGACACGCTCGACCGCGGCGTCGACGAACTCGGTGCCGCCTGCTCCGCGGTGCGCCTGAGCGAAGGCGTCAGCAGCGGCGAACTCGTCGCGTATTGCGGTGAGCCGGCATCGCGGCGCGCGGAACCGGCCTTGGTCTCGCGGCGCTTCGGCGCCAACCTGTACAGCCAGAGCGACAGTTATCGCGAAGACTGGATCTACGACCTGGGCGGTGAGTTTGTCTTTCTGCTGCACCTGGCGCGCGGCCAGGTCGAGAGCGTCGAGCGCGTGCCGCGTTAGTGCTCACCCGGGGCCGCCAGGCGGGGCACCCCGTGTTCGCTGCGTTCTTCGCGAATACTGGCACGCGTGTCGAGCGGCGCGCGCGACGGTTCTGCGAGTGCCTGTGTCGCTTCGCCGCGCGCGATGCGCAGCGCATTGCGATAGCAGATTGCCGCGTCTGCCGGCGTGTCCTGTGCGGCGCAGCAATCGCCGAGGGCTTCCCATAGCGCGGCATTCGGCGCAAAAACAAGGCCGCGCTCCAGGTATTCGCGCGCCTTGCCCCAGAGCTTGCTCTGCGTACACAGCCGGCCGAGCGCGAGCAACAGCTCCGGGCTCTGCGGTTGCGCGCCGAGCCAGCCTTCGGCGCGCTGTACACGCGTATCGGCATGCGCTTCGCCGAGCTCGCCGTAGACGCGGATCAAACGGTCCGACCAACGCTTGCGCAGCGCCGATTCGATTTCGTCCATCGCCGCAAGGACTTGACCGAGTGCTGCGGCACGCTTGGCATAAGCGGCGATCGCTTCCGGCGCACTGCGCTGCGTGCGCGGCAGGCCGGCCCACAACTGGTTCAGGTGTTCCGCATCCGGCGCATCGGCGAGTGCCGCGGTGAGTACGCGCACGCGCAAGGCCGCAAGCGCTTCGGGGGCGTGCGCGTCGCTGCGCGACAGTGCGTCCAGCGCCTGCATCGAGGCTTCGTGATCGCCGCACAACAACGCAGCCTCGGCGAGTTGGCGCCAACCCGCCGGCGACAGATTCTTCGACGCGGCCTGCGGCTTGAGCAAAACGAGGGCCTCGTCGGCCTTGCCGTGCTCGAGCAGGAAGCGCGCGCGCAAGGCCAGCGCCGCGGCCGGCGCATCCTTGGCGGCATCGTCGAGTGCGGTTTGCGCACGTTCGTCTTCACCGCGCGCGTGCGCGGCGCGTGCGGTCGCGAGCATCGCGGGCGCGCGCAACTCGGCGTGATGCGATGCGCGTTCGAGCTCGCGCAATGCGCGGCGGTGGTCCCCTTCGGCCAGCGCAGTGAGGCCAGAAGCGATGCGCTCGCGGCCGCGCCGCTGCCGGCGCTGCGTCCAAGCGCGCAACGGCCAGCGCAGCAGGCGCGACACCCAGCCGAGCAAGCCCCACAGTATCAGCAGTGCGATGACCGCAAACACCAGCGTGGTGTCGATGTGCCAGTCGCCATAGCGGATCGACACGGCGCCGGGATCGGCCGCCAGCAGCTGCCAGCCGAAGGCCGCCGCGCAGGCTACCAATAGCAGGGTCAGCAACAGCAGCCAGGTTTTCACTTGGCGTCACCGCTCGGCCTGACTATGGCCTTGGCTTCACGCAGCGCATGCGTGGCACGCAGATTGCGCAATTCCTTCAACGCCGTGCCAAGCAGCGCAGGTATTGGCGGCGCCAGCGCAGCGTTCGCGGCGGCAGCCAGCTCGCTCGAGGCCACGCTCACGGCCGGCGTTTGCGCATCGAATGCCAAGGCAAATTCAGTGCGCGCGGATTCGAGCGCGGCGCGATAGCGCGCATCATCGCGCGCCAATGCGGCCGCTTCGGCCTCGCGCAGATCGACCAGGAACAGTTCTCGGGCGAGGTTCGGCGCATGCAGCACGGCCCGCGTCTGTGCGGTGTCGTCATGGCGCACCTGCACGAATGCGCCGAGCACTCGCGCCAGACGCGACTCCGGCTCCTGCATCGGCGGAACCATGGCTTGCGCAGTGGTCGGCCACTGCGCCGCTTGCCCGCGCAAACGCGCGAGCTGAAGCGCAACGGCTGCCGTGTCGGCCGCATGCGTATCGTTCAATGCCCCGATTTCCGCAGCCACGCTCTGACGCACCGTGGCGAATGCTGGGTCTTCGACTTCGCTCAAGGCGATGTCCGCTTGACGGTACGCAGTGCCCGCCGCGCTTGCGTCGTGGAACAGCGCGTAGCGCTCGCCGCCGAGCGTCAGCAGCAGTTCGGCTTCGTCGAGCGCGAGCGCATCGTGACTCGACAGACGTTTGTCGGCGAGGTTGGCAACGGAATCCTCGACGAGCCGCGCGCGCTGATCCAGGCCGAGCAGCTGTTCGCGCACCGACTTGTCGACTTTTTCGCCGTCGTCCAGGCGCGCGCGCAAGGACTCCGCAATGCTGCGCAGCTGCGCGACTTCGTGTTCGAGCGCCTGTGTTTGCGAGCGCATCGTCTGCGCGTCGGCCGCTTTCGTGGAATCCCGCGTGACCCACCACACGGCAAAGCCGGCGGCGACGACGAGGAAAAGCGCGGCCAGCCGTGCCGGCACGTGCAATCTGCGTGGCTCGCGCGGCTCCGCATGCTCCGTTGAAACCGTCTCGTTCATATCCACCATCCTAGCGAATTATGGCGGCGATTGCGTACTCAAAGCCGATGCCGCGCCAGCGCCTGTTGTGCAGCGTCGAGCAAAGCGCGCGGCGCCGGCGAAGCCGCAACGTGCACGTTCGCGAATAGGCTGCGCCGGGCCAGTTCGGCCAGCCGCGTGCTGCTGACAATGAGTTCCCCGGCGGCCAGCCGCACGAACAGGTGCAACGGCAGCTGTGCGCGCAGGTTGGCCAGCACTTCGGCACTGCTCAGCAAGGTCAGCAACGGCGCCGGCGTCTGCTCCAACGCGGCGAGTTGCCGCATCGTGTAATGTGGCGCCGCGCGGCGGTATACGTGCACCGACGTAACGCGCGCACGGCGCGCGTGCAAGGTGGCGGCGAGCAATTCTCGCCCGCCCGGCGCGCCAATCAACGCGACACGCTTGCCGCGCAGCTTCGCCAGTTCCGGCAGCGCGAGCAAGCCTTCGCTGTCTTGCCGTTCATGCGGAAACGCGACGTTGCGCAGGCCCATGCGTGCGAGCGCGAGCGCGGTTGCGGCGCCGACGGCACAAACCTGCGTCGCACGCGCAAAGCGCAATTTGGGATTGAGCCGGAGCGCGAATTTCACCGCGGCGGGGCTGACAAAAATCGCAATATCCGCAGCGCGCGCCGCGACGAGCGCCTTTTTCGCCACGGCGTCGGCGCTGGCGTGCAACACCACGCCGGGCAGGCCGATCGGATTTCCGCCGAGCGCACGAATGCGCCGGCGCAACGCCGACGCTGTCGCCGCAGGGCGCGTCACGATCACGCTCGCACCTGCCAGCGGACCCGTGACTTCGATCAATCGTGCAGTCGGCATGGGGCAACTTTACTCCACGCGACTTGATCGCGCGGCAGCCGCCACGCACACTGCGCCGCCATGACCGCGACTGCCGACTTCGAACGCTCCCTGCTCGCCGACATTCCATTGACGCGCGCGATGCAGTTGCGCGTGCAAGCCTGGGATGGCGACAGCCTCGTGCTCGCCGCGCCGCTCGCGCCGAACATCAACGACAAGGGCTGCGCGTTTGGCGGCAGTCTGCTCAGCCTGCTCACGTTGGCCGGCTGGGGACTGATCGTGCTCAAGCTGCGCGCACTGCAGCTCCAATGTGATGTCTACGTACAGGACAGCGAAGTGCGCTATCTCGCGCCGGTGTGGGAGGACTTCACCGCGCAGGCGCGGCTCGCCGAGGGCGAATCCTGGGACGAATTCGCGCGCGCACTGAGCTCGCGCGGACGCGCGCGCCTGCGCGTGGCCTGCCACGTGCCGCTGGCCACCGGCACCGAAGCGTGCGTGCTGAAAGCGCGCTTCGTCGCGATCGCGCAGACCTGAGTGGATTGCGGCACAATGACACAGTCCCATCGCCGGAGCACCGTGATGCCGCGCCGAATCGCCCTATCCTGTGCGTTTGTGCTGATCACAGCTTGCACTGCCGTGACACACCAGTCGGAAAGCCGCGCACTGGATATCACCCTGGTCGCATACGGTAACGCAATCCGCTGGGGCGACCTGCAGCAGGCGTTGCCGTTCATCGACCCGGAAACGCTCAAGGCGCATCCGCTGACGAAACTCGATGAGCAGCGCTACAAGCAAGTGCGCTTCGTTTCCTATATCGAGCAGCCGCCGGTGCCGGCCGGCCCCCACCAGGTGCGACAGGTCGTAAAGATCGGCCTGCTCAACGTCAACACGCAGACCGAACGCGACATCGTCGACAACCAGCTGTGGCGTTACGACGAGACCAGCAAACACTGGCGCAACGTCTCCGGCCTGCCGGACATCACGCAGGGAAGGACAGATTAGCCCGCAAAGTCTTTGCGTGTACACGCTCGCTGACGGATAATCCGCGCCCTTTCGTACGTCAGCCTGCCATGTCCGAGTTCCTGCATCGCCTGCCCGAGTTCTTTGTGCACCACACGATGCTGGCGATGCTGTTCGTCGTGCTGGCGATCGCGCTGATCGGCAACGAGGTCTCGCGCCTGTTCCGCGGCTACAAGGAACTCTCGCCGGGCGGGTTGACCCTGCTGATCAACCGCGAGAGCCCGCTGGTCGTGGATTTGTCCAGTGCGCAGGATTTCGAGCGCGGCCACATCCCGAACGCGCGCCATGTGCCGCTTTCCCAGTTCGATCCGGAAAACAAGGATCTGGCCAAGGTGAAAGATCTGCCGGTCGCGGTGTACTGCAAGGACGGCAATACCTCCGCCACCGCCGCCGCGCGTCTGGTCAAGGCCGGATTCCAGCACGTCTACTGGCTCGGCGGCGGACTCACGGCATGGCGTGGCGCAGACCTGCCCACGGTGAACGGCAAAGCCTGAACGTGCACGCGCCCGATGGGCGTGGGATAATTGCCGTTCTTTTCCCCACACGAATTTCCGGAGTAGTTTCATGGCCGACGAAACCAACGGCGCCGCCAGCGGCGCGCAACTGTCGCTGCAGAAGGTGTACATCAAGGACGCTTCATTCGAAGTGCCCGGCGCCCCGCAGATTTTTCAGGAACAGGGTCAGCCGCAGATCCAGCTCAACCTGCAGCAGCAGGTCGGCGTGATCGCCGAGAACATCTATGAAGTCGTGCTGACGGTCACCGTCACCTGCAAGCTCGCCGAGAAGACGGCGTATCTGGCCGAAGTGCAGCAAGCCGGCGTGTTCGGTCTGTCCGGCTTCGATCAGCAGAACCGCGACGCTGTGCTCTCCACGTATTGCCCGAACGTACTGTTCCCGTACGCGCGCTCGGCCGTGTCGAATCTGGTGCAGGATGGCGGCTTCCCGCCGTTCCTGATGCAGCCGATCAATTTCGAGGCGCTCTACGCCGAGCAGATGCGCCGCCAGGCCGAAGGCGCCACGCCGAACGCGTGATTTCTGCGCTCATCCATGATCGCTGAGATCAAAAGGCCGCCATCCGCGACCGCACTCTCAACAAAAGATGAGCGATAAACCGACGATTGCAGTTCTGGGCGCGGGCTCCTGGGGCACCGCGCTAGCCGCGGTGCTCGCGCGCAACGGCATGCCCACGACGCTGTGGGGGCGCGACGCCGGCGCCGTCGCGCAGATGGCGGCGACGCGCCGCAATACGCGTTACCTGCCGGACCTCGAACTGCCGTCGACGCTGACAATGACGGCCGATCTCGCCAGCGCCGTGCGCGGCGCGAATGTCGTGCTGATCGTCACGCCGAGCCATGCGTTCGCCGAGCTGCTCGATCGCGTTGCGCCGCATTTTCAGCCCGGAGCGGGCCTGGCCTGGGCGACAAAAGGTTTCGACCCGGCTACCGGACGGTTCCTGCATGAACTCGTGGCCGAGCGCCTGCCCGGCGCGCCGGCGGCGATCGTCACCGGGCCGTCGTTCGCGCGCGAAGTCGCGCAGGGCCTGCCGACCGCCGTGACCGTGCATTCGGCAACGCCGGCGTTCGCGCAGCAAGTCGCGCAATTGCTGCACAGCACGCTTTTCCGCGCGTACACCGGCAGCGACATGATCGGCGCCGAACTCGGCGGCGCGATGAAGAACGTGCTCGCCGTCGCCACCGGCGTCGCCGACGGCATGCGGCTCGGCCTCAACGCGCGCGCCGGCCTGATCACGCGTGGACTCAACGAGATGCTGCGCCTGGGCGCCGCGATCGGCGCGCGTCCCGAGACTCTGATGGGCCTGGCCGGACTCGGCGACCTCGTGCTCACCTGCACCGGCGATCTGTCGCGCAACCGCCGGCTCGGCATCGCGCTCGGCCGCGGCGTGCCGCTCAGGCAAGCCGTCGCCGAAATCGGCCAGGTCGTGGAAAGCGTGGAGACCGCCGACACGATCATGCGTCACGCAAAATCGCACGGTCTCGACCTGCCGATCGCACATGGCGTGCAACGCGTGCTGCGCGAGGAGATCACACCGGCCGAAGGATTGCGCCAGCTGCTGGCGCGCGAGCAAAAGGCAGAATATCCGCATTTGCACATGCCGGCCTGACCCGGGCTGTCACCCGCACACATCTTTGGCTGCTATCTGCGCCCGCTGCGGTAGGCAGAGCTAGCGCGCGAGAATCTGGCGCAATCGGTGCAACCCTGCCCTGATGCCCGCCGCGTCGATCGCACCATAGCCAAACACAAGGCCCGGTTTTGACCTGCCGGCGTAGAAACCGTGCACCGATTGCACACCAACTTCCTCGTGGCGAGCGCGCTCGACCAGCGTCTCGACATCTACCTGCGTTCTTGCCAGCGCGGTGAGATGCAATCCCGCCACCGACGGTAGCGGCTTGAACCATGGCTGGAAATCGCGTTCGAGTGTTTGCAGCAGCAAATCGCGACGCGATGCGTAAATGCGCCGTATCTTGCGCACATGCCGCGCGAGGTGACCTTCGCTGATAAACGCGGCGAGCGTGTCCTGTTCGGCGACGGGGCAGTGCCAGTCGGCATTGCGCTTGGCCGCGACCAGTGCCGCGCGCGCCCACGCCGGCGCGACGACATAGCCCAGCCGCAAGGTTGGGAACAGGCTTTTCGAAAACGTGCCCACGTAGAACACGCAAGCGTCACGATCCAGCGTCTGCAAGGCATCGAGCGGTCGCCCGCCGAAGCGGAATTCGCTGTCGTAGTCATCCTCGATCACGACCGCGCGATGCCGGCGCGCGAATTCGAGCAACTGCGCACGTCGCCGCGCCGACATGGCCGACCCCAGCGGAAACTGGTGCGACGGCGTGACATAGATGATGCGCGCATTCCGCGGCAGGCGCTCGACAACCAGGCCTTCGTCGTCGACCGGTGTGGCGGCGATTTTCGCGCCTGCTGCCGCGAACGCGAAACGCGCCGGCGGATAGCCCGGGTTCTCCAGCGCAACGACCGTGCGTCCCGGCACGACCAGGATGCGCGCAAGCAGATCGAAAGCCTGTTGCGCACCGGCTGTGACGATGATGTCTTCCGGTACACATCCGACCGCGCGCGCAAACGACACATGTTGCGCGATCGCGGCGCGCAATGCCGGTCGGCCCTGCGCGTCGGCGTACGCCGAAGACGCCCTCGCTTGTGCGCGCAAGGCACGCGCGGACAGGCGCCGCCACAACGCAAACGGAAATGCGTGCACGTCAGGCACGCCGATCTGGAAATCAAAATGCAATCTCGATGCAGCTTCAGCAGGCAACTGTCGACGCCAGAACGGATTCAGCTGCCATGCCCGTTGCGCCGATTCCCTGCGGGCCGGTCGCGGCAACGCCTGCGCGACATAGGTTCCGGCTTTGCCGCGCGTTGCCAGATAGCCCTCGCTCAACAACAAGTCGTAAGCGGCGATCGCAGTGTTGCGCGAGATACCGTACGCGTGCGCGAAGGCGCGCGTGGTCGGCAGTCGCAAGCCCGCTTGCAGGCGCCCGTCGAGAATCGCCGTGCGCAGCTGTGCGTGTACGTCGCGCAGTAGGGTGCGCGAACCGCGCTCCGGCAGCATCAGCTCAAACTCGAAATCTGGTTCCATAAAACTTGTCGATTATGGTGCTCATAGCATGCCATGGATCTGTCTATCCTGCGTGTGTCCAAGGAGACCGAGCATGATTGATCTGTACTACGCACCCACGCCGAACGGCCTCAAGGTCAAGCTCTTCCTCGAAGAGGCCGGATTGGCGTATTGCGTCGTTCCGGTGAGCCTGTCGAAGGGCGACCAGTTCAAGCCGGAGTTCGGCGCGATATCGCCGAACCACAAGATCCCGGTGATCGTTGATCACGCTCCAGCCGACGGCGGCGCGCCGCTGGTGTTGTTCGAGTCCGGAGCGATCCTGCTTTCTCTCGCCGAGAAGATCGGGCGCTTCATTCCGACCGATGTGCGCGGTCGCGCGGAAGTGATGCAGTGGCTGTTCTGGCAGATGTCGGGCTTGGGGCCGATGGCCGGCCAGATCGGCTATTTCAACGTCTACGCGCAGGAAACCGTGCCGTTCGCGATCGAGCGCTATACGAAGGAAACGCGCCGGCTCTACGGCGTGCTCGATCGGCGCCTGGCCGATCGCGAATTCGTCGCTGGCGAGTTCTCGATCGCCGACATCGCGTGCTATCCGTGGATCGTGCCGCATCGCGGCCATCGCCAAAGCCTTGCGGATTTTCCGAATCTGTCGCGCTGGTTCGAGGCCCTGCGCGCGCGCCCGGCGACGCAGCGTACTTATGCCGGTGTCGAAGACGTGTACGCGATACGTGGCGCACCGGTCGCGGTACCCAAGCCGACGACTTTGCTTGCGACGACCACGGGCCTGGTTGCGTCGGCATACGCCAATCCCTGAGGAAAGGACATGCAACCACTGACCGCTGCACGCAAGATCGACTTGTCCGCCTATCTGCCCGCGCGCGTCACGCCGGATTCCATCCCGTGGGTGCCGCTGTCGGACGGCAAATCGTTCAAGCCGCTGCGCTTTCTGAGCGAGGATCGCGGCTTCGTCGAATTGCTGCGCCTTGCGCCCGGTGAGGCGATTCCATTGCATCGCCACAGCGGCGAAGTGCACGCGATCAACCTGCAAGGATCGCGCGAACTGCACACTGGCGAAGTCATCGGCCCGGGCGGCTATGTTTACGAACCGGCCGGCAATGTCGATGCGTGGAAAGTCGTTGGCGAAACGCCGTTGATCGTGCTCGTCGTCGTAATGGGGGCGGTCGAATATCTGGGGGCAAACGGTGAAGTGGCGAGCCGCTGGACGGCAGCGCGCCTGTTCGATCTCTATCACCAGTATTGCGAGGACACCCGCCTGCCACTCGTTGATCTGATCGACTAGTGCGCGGCAGTTGCCAGCGTTTCCGGCGGCCAGAAATCGCGCGCGATGATCTTGTATAGGATCGCCGTGAAACGCTCGCCCTCAGCCTGCGTCATGTGCGACCACTCGGGCATGTAAAAGCCCTGCAATTCGGGGTAATCCTCGAAGTGGATACCAGGCGCGGCTGTCGCGGCGAGCAGCGCATCCCAGGTCTGCGCACGCGGAAAGACCTTGTTCTCGAACTCCAGATACGGACCGGTGCTCGGCGGCCGCACGAACAGGACCTTGACGCCGCGCGCGCGCAGCGCGACAACATCTTTCACGGCACGCGCAATTTCATCGCTGCGCATCTGCTTGAGTTTATCCGGCGTCGGCATGTCGTCGTTCGGCTCGAATTCCTGCAGCCATACTTTCTGCGCTATCGCGCGATAATCAGGATCGCTCGCAACCTTGCCCCACAGGTGCGTAGCGCGATCGGCCTCGTGCATCGCGAGCTTGCGCACATCCATTTCGGCCTTCTTGCCAAACCAGTTCGGCCACGGCTGGCGGCTGAGCACGGTGTGCAGCGCAAAGTCGGGGTCATAGAACGCGAAGACCGGCTCGATGAAGCGCATAGACAACCATTGGCCGATGCGTTGCGACGGCGATTCCTTGTGGGTGTACGCCGCCGCTGTGCCGCGATAGGCGAAGCCGCTGAAGAACAGGTCCGGCGCCACGCCAATCAGTACACGACCCGTGAACTTCGGATCCGCGGCCAGATCGTCCAAATACACCAGCGGCGTGGTGCCTTCGAACGCAAGCTGGATCGGCCGCTTGCCGGCCAGCTTCTGCCATACCGGCAGCTGCGTGTCGAAGTAGATGCGCGACGAACCGAGCAGTACAGTAACGTCGCCTTCGCCTGCATCGATACGGCGGCGCTGAATCGCCCACAACCCGTCGGTGTTGCGAATCCCCGGCGTCACGCCGAAATCCCGCCAGTACCATTCCCAGCTGCCGAGCAAGAGTGCGAACAACACGAACACGCCGACGATAACGCGACCCCACGGCTGTTGCGGCACTTCACGCACCGGCACCGGCTGCGCCACGCCGGGGCGGTCTGCGGCGGTCACGCGCGCGTAGTCGCCACGGCGCAGATAGCGTGCCTGCTCCTCGACCGATACTTCGCTGCGCAGCATGTCCATCACGACCCAGCACCGGGTACTGCTCGCGCGCCGAGGAACTGCGGGAATTCGCGTTCGATGATTCGGTACAGAGCGTTAGTGAAGCGATCCGCATCGGCGTGAGTCAGATGTGACCATTCCGGCAGCTCCAGGCCTTGCAGTTCGGGATAATCCTCGAAGTGGATGCCCTGCGCTCCGCTGCGCGCGAGCAGCACATCCCAGGTTTTGGCGCGCGGAAACAGCTTGTTGTCGAACTCCAGATACGGCCCGGCACTCGGCGGCCGCAGCAACAGCACGTTGACACCGCGCGCGCGCAGCGTGACGATCGCGCGCGCAGCGCGGTCGATTTGATCGGCCAGGATCTTATGCATCTTTTCCGGGGGCGGACTGTCTGGGCTCGGTTGGAAGTGTTGCAGCCAGATGCCGCGCGCCACTGCCTTGTAATCCGGATCGTCCGCCACCTTGTCCCAAAGATGCGTGTTGCGATCGGCGTGCGTGACGCTGAGCTTGCGCACCGCCAGCCGCTCGTATAACCCCGGCCGCGCCGGCCAGCCTTGCCGCTTCAGTACCGTGGCGAGCGCAAAATCGTTGTCATAGAACGCGAACAGCGGCTCGACCAAATGCATCGACAGCCATTGGCCGACGCGCTGCGATGGTGTTTCGTGGTGGTAGTACGCGATCGCCGCGCCGTGCAACGCATAGCCGCTGAAGAACAGCTGTGGCGCCACGCCGATCAGCAGTCGCCCGGTGAATTTCGGATCGGCTGCCAGGTCTTCGAGGAACGGGACCGGGCTCGTACCTTCGAACGCGAGCTGGATCGGAGGCTTGCCGGCGAGTTTTCCCCAGGTGTTGAGCTGCAGGTCGAAGAACGTGCGCGACGAGCCGATCACAACCATTGCGTCGCCTTCGCCGTTGTCGATGCGCCGGCGTTGCATTGCCCATAATCCATCGCTGTTGCGCGTCGCTGGGATGACACCAAACGTGCGCCAGTGCCACTCCCAGCCGCCGAGCAGCAACACAAACAGGATCAGGGCGCCGATGAGGACGCGCCCCCAGGGCTGCTGCGGCACTTCGCGCATCGGCACCGGCTGCGCGACGCCCGGGCGATCGGCCGCGGTCACGCGCGCATAGTCGCCGCGGCGCAGGTAGCGCGCCTGCTGCTCGATCGAAACTTCGCTGCGCAGCATGTCCATGTCAGAACTGGAAGTAGATGAAGGCGGCGCCCGAACCCTGGGCGATCACGATTGCGAACGCGAGCAATCCCCAGACCACGCAAACCGCGGCCGGATGTGCCCGCGCGACCACCGATTCGAGCGTGCGCGCGCGCATGAACCAATGCGTTAGCACGAGGCCACCGATGATCGCCGCTACCGCAATCAACGAAAACGAACTCAGGATCGGCTTGGCCGCGGCGTTCGTGCCGAACATGCCGCCGAGGACTGTCCAGGCTTTGCCAAAGGTCTTGGCGCGAAAGAACACCCAGGTCAGATTGACCAACGCATACGTGAGCAAGCCGAGCATGACGAACGCGAGCGGTCCCGGCTTGTAGTTAGCGAAGCGCGCACGCAGAAAACGCTCGACCGCGAGATAGAAGCCGTGCAGCCCGCCCCAGACGACGAACGTCCAGCTCGCGCCGTGCCAAAGTCCGCCGAGCAGCATTGTTCCCATTAGCGCCAGATAGGTGCGCGCCGCGCCGTGCTTGTTGCCGCCGAGCGGGATGTAGAGGTAATCGCGCAGCCAAGCCGACAACGTGATGTGCCAGCGTCGCCAGAAATCAGAGAAGCCGACGGCCGCGTACGGGAAGCGGAAGTTGTCCGGCATCGCGAAGCCCAGACACAGCGCCGCGCCGATCGCGGTCGTCGAGTAGCCGGCGAAATCGCAGAAGATCTGTCCGCTGAACGCGAGCGTCGCGGCCCACGCGTCGAGCGCGCCCGGCACCTTGTCGCTGTCGTAGACGCCTTCGGCGATGCTCGACAGGAAACTGTCGGCCAGCACGATCTTGTTGAACAGGCCGACTGTCATCAGCGCGAGGCCGAAGCGCAGCTGATCGGCACTGGCCTTGCGCGGCTGCTCGAACTGCGGCACGAGCTCGGTCGGGCGCATGATCGGCCCGGCGACCAAGTGCGGGAAGAACGTCACGAACAGCGCGTAGTCGAGCAGATTGCGCGCGGGCTCGGCGCGGCGCAGATACACGTCGAGCGTGTAAGCCATCGTCGCGAACGTATAGAACGAGATGCCGACCGGCAGCACGATGTCGTAGTGCGCCGGCTGGTAGGCGAAGCCCAGCGCATGCATCAGTGCGCTGAAGTTGTCGAGTAGGAACGTGCCGTACTTGAAATAGCCGAGCATGCCGAGATTGGCTACGACCGACAGCAGCATCCAGGCATGGCGTGCTGATTCGCGCTTGGCTTTGACCAGGCCCTGCGCGGCGTACCAGTCGATGACGGTAGACACCCATAGCAGGATCACGAACGGCGGATTCCATGCCGCGTAAAACAGATAACTCGCTATCAGCAAGTTGACCTTCTTCGTCGTCCAGCCGAGCGGCAAGTTGTGTAGCACGAGCACGCAGACGAAGAACACGACGAACGTGAGCGAGTTAAAGACCATGGCGTCCCCGCCGCGATGCTGCTGCGACGCCCCTCGGGTCGCAGCCTGTAATCAATCATGTGCTCCTATTGCGGCGAACGCAAGAAACTTCCGATTGGCCTATTCCGGCAGCGTATATTCGAATTCGTAGGAATGCGCGCCGCCCGGAGCGATATTGATCGTCATCCTGCCGCTCAAGCCAGTCAACTCGCCGCTGCCGGAATCGGGTACGACGATGATGTTCAGCGCTGGCGCGCCGCGCGTCATCGTCGCATTGTGTTGCAACGCGAAGCTGCCCTTGCGCCCATGCAGCGAGCCGCTGACGCGCTCCATCGCCACGTAGCCGCCAGAACCGCTCGCGCTGCCGACGCTGAGCATCTCACCCTGGCTCGTGGCGTCCAGATCGCCATGGAACTGCTTGTCGATCGAACGGCGGCCGAACCCGGGATCGCTCTTGTTGTAGGGTTCGAGCAGATTCAATTTGACGTCGAAAGGTCCTGTCGCTCGCATGTCGGCTTCTCCTGGGTCGGCCGATTGTAGTCCGCGCCAGCGCGCGCGGACCATCGCATGTCACATGCCTGTCACGCGCATGCGGCTAAGTGCGCATCCAAATGCATATTGCCGACGTCACCTTGTTCTTTGCGCCGCACAGCGGCGGCGTGAAACGCTATCTATTGGCCAAGCATCGTTACCTGGCCGGGCGGGCCGCCGTGCGTCACAGCCTGCTGGTGCCGGGGCCGCAGGACGCCGAGGTTGCGCCGGGCTTGTTCGAGCTGCCCGCGCCGCGCGTGTCCAGCGGCTATCGCATTCCGGCGCGGCCATGGTTGTGGCGCAGGAAACTGTGCGCGCTCAAGCCCGACATCATCGAAGTCGGCGATCCGTATCACCTGGCTTGGGCGGCGCTCGACGCGGCCGACCGCATCGGTGCAGCGACAGTTGCATTTGCACACTCGGACATGCCGCGCATGCTCGCGTGCCGCTTCGGCTCGATCGTCGGCAGAGCCGCCGATGTGTACCTGCGTCATCTTTATGCGCACTTTGATCTGGTGATGGCGCCGAGCCAGCTGATCGCCAATCGCCTGCGCGCGGCCGGCCACCAACGCGTCGTGGTACAGCCGCTGGGAGTGGATGGTGACTGCTTTCATCCCTCGCGCCGCGACGCGTCGTTGCGCGCCGAACTCGGTCTGCCGGCCAGCACACGCCTGCTCGTTTTCGCCGGGCGCATGGCGCGCGAGAAGCAGATTCCGCTGCTGCTCGATACTTTCGCAAAACTCGGTGCGCCGTATCATCTGTTGCTGATCGGCGGTGAGGAACGCACGCGACTGAGTGCGAACGTGACGCTGCTGCCCTACGAACAGGACAGCGTGCGCCTCGCTCGCCTGCTCGCCAGCGCGGACGCGCTCGTGCACGCGGGCGCCCACGAAACGTTCGGCATGATCGTGATCGAGGCGATGGCGTGCGGCCGCCCCGTGATCGGATTGCACGCCGGCGCGATACCCGAGCTCATCGACGCCAGCGTCGGGCTGCTGGCCGATCCAGGCAACCCGGCGTCACTGGCGGCAGCGATCGCTGCGCTGTACGAGCGCGATCTGAATGCGCTCGGCCGCGCGGCGCACGCACGCGTGGAACGGTATTACACCTGGGACAGTGCTTTCACGCGTCTACTCGAGCGCTACGCGTGCCTGCAACACCGCATGCCCGTCGCGGACCTGGATCTGGAAGCTGCGGACGTGCAGGCATGAGCGGCCGCCTTTGTATCGCCGTGCACGACGTCGCGCCGGCAACCTGGCCGCAATGTTCGCGCTTGCTGGCGATGCTGCGCGAGTTGGGCGATCCGCCGCTGACTTTGCTCGTTGTGCCGGACTACCACGATCGCGGTCGCATCGACCGGGCACGCGAATTTGTCGCCGCGATCGAACGCCGCATCGGTCGTGGCGACGAACTTGCGTTGCACGGCTACGATCATCTGGATCGCGCGCCGCCGCCGCGCACTCCACGCGCGTGGCTGCAGCGACGCGTGCTGACCGCCGCTGAAGGGGAGTTCTCGGCGCTGTCCTGCGAACAAGCGCAGACGCGCATCGATCGCGGACTGGAAATGTTCGAGCGCCTGGGCTGGCAGGCGGATGGGTTCGTGCCGCCGGCATGGCTGGCGAGCGCCGGCACGCGCGCTGCGCTGCGTCGATTTTCGCTGCGCTATACCAGCACGCATACCCAACTGATCGACCTGCGCGATGGCAGCCGCCGCGCAGCGCCGTGTCTGACGGCGGCGCCGCGCTCGGCCTGGCGCCGCGGTGTGAGCAAACTCTGGCTCGCCACGGCGGAAGCGCTGACTGCGCAAGCGCCGTTGCTGCGCATCGGCCTGCATCCGGCCGATGCGCAGCATCCGGACCTGATCGAATATTGGCGTGGATTACTTACGCGCCTGCTGCGGGCGCGCATCGCGCTGACCAAATCGCAAGCGCTGGAAGAGTTGGCATGTGCCGCACCGGCGCGTTGCTGATCGTACTGGCGCTGCGCGGCGCGGTCGCCTGTACTGAAAAAGTCGCGCTAGTTTCGCGCTGATGCGCTATCCGGATTGAAGATCAGCGGCGGCACCGTGCGTGCGCGCCAGTAGTTGCGCGGCGCGAAGCCGCTGCGCAGCAGGCGCCAGGCGATCATGCGCGTGATCTTGGTGACATCGCGGAATGGCTTGAAGTGGCTCGCGCGGCGACCTTCGGCATAGCTCGCCGCGATCGGCACGGACAGCGTCGGAATGCCCCTGCGTGCCGCCTCGATCAGGATCGCGCTCTCGAACACGAAACCCTGATGCGTCATCTCGATGGCGAGCTGCAACACTTTGCGCGGGTAGTAGCGCTGCCCGCTCTGGCTGTCGACGATGCGCTGGCCACAGGCCCACGATACCCACCAGTCGGCCTGCGCGTTGCCGAACCGGTTCTTGCCCGGCTGCGCATCGCGCTCGAGCAGGCGTGCGCCGATGACGATGTGGTCCGGATAGCGCGCCGCGGCGGCGAGCAGACGTGGCAGATCGGCGCCGGCATGCTGGCCGTCACCGTCCATTGTCAGCACGCCGCTCGCGCCCAGTTCCAGCGCGCGGCGGAAACCGTCCTGCAGCGCGCGCGCTTTGCCGAGCGGCTGCGCGTGACGGATGCGTTCCACCGCCAAATCAGCGATCGCGGCGCTCGTGCCGTCGCTGCTGCCGTCGTCCACAACGACCACGTTTGCGCATTGCGCCAGAGCGTCGACAACGACCGCACGGATCGCGCGCTCCTCGTTCAATGCTGGAATCACGACAAATGCCGTGCCGGCGCCGCGGGCATTCATTTCGGTCAAAACGAAATCTCCACTTCCAGTCCTGCGGACGACCCGGCCGCGACTTGCAACACACCGGACTCGCGCCGCGCCAATGCGGCGAGCAGCGGCAAGCTGCGCGCCGCCGGATTGTCGCAGTGACTAGCCTGCAATAGCGTTGCGCTCGGCGCAAGTTCCGCTGCGCTGGCGTGTGTGCGCAAGCGCAAACGCGCGTGTGCACGGGCCGACCGCGGCGCCAGCACCAAGGCTGCGGCAAAACGGCTGCGGCAAGCGATGGCGTCCTGCAACGGTCCGACCGCGGCGACATCGTAAGCGGCCAGCAATACCGGGGCAGATTCGCTGTGCGCAAACAGCGCGGCTTCGAGCAGGCCTGCGCCGAATGTCGCCGCCCCGGCGCTGATAGCGGTCGAAGAACGCATGCAGCCGGTCGCGATCGCCCAATAGCCTGCCGGCGCGTTGTGCACGGAATTGTGGAAGCGCGTCGGCGAGACTTCGAGCGGCGCGCGTGCCAACGTGGCGCACAAGTAATCGTTGACGGCCAAGTCGCCGTACGCGGACGCAAACACGTGCGCCAGCTCGCCCGGTTCGCGGCCGGCCATCGCGCAGGCTTGCTGCGCAACTTCGATCGCGAGCAGCACGGCTTCGGGTGCGCGCCGGCGTTCAGTCGGCGGCAGCAAGGTCGGTGCAGGACGGGCGGCCGGATCCGCGGCTGCTCTCACAATTCCACAAAGGGCAGTGCGCGCCGCGTCCCAGTTCGGCAGTTCGGGCGACCATACGCCGACGCCTTCGATGTCGACTTCGAAGGTCGCGCTCATGCACCCACGCCCGCCGCAAACGCGAGACAACAGTTGTTGCCGCCGAAGCCGAACGAATTCGACAGCGCGACGCGCACCTCGCGTTCGCGATTGTCGATCTGGATCTGCGGCCCGCAGGCCGGGTCGAGCGTCTGTGTATTGAGCGTTCCCGGCACCAAGCCGCGTTCGATCGCCAGCAGCGCGATCACCGCTTCGACGATGCCGGCAGCACCAAGCGTATGTCCGGTCCAGCCCTTGGTCGAACTGGCCAGCGTCGTCGCCGGGAATGTGCGCGCGATCAACGCCGCTTCGACTTCGTCATTGTGCCGGCTCGCCGTTCCATGCAAGTTGACGTAGTCGACGCCGGACGGGGCGAGTCCCGCACGCGCCAGCGCATCCGTCAACGCGAGTTCCGCACCGAGCCCCTGCGGATGCGGCGCCGACATATGATGCGCGTCGGCGGATTCGCCATAGCCGACTAGGCGTGGCGCGGCTTTGTCGGCATCCACTCGTTCCAGCAGCGCGAAACCAGCCGCTTCGCCGAGCGACAAGCCGCTGCGGTCGACATCGAACGGACGACACCGTTCGCGCGACACGAGTTCGAGCGAGTTGAAGCCATACGCCACGCTGCCGCATAGCGTATCGACGCCACCGACGATGGCTGCATCGGCCAGGCCCGCGCGCAGCAGGCGCTCGGCGCTGGCAAACACCTTGGCGCTGGAAGAACAGGCCGTCGAGATCGTCATGCTCGGCCCACGCGTGCCGAGCGCGGCTTGCACGAATTCCGTAAGCATGTGCGGCGCATGCGCATGGCGTCGGCTTTGCGCTGCATCGAAATGACCATCCGCTTCGAGCTCGCGGTAAGCGCGCTCGGTTTCGCCCATGCTCGAGGTGGAGGTGCCGAGGATCAGCGCGATGCGCGACGCGCCGTAACGCGCGATCGCCGCTAGCGCACGTTCGCGGAATCCATCCTGGTTCAGACCGAGCCAGGCCAGTCGGTGATTGCGCGATTCCCAGTCGGCCCATTCCGCAGGTAGCATTGCTTGCTCGAGGCCATCGACCCTGCCGATCCAACAACGCAGGTCGTTTAGATCGTTCCTGCGTAATCCGCCCGCGCGCGCCGCGAGCGCACGCGCGAGTGCCGCGCGGCCGCGGCCGGCGGCGCAAGTGGCGGTGAAGGCAGTGACGGCGAGCGGCGGAGTGCGGGAGGGCAAGCGAGCGCGAGCTACAAAAAGCAACAGTGCAAGTATACTTTCGAGCGGCGTGCTGCCGCAACGCTGCTACCATTGCGCCTGCCCGCGGCACTTGCCGCCTGCCATACTTTCAGGGAGAACCATCGATGTCGCGTTCGCGTCTTGCGTTGCTGCTGATACTGCCGCTGGCCTTGTTGCTCATGGCATTCCACCAGTTGCCATTGGTCAATCCGCCGCCGATTGCGGTGCCGCAGCGCGCCGCGCCGGAGCAGGTCTACAAGGTCATCACGACCGTGCTGGCGCGCTTCGGCTGGGTAGTGGCCTCGGACAAGCCCGGCAACATCGAGGCGACCTACGCGCCGCGGGATTTCACCGTGCGCATAGGCATCAGCTACGACAAGAGTCAGGTGCAGATCCGCTACATCGACAGCACGAACCTGAAGTATGAGGTGAAGAAGGATGGCATCACGTACATCCACAAGAACTACACCTCGTGGATCAAGAACCTCGTGAACGGCATCAACGGCGAATTCAATCTGCTCTGACGTGAGCACTGCCGTCACTCGCGTCGAGATGTACCTGCGCGACCTGCAGGACCGGTTGTGCGCCGCGCTCGAAGCGGCCGACGGCGGCGCGCGCTTTGTCGAAGACGCGTGGACGCGGCCCGAAGGCGGCGGCGGGCGCACGCGCGTGGTCAAGGACGGCGCGGTGTTCGAACAGGGCGGCGTGAACTACTCGCTCGTCACGGGTGACCGTCTGCCGCCAGCCGCGACGGCGCAACGTCCGGAACTTGCCGGCTGCGCGTGGACGGCACTCGGCGTGTCGCTGGTACTGCACCCGCGCAATCCGTACGTGCCGACCACGCACCTGAACGTACGCTACTTCGAAGCACGCAAGCCGGACACCGATCCAGTGTGGTGGTTCGGCGGCGGATTCGATCTAACGCCTTTTTATCCGTTCGACGAGGACATCGCGCACTGGCATGCGGTCGCGCGTGACCTGTGTACGCCGTTCGGTGACGACGTCTACGCCAAGTACAAGAAATGGTGCGACGAGTATTTTTTCCTGAAGCATCGCAACGAAACACGCGGCGTTGGCGGCCTGTTCTTCGACGATCTAAATGCCGGGGGCTTCGAGCGCTGCTTTGCGTTCCAGCAGGCCGTCGGCAACGGTTTTCTCGATGCCTATCTGCCGATTGTGGAAAATCGCAAAAATATACCGTTCGGCGAGCGCGCGCGCGAATTCCAGGCGTACCGGCGCGGCCGCTATGTCGAGTTCAATCTCGTCTATGACCGTGGCACGCTATTCGGTCTGCAATCGGGCGGCCGCACCGAGTCGATTCTCATGAGCCTGCCGCCGCGTGTACGCTTCGAATACGGCTACGCGCCGGAGCCGGGATCGCCGGAAGCGCGGCTTGCCGAATACCTCAAGCCGCGCGATTTTCTAGGCGAGGCGTAACGGCAACTGCCGCAAGCGCTTGCCGGTCGCCGCAAACACCGCGTTCGCCACCGCCGGTGCGATCGGCGGCAAGCCTGGTTCACCGACGCCGCCCATCTTGTCCGTGCTCGGCACAATGTGCACTTCCACGCTCGGCATCTCGTTCAGGCGCAGCACCTGGTAGTTGTGGAAATTACTCTGCTCGACTTTGCCATCCTTGAACGTGATTTCCGAATGCAAGGCCGCGCCGAGGCCGAATGCGATGCCCGACTGCATCTGCGCCTCGACGGTGAGCGGATTGACGACCGGTCCGCAGTCGATTGCGCAGACCACGCGATGCACCTTGATGTTCTTGCCTTCGACCGAAACCTCGGCGATATGCGCGACGTAGCTGCCGAACGAGGCGTGCACGGCGATGCCGGCGCCGTGGCCTTTCGGCAACGCCTTGCCCCAGCCGAATTTTTCCGCGGCCAGGTCGAGCGCGCGGCGCTCGCGCGCATCGGCCGGCAGTAGCGCGCGCCGGTACTCGAGCGGATCCTTCTTCGCCGCTACGCTAAGTTCGTCGATAAAACTTTCGACGACGAAGCCCGTGTGCGAATGGCCGACCGAGCGCCACCACAACACCGGGATCGGGCTCTTCGGCGAATGCAGATCGACGCGGTGCGCGGCAATCGACGCGAGATACGGCGCATCCGCGGCGCCTTCGACCGAGGTTTCGTCGATGCCGTCCTTGACCATCATTTTTTCGAACGGCGTGCCGGCCAGAATCGACTGGCCGACGATCGTGTGCGCCCATGCGGCGGGCTTGCCATCCTTGCCGATGCTCGCACGCAGGCGCGAAAGCCACATCGGCCGATAGTAGCCACCATGGATGTCGTCCTCGCGCGTCCACACGACTTTGACGGTCTTGCCGGACGCTTTCGCGACTTGCACGGCTTCGGCGACGAAGTCGCTCGTCGGCGTCGCGCGCCGTCCAAAACCACCGCCGAGAAATGTCGTATGGACGTTCACTTGCTCGGGTTTCAGGCCGAGTATCGTCGCGGCGGTGCGCTGATCCATGGTCTGGAATTGCGTGCCCGTGTAGATGTCACAACTGTCCTTGCCAATCTCCACGGTGCAATTGAGCGGCTCCATCGGCGCGTGCGCAAGGAACGGCACCTCGTAGATCGCTTCGATGACTTTCGTGCCCTTGAGCGCGGCGTCGACATCGCCTGCGGTCTTGGCGACCGTGCCCGTGGTTTGCGCGAGCGTTGCGTAGTCCGCACGCATCACTGCGGTGGCCAGCGCCGTGCCCGCGCCCAGGTCCCAGTCCAGCGTCAACGCGTCGCGGCCTTGTTTGGCCGCCCAAAAGTGTTTGCCCAGTACGGCGACCCCGCTCGGCACCTGCACAACGTCGACGACGCCGGGCACGGCTTTGGCTTTCGCCGCGTCGAAGGATTTGAGCGTCGCGCCGAACACCGGCGCGCGCGCGACGACGGCAACGAGCATGTTCGGCCGCTTCACGTCGATGCCGAATTCTGCCGTGCCGCTGACTTTCGCCTTGCTGTCGAGACGCCGCGTCGGCTTGCCGATCAGCGTGAAATCCTTCGGATCCTTCAATTTCACGTCGGCCGGTGCCGGCAACTGGTTGGCCGCCTCGGCGAGTTCGCCGTAGCTGGCTTTGTGTTCGCCGCAGATCACGAAGCCTTTCTCGGTGCGGCAGTCGCCGGGTTGCGTCCTCCATTTCTGCGCCGCCGCCTGGATCAGTAGCGCGCGCGCGGTCGCCCCTGCCTGGCGCAGCTGCTCGAACGATTCCCAAGTGCTCGTCGAACCGCCAGTCATCTGCATGCCGAACGCGGTGTGTGCATACGCCGGCGCCGCCGGCGCATGCTCGGCGCGCACGCGCGTCCAGTCGCAGCCCAGTTCCTCGGCCAGCACCATCGGCAGCGACGTCCAGATGCCCTGCCCCATCTCGGAGTGCTTGAGTAGGATCGTCACCGAGTTATCCGGTGCGATATGCACGAACGCATTCGGCGGGATTGGCGCGGGTTTTGCCGCCTCTTGTGCGAACGCGCGACGCATGCCAGTCGGCATGCAGAACGCGACGACGAGGCCACCGGAAACGACGGCTGCGGATTTCAGGAAATCGCGGCGAGTGACTGCCGCAGGATTTGCATTCGGAAAATGTTCACGCAACATGTCCGGCCTCCTGCATGAGCTCAGATGCACGGTGCACGGCCGCGCGGATGCGCTGGTAGGTGCCGCAGCGGCACAGATTGCCGCTCATCGCGGTATCGATGTCGGCATCGGTCGGCTTGGAATTCTGCGCCAGCAACGCCGCGGCAGCCATGACCTGGCCGGATTGGCAGTAGCCGCATTGCACGACGTCGGTTTCGATCCACGCGCGCTGCACGGCGTGGCTAGCATCAGCCGAGAGCCCTTCGATCGTGGTGATCTTCTTGCCCGCGAGCGCGGCCGCAGGCGTCACGCAGGAGCGCAGCGGCGCGCCGTCCACGTGCACGGTGCAGGCGCCGCATTGCGCCATGCCACAGCCGAACTTCGTGCCAGTGAGACCGATTACGTCGCGCAGCACCCACAGCAGCGGCATGTCGGCGGGGACATCGACCTCGTACGGTCGACCGTTCACATCGAGTTTCATGGCGTCCTCTCCTGATGTGATGAGGCCGCCTAGCCTACTCCTTGGAAACCTCGTGTGCTACCGCGACTATGCCGGCCAAACGGCATGCAGCGGATCCCACTCCACTTCGCGACGCGCGGCTGCACGAATGCCGAAGCCGGTGACGGCGAGCGGACTTTCCTCGATCGGATCGAGGCCGAACGCCTGCTCGATGTCGACTTCGTTGATCGCCGCGGTGATGAATGCGGCGAGCCCAAGTTCCGTGGCGGCCAAGTATTGCGTCTGGGACAGATGACCGACATCCAGGATCAGCGCGCGATAGGCCTTGGCGTGATTGCGGTATTTCCAGAAATTGCGCCGGAAGCGGCTGACCGCAATCACCATGACATGCGCATCGACGAAGTACGGCTGCGCCGCGACGAACTTGCGCGCCAGTGCCGCGGCTTCGGCAGCAGACAACGTCTGGATCGGTTCGAGCGCGTGATCGATCGGATGGTAGTGATACAGACCCGGCGCGATGTCCTCGACATATTGCACGAGCAGATATGCTTCGGTCGCATGCAAGCCACCGGCCGATGGCACACCCTTCTTCAGCAAAGGCACGTCGGGCGCGAAATCCTGCACGGCGCGGGCGCCCCAGGCGCGGTAGAGGACGCTGGAGAATTGTTCGTGTGTGAGTGCGCGCGTGCGATCGAAATTGCGGCACGTGACGCGGCGCGCGAGCAGCGTGTCGAGCACCGAGGATTCCACGTGTGACAGCGCGATCCGCGCGGGTGCATCCACGTGTTCGCGCACGTGCGGCGGTGCCGCGCCGAGCTTGGCAAGCAAGTCGCCAGCGTCGTTTTCGGCGAGATCTTTCTGGATCGCTTCGGTGTCAACGCCGCGCCAGCGCGAGCTGTAATGCTGCACGGCGGCGG
>Ga0157379_10000316_pt1 | contig 38472 bp, 33 predicted proteins | sample S25metaG_FD_121802 | JGI IMG/M metagenome (GOLD analysis project Ga0157379, IMG submission 121802) | Switchgrass rhizosphere microbial communities from Kellogg Biological Station, Michigan, USA - S2-5 metaG | ecosystem: Host-associated > Plants > Roots > Rhizosphere > Soil | place: USA... | reverse complement strand
TCATTGATGAAGGTGAGATTGCCCTCGAAGTCGGCACGGAAGATGAGCTCCTCCTGCGACTCGATGAGACCGCGATAGCGCGCCTCGCTCTCCCGCAGCGCCGCTTCCGCCTCGCAGCGCTCGGTGACGTCGCGGCTGATGCCGCGAAAGCCGGTCACCTCGCCGGTCGCGGTGCGGATCGGGTGGCGCACCGTCTCGATCCACATCGTTCCGCGCACCGTGCGGATCTGGCTGACCATCGGCGGCAGCGTCTCGCCCGAGCGCACCCGCGCCCGGACGGCCATGAGATCAGGATTGGCGGGATGGTCGGTGAGATACGTGTCGACCTTGCGGCCGACGACGTCCTCCTGGGTCATCCCCAGGATGTGCGCGCCGGCCTCGTTGACGTACGTCATGCGTCCTTCGAGATCGGTCGCCCAGATGACGTCGGACGCCTTCTCGGTGAGGTCGCGATAGCGGTCGCGCGACGCCGCGAGCTCGCGCAGTGCCGCTTCTTCGCCGCGGCGTCGGATCAGGGCGGCACAGAAGCTGCGGGTGTTGCCCTCGCCGAACGCGACGCATAGCGCGGCCGCGACGGCGACGACCGGCCAGAACTCGTACGAGGGAAGCGCAAAGCTCAGGCGCGGGAAGGCCAGCGCGAAGATCGCGAGGACGGTGGCCGTGAGCGCCAGCTCGATGCGCCAGCCCCACGGGAAGAGCAAGGCGCAGAGTGAGCACAACGTGAACAAGACGAACCCCAGCACCTCGGCCGTGCCCCGCACCGAGGCGAAGAGCAGGATCGACGAGATCGTCAGCAGCATCGCGAGCGCGAGCACGATCGCGTAGATGGCGTCGGGGTACCGGTCGCGGAGGCGCAGCGCGTACCACAGCGCGGTCGTCTGGAGCGCGACGGTCGTCCACGCCGCGAACCTGGCGTGCGGCGGTCCGAACGACAGCGTCAGCGCCCAGATCACCATCGGGCAGAGCCAGCTCGCGGCGAAGGTACCGAGCCGCTCGGCGACGAGGACGCGGGCGGCGCGATCCAAGTCCGAGGGCGTCCCGGGCGTCAGGTGGGCAGTGGGGGTCATCCTGCGAAACACCAGGTCCTCCGCGCAGGTAGAGCACGGGGACGGGACTCCTGTCATCCCTGCGGGTCCGGGCGAAAATGGGCGCGCCGTCGGGGATCGTCGGAGACGGGAGGATCGCCGGAGCCAGCACGGTGCTGACCGTCAGTCGCCTGGTTCGAGCACGACGTGGAGCCGGCGCCGAGCCTGCCTATCGACCGTATCCCCGCGTCTCAAGCGCAGAATTCCCGATGAACCTTCCCGGCCCGTGGCGCGTACCACTGGATAGGAGGGCATCCGATGGACGAGTTCCGTTCCTGTCCGTTCTGTGGAGAGCAGATCCGTACGGCGGCGACGCGCTGCCGGTACTGCCGCAGCCGGCTCACCACGCTCGATCCCGAGCGCTGGTATCGCGATCATCCGGAGCGCCGAGTCGCCGGGGTGGCGTCGGCGCTGGCACGGGCGCTGGTGGTGCCGATCGGCGCGGTCCGGCTCGGTTTCGTGGTTATCTCGTTCGTGCATCTACTCGGCCCCCTGCTCTACGGGGCGCTGTGGATGCTGATCCCGTTCACCCCCGGGGGAGACGCGCCGCTCGGCCGCGTCTTCGCGCTCGGCCGGGAGCTGTTGACCCTGCTCCGCGACGCGATCGATCGCCTCGCCGGACACCGTGGCGATCCCCCGCGGCGCCATGCCCGCGATGCCAATGCCGACCCCGACGACGAGCCGGGGACGCGCGCGGCGCGTCCCACGATCCTGCCACTGCAGCGCGCGTCCTCGTGATAGAGATGGCCGCCGCAATTCATGGCGACGGACGCCGAGCTGATCAAGGCGATAGCCGCGGGCGACGGGCGCGGGCTCGACGAGCTGTATCGCCGGTACGAGCGCCCGCTGCACGCGTTCCTCTACCGGCACGGCGGCCCGCGCGATCTGGACGACCGCATGCAGGAGACGTGGCTGCACGTCGTACGCGCGGCGCAGCGCTACGATCCGGCGCGGCGTTTCTCGACCTGGCTCTTCCAGATCGCGCTCAACCTCTGCCGCGATGCACGACGCCGCCCGCCTCCGGAGCCCGTCGATCCGGACGTCGCCGCGGCGGTAATGGGAGCGAAGGAAACCACGCAAGCGACCGAGGACGCGCTCGACGCCGCGCGCCTCTTGGCGGCGTTGCCGGACGCGCAGCGCAGCGTCGTCGTCCTGCGCTACTATTGTGATCTGACGGAGGCCGAGGTGGCCGAGATACTCGAATGTCCGATCGGAACCGTGAAGAGCCGGATGCACCACGCCCTGGCGCAATTGACGGCCCTGGCGCGGGCGGCGCATGCCGAGGGCGGCGCGTGAGCGAGCCCTGCGACAGCGCCCGGCTCGCGGCTATCCTCGGCGAGGAGCCGTCGCCCGCCGCCGCCGAGCACCTCGCCGCGTGCGCCGAGTGCCGCGCCGACGCCGCGACCTGGAGCCACGTCGCCGCCACGCTCGCCGCTGCACGCCCGCCGGCACCCTCTCCCGCGCTCGCGGCGCACGTGCGCGCGGCCGCAGCGCCGCTGCTCGTGGCGAACGCCCGTCGTGCCGGCGAGGTGCGCCGGGCGCTGTGGCGCACCGTCGGTCGCGCCGTCGCCGCAGCCCTCCTGCCGCTCCCGTTGCTCGTGCTGATCGACCGCTGGGTGCTGCGCGCGCTCTACGGGACGCTGAGCTCCGTGCTGCCCGATGCGCTCAGCCTCTATTTCGTCGTGAACTACACCACGCTGCTCGCCGTGCTCCTGACGCTGGCATATGGAGCCATTCCGCTCCTCGCCGAGCGCCAGTCGCGGCTGCGACGCGAGGAGATCTATGGGTGACGTCACCAAGCTCTGTCCGTACTGCGCCGAGGAGATCCGACACGAGGCGGTGAAGTGTCGCTACTGCGGCAGCCTCGTCGACGGCGGCACGGCGCTGTCGCGCACCTGGTATCGACGGCGCGACGGCAAGATGATGGCCGGCGTCTGCGCCGGGCTCGCCGAGCAGTTCGGCATCTCGGTGACGATCATCCGCCTGGCGTTCCTGCTGAGCGCGCTGCTCGGCGGCGGCGTCGGCATCATCGTCTACCTCGCCCTCTGGGTGGTGATGCCGTACGGCGATGCCGCGAGCACCGGCGTCGATACGCGCCCGCGGCCGGTGCCCGCCGAGCGCTTCGATCGGGAGATCATGCCGTAAGGACCGCTGCTTCTGGTAGAATCGACGCCGGCCATGCCCGAGTTTCCCGACGTCGAGCTGTACCTCGAGTGCCTCGCACCTCGCGTGCTCGGGCAGCCGCTGGAAGGCGTCCGGCTTGCGAGCCCGTTCCTGTTGCGCACGGTCGAGCCGCCGCTCGCCGCCGCGGTCGGTCGCAAGGTCGAGGCGCTGCGCCGGCTCGGCAAACGCATCGTCGTCGAACTCGAGGACGAGCTTTTCCTCGTCGTCCATCTGATGATCGCCGGACGTCTGCGCTGGCGGCCGCCGCGGGCACGCATCGCGGGAAAGGTCGGCCTCGCCGCGTTCGACTTCCCGGCCGGTACACTGCTGCTCACCGAGGCGAGCTCACGCAAACGCGCCTCCCTGCACGTCGTCCGTGGCGAGGAGGGTCTCGCGGCGCTCGATCCGGGCGGCCTCGAGATCTTTGCGTCCGACCTCGCGCAGTTCCGCGCCGCGCTCACGTCGGAGAGTCACACCTTGAAGCGGGCGCTCACCGATCCGCACCTCTTCAGCGGCATCGGCAACGCCTACTCGGACGAGATCCTCCATCGCGCCCGTCTCGCGCCGATCACCTTGACCGACAAGCTCGACGACGCCGAGATCGCGCGCCTCTACGAGGCGACACGCGCCACCCTCAGCGACTGGCTCACCCGTCTGCGTGCCGAGGTCGGCGCGGGCTTTCCCGAGCACGTCACCGCCTTCCGCGAGGGGATGGCGGTGCACGGGCGGTACCGCCAGCCGTGTCCGGACTGCGGCGCACCCGTCCAGCGCATCGCCTACGCCGACAACGAGACCAACTACTGCGCGCGCTGCCAGACCGGCGGGCGCCTGCTCGCCGATCGCAGCCTCTCGCGGCTGCTCAAACGCGATTGGCCACGCACCCTGGAGGAGCTGGAAGCGCTGCGCCGGCCGCGCGTCGAGACGGCGTCGCCCGCCGCCCTGCCTCCCGACGTCGCGTGTCCGGGTGTCGCGCCTACCAGTGCCGCCCGAAGCGATCGACGCTCGAGACCTCCTCGACGGCCACGCGCTTCACGGGTCCGAACTTCGCCGCCGGCCAGCCGATCGGAATGAGGCACATCGACTCCACGTTCTCGGGGAAGCCGAGGACCTTGGCGATCTCCTCTTCGTACATGAGGTGCAGGGTCGTGAGGCAGGCGCCGAGGCCGAGCGCCCGGCACGCCAGCAGGATGTTCTGCACCGCCGGGTAGATCGAGGAGTAGATCGACTTCCGCGCCAGCGATTGCAGCGTCCCCTCGCCGCGCAGCCGACCTTGCTCGTTGACCAGGAGCGGCATCAGCAGCACGGGCGCCTCGTGCATGTGGTTCGCCAGGTGCTCGGCCGACGCGCGTACGCGATCCATCGTCGCCTGGCTCACGCCCTCGCGCGGCGGCGTCGACGACGTCATCTGCGCGTAGACGTCGAAGGCCTGCTTGTAGCGCTCCTGGATCATCTTGCGCGTCGCGGCGTCCTTGATGACGAGGAAGTGCCAGCTCTGGCGATTCGAGCCGCTCGGCGCGCGGATCGCGGCGTCGAGGATCTTCTTGATCAGCTCGTCGGGCACGGGATCCGGCTTCAGGTAACGGATCGCGCGACAGTTGTGCATCACCTCGAAGACGTCGATGCTCATGCGTGACTCCTCGTATCGCTCACGTGATCAGCGAATGGACCAGGGACCAGGTAACGGCGGCAATGAACGCGGAGGCGGGGATGGTGAAGATCCACGCCCACACGATCCGCCCGGCGACGCCCCAGCGGATCGCCGACAGGTTCGTGACGGCGCCCACGCCGACGATCGCGCCGGTGATGGTGTGGGTGGTCGAGACCGGGACCCCGAGCGCGGTGGCGGCGAACAGCGTGATCGCACCGCCGGACTCGGCGCAGAACCCCCCGACGGGTTTCAGCTTGGTGATGCGCAGGCCCATCGTCCGGACGATGCGCCAGCCGCCCGAGAGCGTGCCGAGCGCCATCGCCGCGTGGCAGGCGAGCACGACCCAGAGCGGGACGTAGAACGTCGGGCCGAGGTGGCCGGTCGCGAACAATAACACAGCGATGATGCCCATCGTCTTCTGCGCATCGTTGCCGCCGTGCCCGAGGCTGTAGAGCGCCGCCGAAACGAGCTGCCCCCGGCGAAACCATCCGTCGACGCGCGCGGGGGTCGAGCGGCGGACGATCCAGATCACCGCCAGCATCATACTGAACCCGAGCACCAGCCCCAGCACGGGCGAGAGCACGATCGAGATCGTGATCTTGGCGAGGCCCGGGCCATCGAGAAAGCGCGTGCCCGCCTTGGCGACCGCGGCGCCGGCGAGGCCGCCGATCAGCGCGTGCGAGGAGCTCGAGGGGATCCCGTACCACCACGTGATCAGATCCCAGGCGATCGCGCCCACCAGAGCCGCCAGCACCACCGCGGCGTCGATGACGGTGGGATCGACGATGCCCTTGCCGATCGTGTTCGCGACGTGCAGGCCGAAGAAGAGAAACGCCACGAAGTTGAAGAACGCGGCCCACACCACGGCCCAGCGCGGCGAGAGCACGCGCGTCGAGACCACGGTGGCGATCGAGTTGGCCGCGTCGTGGAAACCGTTGACGAAGTCGAAGACCAGCGCCACCGCGACGATGACGCCGACGAGAAGCATCGCTCAGGCGTGCTCGAGGACGACGCCCTCGATGATGTTGGCGACGTCCTCGCAGCGGTCCGTGGCATTCTCCAGCGCCTCGTACACCTCTTTCCACTTCATCACGAAGAGCGGGTCGTTGCCGCCTTTGAAGAGCGTCGCCACCGCGTTGCGCAGGATCTCGTCGGCCTCGTTCTCCAGGCGATTGACCTCGATGCAGTGCTCGAGGATCGCGCCGGCGTGCTTCAGGTCGCGCAGGCCCGCCACCGCCCGCGCCACCGCTTGGGCGGCGCGCACGAGCACCGCCGCGAGATCGCGGACCTCCTGCGTCATCTCGCGGAGCTCGTAGAGCGCGATGCGCTCGGAGGCGGACTCGACGTAGTCCATGACGTCGTCCATGCGCGTGATGAGACGATGGATGTCGTCGCGATCGAACGGCGTCAGGAACGTCGTGTGCAGGCGCTCCACGCACGCGTGCGTGATGACGTCGGTCTCGTGCTCGATCTCCTTGATGCGGGCCGCGAGCGCACGGATGTTCTGCCCGCCCGAGACGAGGGTCGCGAACTGCTGCGCGCCCTCCACCGTCAACGCGACGTGCCGCTCGAACAAGGTGAAGAAATCCTCTTCCCGAGGCAGGAACCGTCGCAGCATCGGGCGCCGCTTCTATGCGCGGCGTCCATCGAAGGCAAGCGCGGTCGGGGTCCGCCGCGCCGCCCGCTGCGCGCCCATGCGCCCGGGACGCGGCGGCGCGACTTCGCACGCCGGAGCGCCCACCCGGCTCCCGATCCCGATGCCCTTGCCTCAGGCCAGAGTTGCGCTAGGAGAGGTTAACAGTGTTACGTCCAGCCGCCAGAGCAACGCCGGGGCGCGCGCGTGCCGAGCGCGCGACCGCGATCCTCGATGCCGCTCGCGCGCTCTGCTTCGCGCACGGCGCGGCGGGCGTCTCGGCGCGCAAGATCGCTGCCCGGGTCGGCTGTAGCGCCACCACCTTGTACCTCTACTACCGCAACCTCGACGACCTGCTGCACCATTTGCGGATGGAGGGTCACGCGCTGCTGGCGGCCGCCTTCGCCAAGGTCGATGCGCGACGGCCGGCGCTCACGCGGGTGCGTGCGATGGGGCGTGCCTACTATCGCTTCGCCCTCGCCAACCGCGCCTACTATGAGCTGATGTTCGTGACACGCACGAGCGCGAACCCGAGTCGCGAGCTGGTGCAACGTGAGATGTACACGCTGATGCTGCTGCGCGACGTCATCCAGAGCGGCATCGATCGCGGCGAGTTCCGGCGCGACGTCGACCCGATGGTCGCGACCAACGCGCTCTGGGCGGAGATTCACGGCGTCACCGCGCTGGCGCTCTCCGGCATGCTCGTCGAGACGTCCGCCGGCCACCACGAGGAGGTGCTGGAGGCCGTCCTCGACGGCGCCGCGCGTTGGCTGGTAGCGACAGGAGATCCTCATGCGTGATCCCATTAACGGCGTTAAGTCGAACGCGCCGACGCCGGACCAGGACGACGACCACCGGGCCCCACGGGGCACGAGCGCGACGGACTGGCCATTTCCATTTCCGCCTCCCGGCAAGCCGCGGCCGGTCGCGGCGGGCGGGATCGCGCCCGGCACGGCGCACCGCTGGCCGTTTCGCCCGCTCGAGGACGATCCGCTGCCGAGCCGTGGCGTCGCCTCGTCCATCACCCTGGCCGAGTTCAAACGCGAGGTGGCGACGTGGGCCGACGACGTCGGCGTCATCCCGATAGATCATCCGGCGATCGCGCACGAGGTCGACGAGGTACGCTGGGTCTATCCGCACGCGCGCTCCCTGGTGTGCCTGATCGGCGAGGAGAACAAGGCCGCGATGCAGTCGCGCTACCTCCCGAGCGCCAACACGGAGCTCTATCGCTGCGAGGAGCGGCTCTGGGAGATGGGCCGGCGCACCGTGAAGCTCATCAACCGCCTCGGCGGCGAGGGGCTCACGACCACCATCGGCTGGCCGCAGGAGGTCGGGCAGCGCTGGGCCGACAAGCTCTGGCCGCTCAGCCACAAGCTCGTCGCGCAGGCGGCGGGCCTCGGCATCATCGGCACCAGCCGGAACTTCCTGCACCCACGCTTCGGCGCCTACTGCCTGATCGACACCGTCGTCAGCAACCTCGAGTTCCCCGAATATGACGCGCCGATGGAGTGGAATCCGTGCCTGCAGTGCAACCTGTGCGTGGCCTCCTGCCCCACCGAGGCGATCCGCGCCGACGGCACCTTCGACTTCTTCGCCTGCTACAACCACACCTACCGCGACTCGATCCCCGGCTTCCTCGACCTCGTGTGGGACCTCGCCGAGCGCAACCCCCGGGAGTTCCGCAAGCGCTGGGCCGACAACGAGATCGCCGGCCTGTGGCAGGCCCTGTCGTTCAAGGTCGAGTACCGCTGCTTCAACTGCGTCGCCACCTGCCCCGCTGAGATCGAGCGTGCCTTCCACGACGATCGCGACGTCCGTCGGCGCTACCTCGACGAGACCCTGAAGCCGCTCACCCACACGCGCACGGTCGAGGATACGCAGTTCGTCATCGACACGCCCGGGGCGCGGGCCACGCACGGGATCCCTCCCGGCGAATGGCGCACCCCGATCGATCGGGTCCGCGCCAACGAGCGCGGCGTCCGCCTGGTCAGCCTGCGCCGCATCCGCACGCAGAACGTCGACGCCATGATGCGCTGGATGCCGCAGTACTTCCGGCCCACCGAGGCGCACGGCCTCGCGTTCACCACGCAGTTCTCGCTATCCGGCCCCGGAGGCGGCGAGTGGGCGATGCGCATCGCCGACGAGCGCTGCGAGGTGCGGCCGGGGACACTCCCGGACCCGGATCTCACCATCCGGATGCCGGCCCTTCTGCTGCTCGCCATTCACCGTGGCGAGGCGAGTCCAGTGTGGGGCCTGCTCAGCCGGCGCATCCGTCTGGGCGGACGGTGGCGGCTGTTCCTGCTGTTTCCCCGCCTCTTCCCCACCGAGCCGGCACGCCGCCGCTTTCTCCCCTTCCGGTTCCGTGGACGGGCGTAGTCGGCGGCGCTCCCGGTGACCCTCCGGGAGCCGCTTGCTTTGTTGAAACGAGTGTTTTAATCGCACGTTTCATGAGCCGGCCGCTTGCCCGGGTGGTGCGAATCTCGCGCGTGCACGCGGTGGGCGAGGCGCCCGCGACCTCCGGCCGTCTGCTCGCCGCCGCCACCGATCTGTTCGCCCACCGCGGCTTCCACGCCACCTCGATCCGTGACATCGCCGAGCGCGCCGGGGCCAACGTCGCGGCCGGACACTACCACTACGGCTCGAAGCGCGGCCTCTACGTGCAGGTGCTGCGCGAGCAGTTCGCGCACGTCCGCGAGATGACGGGACGCGACGGTCCGCTGCCGACGCGCCGCGTGCTGGCACGGCGGCCGCGGCGCGAGCTCGTGGCGCTGCTGACGCGCCGCATCGCCGGCACCGTCGAGGTCCTCCTCGACCCGCCCTCCCAGCCACACGGCGCGCTCATGCTGCGGGAGATGTGTGATCCGAGCGATGCCCTGCCGATCATCGTGCGGGAGTTCATCCGCCCGCAGATGAGGGAGACGGCGCGCATCGTCGCCTGCCTGGCGCCGACGGCGAGCCCGCGTACGGTGGAACGGGTCGTCCGCAGCATCATCGCCCAGGTACTCTTCTATCGCTTCACCATGCCGGCGACGCTGCTGCTGATCGGCGCCTCCAGCTACTCGCGACGGTTTCTGCGCGAGATGACGGAGCACGTGGTCGAGTTCTCGCTCGGCGGCCTGGACCACGTCGCCCGTCCCCGGCGGCGCCGCCCCGCGAAGCGAGGCCGGCGATGAGGCGCATGGCCGTCCTTTCGATGCTCCTCGCCCTCGTCGGGCTCACGGGATGTGTGTCGATGCTGACCCGTCCCGAGGGCGACGGCGGGTGGTCGGCGGAGGAGCGGGAGCGGCAGCTCGAGCGCCTCGCCCGTGCATCCGGCGTCGACCTCGACGCCCAGCCGCAGGCCGCCGCGCCGGAGGAGTCGCCTGCGCCCGGTGCGACACCGTCCCGCGAAGGCACGAACGGCGACACGCCGCTCACGCTGGCCGACGCGCTCGCCCGCGCGGCCACGGGGAACCGCCACCTGGCCGAGGCCCGCGCCCAGCTGGCGATCGCTCGCCAGCGCGTCTGGGAAGCGCGCGGACGCCTCTTCCCCTCCACCGTCGGCCGCGGCCGCTACACCTGGAACACCGCCGAGCAGCGCAACGCGGTGCCGATCGCCAACATCAGCCCACCACCGTCGATCCCGATCCGCGATCGCGACATCGGCACCATCTCCGGCGTGCTCACCCTGCCGGTCGACCTTTCGGGCGAGCTGCGCTACACGCTGGCCGCCGCGCAGGCGGGCTATCGCGGCGAGGCCGCGCGCGTGTGGGCGGCGACCCTCGACACCGACGTGGTCGTGATCGGCGCATACTACAATCTCCTCGAGGCCGAGCGTTTGCGCGACGTCACCACGCAGACCATCGCCTTGCACCGCAAGCAGCTCACGTTCGCGGACGATCGCTTCCGCAACGGACGACTCACGAAGAACGAGGTCCTGGTGGTGCAGGTCGCCCTGCGCAACTCGGAGCAGGAGCTGCGCCGGCGCGACCTGGCGATCGACGAGGCCCGCTTCGCCGTGAATCAGGCGATCGGCCTGCCGATCGACGCGCCGACCAGGGTGATCGACGTCGCGGAGCGTCCCGATCTGCCCGGCGAGGCGGAGGCGCTGCGCACCGCCTATCGCAGCAATCCGGCGCTGGCCGCGCTGCTCGAGGAGCAGCAGCGCCTCGACGCCACGGCGCGTGCGCTCGCACGCAGTCGCTTGCCGCGCTTCTCTGGGGGCGGAACCGTCGACGACTCGGATTCCAAGATCGTCGCACCGACGCTCATCGGGGCCGGCTTCGTCGGCTTCGAGTGGGATCTCGGCACCGATACCCGGCGCGAGGCCGACATCGCCGCCGCGCGCATCGCGGGCGACGAGAATCGGGTTCGCACGGAGCGGGAGCTGCGCGAGCTCGAGCAAGCGGTGCGTTCCACCTATCGCGCGGCCGCCGAGCGCCTCGCGGCGCTCGACACCAGCGAGCTCGCCGTGCAGCAAGCGGAGGAGAATCTGCGCATCCGGCAGCAGCAGTTCGACGTCGGTCGCGCCACGAGCGACGACGTGCTCGACGCCGAGGCGCTGCTGGCGCAGGAGCGCGCCGGCGCGGCGACGGCACGGTACGAGGCGCACACACGCCGTGCCGAGCTGCAGCAGCTCATGGGCCAGTCGCTCGACGCGCTGGCAAAGGGGAGGTGAGCCGTGCCGCGACGACGACTCCTGGCGCTCACCGTTGGCGGCGTGGCCGTGCTCGCGCTCGTCATCTGGTATCTGCGCTCCGACCACGGCCCGCCGCGCTTTACCGGCTTCGTGGAGGGTGAGGAGCGCGTGCTGCGCAGCGAGGTGAGCGGCCGGGTCCTCGAGGTCGCGTTCGCCGAGGGCGACCCGGTGCCGCCGAACACGGTGATCGTGCGCCTGGCCGACGACGACATCGTCAGCCGCCTCGCGTCGAAACATCAGGAGGTCACCGTCGACGACTCCGAGATCCGCCGCCAGGAGGAGCAGGTGACGTTGATCGAGCGCACGTGGAAGGAGAACGTCGACGGGCAGCGAGCCGACTTGGCGCAGGCGCGCTCCGCCGCGCAGCTCGCCGACCGCGATCTGGTGCGCGAACAGAGCCTGGTGAAGACGGGGGCCAGCACGGCGCAGCTGCTCGACCAGGCGCGCGCGACGCGCGACCAGGCGCACGCTGCCCGCGACCACGCCGGCGACATGCTCGACCGCGCGCTCGCGCAGGAGGGCGAGATCGCCGTCGCCAAGCATCAGCTCGAGGTGCTGCGCGGCCAGCGCGACCTGGCGCTCACGCAGATCCACGAGCTCGAGGTGACCCACGACAAGTACACGATCCACTCGCCCGCCGTGGCAACCGTGGTGCAGACACAGTTCATCTGGCCCGGCGAGCTGGCGCAGCCCGGCACGGCCATGCTCTCCGTGCTCGATCCGCGCGACAAGTACGTGCAGGTCTACGTGCCCGTCGCCGACGTCACGCGCATGCAGGTCGGGCAGCGCGTCGAGATCGAGCTCGACAGCGCGCCCGGGAAGCGCGTGCCCGGGGAGGTAAGCTTCGTCGCCGACGAGGCGACCTTCACGCCGGAGAAGATCGAGACCCGCAGCGATCGCCTCGGGCAGGTCTACCGCGCCAAGGTGCGCATCCTCGGCGAGGTCGAGCGTTTCCAGCCCGGCACCGAGGGCAACGTCTACCTCGTCGAGTCCGCGCACCGCACGGGAGCCGCCGCGGTGGCCGACGGCACGGGCGAGCACATCCGGCGATGAGCGAGGCGGACCGCCCGCAGATCCATCTGCGCCGCCTGGAAAAGCGCTTCGGCGCGCGCGTGGCCCTCGCCGGGGTCGACCTCGATCTCGACGGGGCGCAGATCGTAGGCGTCATCGGGCCCGACGGCGCCGGCAAGACGACCTTGCTGCGCACGCTCGTCGGTCTGCTCGAGTGTCGCGCCGAGCGCGCCACGGTGCTCGGCGTCGATCTGCTGGCGAAGGACGTGCGCGCGCTCAAGGCGCGCGCCGGTTACGTGCCGCAGACGTTCAGCCTGCACCGCGACCTCTCCGTGATGGAGAACCTGCGCTTCACCGCGCGCCTGCACCGCCTTCCCGAGGCGGAGCTGCAGCGCCGCGTCGCCCCGCTGCTCGAGCGCACCGGCCTGGCGCCGTTCGTCGATCGTGCCGCCGGGGCGCTCTCCGGCGGCATGAAGCAGAAACTGGCGATCATCAACGCGCTGCTGCCCGAACCGGCGCTGCTCGTGCTGGACGAGCCGACAGCCGGCGTCGACGTGGTCGCGCGCGCGGAGATCGCGACGATGCTGCAGACGCGACGCCACGACACCTTGATCCTGGTGAGCACGAGCTACCTCGACGAGACCGCCGCGTGCGATCGCCTCATCTACCTCGACGGCGGGCGCGTGGTGGCGAGCGGTACGCCGGTCGAGCTGACCGAGGCGGCCGGCGTCGAGCTCTACCGGGCGTGGGGACCGACGCCGCGCGCCGTCGCGCAGGCCGCGCGCCGTCTGCCCTATGTCGCGGACGCGTACACGACGGGATGCTTCGCGCGCGTCGAGGTGCCGCTCGCGCGCAGCCCGGGCGCACCGGACGTCCTGCGCGACCTCGCCGCGCTCGACGACGTCGGCGTGCGCTTCGTCGAGCAGGTTCCCGTCGATACCGAGGCGATGCTCCTCGCGCTCGCGCGCAGGTCGGCCGCATGAGCGCGCCGCCGATCATCCGCACGCGCGGCCTCACCAAGCGCTTCGGCGACTTCACCGCCGTCGACGCGCTGAGCTTCACCGTCGAGCCGGGATCGATCTTCGCGTTCCTCGGCGCCAATGGCTCGGGGAAGAGCACGACGATCCGGATGCTGATCGGCCTGCTCACGCCGACGGCCGGCACGATCGAGGTCGACGGTATCGACGTTATCCGCAATCCACGCATCGTCCGCGATCAAATCGGCTACATGGGACAGCGGGTGAGCCTGTACGCGGGCCTCACCCTACGCGAGAACCTCGAGTTCTACGCCGGCCTCTACGGCCTCACCGGCCGCACCCTGGAAGAGCGCTGGGGCGCGGTGCGCGAGCGCTTCGCGCTCGGCGACGCCGAGCACATCGAGTCGAGCGAGCTGCCAGCGGGCGTCCGCCAGCGTGCCGGCCTCGCCCTCAGCACCCTGCATCGTCCGCGCGTGCTCTTCCTCGACGAGCCGACCGCCGGCGTCGACGTGCAGAACCGCCTGCTCTTCTGGGATCTGATCCAGGAGGAGGCCCAGAACGGCGTGACGGTTTTCGTCACCACGCACTTCCTCGAGGAGGTCGAGTACTGCGATTGGGTCTGCTTCATCGATGCCGGCCGCCTCATCGCCAACGCCGCGCCCGAGGACATCCGACGCCACTATTCGTCCGGCTACCGCATCACGCTCGCCGCGCCGCCGGCCGAATCCGCCGCAATCGGTGAGCGCTGGCGGCGCGCCGGCGCCGAAGTGACGGTCGACACGGAGGGCGTCGTGGTGCACACGCCCGCGCTGACACCCGAGGTGCTCGACATCCTGGCGGAGACGTCGGGCAAGGGCGTCGACGGGCGCACCCACGTCGATCAACCGGAGATGGGCGCGGTCTTCCAGGCGCTCATGCACGCGCCGCGCGCCACGGGCGGCGTGGTGCTCGACGAGGCGCCCGTCGCGGCGCAGACAGCCGCACCGCCGCCCGCGGCGGCCGGCCTGCGTGAGCGGCGCATAGCCGCGACAGGTGCACTCGCCGTCCGCTGGCGGCGCCTGCGGACACTCATGCGGCGCGAGGCGCGGGCCACCCTGCGCGATCCTTTCACGGTCGCAATGTTGATCCTCGTGCCCATCGGCGCGCTGCTGGCGTTCGGCTACACGCTCTCGGTCGAGGTGAAGGATCTCGCGCTCGGGGTGCACGACGCGAGCGGCACGGTGGCGAGCCGGCGGTTCATCGCGGAGCTGGCCGCCAACGGGACGTTCGAGCCGCGACGCTTCGCCACCCGCGAGCGTCTCGCGCACGCGCTCGTCGCCGGGGAGATCAGCGTCGGCGTCGTCATCCCTCCCGATTTCGACCGCCAGCTGCGCGACGAGCAGACCGCCGGCCGCGCCGCCGAGATCCAGGTGCTGTACGACGGCGGGGAGACGGTGCTCGCGGGCAACGCCGAGGCGTTCCTGAGCGGCATCGCGCATGCCACGGGACACGCCCTCACGGGCGGCGAGCCGCCGCGCGGACCGGCGGACACGGGCGGCATCGCCGTGGTCACCCGTGCCCTCTTCAACCCGCGCCTGAACGGCGTGCCGTTCATGGTCGCGGGCACGTACGGCTTCGTCCTGACCTTCCTCACCACGCTCATCACCGCGGTCTCGATCGTCAACGAGAAGCTCTCCGGAACGTTCGAGCAGCTGCAGGTGACGCCGGCGACCGCCGACGAGATCGTGCTCGGCAAGATCCTGCCCCTCGGCGCCGTCTTCACGGGCGACGTGATCCTGATGATGCTGCTCTCCGGCTTCCTGTTGGGCGTGTGGCCGGCGGGGAGCGCGATCTTCTTCGTGATCGTCGCGTCGTTCTACATCGTGATCTCGCTGGCGCTCGGCCTGATCTTCTCGGCGACGTCGAGCAGCGCCGCGGAGGCGGTGCAGAAGACCGTGCTCTTCAGCATCCCGCTGAATTTCGTCGGCGGCTTCGTCTTTCCCGTCCGCAACATGCCCGCGGTCTTCCGGGCCATCTCGGTCATGCTTCCGGCGACGCACTTCATCAGCATCAGCCGCGCGATCTACCTGCGCGCGGAGGGGCCGCTCCTGCTGTTGCCGAAGCTCGCCGTCATCGCGGGCTACGGCGCGGTTCTGATGGTGTTCGCGTTCCGTAGCATCGCCAAGCGCGCCTGAGGAGGACGGACCCGATGCGCCGGCGATTCTGGTCGAACATCCTCGCGGTCGCGTACAAGGAAGCGACCGTGCTGCGTCACGACCGCGCCTTCCTGGGCGTCGTGTTCGTGCAGCCGATCATGATGATGACGCTCTTCGCCCTGGCGCTCTCCAACAAGCCCGAGAACGTGCCGTGGGCGGTGCTCGACCACAGCGCCACCTCGACCTCGCGCCGCCTGGTCGAGGAGGTCGAGGCGACGGGCCACTTCCTCAAGCCCCGGCAGGTCACGAGCTACGCCGAGGGGCGGGAGCTGCTGCACACCGGCGACGCGCTCGCGTTCCTGGTGATCCCGGACGATCTGGCACGCGAGCGGGAGCGCGGCGGGGCACGCGTGCAGGTCCTGCTCGACGGCGCCGACCCGCTCTCGGCGGCGCGCGTCGGCGGCTACATCTCCCAGGTGGGGGCGGCATTCGGTGCCCTGGACGCGCCCGCGGGGCGCCGCCCGCCGGTACCGGGCCCACGCGACGGTGCGATCGCCTTGCGCCAGCGCTTCTGGTTCAACCCCACGTTGAACGACCGCAACTTCTTTCTCTCGGCGCTCGCCGCGATGCTGCTGACCAACCTCGCACTGTCGGCGACCAGCCTGGCGCTGGTCGGCGAGCGCGAGAACGGCACCTACGAGCAGATGCTGTCGCTGCCGACGACCCCCGTCGAGATCGTGCTCGGCAAGCTCATCCCGTACGTCGTCCTCTGCTACCTCGAGGTCCTGATCGCGCTCATCCCGTCGGGCTTGATCTTCGGCATCTGGCCGCAGGGCCACTGGGTCACGCTGCTGGCGATCACGCTGCCCTTCGTGCTCGCCTCGCTCGGCGTCGGCACCTTCATCTCCTCGCTGGCGCGGAACTCGGCGCAATCGGTCTTCCTGAGCGTCTTCTTCATCATGCCGTCGTTCGTGCTGTCCGGCGTGAACATGCCGTACCAGCTGATGCCCGACGGGGTCCGTCAGGTCGGCGGCCTGCTACCGCTGCGCTGGTATCAGATCGCGCTGCGGCGCGTCTTCGAGCGCGGCGCGGGGTTCATGGACGTGTGGATCCCGACCGCCGTCCTGAGCGCGATGTTCCTGATCACGCTCGCCGGCGTCTCGTGGCGCATGAAGCCGCGCCTCGGCTGACGCGGCGCCGCGCCGTCAGGCCGCGGACGAGCGCACACGCAAGCCGGCCGGCAGCGACTCGTCGAGCAGGCGCCCCTGCTCGGCGCGATCGAGCGCGACGGCCTCGTGCAGCATCCGCTCCGCGCGCGCCCCGCCCGGAAGATCATGCAGGCGCTCGGCGAGAGCCTCGCGCACGTCGGGCGGCAGATCGCGCTCGCGATCGTCGACGACGCGCGCAAGCTGCACGAGCGCGAATGCCACCGCTTCCGGCAGCGGCCACGCCGGCAGCGCCAGCACGCGGGTGATCCACGCTGCGACGATGGACGACCCGACGACGCAGTTGAGCGGCCCGGCGATCGGCTCGCGCGCTCCGAGACGCGACCACGCCCAGAGCTGCTGCGGCGCCACCTTGCCGCGCTCGAGGTCGGCGACGACGACCTCTCCAAGCTCCGCCTTCAGGGACGCGTCGAGGCGCTCGCAAGCGCCGATCGCCTGCCACATCTCGCGGATCTCCTGCGATGCCGGCTTCGCGCCGGCGCGCGCCCGCACCTTGGCCTTCTTGCCGAGCCGGGGCACCAGCCACGGGCCGACCTCGCCGTGGAGGCGCAACTGGTGAGGCCGGTCGAGCCCGCCCGCCAGGCGCTTCCACAGGTTCCACCATTCGGCGCGGTTCTGCAGGGCGCGCGGAAACTGCAGGCCCGCCGACAGCAGCGGCGAGAGCTGACGCAATCGCCAGGCGTCGAGATCGTGCCCGAACCCGGGGCGCAGACAGAAGCCGCACAGGTTGAGCCAGCGCGCCTCGTGCGCCGCGGTCGCGGCACGCGCCGCGGCGCCCTCCCAAAGCACGTCCCAGAGCGCGCGGATCACCGCCAGCGGCCAGGCGTCCTTGCCGGCGCCGAGGGCCGTCTCGAGCGCGCGCGGCAGCCCCTGGACCAGATCGGTCGAGGCCGCGGCTTGTGTCCCGCTCGCGGGATAGACCGCGCGGACGGCGGCGATCGCCGCCGCCAGCTGCTCGGCATCGATCGCCAGCTCCGCGTCGGCCTGCTCCGCCGCGTCGTCGCCGAGGAGCGGCGCGTCGCGCAGCTGGAACTCGAGGCGCCAGCGGTGCTGACCCTCCGTCGAGGCGCACCACAGCTCGAGCGTCCCGAGCGCGGTCCGTCGCGCCTCGACGTGCACCGGGATCGTGCGCGCCGCGAGCTTCTTGCCGTGCCGCAACACGGTGCGGATCGGCGGCAGCGCCGTCAACTCGTCGCGCCCGGCCTCGCGTAGCGTGCCCGGCATCTCCGCCTCGGCACTGGACGTAGAGGTATAGAGCTGGAAGCTCACCGGCGCGTTCGCCAACACCTCGAACGCGGGCTCGCGCAGGACGACGGGATGATCCTCCTCCATGCCGCGAGGCACGAGGCAGACCAGGCGCTCGCGCGCCGGATCCTCCGCGGGACCGAGGCCGAGGTAGCAGCCGCGCGCGCTGCCCGCGGTCACGCGCACGCCTTCGCCGCGCCTCACGAGGGCGTAGTACGCGGCGCCGCGCGCAACGGCCTCGTCGAGCCCGACCGACGCGAGGACCGCCGGCGCCGCCCCATCGTTCCATGCCGCCAGGACGGCCGTCATGCGCGCGCGCAGGCTCGCGGGCGTGAAGACGCCGCCGTTGTACAGCACCGCATCGGCGGGGCCGATCGTCGCGTCGTGGCGGGCGAGGAACGCCGCCAGGTGGCGCGGGATCTCCGACTCGGCGGCGAAGGGCAATCCCCATTCGCGCAAACCGGTGCTGCGGGCCGCCCGCGGACGTGCGTCGCCGGGTACCAGCGGGAAGAATCCTTCGAGGACCACCTCCTCGACGTCGGCGCGGCCGAGCGGCTCGGCGACGCTGCCGGCAACGACCCCGCGCCCGCGGCCCGCGAGCTGCACCGTCACCGTCTCCGCCTCGCCCGCGAGCAAGGTCTCCTTGGCGGCGCGGCACTGCAGCACCAGGCTCTGCCAGCGCACGCTGTCGAGCGCGCCCGTGCGCTCGGCGAGCCGCGCCTCCAGCCGGCGCGCCAACGCGATGTCCATGTTGTCGCCGCCGAGCAGGAGATGCTCGCCGACGGCGACGCGCTCGAGCTCGAGCGTCGCGCCACCGAGCCGAGCTTCGATCAGCGTGAGGTCGGTCGTGCCGCCGCCGACGTCGACGACCAGCACACGCGCCGCCCCGCCGAGCGCGTGCTCCCACTCGCGCTCATGCGCCGCGAGCCAGGCGTAGAACGCGGCCTGCGGCTCCTCCAGCAGGATCAACCGCTCGAGGCCGGCCTCCGCCGCCGCCGCGACGGTCAGCTCGCGCGCCACCTCGTCGAACGACGCCGGCACGGTGAGCACCAGCTCCTGTTCCGCCAGCGGGGCGTCGGGATGGCCCGCATCCCACGCCGAGCGCAGATGCGCCAGGTAGCGCGCCGAGGCGGCGACGGGCGAGACCCGCGGCACGTCCTCCGGCGCCCCCCAGGGAAGGATCTTCGCGCCGCGGTCGACGCCGCCGTGCGCCAGCCACGACTTCGCCGAGGTCACGAGCCGGCTCGGCACCCGCGCTCCCTGCGCGCGCGCCAGCTCGCCCACCACCTCGCGACGGTCCTCGCTCCACGGCAGCGCCAGCGCGCCCGGCGGCACGTCGTGGGCGCCGGCGAGATAGAGGACCGATGGGAGCGTCGGCCGCTCGGCGACGCGTCCCTCCGCCACCAGCTGCGGTACCGGCAGCGAGACGACCGAACGCCGGCGCGCCTGCAGATCGATCGCGGCGATCGCGGAGTTGGTGGTACCGAGGTCGATGCCGACGGCGTAGCGGGCGGTCATGGCGAGGCCGGCGCTCAGACGTCGGTGGCGCGCACGCCGAACTCGAGCCGCCAGCGCTGCCCACCGTCCCGCGCGACGCACCAGATCTCGAGCGTGCCGATCTCCGTGAGATGCACGTGCAGACGCACCGGCACGATCGTGCCCTCGTGGTCCGGCCACGGCAAGGTCGTCACCAGCGGCGCCAGCTCCTCGAGCTCGCCGTTCCAGCGCTCGAGCTCGGTGCCGATCACGTCACCCTCGCGCGAGGTCGAGCCGAGCATGCGGAACTCGGTCGGCTCGCCGACGCGCAACCCGAACTCGCTGCCCGGCAGGTCGGCCTCGGAGCCCTCCTCCATCCCGCGCGGCACGACGCACACCGCCTTGATGGGCGGTGGCATCCCGGGCACCGCCGGCATCGCCAGCTCGACCCCGAGGTAGTACGCGCGCGCTGCGCCGCCGCGGATGCGGATGCCGCGCCCGCGTCGCGCGAGGCCGTGATACGCCGCGCCGCGCGCCACGGCGTGATCGAGATGGATGCCCTCCAGCTCGCGCACCCCGTCCAGCCACCCGCCGACGACGTCGAGCACCCGCGTCCGCAACGCCGCGCCGTGGAAGACGCCGCCGTTGAAGAGCAGCGCCGTCGGACGGCCCGCATCGCGGTGGCGTGCGAGGAACTCGGCGAGATGCGCCGTCAGCCGCGCGTCGGCGGCGTACGGCAGGCCGATCTCCTGCAAGCCCGCCCGACGGCCGCGCGCCGGGGTGGCCGCGGCGTCGACGCGCGGGAAGAAGCCGTCCACCAGCACACGCTCGGCGTCCTCGCGGGTCAGATCGATCTTGAGGGCGCCGCCGACCACACGGCGCGAGCGTCCGAGGATCGCGACCGGCACCTGCGCCGGCGCCGCAGCGCCGAGCAGCCGCTCCTTGGCCGCGCGGCAGGCGTGCACGAGGCCGCGCATCTGCCACTCGTCGAGCACGGTGCCGCTCGCCGCCAGGCGCTCGCGCAGCAGATAGGCGAGTGCCAGATCCATGTTGTCGCCGCCGAGCAGGATGTGATCGCCGACCGCAACGCGGCGAAGGGTCAGCGCACCCTCCTCCTCGACGACCGCGATCAGGCTCAGGTCGGTCGTGCCGCCCCCGACGTCGCAGACCAAGAGGACGTCGCCGACCCGCACCTGGCGCCGCCACGCGTCGCCCGCGGCGGCGATCCAGGCGTAGCACGCCGCCTGCGGCTCCTCGAGCAACGTCACGTGGTCGAGGCCGGCCTCCGCCGCGGCCCGCACGGTGAGCTCGCGCGCCGAGGCGTCGAACGACGCAGGCACGGTGAGGTAGACGTCCTGCTCGGCCAGCCGCGCGCCGTCGGCAGCGCGCGTCGCGTCCCACGCCTCGCGCAGATGCCGCAGGTACGCGGCGCTGGCCGCGAGCGGCGACAGCCGCCGTGTGTCCTCCGCGGCGCCCCACGGCAGGATGGCCGCCGTACGGTCGACGCCGCTCTGACAGAGCCACGACTTCGCGGAGGCGATCAGGCGCACCGGCACCTCGGCGCCGCGCTCACGCGCGTAGGTGCCGACGGCGACGTCCTGGCGCTCGCTCCACGGGAGATCGACCGTGCCCACCTCCTCGGGAGAGGCGAGATACAGGAACGACGGCAGGAGCGTGCGCCCCTCGACCCGGCGCGGGCCCACGACCTGCGGCACGGGCACGACCTCGATCGCCGGCTCCGCCGCCTCCGTATCGATGCAGGCGAGCACGCAGTTCGTCGTTCCGAGATCGATCCCGACGATCCAGCGCGACGATCGCCTCGCGTCGCCGCGCCCGCGCTCCGCCGTTCGCCGGCGCTCCGTCACGGGACGGAACGCCGCCGGCGCATGGCGGCCACTCAGAGCACCTCGACCTCGGCGGGCGCGACGATCGTCGCATCGCCGTCGCCGGTACGCTCGGGAAGGGCGACGCTCTCGGAGCGCCAGCCGGGATGCCGCAGCACGCCGCGGTACGGCGGCTCACCGCGCACGTTGCCGATGACGCGCACCGCCGCCGGATCGAAGCCGGGCTCGACGGTCACGGTAGCGCCCTCCGCGGCGGCCAGGACGGGGCGCAGCGTGATGCGATCGCGGATCGCGCTGCGACAGCCGTCGTGGATCGAGCGCACGGCCGTCCCGACCTGCTCGTCCGAGTACGGCGCGAGATCCTCCTCGATGAAGTCGACGAAGCGCCCCTCCTGCTGCAGGAGCGCCAGCAGCTGCAGGGCGTCGGCGCCGCGTGCCGCCGGCGGGGGTGCTTTGGTCTCGCGGTCAGCACGTCGCTCGCCGCCCGTCGCCGCGGCCCCCGGGCGGCCGCCGCCGCGCATGAGCAGGGCGCCGAGCCAGGTGGCGATGAACGGGGCTAGGAGCGCCCCTCCGACCGCAGCCGGGTTGCTCGCGAGCGCGTCACGCAGGCCCGTCTGACCGCCCGGCAGAACCCCGACGAGCGCGAGCGCAACCGCGCCGGTGCTGACGAGCGCCAGCATCGCCACCAGGAACCAGTTCGCCGTCGGAACGGTCTCGCGCTTCGCTGTCATGCAGGGCTCCCAGTGCTGTGCGGCGTCCGCCGCGCGCCACGCGCGCGAAAGGAGCGGAGAGGGTGGGATTCGAACCCACGGTAGGTGTTACCCTACACACGCTTTCCAAGCGTGCTCCTTCAGCCACTCGGACACCTCTCCAGAAGTCGACCTCGCTCTACCTCATGCCTCCCGCACCCGCCACCGAGGCGGCATCCGGCATGCGGGAGAAGCGAACGGAGAGGGTGGGATTCGAACCCACGGAGGCGTTAGCCTCACACGATTTCGAGTCGTGCCGTTTCAACCGGGCTCACGCACCTCTCCATGGTGTCCGCCCACGTACGGGAAGCCGTCTTACCTACCCTGGTTGCCGGTCGATGCCAACTCGTACCGGCGAACGGTCCGCTTTTGCTGATCTCTCTGCGTCGTCTCGCACTTCTGCAACATTGTGCACATCGGACTCCGGCCCGGAAACCGTGACAATTCGCAGTCTACTACGCATAGCGTCGGGGCAGGGTTTTTGCACTTGGGGAGGTCGCCGATCGCGCCCCGCTCGCGAGACACTAACCCCATTTGAGAGAGTAAGGAGGATTCCCCGCATGCAGCGCATGATCACTGGCCTGGTGGCAGTTGCCCTGGGCCTCACCGTCGTGGCGACCACCGCCCACGCGCAGTTCAACTCGCCGTTCAAAGGCAAACAATTCAAGGGCAACATGATGGTGACGTACCAACCCTGTACGACGCCCGACGTCATGACCGATGACAACGTGCCGGCGTGCAGCGCCATCGTCCGTACGGATCCCAATTGCGGATACGGCGGCGGTCAAGGAAAGATCCAGCTGAAGGCGCAGACGGTCGGGAACTACGACGCGCGCCTCAAGCTCGTTACCCTGGACGCGGGGTGCGAGGGCCATACACTGAGCTTCATCGCGGTCGTGCGCCGCACCGGTCGCTACTGCGGCGGCAATGTCTGTACGGCCCAGGATTCGACCTTCCAGTTCGGACAGTGCGTCACGCAGCGTGGCGTCTGCAAGTTCGGCGGACAGTTCACGTGGCCGGGCGGTCCCGGAACCGGCAACACGGAGATCAAGGACATCTACGTGACGGACGGCGGGCTCCGCGTGTTCGACGTCGGTCTCGTCCACAACAACTAATAGCCACGACGCAGGGCGACTCCCCCCGCCCCCGTCCCGGCCGCACGGCGTGCGCGGTTCCCGCGCGTGTCGTGCGGCCTTTTCATGTGCGGCGCACTGCCGAAGCAGGCGGCTCAGCGGCGGCGCGTGAAGAATGCCTGCATGAGTGCCGCGCATTCGCCGGCATGTACACCACCACGTACGACCAGGCGGTGGTTCCACCCGTCCGTGAGGTTCCAGCGCGAGCCGGCGGCGCCGGCCTTCGGATCGGCGCAGCCGAAGACCAGCGTGGCGATGCGCGCGTGCAGCGCCGCACCGACGCACATCGGACACGGCTCGACCGTGACGTAGAGATCACAGCCGGTAAGCCGGTAGTTGCCGGCGGCCTCGGCCGCGCCGCGGATCGCCAGAATCTCGGCGTGCGCGGTGGGATCCGAGCGGCCGATGGGCGCGTTGCCTGCCGCCGCGACGACCTGCCCGTCGCGCACGATCACGGCGCCGACCGGCACCTCGCCCGCGGCCTCCGCCCGCGCCGCCTCCGCCAACGCCACGCGCATGAAGCGCTCATCCGGCGACTCGTCGCGCATCGCCCACCCGTGCCGCAGCGCGCCCAAACATGCAACTGACATGCACCCGACGAGCAACCGCCTTGCGCCGTCTCCGCGGGCCCCGTAGCTTGCGACGAAATGCGCGCGGCGATGTTCACCGGAACGGGTGACGCCTCGATCCTCCGGATCGTCGACGTCCCGGCGCGCGCCCCGGGGCCGGGCGAGGTGCGTATCCGCGTCACGTCGGCGGGACTCAACCGGGCCGACGCCAACTATCGCGCCGGCAAGTATCTGCTGCGCACTCCGGGCGAGAGCCGCAGCGGGTTCGAGGGCGCCGGCATCGTCGAGGCCGCGGGTGTCGGCGCGCCGTACGCCGTCGGCGACCGCGTCGGCGTGCTGCCCTCCTCCTTCGACGTGGTGCGGGAGGGCGCGGCCGCCGAGTCGATGACGGTACCCGCGGCCGTGGTCGTGCGCACGCCGTCGACCGTGAGCGATCGTGACGCGGGGGCCATCTGGATGCAGTACCTCACCGCCTGGGGTGCGATCGTCGAGATCGCCGCCGCCGGGCCCGGTGACTGGGTGATCGTCCCCGCCGCTTCGAGCTCGGTCGGGATCGCCTCGATCCAGCTGTGCCGCGCCCTCGGCGCCCAGGTCATCGCCACGACGACCTCGGCCGACAAGGTCGAGGCCCTGCGCCGCTTCCAGCCCGACGCCATCATCGACACGCGCACCGAGACGTACGTCGATCGCGTGATGGAGATCACCGGCGGGGCGGGCGCGCGCGTCATCTTCGACCCGATCTACGGCCCGATCGTGAACGATCACATCAAGGTCGCCACGCGCGAGGGCATCGTCTTCGTGTACGGGGTGCTCGACTTCACCCCCCTGCAACTGAACGCCGGCGGCATGCTGCGCAAGCAGCTCCGCCTGCAGGGCTACACGCTCGGCCCCATGCTGGGGGATCCGGCACGCCGCGCACGCGCGGTCGACGCCGTGTTCGCCCATCTCGAACGCGGCGATTTCGCGCCCGTCGTCGACTCGTACTTCACGCTCGACGCGATCCAGGAAGCGCACCGCCGAGTCGAGTCGAATCGCCAGATCGGCAAAGTGGTCGTCACGCCGTGAGCGCGCCGGTGGCAGGCGCGCATCCCCGCGACGCCGGCCGCCCCCCCGCCGTCGGCCGTGGCGCTCTCGTGGTGGCCTTCGCCTCGATCTACCTGGCGTGGGGCTCGACCTACCTCGCGATCCGCGTCGCGCTCGCGGGCTTCCCCCCGCCCATCCTCGCGGGCACCCGCTTCACCGTCGCGGGCGCCGGCATGCTGGTCGCGCTCCGGCTCGCCGGCCGGCCCGTGCGCGTCGGCGCGCGCGACCTCGGCGCCCTCGCGATCGTCGGCACGCTGCTGCTGGTCGGCGGCAACGGCCTCGTGGTGTGGGCGGAGCAGACGGTCTCGTCCGGGCTCGCTGCGCTGATCGTCGCGACGGTTCCGCTCTGGATGGCGCTGCTCGCCGCCCTGCCCCCCACGCGGGAGCGCCTCGCGGCGCGCGCCATCCTCGGCCTCGGACTCGGCCTTGTGGGCGTCGGCGTGCTCGTCGCACCCGGCTTCCGCGCCTCGGGAACACTTCCCGCCGAGGTGGCACTCCTCGGCGCGACGCTCTCGTGGTCGTCCGGGTCGGTGTTCGCGCGTCGCCATACGGCGCACATCGATCCGATCCTCGCGACCGCCTGGGAGATGCTCGTCGGTGGTCTCCTCTTCTACGTCATCGCCCTCGCCGCCGGCAGCGCCGCGGCGTTCCACCCGACGGCCAAGACCGCGCTCGCCGTGCTCTACCTGATCGTGGCTGGATCGTGGATCGGCTTCACGGCGTACATCTGGCTGCTGGCGCACGTCCCCGCGGCCAAGGTCGCGACCTACGCCTACGTGAACCCGGTCATCGCCGTGCTGCTCGGGTGGTGGATTCTCGACGAGCGCATCTCGCTGACCGTCGCGGCCGGCAGCGCGATCATCGTGGTCGCGGTGATACTGGTCACCACGGCCCGCATCGTGCCGGCACGCCTGCCCGTCGCGGAGCCAGCCCGTCGCGTCGCGGAGGGCTGAGCCGCCAGCGCCGGGCCGCGGACGCACCGTGACGGTCGTCGCATCACGGCTCGAACACCTGGCCGCCACCCGCTAGAATCCCCCGTCACCGTTCGGAGGACCACGTGGAGACCAACCTACTCTTCGTCATCGGGCCGCCACGGTCCGGATCGACGCTGCTGATGCGCATGCTGAGCTCGCACTCGGCCATCTACAGCCGCGCCGAGCCGCATCTCCTCACGCCGCTCGCCCACCTCGGCTTCTACGATACGGTGGAGAAGGCCTCGTTCGATCACCTGCAAGCACAGCAATCGGTGCGCGAGTTCGTCGCCGACCTCCCGGGCGGCGAGCGCGACTACCTGGACGCCTGCCGCGCCTACACCGACCTCCTCTACGGCCGCATGCTGGCCGCCCGCGGCAAGGGGAAGCCGCTCTTCCTCGACAAGACGCCCGCGAACGCGCTGATCCTCCCCTTCATCGCCAAGCTCTATCCGCGAGCGCGGTACGTCGTGCTGACGCGCCATCCGGCGGCGATCTGGAGCTCCTACGCCAACTCGTTCTTCGACGGCGACTACGTCGCCGCGCGGCGCTTCAATCCCATCCTCAATCGCTACGTGCCGGCGATGGCGAGCTTCCTCCGCGAGCGCCCGGTGCCGATGGTCCGGGTCGCGTACGAGGACCTGGTGCAGCGTCCCGAGGAGGAGATGCGACGCGTCTTCGCCTTCCTCGAGCTGCCGTTCGAGCCGGGCGTGATCGACTATGGCACGCACGAGCACGAGGCGAAGGGCCTCGGAGATCCGCTCGGCGTGCAGCGTCACACGCGTCCCGTGACTGACTCGGTGGAGAAGTGGGCGCAGGAGCTCGCCGCCGACCCCGCGAAGCTCGCGATCGTGCGCGACATGGTCGGCCCCATCGACGACGCCGACCTCGCGACGTGGGGCTTCCCGCGCGCTACCTTCTTCGCCCCGGTCGAGGCCGCCGCCCGCGCCGGCGCGACACCCCCGCCCGCGCCGCCCTTCTTCGACCGCTACCGGCTACAGCGCAAAGTGCTCGTCACGCTGCGCCGCAACATCCACGAGAACGCCTTCGGCCGCGTCGTGAAACAGGTCCGCTTGGTCTGCGACGTGCTGCTGCGCGGCTGATCAGCCGATTCAATCCGCCTTCGCCTTGAACTGCTGCCCGTCGTTCGTGCGGTTGGTGCTGTAGTCCGCCTCGAAGCACGCGTGCGCGCCGATGAGCTGCACACGTACCGACGGGTCCTGGCTGAGCGGCAGCGCCGGGGGCCCTAGGCGGTCGCCCTTCGCCTTGAGGGTGATCGCCGCGCCGCCCGCGGGGCCGTCCTTCAGCGTGATGCTGCGGACGCCGCCGTTGGTGAGGGTGCGGTCGCTGTACTTGAAGCCGCGGCTCGTGGGCGTCCAGAGCGGGCCGGACGGAATCACGGTGTCGAGCGCCAGCGCCGGCACGCCGCCGGTCGCGTCGAAAACACACAGCTCGAGGTCGTCGCCGACGTTCGGCTGGCCGAAGTCGGCGAGCGTCGTCGTGCCGCCCTTCAGCCAACGCCAGGTGAGGTTGTCACGCGTGTCGGGCGAGCCGTTGCGCAGGGTCAACGACGCCTTGCCGGGCAGCGTGGGCTCGATGCACCCGGTCGCGGGGGCGGCCTGGCTCACGCAGACGCCTGCGGCGCAGCTGTCGGGAGCGGTGCAGACGCTGCCGTCGTCGCACGGCGTGCCGTTGGCAACCGGAGAACCGTCGCAGGCGCCGCGCGTACAGGTGTCGCTCGACGTGCACGTGTTGCCATCATCGCACGCGTCGCCCTCGGTACCCGGGCCCGGACCGCCGCTCGCGAAGGTCGTCGCCGTCACCTGATACGCTCCGGAGCCCTGGAAACGGTTGACGAGCACGTACCACGTGCCGGCGGCGGGCGAGTTGAACTCGCAGAAGCCGTACTGATTGGCGCCGGCCGCCTTGCAATCGAAGCTGCTCGTGGTCGGGGCGCTCCCCTGCTTCACGTAGAGGTCGAAGTCGGCGCCGCCGTCCTCCGAGGCATTGAGCGCCACGCGGAGGCGAGTCGTTCCCGCCGGGACCGTGAACGAATGCACGGCCTGCGGCGTGCCGCTGCTCAACGCGCCGGTGGCCGCGACGATCGGGGCGCCCGCCTCGCCCGCCTGTGGCATCGCGCCGCATGACGCGTTCGCGAGATCGGCACCGCCCTGCGCCGCGATGTAGGCGTGGTAGGTGAAGGTGTTGGCGTCGTAGCTGTGATCGGTCGGGAGGCACGTCGCGCTCGTGCCGCCGGAGGTCGTGCCCGCAACCGTGTCGCCGCATTGGAAGCTGGCGAAGAGCGGGCCGCCCGAGTCGCCGTTGCAGGTATCGGCGTCGGTGCCCGGCGCGCCGAGCGGGTTCGCGAAGTCCCAGCAGACGGACGTCGCGTCGGAGATGCCGGAGGTGCACGGCGCCATCGTCACCGAGCCGGCGCGCTTCAGACCATAGTCGCTGGCTCCCGCGTCCCGGCCGAAGCCGACGATGGTCGCGGGGGAGCCGAACGCCGGTTGCGCCGTGACGTCGATCGGCGTCGGCGCGATGCCGGTCACCGGCGTCGAGAGCTTCAGGACGGCGACGTCGCCGACCGGAAAGTTGAAGTCGGTGCGCACGCTGATGCTGTTGACCGTGAAGAAGCCCGCGTGCTGGAAGAAGACGATGTAGTTGGCCGGATTCGGCGCGTGGGCGCCGCTCTGGCAGTCGGCGCCGGTGAAATCGCACACGCAATGGGCGGCGGTGAGGAACGTCTGGCAGCCGATCAACGTGCCGCTGCAGAGCAAGCCGCCGGTCGTCGCGCTCCCGGGCGCCAGCAACGCGCCGACGGACGGATACGCCGAAGTGAACACGCCGTTGACGATGCGCGGATTGATGCCGCCCAGGCGCTCCGCCGGCGCCAACGCGGACGGGCCGGCGGCCACGGCGCGCGAGGCGCACCACAACAGGAGGGCGATCGCGAGCAGCGACCCTATGCGAAGTCGCGAGGCGTTCATGGGCGGGGCCGGCGCCTACGGTTGTAGGCGCGACCCGACACGCGAGTCAACGTGGATACCGGCCGCGACGCCGCGCTGGGCGCGACGTCGGGGGCGCGTTCTGCTCTATTTTGGCGCGTCTCGGAGCAGCGTCTCGGGAATGGGCACGTGCTTGGCGCGCAGGAACTCGCCCAGGCTCTTCGCCTGGGGATCGCTGCGCAACGAGGCCGCGACGCCGTCGCCGAGCAGCCCCTTCACGACGAAGTTGAGCGCCCGGAGCTGCGGGAACTCGAAGCGGTCGATCCCGAGAGCGGCGGCCTCCGGCATCAGGGCTCGCAAGCGCTCGACGGTGAGATAGTCCGCGAGCCAGAGATACGCCGCATCCGTGCGCGTCCAGAGCCCGACGTTGGCGTTGCCGCCCTTGTCGCCTGAGCGCGCACCGCACACGGCGCCGAGCGGCGCGACTCGTGTCGCTCCCGCGGACGCGGGCGCGCTCGGGCGCGGCGCAACGGGCAGGCGCGTGAAGCGCGCGGGCGACTCGGTCGGCGGAATGGCGATCGTCTCCTCGCCGATGACGACGCGGTGATCGACCGCCGTCGCCGGGACGAGCGCCGGCCAGTAGACGCCGAATTGCGACTCGCTCGAGGGCGGGCTCGTCATGAAGAAGCCGGGGTAGCTCGCGAGCGCCATCTCGACCACTTTGTTCGAGAAGGCGCGGCCGACCTTCTGCGCGTCGGGATCCTGCACCGCGATCGTGAGGAAGGCGAAGGCCTCGTCGTTGCGCTCCGGGTTCGCGCGATCGGCGCGGCGCAACGACACCTGCGTCTCCGCGAAACGCTCGCGCCCGCCGACCAGACTCCAGAACGTCTCCTCGACGAGGCGCGCCTTGGCCTCGATGTCGAGACCGCAGAGGACGAAGGTCATGCTGTTCTTGTAGCCACCGAAGTAGTTGATGCAGACCTTCGTCGTCGGCGGCGCCGGCTCGCCCTTGATCCCGTGCACGAGCACGCGGTCGGGGCCGTCGGCGGCGAGCTGGATCGTGTCGAAGCGCGCCACGACGTCGGGGTTGGGATACTCGAGGCCGCCGATCTCGTAGAGGAGCTGCGCCGTGACCGTGCCGACGGAGACGAGCCCACCGGTACCGGCGTGTTTGGTGATCACGAAGCTGCCGTCGGCCCGCATCTCGGCGATCGGGAACCCGGGATGACGCAGATCGGGCACCTCGCCGAAGAAGGCGTAGTTGCCGCCCGTGCACTGCGCGCCGCACTCGATGATGTGCCCGGCGACGACGCCCGCCGCGAGGCGGTCCCAGTCGTCGCGCTTCCAGCCGAAGCGCCACGCCGCCGGACCGAGCGTCAGCGCCGCGTCCGTGACGCGCGGGCAGATCACGATGTCGGCACCGCGGTCGAGCGCGGCGACGATGCCCCAGGCGCCGAGATACGCGTTGGCGCTCAGCGCCGGCGCGCGCAGCTCGCTCAACGGGATGCCCTTGTCGAGGTGCGCCAGCTGCTCGCCCTGCGCCTGCAGCGACGCGAGCTTCGGCATCAGGTCGTCGCCCTCGACGTGTGCGACCACGGCCTGCACGCCGAGCTTGCGATACAGCCCGCGCGCCGCCTCGGCGAGCCCGGCGGGATTGAGACCCCCGGCGTTCACGACGATCTTGATGCCGCGGGCCTTGCAGGTCGCGGCGATCTCCTCGAGCTGGCGCAGAAACGTGCGCGCGTAGCCGAGGCTCGCGTCCTTCATCCGATCCTTGAGCAGGATCATCAAGGTGAGCTCGGCGAGATAGTCGCCGGTGAGGACGTCGATCGGGCCGTCCTCGACCATCTCGCGGGCCGCGCTCAGCCGGTCGCCGTAGAAACCGCTACAGTTCGCGATGCGTAGACTCTCGGGCATGGCTCGCGCTTATAGCAGCATCGCCGGTGAATTGCGCCCGTCGGCGCGCGCCGGCGCGCCAGGAGAAACGACGGGAGGGGACCGCACCGGCCCCCTCCCGCCCCGATCTACGGCCCGGTCGGCGGCGCCGACGGACAGGTGTCGGCGATGCAGACGATCGTCGGCAGACGCAGGGCGCCCGGACCCGGCAGGCCCGCGGCGCTATTGATCGCGGAGCTCGAGGTCGCGCCGAGACAGAACGCCGAAACCTGAAGCGGGGTTGCCTGGCTCGGCGTGCCGGTTCGGGTGATGGGAGCGGAGGGCGCGCCGTTCTGATCGGTCGCGCCGAGACAATCGCGCAGCTTCACCTGGCAGCTGTCGCCCGCGAGCGTGCAGTCGGCGTTGGTACTGCACGAGCGGAAGGTCTCCAGCTTGCAGAGTGTGTCCGTCGGTCCGTTCATGCACGTGCCCTCGTCGGTCGCGTCGACGGTGCAGACGCCGTCGTCGCAGGCGTTCGGCTGCTGCTGGCCGGGGCACCAGCAGGCGCCACCACCGGACCCGGTGCACGTCGCGCTCGGCTGCACCTGACGGGTGCCGGTCGTGAGATCGAGCGGCACCGGGAAATTGCCGATGTTGCCACCGGGGGCCGACGGGCAGTCGAAGCTCACGTTGCCAAAGGCCTCGCTGACGCCGTGGACGGTGCAAGCCATGCCGTCGCGCGCGCCGCCAGAGCAGGTGCCGGTCGACTCGAGCGTCGCCCCGCTGCACGTCGGACACGGCCGGTCGACGGTGATGCCGCTGAACAGCGCGACGATGATCGGCAGGTTCGACGTCCCCGAGCCGAGCTCGGGGCTGAGCGTGCCCGTCACCGGCCCCGAGATGCGGTTCGTGAAGCAGACGGGGAAACCGGCCGCGGACACCGGGATCGAGGGCCCGAAGAAGAACGCGCACGTGCTGCCCGGACAGTCGGCGTCGCTGGTGCATGTCTTGCTCGAGTCGTTCACGCAGCGATGGTTGTCGATGGTCGTCGTACTCGCGACCGGGCCGCTGACAGCGCACATACCGCAGCTGCCGAGAGACTGTCCCGGACATGCGAGCGAGAAACTCAGTGATCCGCCGACCGGCTCGGGCACGTCCGAATAGGCGCCGGTCCACCCGCTATCGAGGTCGCCCAGCGTCCCGTTGACGATGTACGTCACGTGCGTCGGGCACGCCGGCGCGGCGGCGGTCGACGTGGGACCGGGAGCGGGTGAGACGACGGGCGTCGCCGTTCGCCGTGGCCCTCCGCTGTTGTCGTTGTTGCTGTTGTCTCCACACGCACTGATCAACAGCGCCATCGAAGCGATCAACCCAATCGTTCGCGACAACGATCCCATGACGAGTTCCTCCCCTGATCCATGGGAGCACCAATCACATTGCTAGTCGAATGATCGCGGAGGTACTACGCGGTCCAGGCGGGTTTCCGCTTCTGGACGAAGGCGGTCATGCCCTCGGCGGCCTCGGCGGAGGCGAAGAGTGCCGCGATCTTCTGCTCGGCGTAGGCGAACCCCTCGTCCATCGACACCCGGGACACGATGCGAATCAGGCGCTTGGCCTCGGCGATCGCGATCGGGCCGCCCTGGGCAATGGCGCCCGCGTACTCGGTCGCCGCCGCGGCCAGGCCGTCGGCAGGGACGACCCGGTGCACGAGGCCGTAGCTCGCCGCCTCCCGCGCCTCGAAGCGGGCGCCAGTCAAGAAAAGTCGCATGGCGTTGTTGGCGCCGATCTTCGGCAGCACGACCACCGAGATCATCGCCGGGATGACGCCGATCCGGACCTCGCTGAAGCTGAAGGTCGCGCCTTCGACCGCGACCGCGATATCCGCCGCGGCCACCAGGCCGACGCCGCCGCCGAAGGCATGTCCGTTCACCGCGGCGATCACCGGCTTCGGGCCGTCCCACATGAGGCGCAGGATCTCGACGAAGGGATTCGGGCCGCCGCCGGGCGCCACGGCGTCGCCCCGGTTCTTCAGATCCGCGCCCGCGCAGAAGGCCGGTCCGGCGCCGGTTAGGACGATCGTGCGCACGCCGTCGTCGGCGATCGCGGCGCGCAGATGGGTGCCGAGCTCGCTCACGAGCGGCGCGGACAGGGCATTGCGGTTGGCCGGCGAGTCGAGCGTGATCCACGCGGTACGGTCGCGGACCTCGTAGCGGGTGACGGTCTCCATCGGCGATCTCCTTGCCGGGTCAGGTCTCGGCGTCGACGACGATCATCACCGTGTCGGGATCGACCATCTGGCCGACCTCGACGCGGACCTCCTTCACCGTGCCGGCATCGGGGGCGACCATCTGATGCTCCATCTTCATCGCCTCGAGTACGAGCATCACGGTGCCCTTCTCGACCTTGTCGCCGGGCGCGACGCGCACCTGCCGGATCACGCCGGGCATGGGCGCGAGACAGCCGCCGGCGATCTCTTCACGCCTCGTGGGCGGCAACCGCGGCACCGCCGTGAGCGCGGTCGTGCCGAGCGGACTGTGGACGTAGGTGGTCGGGCCGTCGGTCGCGACCAGGAACCGGCGGCGCACGCCGTCGAGCTCGACGGTCAGGCTCCGCTCGTCGGCGCCGGTGATGCGCGCCTGCGACGTCGATCCGCCGGCCTCGACCTCGAACGTGTCCGCGCCGGTGGCGACGTAGCAGACGACGAGGGTCTCGTCGCCGACGCGAAAAGTCTGTTCCTGCGGCCGCCAGCGGTTGTTGCGCCACCCCGATGGGATGCTCGCGGGAAGCGGTCCGGCGGTCCGCCGCCGCCGCTCGTGGCCCGCCAGCGTCGCGACCACGGCATGCGCACGCTCCTCCGTCGGGTCGTGCACCTCGGCGCGGACCTCGGCCGGGAGATGGCGCTCGATGAAATGGGTATCGAGCGCCCCGGCCTGGAACGCAGGATGCTCGAGGATCGCGCACAGCAGCGCGCGATTGGTCGTGACCCCGGCGACACCGAGCGTGCGCAGCGCGCGCACGAGACGTGCCGTGGCCTCGTCGCGGGTCGCGCCATACGCGACGATCTTTGCCAGGAGCGGATCGTAGTGGATGCCGACCAGCGAGCCGCGCTCGACGCCACTGTCGTAGCGCACGCCGGTCGCCGCAGCCGGCTCCCAGATCGCGAGCCTGCCGGTTGCCGGCAGGAAGTCGTTGGCGGGATCCTCGGCGTAGAGACGCGCCTCGATGGCGTGGCCGTCGATCGCGAGCGCGTCCTGCCGCAGCGGCATCGGCTCGCCCTGCGCCACCAGGATCTGCCAGCGCACGAGATCGAGTCCCGTGATCGCCTCCGTCACCGGGTGCTCGACCTGCAGGCGCGTGTTGACCTCGAGGAAGTAGAAGGCGCCGCTGGCGTCGAGGATGAACTCGACCGTGCCCGCGCCGACGTAACCGATCGCCTTTCCCGCTGCGACCGCCGCGGCGCCCATCCGCGCGCGCAACCCCGCGTCGAGCGCCGGCGACGGCGCCTCCTCGATGATCTTCTGATAGCGGCGCTGGATCGAGCACTCGCGCTCGAAGCAATGCACGACGCTGCCGTGGGTGTCGCCGAAGATCTGGATCTCGACGTGGCGCGGCGCATCGAAGTAGCGCTCGAGGAGCAGGGTGTCGTCGCCGAAGGCGTTCGTCGCCTCGCGCCGCGCTCCGGCCAGCGCCTCCGGCAGCTCGCCGAGATCGCGGACGATGCGCATGCCCTTGCCGCCGCCTCCGGCCGAGGCCTTGATGAGCAGCGGCGTACCGATCTTCTTCGCCTCGGCGACGAGGGCGGCGTCGCTCAGCCCGGTGCCGACGGTGCCGGGCACGACGGGAACCCCGGCGGCCGCCATGATCGCCTTCGCCTCGATCTTGCTGCCCATGCGGCGGATGGCGTCGACGGGCGGGCCGATGAACACCAGTCCGTGCTCGGCGCAGCGCGCCGCGAAATCGGCGTTCTCGGCCAAGAAGCCGTATCCGGGATGGACGGCGTCCGCGCCGACCTGCGTTGCCGCCGTGAGGATGCGGTCGATCGCGAGGTATGACTCGCGACTCGGCGGCGGGCCGATGCGCACGGCCTCGTCGGCGTCGGCAACGTGCGGCGCGTCCGCGTCGGCGTCGGAGAAGACGGCGACGCTGGCGATGCCCATCGCGCGGAGCGTCCGAAACACGCGTCGCGCGATCTCGCCCCGGTTCGCGACCAGCACCTTTCGCACACGCGCCATCGGAAACGCCTCTCCTAGCGGCTCTCCTGGGTGTTGCCAAACGGGGGAGCGCGTTCGCGGCACGCGAAATCCTGCTTGACGGTCCCGGTCCGACCTTGGTACCCCGGCGGGGAGTGCGCGGGGATGATCGCATCGACCACCACGGACCGTCTGACGCTCGGTCGCATGCAGAATCCGGTGCGCGGCATGCTGAATGCCGCCGCGGCCGCGGCCTCGCTCGTCGGGACCATCCTTCTATGGAGCCGGGGCGCCGGTAGCCTCTCGCGCCAGCTGCCGCTCCTGATCTTCGGCGTCAGCCTGCTCGGGCTCTATACCGTCAGCGCCCTGTACCATTCGGTGCCCTGGCGCGAGGTCTGGAAGGGACGCATGCAGCGCCTCGACCACTCGATGATCTACGTCGTCGTCGCCGGGACGTACACTCCGATCGCCGGGCTCATGCTCTCCGGCTGGCGGCGCTCGGGCATCCTCGCCGTCGTCTGGGGCATCGCCGCCGTCGGCATCGCGCAGAAGATCCTGCTGCCGCAGCTCGGCGGCTGGCTCTCGATCGTGCTGCAGATGACACAGGGATGGCTCGGCCCGCTCGTCGCCCATCCGCTCGCCCAGACGATGCCGGTGCAGGCGCTTCTCCTGATCGCCCTCGGCGGCCTGCTCTACACCGTCGGCCTCATCCTCTTCGTCACCCAGCGCCCGCGCCTATGGCCACGCGTCTTCTCCTACCACGAGGTCTTCCACCTCTTCGTGGTCGCGGCGAGCATCATCCACTACACGGCGATCTTCACCTTCGTCGCCGCGGCATAGCGCGGCTCAGGCGTCGCGGTGCACCGTCGCGGGGGAGAACGCGGGGACGCACACGGCGACATACTCCGCGCCGCCCGGCTCCGGGCTCGCGTAGCGCACCCATTCACCGCGCCGCGTGATCACGGCCTGGCCGGCGCGTACGTCGAGCACGCCGGTCTCGTGCTCGACGCGTAGCATCCCGCGCAGCACCACGGTGACCTCCTCGAACTCCGGCCGCTGGCCGGGCTCCTGCCACCCCGCCGGCGACACCATGCGCGCGACGCTGACGTGCTCGGTCGCGGAGTTGACGCGGCCGACGTACTCCTCGATGCGTTTCGGCATGTTTCCCGCGGCCTCGATCACGGTCGGCTTCTCGATCAGCATCGGCATCGCTCGCACCTCCGGCGCGAGACATACGATGGAACAACCCCAGGCGCGAGAGATCGACGCCCTCTTCCCGTCCCATCCGTCCTCCAGCCGTGAGGCCGCAACCGAACCCGCTGCTCTCGCGCTCGGCGCGCGTGCGGTATAAATTCGTCCGATGCCGCCGAACCACGGGATGCCGACGGACTCGGACGCGCGGGATCGCCTGCGGGACTACGGCTGCGGCCTCGACGCGACGATGGGCTTTCGCTTCGTCAGCGTCTCGCGCGACGAGGTCGTGCTCGAGTACGAGGTCTCCGAGCGGCACCTGCAGCCGTACGGCATCGTCCATGGCGGCGTGCACTGCGCGGCCGTGGAGACCGCCTGCTCGACCGGCGCCGGCATCGACGCCAGCGCGCGTGGTCAGGGCATCGTCGGCATCGAGAACCACACGAGCTTTGTCCACGCCGTGCGCGGCGGCCGCATCCGCGTCACCGCCAAGCCGCTCACGCGTGGGCGCCGCTCCCAGCTCTGGGAGGCGATCGCACGCAACGAGACCGGCCAGATCGTCTCGACCGGCCGTGTGCGCCTGCTCAGCCTCGATGCCGGCAGCGACCTCGCGGGCCAGGCGGTGGGCCTCGTGTCCCGCAAGAACCCTCCCGCCTAGATCGCGCTCAGTGCAGCGTGCCGTTCACCCGGCGCAAGGTCACGAGCGGGATCCGCCGCGCCGTCGCGCGCTGGTAGACGTCGACGGCCGGATACATGCGCGCGTAGCGCTGCCACGTCTCGTCGCGGTGCGGACCTGCGACCTCGCTGGCGACGACGGGCGTCCGCTCGCCGCCGATCTGCACCGTCGCATGCGGCTCGGCGAGCAGGTTCATCCACCAGTCGGGATGGCGGCGATTGCCGGCGTTGGCCGCCATGACGACCAACTCGCCGCCGCTCTCGAGATAGAGGAGCGGCGTCGTGCGCGGCTTGCCGCTGCGCCGTCCCCGGGTCGTGAGCAAGAGCACGGGCGGGTCGCCCGCGTCCCGCTCGCCGCGGATGCGGGCGCCGAGGCGGCCCCCGGTCAGCTTGTAGAGGAGCACGTGCGAGTGGGCGTAGACCCACGCGATCACCGTGCCGCTCAAGCGGATACGCGTCGTCGCCGAAACCGCCATCACGCGCCTCCTCCGGCGACGGCAAGCGCCGCGTCGCGCGCGCGCAGCCGCACCGGAACGCCGTTCAGCACCGATTGTCCGACGACCTCCTCTACCAGCTGATCGTCGGTCCAATCGTTCACCGACACCCCGGGATGCGCGCCGGCGACGCGTTGCCAGCGCGCGCTCGGCGCGTGCCCCCAGCCGTGCGGCAGGCTCACGACGCCCGGCCGCATGTCGCTGCTCAACTGCACCCGCAGCTCGCCGGTATGGACCCGGCTCTCGAGCACGGCCGTCTCGCCGTCCTTCACCCCCGCACGCCGCGCGTCCTCGGGATGCACCAGCAATACGCAGCGCTCGCGGCCGCTCACCAGGTTCGGCACGTTGTGCATCCATGAGTTGTTGGTGCGCAGCTCGCGCCGGCCGATCAGCAGCAGCTCGTCGGCAGGCGGACGGCGCGCGATCTCGGGCACGAGCGCGTCCATCGCGCCGAGGAGCGCCGGTGCGTCGAGGTGGACGCGCCGGTCGCGGTGCATGATCCGTCGAGCCACGCCGGGCTCGAGCGGACCGAGATCGATGCCGTGCGGCGCCGCGCTCACCCGCGCCCGATTGAGGCCGCGAGACCACGGCAGGAAGCGATCGCCGTGCGGACCGAGACGGATCGCGAGATCCACCACCGCTCCGGGCTCCCAGCGCCAGCCGAGCCGCTTGGCGACGCGCAGCACCCGGTCGAGCGCCGGCACGCCGCTCGGCCCGCCGCCGAGACGCTCGATCAGCTCGAGCAGGATCTCCCAGTCGGCGCGTTCGTCCGGCCCGCGCGTCACCACCGCGGGCGACCAGCGCGCTACGTTGCGCGCGAAGACCTGCGAGAAGATCAGGTCGACGTGATCCTCGGCCAGGGTCCACGCGGGGGGCAGGATCACGTCGGCGTGGCGCGTCGTCTCGTTGACGTAGAGATCGATCGCGACCATGAACTCCAGCCGCTCGAGCGCCGCGTCGAGGCGCCGCCCGTTCGGCGTCGAGAGGACGGGATTGCCGGCGAAGGTGACGAGCGCCCGGATCTGTCCGTCCCCCGGGGTCTCGATCTCCTCGGCGAGCGCGGCGGCCGGGATGTCGCTCGCGGTTTCCGGCAGCCCGCGTACCCGGCTGCGCCAGCGCGCGAAGCCGTCGCCGCCCGCGACCGCGATCAGCGCCGGCAGATCGACGACCGGCGTGGTGAACATCGCGCCGCCGACGGCCCCGAGCCGGCCCGCCGCGAGATTGAGCAGGTCGGTCGCGAACGTCGCGAGCGTGCCGAACGCGTTGTTGCAGACGCCGACGCGCGAGTAGGCGACGCTCGACGGCGCCGCCACGAAGTCACGCGCCAGACGCTCGATCGTCTCGCCGGGAACGCCGACGTGGGGCGCCACGCGCTCCGGCGCGAACGCCGGCAGCCGCCGCTCGATGTCCGCCCAGCCGCGCGCCATCGTCGTGAGCCGACCACGATCGACGAGGCCGTCGCGCACCAGCACG
>Ga0157379_10000313_pt1 | contig 38559 bp, 20 predicted proteins | sample S25metaG_FD_121802 | JGI IMG/M metagenome (GOLD analysis project Ga0157379, IMG submission 121802) | Switchgrass rhizosphere microbial communities from Kellogg Biological Station, Michigan, USA - S2-5 metaG | ecosystem: Host-associated > Plants > Roots > Rhizosphere > Soil | place: USA... | reverse complement strand
CTGTGGTGTTGTGGTGGTGCTCAGGTCGAACGCTGCCCATTCCGGAAGGCTCTGCGCTGCGGCAAAATCATCATCGCGCCAAACATGCTTGCCCCAATAAATGTGTTGCAGCATGTTTTTGTCATTAATCCCAAAAACGTAGGAGATATTTCCCGCGTCCAGGACAAAAATCTTTTTCGCTTCGATAAACCGCACAGGCGACTGCGCTGATCCGATGCAGGGAAGCAAGATCAGAAACCAAGCGGCGCTAATTGTCCGGGATCGGAGTTTCACAAAAGGCCTCCAATGCATTCGCTAAATCTCTCTGTTGGGTCGACCCTCAAGCAATTCGACGTGGATGGCCCATTGCTTGAGTTCGCGAGGCAGGAGTGTGCTACTTTCTCCCCGACGAATGGCTTCCCGCAGTGAATCAGGCCGTCCATTGCAAGGCTCCATTGCAATTGTGTATGGCTCTTTAGGGTTGTCCGGCCCGACACCGCCGTGACAGACCCACAAGCCTACGTACGGCACGCTTTCTACATCAAACTTGAAAACGATCGATTCATTTGCGTTGGGATGGTAAAGACCACAATAGCCTTTGGAAAGGCGCGGCGTATAAAGCTTGTCGCTGGCTTCCCCGCGGGTTTTCATCAGCCGCAGATCGTCGGTTTGGCCATCTTTTTGTATGGCGATCGGCCAAGTGCAGCTTTCCCCTTTCGAGCCCAGACGATTCCCTTTCGAGGAGTCGATGAGCAACTCACCCGAGTCGATCGGAAGCAGGATGGTCGTGCCGGGCTCTGTTGTGAGCAGGGGATGAGCTGACCAAAGAAACTGAAATCGAGCATCACTCGTGTTTAGCAGCTCGTATTCAACCCGCAGCGTTGCACCTTGCAGGCTGAGATATTTCCGAAACACAAATGGAAGAGAGCGCCCCTGAACCGACAGCATTACACCCGAGTCGCGAATCTCGTGCTGCCAGGGCAGCGACCAGACATCACCGTGATCGGGCAGCTGAAACCCCGCAAACTTGCCTTCAGGATAGTCGCAAGCGGCGATTGTGGGGATGCATTCGTCAAAACCCACATTGTTGTAGTCCACGAAAGTGCCTCCGAAAGACGGCTTGCGAAAATCTTCGTCAGAGGGAAGGGAAATCAGATATTCGCGGCCACTTGCGATGCGTACCAGGGAGACGATTTTTCCCCCGAGGTCCGGCACCACCACGACGCGAGCTACAGCGTTGTCCAAAATAACTCGATCAAAACCTTCGCCAGGCACAGTCTCGATATTGGTCATTTGGCGAACACTCTGCGCCGACTGAGTCATCACACACTTTCACCGTACGAGGGAGCGTTCAATCTCTTCAAGCGTCTTTCCTTTGGTCTCCGGAAGGCGCCAAAAAATATAGAAAAAGCCCGCGAAACAAATCGCCGCGTAAATCCAGAAAGTGCGTGCAGGCCCCAAACCCTGATTTAACAGAGGAAATGTGTAGGTGAGAACAAAGCTTGCGATCCACAAAGAGGTAATCGCCACGGACATCGCCGCCCCGCGAATGCGATTGGGAAAAATCTCCGATATCACCACCCAGGTGACGGGCGCGAGGGACATGGCATAGCACGCAATCGCAGCCACAACAAGCACGAGCATGTAAAGACCCTGCCCATGCATATGGAAGCCGATTCCCAGAACTGTATAAATTAACGCGAGCGCCGCCGAGCCGAACAGCATCAACTTGCGTCGCCCCGCACCATCTACCATGGCGATGGCTACAAAAGTGAAGATGAGATTCACTGCGCCGGTGATAACAATATTGAGCAGGATGTCGGAGACATTGTATCCCGCTGCCGCGAAGACGTCGGCTGCATAGTTGAAAATGACATTGATGCCACACCACTGTTGAAACACAGCTAGCGTTATGCCGAGGAGCAGAACTCCCGCAAGCTTCGGGTCCAAAAGCTGGCGCCAGCTGACATTCGTATCCTCGGACACAGTCGCTTCGATTTCCGCCAGCGTTTGTACGGCGTATGCTTCACCGCCCAGGCGTTGCAGGATGCTCTTGGCTTTCTCCGGCCGGCCGTTGCGCGCAAGCCATCGTGGACTCTCGGGTACCGACAGCATGCCCAGAAAAAACAGCAGGGAAGGCACCGCGGTTACGCCAAACATCCAGCGCCATCCTGTCTGGCCATTCCATGAGTTCAAGATTTCCAGCGCAGAAGCGCCGCTGGGCACTGGTTTGGCAATGATCCAGTTCATGAATTGGGCTAGCAGGATTCCAATCACTATGGTGAGCTGATTCACCGAAACCAGCTTGCCTCGCACCTGCGCGGGCGCGATCTCCGCGATATACATGGGAGAAAGATTCGAAGCCAGCCCGATGGCAATACCTCCGGCAATTCGCCAAGCAACAAATGTACGAAAACCATCAGTCATGGAGATGGCCAGCGACGAAACTGCAAACAGGAGCGCCGACAAAAGAAGCAGCAGCTTGCGGCCGTATTTGTCGCATAGAGTTCCCGACATCATGGCGCCGAACAGACAGCCAATCAGTGCGCAACTCACCGCCCAGCCTTGTTGCGACGCGTTAGTGAGATGGAAATACTTTTCGTAGAAGGGCTTGGCTCCGCCAATCACCACCCAGTCATAGCCGAAGAGCAAACCGCCGAGCGCCGCGACCAGTGAGATTGTCCACAAATAAACGCTGTTGAAGCGCACTATCGGTTTTTCAATTGCCCCCGTTGTCCGAGCCGTGGGCCCGCCGGATACGTAAGGGGTCATGATTGTGGCCCCACACCTTGCGCTGGAGCGAGACTCTCCAATTCAGTTTGGGCCGGCAGGTGGTTGATGTCCAAAGCTAGAACTTCACGCAGGTCAGCAACCGCTTCTTCGGTGCGTCCGAGGCCGAGCTTCGCCAGCCCAGCCAGATATCGGCAATGGATCTGGTTTCGCTTCTTCAGGTCGTCGTCGAAGAGCAGGAAGTTCGGTAGAGATGTAGCGAAATAATCTATTTTCGGCGTAGCATGGATCTCGCGCGAAGCAAACTCCAAAAGTTCATTCAACAACAACAGCGCCTGAGAGTCATTCTCCAGCTCCCTTGATGCGAGCGCCTTGTAATACGTCATGTCACTGTTGCCTGTCTCGGTCTGTGCCGCTTTGCGCCAACACTCACGGGCTTCTTTATGGCGGCCGAGTTCCTGCAAGGCAAGTCCGGAAAAATAATCGAGGTGGGTTTCGAGCGTGAGCAGATGCTTCGCTTCCCCAAGATTCTCGGGATAGTTGCGCGCGGCGTCAAAATGCTTGAGCGCGTCGCGGGCATTACCCGTCTTCAATGCCTGCCGTCCAAGAAGAAGATGGGACATGACGTATTGTCCGGAAACAAGTCCTTCACCGCCTTCCCAGGGATGGAAGCGTCGATTGCTCAAAAGCTGCAGAGCTTTTTTGCTTTCGTCAGTCTGGTTGTAAAGAGTGACGAGTTCAACCACGAGATCATCGCGCAGATCCGCGAGGGAGCGGTTTGTTTCCAACCGCGAAAGACGTTGGTGCGGCGGAACTCCGGTACGTTTGCAAAGCTGATCGAGTTCATAGAGCAATCGCGCATCTGTATTGTCTGCGCGAAATGCTTTTTCATAACAATCCAGTGCGCGCTCTGCATTTCCTCGTACGTTGTGCCATGCAATTCCCAGGTTTCGCCAGGGAATAGAAAAAAAAGCATCAATCTGGCAGGAGCACTCCCAATGGTGAATGGCTTCTTCGTGCCGGCGTTTGTCATACAGCAGATTGCCAAGATAATAATGGGCTCTGGCGGCGCGCACATTTGCCCGGATCGCTTCCTGAAGGACCAGCATTTCTTCGAGGCGCGCTGGGAAGCAGTAGTCCGAGGGAGCTTTTGCTGCCCGGTCAAAGTATTCTCGTGCCTTCTCGGCCTCCCCGCTTTTGTCGTAAAAATATCCGAGTGCATACAAGACCATCGGATATGCGTTTTCTTCCTTCGCCAGCGAGGCGATATGCCTTTCCAGGAGTTCTTTTGCCTCAGCCCACAAGCCAGCCTCGGCATAATCGAAAGCAATATCGAGACAGATTTGATTGTCCCGGAACGAAAAAATGCCATTCGAAGACCTTTTTCTCTCGGGCTGGTCGAGAAACATGACTTCCGCCATGGCGCGGAAATCCAGAGGATCCAACTCTAATGTCTTTCGCACAAGTTTTTCTGCTTCGCCACTTCGGCCCAGTCGCCGGAGGATCGCCGCGCGCAGGTTTCTGGCCTTTGAATTGGACGCGTTGACCGAGATTGACTTTTGCAGGAAGTTAAGGGCTTGCTTGAATTTTTCGTTCTGGCAGGCAATGGTCGCCAAAGCGTAGTAGCCGGGAGATTTCCAGGCTTGATTCCAGACTGATTTATAGAAGGCCGCGAAAGCCTCTTCGTTTCGTCCTTGAAATTTCAGCGCGAGCCCGAGATTGTAGAACGGTTCGCCGTCATAAGGATTTGGATTACGCCGTGTCAACCTCTCGATGGCGCGACAAAAATATGCTTCGGCTTCCGAGAATTGGCCCCTTCGAAGGCACGACAGCCCCAACGCATTATTGCAGCGCGCGTCCAATGGATCACGACGCAGGCCTTCTTCCCAGTAGGGTTCAGGAGAACGCGTAGCATGGCGATACTGTTCCAGGTGCAGTCCGGTTAGGTATAGTTCTTCGACGTGTGGGATTTCGGCTGGCGGAGGCGGTTCGGTTGCAGGATCAGGCAAATGGACTTCATGTTCGCCTTGAGGTTGATAGCGAATGATTTCCTGCCCATCAGCGGCGAGTACACGCAGTAGCAATTCTTTTTCCTGATAATCATCGGACAGCTTGATTTCGGTCCGGAACGGCTTGCCCGGCAACAGGTCTCGTGCGCATTCGAATAGAACCTGGTCTCTGCCTGTCAAAATAATTCGCAAATGCTTTCGGGCTTCGGTCACACAAACTCCAACCTCAACCCGAGTGCCATCTTTCGCCAGGTTGATTGCAGTCGAAAGATTTGCGTTTTTCGCCGGGCCAATTTCCTGGATCGGATACCAGTACTGGGTAAAGGTTCGCGTCTCGTACGGTTGCAACCATGAAAAGTCAGGTTGATTGTCAGTGAAAACTCCCGCCATCAATTCCACGTAGGGGCCGTCGGAGTCTGTCAGTTCACGATCCCAGGCATAGCCGAATTCCGCGTTTCCCCAGGTCCAAAGTTTCTTGCCGGGAGAGACATGACGATTGGCTACATGAACCAAGCCTGCTTTTTTCCCATGATCGTACCCACCGAAAAAGTCGTATTTTGAATCGAGGACCATGTAGGACGTGGGCACTGGAATGTTCTTGTACCAGGTGATGTCCACACCCTTGGTGTAGTCGACACCGTAGTAAAAGTTGCGTGCGATGGGAAAGGACGAAACCGCACGTTTCGCATGGTCCGCCACACAATCAACATCTGGAGGAAAGAAAGCCTGGTACTGGTCATGCACCCGCACGGCAACATTGGCCCACCAGAGAAACGTTTGAACGAAAGGAGTGCGATTGAAGAGCTTGGCTCTGGCTTCCACGATATTTTTCCCCGGATGAAGAGTGATCCCTACCATCCCCTTCATGCGGTTCATGGGTTCGTGCTCGCTCAACCACACTGTCTTGCTTCCGTCCGCGTGCTCTTCGAGTCTGTAATCCACCGGCATGAACGTCGAGGGACGGTGATGCTGTGGCCAGTTAAACTCGACGCCGCCTGAGATCCACGGCCCCAGCAAACCAACCAGCGCAGGCTTGATCACGTTCTGCCGGTAGAAAAAATCATAGTTGTTGGTTTTGTCCTGACCAATGTGGATACGTCCACCGATTTCAGGTAAAACCATGATACGGACAAATTCATTCTCCAGAAAAACCGCTTGGTATGATTTGTCGGTCTCTTCGTCGGAAATGCGATCGGTGAAAGGGTTGGGATATACCTTTCCGCTACTGCCCTGATAGACGCGCTTATCCAGAAACATCGGATTGCGGTCGGCGGGCAGGGCGGGGTAAGTTGGAATGGTGACGCTTTCCTGCCATGCCAGCACTGGTTGTTCGGAGGAAATGTTCTTAACTTTGCGTTTTCCGTTGCGGCTTGACACAAGTACCTTTCACAGGGCGAGAAGCTCTGATCATTCGGTTCCGCTCACGTCTTCTCTTCGTTCGACGGAAAATTACTGGTCAATCCCAACGAAGCCCAAGAGCCGTTCACACTGTCCTTTTGGGGCATTGCGTAAACCCCCTATCGTGTACGTGCACGATGCGGAATAATGAAGAATTTATCCTGATTTGTCAACCCCTGAAAATTACTATGTTTTCTTGGTGAGCCATCGGCAGCCTTTCTTGCCAACAAAACCGTCAATGACTTTCGCGCTCTCGCGAAAGCGGTTCCGCGATTTCGACAATTCGATCTCCCTGAACGTTGGTGAGCGTTTGCCGGATCCCACTGGGCCAGCGGATGTCTATGCGCTTTACCGTCGCATTGTTCCCCAGACCAAAATGCACGCGCTTATCACTGGAGGAAAGATAACTCCCAGCCGTGGTTACGGTGGCTAGTTGTTGGCCGTCAGGCGTCACGATGGTGACTTCTGCGCCGATCGCGTCGCGATTGCTTTCATGTCCGATGAGTTTCAAGGTCAGCCAATGGTTCTGGGTCGAGGTATCGTTGTGCAGAACATGCGCGGGCCCATCGTTGGTCGTAACCACCGCGTCCACCTTGCCGTCGTTGTCAATGTCGCCGATTGCCAGTCCGCGTGCGGACCACGCTTGACTGAAAACGCTTCCCGCAGTTGCTGAAACGTCAACGAAACTACTGCTCGTGTTTTTCGCCAGCAATAAAGGCTCCCGATAACCCAATTGGGGAAAGTTCTGCTCTACCGTATCCATTACATGGCCTCGGCCGGCCAAAAGATCCTTTGTCCCGTCGTTATCGTAATCAAGAAACTGAACGCCCCACCCGGAGTGCAGGTATGTCATGGCTCCCAGACTGGAGTTCTGGCTGGCGTACGAAAAAGTCCCATCGCCGTTGTTTTTGAAAAGGGCAAACCTCTGATAAGCGAGCGTTGTGACTACAAGGTCAGGAAGTCCGTCGTTGTTGTAATCGGCAAAATCAACTCCCATGCCTGCAAACGTGCGGCCATCGGCATCGACAGCCGCCTGGGAGATCAGGCCTACTTCATCGAACGTTCCATTACCCTTGTTCTCGTACAGAAATTCAGGGACAGAATCATTCGCGACAAAAACGTCGATACGTCCATCGCGGTTGTAGTCGGCAATCGCGATACCCAGTCCTTTCCCTGGTTTTGCGAAATTGCTCTTCTGCGAGACTTCTGTGAAATGCCCGTTACCATCGTTGTGATATACCAGGGGAGGAATTGGCCGAAACTGATCGGGATGGCAATACGCCCGATAACCCGGCTTGTGTTCTCCACACCAGATGTCTTCGAAGTCCCATTGCAAGTAGCGCGCGACCACCAAATCCAGCAAGCCGTCGCCATCGAGGTCCACCCATGCAGCGCTGGTGGACCATCCTCCACCGGCGACACCGGCGTGGGCCGTTACATCGGTGAACGTACCGTCGCCGTTGTTGTGATAAAGCTGGTTGCCGCCATACGCCGTCACGTAGAAATCCTCATAGCCGTCGTTGTCATAATCTCCGACGGCAACTCCCATACCGTAACCTGTTCCTTGCACACCCGCCTTTTCGGTGACGTCCTTGAACGTGCCGTCTTGCTCCTGATGGTAGAGCCGGTTCCAGTGCCTGGGATCTGTTTTTTGCGGAATTGTGCCCTTGGGCGATGGATCGGAAATGGGCGCGCCGTTGACCAGAAACAAATCAAGACGTCCATCATTGTCGAAGTCAAAAAGGGCCACACCAGCGCCCATCGTCTCAATCAGGTATTTTTTCGAGGTATGAGAAGAAAAATGCTGAAAAGTGATTCCACTGCTTGCGGTGATGTCCGTGAATCGCGCCGATGCGGCCGCTGGAGTTTTGGATCCGGTTTGGCCTGAATCGGAAGGTCCAACCAGCTGCGCAAACCACAATAGCGAAACGAGCGACACCTGGCCGGCCTTGATGGGCATTTTAAAAACTATCGAGAAGAATTAGAAACATTCTCAGTGAGCTGTCTGGTGGTTCACTGGGCCGCGCAATCTTCTACTCTTCCCGCGTATGCTACCATGCGCACTTGTTTACCCTAGTGGTGGATTCCTTGGGGCGGTTCATGGCCCGTTTCTTAGTTTCGATTCTTGTGGCATGTTTCCTGCTGTGTCCCGTCAAAGCGGAACAAGCTGCACCTGATGCCCATAGTCATCGGCTCGATTCATCCCCGATGAATGCTGACTTCGAACGGGCAAAGGAACTGCTCCAACGTGGAGCTCTAGATGAGGCCCTGACCGCAGCCCAGGCTGGCCTGGCGCGCTCTCCGCGAAGTGTAGACGGCCTTAACCTCCTGGGAATGATCTTGCATGAGCAGAAGCGGTACGCCGAATCGGAAGTAGTGCTGCAAAAAGCTCTGAAGATTAATTCTCGCTCGACAGCAACACTGAACAATCTGGCGATCAATTTTGTTTCACAGGAAGACTTTGATCAAGCCGAACGAACCTTGCACGAAACTTTGCGCATAGCGCCGCAAGATCGAAGCGCCAACTACAATCTCGGACTTTTGCTTCTTTCGCGGAAGAAACCCAAGGAAGCAATCCCGGCCCTGCAACGCGTTCACCCGGCAGACTCCGGCGTGTTGTTGAATTTGGTGCAAGCCCAGTTCATGGCCGGCCTGACCGCCCAGGCTCTGAACACTACAAAAACACTCTCCCGCCAAAATGCCAAAGACGTGAAGCTTCACTTTACATTGGGCGTGGTCCTTGCTTCGAAGAAACAATACGGACCTGCAATCCACGAATTCGAGATTGCCAACGCACTGCAGCCCCGAACTATCGAAATACTGCACGATCTGGGCCAGGCATATTTGCGCAACAGCCAGTTTTCCAAGGCAGAAGCTACGCTCGAACAAGGGCTTGAACTGGACCGCAACTCCGCGGAAACGCTTTACTTGCTCGCGCAGTGCCTGGCTGACCAGAACAGAGACATCGAGGCGCTGGAATGGCTGGTTCGGGCACGCAAGATCGCGCCTGAAAACACCGATGTGATTCTCCTCATGGCCCGGCTCAGCATGAAGCAGCAATTTTATGAAGATGCGATCGTCTTGTTGCAGGAAGGAATAAAAGTCGATGCGGCGCGCGCGGACCTACATGCCGCTTTGGGGGAAAGTTACTTCACCGTCGGCAAAGTGGATGCTGCCGTGGAAGAGTTCAAACTTGTACTGCAACTCGATCAATCGGCTCGTTCCTATACCTACATGGGTTTGTGCCAGCGCCATCTCGGCAAACTGGACGACGCGAAAGATTATTTGAACCAGGGATTGAAGCTTGATCCCCATGACTCAGTCATACTTTTCAATCTCGGGGTGATTGCCAAAAAGCAACAAGAAGAGGCGCAGGCTGAGCAGTATCTTCGGCAAACCCTCAAGATAAATCCCGCTTACGAAGAAGCGCTATTTGAATTGGGCGGCCTGTTTATGGACGAAAAGCGATATGCAGAAGCTATTCCGCTTTTACGCCGCAGCGCTCAGCTTAGCCAGAAACCGGCACAGGCGTACTACAAACTGGCCACAGCGGAACGAAATCTGCACCAGATGGATGCCGCCGAGCGCGACATGAAGGTGTTCGTTACGCTTTCCAAGAATCCCGATCCAGGTCCCTACCCGCTGCAAAACTTCTTTGAACAGGTCGGACACCGCGGAGAACTATCAGCAGCGCAACGAAAGCAAGCTGATGTTGGTGAACTGGAGGCTGAAGCAAAGCTGCATCCAGAGAGTCCACGCAGTCTGTACCGACTTGCGGAGGCCTATCTCAAGATCAACCGCGTGGACGACGCCAAAGGAACGATCCTGCAACTGGACCAACTCAGCGGCGGCGATTTTCGCACCCTTCTCGGTGAAGGAGTCCTGTTGGCAAAGTTTCGTTTGTATCCGGAGGCCATCCAGCATTTCGAAACCGCAATTGCAGCGAACCCTTCTTCCGATGAGGCCTACTACAACCTGGCTTACGCTCGCTTCCAGACCAACGAATACGCAAAGGCGCTGGACTCGCTGAAGCAAGTGTCGCCGGAGGCGCAAAAAGATGACGCCTTTCTGGCCTTGGCGGGAGACATCTATGGCCGGATGGGGCGGACATCCGACGCCATACAAAATCTACGAAAGGCCTACCTGGGAAGCCCCGGCAATGACCAATACTGTTTTTCTCTGGCGCTGGCTGAGTTGCGGTCAGGCAACACCGACGCGGCCCGGGAAACTTTGCAGCGTGGCTTAACGCGAGTGCCCGACTCTGGAATTCTGTACTGGGGAATGGGAATTGCTTCCGTATTGCAGAACGATCCGAAGCAGGCGGAAGCCAGCCTTAAAAGAGCTGTAGATCTTTCCCCGTCGCGCGAAGGAATTTTGATGACTTTGGGAATTTTCTACTATGAAGCCGGTCAGATTGAGAATGCCAAACAAGTTCTGCAGCGCTACACGGAAATGTTTCCGGAAGGTTCGATGAATGTGGACAAAATGCGCGCGACCCTGGATGCTGCCGCTATCGAAAGAAAACCTTCCGCCAAACCGGCGGGGTTTTCTGCCGACGCGCGCCGCGAATTCTATGAACTCGCCGCCAACCTTGCAGTTGAGGGTCGTTAGAGGCCGGCCTTCAGTTCCGTAGGAGAACGGTTGGTGGCAAATAAATCCAAATTGCCTCGCATGACAATTGTGGGATTGATGGAAATTTGTGCCGCCGGTTGCAACTTTTCGGTGAGAAAGCGCACCGTCGTCTGAAGCGCCCGGGCCCCTTGTTCTCTGGCCCTCTGGTAAATCGTAGCTGCAATCGTGCCGGACCGTATGTAGGGGAACATGGCAGGAAACAAATCTGTGCCGACCACCTTGATTTTGCCGGCCAAGCCCGATTCCTCCAGCGCTTTCATCACCGGCATGGAATTTGCAGTCGCCACATAGATTCCTTTCGCCAGCGGATATTGCTCGAGGGCCTTTCGGCATTTCAAGTAAGCCTCATTCGGCTCGTCGTGGGTCTCGACGATGCTCGCCACCTCACCTCTGGGACAGAAGGCGCGGAAACTGCCGCGAAAACTCTGCAATTTCTGTTCGTGGTCTACGGTGGCGTGCATACCGATGAAAACAATTACCTGAGCAGCGTCGCGTAAAAAGTAACCCATTAATTCCCCGGCCAGCGCTCCACTCACCAGTGGATTCACGGAGATCGAACTCAGCCGTTTCGTTCCCGGGGCGTCCGTAGCCACGCATACAACCGGAATATTGCGGCGCGCGGCTTCGTCAATGTGGGTCAGGAGTTTGTTGGGATAGGCAGGGGAAATAATCAGGCCACTGATGTCCTCTTGCAAAACATCGCGCAAGGCCTTGATCTCGTGTGGGCCGAAACGATCGTATGGCCGGTGGACGATCTTGATGCCCAGCGGCTCAAAAACACTCGCCGCCTCGAAAATACCTTCCCGCACTTCATCGTAGAAATACGCTACTTCGCGCGGAATGACGACGCCGATGGTAATCCGCTTTGACGAAGAAAGAAACCGCGCCGCAAGATTAGGCCGATACCCCAGCCTTTCCGCGGCGCGAAGGACCTTACGTTTGGTAGCGACGCTGACTCCATGCCGATTGTGCAACGCCCGATCGACAGTGCCACGCGAGATGCCTAAAGAATCGGCGATTTCCTGAACTCCAATCTGATTGGAGTCCGTTGTTGATTCACGGTTAGACAGAGAATTTCTCTCCTCGTTAGTCCAGAGCGGAAAGGGTGTCAGTAAAAATCACCTTAAACGCAGAAAAGGAATTTCACAACCTCAAAAGGTCAAGCGGTCGTTATGAAAAAGTGTGAGGAAATCTCATGACGGACTGCGAGTTGCGTTCCTATGTGATTTTTTTCTTGACAACGGCAAACGAGTAGCGATAACGTGCACGCGCACGTAAAACGTGCACCTGCACGTTGCGGCTTTCATCGGGTTTTGCACTGAAAGTTCCGTAAATTGCAGGGTGGGGAATCGCTAATTTCATCGCGCTGTTGCGAGACGATGCTGGCCGCGTGACCAGAGGGGGGACTGCCTTGAAGCAGAAAATATCCGTACGTCTTGGAATTTGTGTCGGGATGTTATTGCTGGTCTCAAATGGGCTTCTTATCCCGGCGGCTAAGGCACAGGTGGATGCCGGAGGTATTCGCGGAACGATAACAGACAGCAGCGGCGCACTCGTTTCTGGCGCGAAAGTTACTCTTACCAGCGAAGGCAGCGGCCTGTCCACGGAAGCGATCACCGGCGGCGACGGCAATTACTCTTTCACTCCCATCAAAATCGGCTCCTACACGCTGGTCGTGGAAGCAGCCGGCTTTCGCAAAGCAACGCAGCATGGAATCAAAGTGGACGTTCAGCAGCAACTCAAGGCAGATTTCAATCTCGTACCCGGTTCGGTAAAGGAGGAAGTTTTCGTCACGGCGGCGGTCTCTCTTCTGCAGACGCAGGACGCTTCGGTCGGTACTCTCGCGAGCCGTGCCGAAATCAACGATCTTCCCTTGAATGGACGGAATTACACCTTCCTGGCGCAATTAGGCCCAGGGGTTACCGGGCTGAGTGCGACCCGCGGCCTCGACAAGACGGGCAGCTTCGTAGCGAACGGGCTGAGCAGCGTGCACAACAGTTACATTCTCGATGGAATTGATAACAACAACGACACCGTGGATTTTTTGAATGGTGCGGCTTATGTAAGTCTTCCTCCCCCGGACGCCATCCAGGAATTCAAGGTCCAGACCAGTAACTTCAGCGCGGAATTCGGGAGGGCCGGTGGAGCAGTGGTGAATGCAACCATCAAATCGGGCACCAACCAGTTCCACGGAAGCGCGTGGGAATTTCTGCGCAACGATAGACTGGACGCGATTGATGAATACTTTGTGGATCCTGCCACAGTGAAGAGACCACAGTTGCAACGCAACCAGTTTGGTTTTTCGGCAGGCGGCCCGATCATTAAGAACAGACTGTTTATCTTTGGCGACTATGAAGCCACGCGCATTCGCCAAAGCGCGCTGAGGAATCCAAGCGTTCCGACAGGGGCGGAGCGGGCCAGTGGCTATACCGATTTCCGCGACGTGCTGGCGGCGAAAACCGGCACGGCCACCGATGATCTGGGAAGGCTCATGCCCAGCGCAACTATTCTGGATCCCGCAACCACCCGGCCGGTGACTGCGGGGCAAGTCGATCCCGTCACGGGGCTTACCGCAACCAGCACCGGGTTTGTGCGCGATCCGTTTTTTACCAACGGAAGTGTCGCAGGCATCACCGATTTCACTGGGCTGCAACCGTTTCTTAATCAGCTTCCCTTGAATCGGGTTGACGCCAATGCCGTTGCTCTGCTCAACCTTTTCCCTGATCCGACGCAGGGGGGAATCACAAACAACTTCGCGATTAACCGCAGCCTGCCCGATGACAGTCAGCACTTTGACATACGAGTTGACCACAATCTTTCGGTGCGTGATCAAATTTTCGGACGCGTCAGTTATTCCAAACGCGATGCGGACATTCCCGCTGACTTCACGGGTGAGGGCGACAACATAAGCTTCGGTCAGGGTGCGGTAAAGGACAATTCATGGAACCTCGTGGCCAGCGAAGTCCATTCGTTCTCGCCTACCATGATCAACGAATTCCGCTTCGGGTACAGCAGGCTGCGAACTGCGTTTGACTCGGCGATCGCCAGTCAACAAGGCATTCCAGCAAAATTCGGGATTCAGGGAATTCCCGATGCTCCCGGCAATGGCGGTCTGCCCACTCTTAGCATCAGTGGACTTACTTCCCTGGGACCGAATGGGTTTGCCAGCCCAAACAGCCGTCAAAGCGACACTATTCAATTCTCGGAAAACCTCACAAAGACGCATGGAGCGCACAGTTTCAAAGGCGGATTTGAATATCAATCGCTGCAATTTCCCTGGTTAGATCCTGCCTGGTCGCGAGGTGGCTTTAACTTTGGAGGCTACACCGGCATCCCAAATGGTGTCAGTCCCGGCGTCGCAACTGCGGACTTCTTGTTGACCCCTATCGCTGCCACGGTGCCCAACGGTGTGAACAATGTCGGCGGACCGACCTCAGTATTTTCGTCCAACATCGTTGAGCCCGGAGACCGGCGCAAATATTTTGGGGCTTATTTTCAAGACGACTGGAAGGTGACTTCGAAACTCACGGTTAACCTTGGACTGCGCTGGGAAATCTTCGGCCAGCTGCAGGAGGAGAATAGCAAACAAGCCACGTTACTTCCGGGTCCGCCTACCGGGGGTGGCGCTCAATATCTGATTCTCGACAAGCAAAAAGATGTTCCTCTCTCCCCATCGTTCACATCCCTTCTTGCTTTGGATAATATCGCGCTGCGTTACGTCGGCGGCAGCAGTGTAAGCACTACGCCGCTGGTGGACTTTGCCCCACGTGTGGGTATGGCTTACCAGTTGGCATCTAAGCTGGTGGTCCGCGCCGCATACGGAATTTTTTATGGCGGGTTTGAGAACCTGGGTGGATCGCCAGACCCCGGTTTTAACTATCCGTTCGCCATCAACCTTTCGATCAGCAACACCAACGGGGACAGCGGGCCGATCATTTATGCGGATGGAAGTTCGGCTACTCTGGAAAAGGGTCTCTCGTCTTTCACGCCTGACCCGAATAGTCCCAACTTTGTCGCGAGCAGCCTCGGAACAGCGTTCCAGCGGGACACGAAGACGCCCTATACCCAGCAATGGAATGGCTCTGTGCAATACGCGATTAGCCCAACTCAAAGCGTGACGGTCTCTTATGTTGGGAACGGTACGCGGCACATGTTGAACACCAGCAGGCTAAACGTCCCGACTCAACTCCTGCCTCCTGGGACCGACTTTACAAAGTTCATCGCCTATCCTCACTTTTCTCCGAACATGGATTTCATAACCGAGAACGGTGACGCTTACTACCACGCGGCGCAAGTGGCCTACGAACATGTATTCAGCCACGGCCTGAACATGCTTGTGAATTACACTCGATCAGAGTGCAAGACCGACAACCGCAATGCTTTGCAAATCGGAGAGGCCGACGTTCAGCGTGCGCCGCAGGTGCCCGGCTTTGGTATAAAGGGCGACTACAAGTACTGCGGCAATGACGTCCCCAACTTGTTCCACGCAAGCGGGGTTTGGGAGCTTCCGATTGGTAAGGGCCGCAAGATCGGCGGGAATGTCCCGGGTATTGTGAATCAGTTCATTGGAGGATGGAGTACGCAAGCGATCTTCAGTCTCCAGGACGGCTTCCCCTTTAGCGTCCAATGTCCTGTCCCAACCTCTGCGGGTCTGGGTTGCTACGCCAATGTTGTTTCGGGGCAGAAGCTGTACGCAGATCGCGGCCCGCACGGAACAACACAATTTCTGAATCCGGCGGCATTTGTTAATCCCAATCCCGTCACAACGATTGGCCAAACCGACTTTTCACCCCTAGGGGGGCCGCCCACGCAAGCCCACGGCCCGGGGTTCGCAAATCTCGATTTCTCAATGTTCAAGAAATTCCAGACGTCAGAAACAACCAATCTGGAGTTTCGTGGCGAGTTCTTCAATTTCCTGAATCATCCGAACTTTGCCAACTCTTTTGCGACCCTGGACTTTAAGAATGATCCGGTCAATTTCGCGCGAATTAATGCCACGCGCGGGACGGCCCGGCAGGTCCAATTGGCTCTCAAGTTCTACTGGTAAAACAGAGGGGGTAAACCCGAGGGGGCATTTGCCCCCTTGCTGTTTTTCTTAACCGGACAGTTCGTATCAACGCGTCCTTTGCAACGTCACGATCTTCAAATGCTTTTTGAATCAAACCACCCGGGCCCAGGATTCCGTTGGCATGAAGCGCTCTTTGTGGTTGTGGTTTCGCTTGGATTTGGAAGTGGGTTGATGTGCTGTAGCTTGCGGTCAGTGCTGGCTGCGCAATCTGGATCGGCACAACACCTCGAAGACTCTAAACACAAGTTCCAGACGGCGCTGACCCTCTACCGGGCAGGAAAATTTACCGACGCGCAACAGCAGCTTCAGGCTGTGTATAAGACAAATCCCAACAGTTTTGAGATCAACGAATTGACCGGATTAATTTGTGCCGCGCTGGGCCGCGACCAAGACGCCACTCCCTATCTGGCAAAAGCCGTGCGTATCAATCCTAATCTGCCGGATGCGCGTACAGCACTGGCGGCCAACCTGGTCCGGTTGCATCGAATGACCGAGGCAGAAGTCCATCTCCGTAAAGCGGCGGAGTTGGCTCCGGAGACATACGATGCCAATCACAATCTGGGCGAACTCTACATTCAGCTCAACAAACTGCAGGAAGCTGTTCCTTACTTGAAGCGGGCACAAGACATCAATCCTTCGGCATACAACAACGGCTATGACCTCGCGCTCGCGTCCGAACGTATTGGCAATCTTGAAGAGGCACGGCAGCAACTGGCCGACCTCATCCGAGTCAACGACAGCGCAGAGCTTCACAGCCTGTTAGGCGCGATTGAAGAGAAAAGTAAGAACTATTTGGCTTCAGCAGCCCAATTCGAAAAGGCTGCTCATATGGATCCGAGCGAAAACAATGTTTTCGAATGGGGAACTGAATTATTGCTGCACCAGACATTCGAACCGGCCACTGAGGTATTCAAAGCCGGGCTAGCTCGCTATCCGCAATCGAGCCAAATGAAGATAGGGTTTGGCGTTGCGCAGTACGGCCTTGGCAACTTTGATGTCGGGGCGCGGGCGTTTCTTCAAGCCTCAGACATGAATCCTGCCGATCGTCTGCCTCTTATTTTCCTTGGCCAGGCTTACGACAATCTCTCCCCAGCCATTAAGGATCAGATCATTTCGCGGTTCGAACGATTCGTCCAAGCCGATCAGCACGATGCTTCAGTCCGCTACTACTATGCGATGGCATTGTGGAAGCAGGCTGGAGATTCTCCGGAGCCGGCTCGTCAAGTGTTAGTCGAATCCCTGCTGACATCCGCGGCCGCGTCCGATGCCAGTTTCGCAGATGCCCGTCTGCAATTGGGAATCTTGTATGCCAATCAGCACAAGTTTGCTGAAGCCATCGCACAATATGAACACGCCCTGAAAATTAATTCGGAGAATGCCACTGTCCATTACAGGCTCGGCCAATCCTTGGCCCGCAGCGGAGCCACTGCCCGTGCCAAAGAAGAATTTGCGGAATTTGAGCGTCTGCGGACACAAGAGGTAGATGCCGCCAACAAGAAGTCTGCCGAGATTCAGCAATTCGTTTACACGCTGCGCCAGGCAAACAAAGCGACCAGCGAGTAGGCATTTGTTATGAATTGGCCCCTCAGGGTAATACAGCGGAGCTTCTCGAGCTGTTTGTTTTTGCCGCTTCTCTGTTCCTCGGCCACACCGCTGGTTCACGGCCAAATGAAAACTGTCATCATTGATGGTTCAAGCGAGGGCAGAATCTTTGATGGCATCGGCGCACTAAGCGCGGGTGCCTCCACCCGCTTGCTGATCGACTATCAGGAACCCTATCGGAGTCAAATCCTCGATTACCTTTTCAAGCCTGGTTATGGCGCTGCTTTACAACATCTCAAGGTAGAAATCGGCGGCGATGTGAATTCCACCGATGGTTCTGAACCCAGTCACCGGCGGACGCCTGCCGACCGCGCCTACACCCGTGGCTATGAATGGTGGCTCATGCAGGAAGCCCGTAAGCGTAATCCGCAAGTCATTCTGGATACGCTTCCCTGGGGCGCTCCGGGATGGATCGGGCACGGCAACTACTACTCGTCGGACATGGCACATTACGTCGCTGATTTTCTCGAAGGCGCCAAGAAACAATATGGATTGGATATTGCCTATACAGGAATCTGGAACGAGAAGCAGTTTGATGCTGCTTACGTGAAGGAACTACGTCGGGTATTGAAAGAGCGTCATATCGCGACGCAGATCGTCTGCTGCGACGAGTACTCGGGAGAGGGCTTGGGGCAGTGGAGCGTCGTTGACGCCATGAACAACGACCCCGCCCTGAAAGAGGCCGTCGACGTGGTCGGGGTGCATTACTCGCTCCTAAACGGCAAGTACACGACTCCGGATTCTGCACGCAGTTTGGGCAGGCCGCTGTGGTCAAGCGAGGACCAGCCCAACTCGGGCGCGGGACCGATCCTTTCGAGGGAGTGGCCTGTTGGAGGCCGAATCCTCGCCCGACTCTTTAACCTCAACTATCTCGACGGTGGCTTCACCAAAACTGAGATTTGGAGTCCGATTACTTCTTACTATGACATTCTTGCTGCTCCCAACTCCGGGCTGATGTATGCCAACACACCGTGGTCCGGCTACTACAACGTGCAGGGTGCCATTTGGGCCACAGCCCATACTACGCAGTTCGCGCAGCCGGGCTGGAAGTATCTCGATTCGTCCTCGGGCCGTATGCCGGAGCAGGGAAGCTATGTAACCCTCGAGTCGCCGAACGGAAAAGATTGGAGCATCGTGCTTGAGACGATTGATGCGAAACAATCTCAGCACGTCACATTCGAGATTAAGGGTGGTCTCTCCTCCCAAACGGTGCATGTATGGGAGACAAATGGTCAGAAGATCTTCGAGCACGTTGCAGATGTGACCCCGCAACACAATAAATTCGAGTACCAGTTCGATTCGGATTCCTTGTATTCGCTTACGACCACAACAGGCCAAGGCAAGGGCGCAGCCCGGCCTGCGGCGCCAAGCCCTTTTCCAAATCCATACATTGAAAACTTCGAGAGCACGGAACTCCAACGAACACCGCGCTTCCTATCAGATCAGAATGGGGCTTTCGAAGTGCGGCCGTGCTTGCTGCGCAAAGGCCGGTGTCTCGATCAGGTCATTGTCGACAAACCGATTCCCTGGGGTCCACAGCCAGATCCGTTCACCCTCGCGGGAGATACCAGTTGGTCCGATTACCAGATTGCCTGCGATGTCTTGATTGTCGACGGGCCGATAACGCTGATCGGGCGCATTGATTCAGCGGATGTGTTTCGAGATGGGAATGCAATTTGGCCCAGCGGCTATGTATTGAGCGTCCACCCTGACGGAACCTGGGCGCTGTCGTCAGCCGCTTACAAAGTTGTGCCCCGCACGCTTGCTTCGGGAAACATGACGCTCACCGCGGACAAGTGGCATCGGGTTGTACTCAAATTTCATGGTCAACAGATCGCAGCTTCCATCGACGGAAATCCTGTAGCCGCTGTGACCGACAGCGCACATGATCGTGGCATGTTTGGCATCGGTACTGGATGGAACCGAGGGCAGTTCGACAATCTTGCGGTAACAAAAGAATAAGTTTGTGAAGTAAACAAAAGGAACGAACAGGTGATGAACATACGCAATCGTAAACTGTCGAACCCTAGCGTGTTTCATGGGTTGACATTCCTAACTTGGCTTATTTTGGCATTGGGGGCGCCCGCCACCGCAGTGAATGTTTCCTCTCCTGATGGACGACTAGTCCTGACCATTGACACTATCGCAACCGAAAAAAACCCTGTTGCAAAACGGCTTGTCTATAAAGTGTCGTTTCGCGGAAAACAATTGATTGAAGCGTCGGCTTTGCGTCTTGATTTGGAAGGACAGTTACCCCTCGGGGAGGATGTACAGATTGCAAGTAGCGCGACCACAAGTGAGGACCACACTTATACGCTCGTAACCGGAAAAGCCAGCCAGGTGCGCGATCATTACACCGCGCTTCGGGTTGACCTTGGAGAGCCCGGTGGCATGGGCCGCAAGCTGAGCATCGAAGCGCGTGCCTATGATGACGCGGTCGCCTTCCGCTACCTGGTGCCCGAACAAAACACAATCAGCGATTTTCGCCTGATAAAGGAGGGAACAGAGTTCCGGATTGCCAAGGACGCGACCACGTATGCGCTAGTCCTTCCCAACTTTCGTTCGGGCTACGAGAGTGAATACATCAAACTGCCGGTCAGCGCGTTTTCCAATCAAGGCGGCGTAGCCAGCAAAGTTCTGATTGGGTTGCCGCTGCTTATGGAAGTCCCCGGTGTGGCCTGGATGGGAATTACCGAGGCCAACCTGCGCGATTACAGTTCGATGTACCTGATGAATCCTTCTGGAAGTTGGACCGGACACTGGTTTGAATCGGTGCTCGCTCCGTCCATTGAAGACCCAGATGTCATTGTGAAGGGTGCGCTGCCTCACTACTCCGCATGGCGGGTACTGCTGGTCGGCGATGAACCCGGAAGGCTGGTGGAATCGAATGTCATCACCAGCTTGAATCCTGAAAGCGAAATTGCAGACACCTCATGGATCCACGCGGGGCGCGCCTCCTGGGACTGGTGGAACGGCAGTCTTGGGCCGGATGGCAAGCGGGCCTACACGACGGAGACGATGAAATACTACGTGGACTTCGCGGCGAAATCGGGTTTCGAGTACATGATGTTGGACGCGGGATGGTCCGACCACAATGACATTACCAAGATGAATGGCACTGTGGATGTGCCGGAGTTGGTCCGCTATGGCAAAGAGAAAGGCGTAAAGGTTTGGATTTGGCTTTTGGGAAGCCACGTGGATCGTCAGATGGATGAAGCATTTCCCCTATATGAAAAGTGGGGTGTTGCCGGTTTGAAAATCGACTTTATTTTGCGCGATGACCAACACGGCATGAACTTCTACTATCGCACAGCGAAAAAGGCCGCTGAACACCATCTCATGCTCGACTTCCACGGCGCGACTAAACCCAGTGGCATCGAACGCACTTATCCCAACATACTGAGCTATGAATCGGTATTAGGAATGGAGAACTCAAAAACCGGTACTCGAGACAACCCCGAATATCACACCACGATTCCGTTTACCCGTATGCTCGCAGGTCCCATGGATCAGACGCCGGGTGCATTCGACAGCAGCACGCGGGAAGAATTCACGCCGCGCATGGAATCTCCCATGGTGATGGGCACGCGGGCACATCAGTTGGCCATGTACGCGATCTTTCAGTGTGCATTCCAAATGGTTTCAGACGTGCCATACGCGTATGACAATCAGCCAGCTTTTCAATTCATCAAAGATACGCCGGCGACATGGGACGAGACTCGTGTGCTGAACGGCAGGCCGGGCGCTTACATCACGGTGGCACGCCGCCACGGGAAAGAATGGTTCCTGGGAAGCCTCAACAACTGGGATGCAAGACAACTAGATTTGCCGCTCGACTTCCTCGGAGCAGGGAATTACACAGCAGAGATCTATGCCGATGGGGACGACGCAGACCGTCATCCCAAGAATGTTCGCCTGGAGAAAAAAGCATTGACTTCGACTACACACCTGACCGCAGTTCTTGCTCCCGGCGGCGGATATGCGGTCCGTTTTGTGCCTGCGCGATGAGCCTGTAATTTTCGTTTTCGAGGAACTTCTACGGGAGGCCCATGCCAATCGCAGCAACCAGTACGCTGTCACTTGCAGAACGCTTCCAGGAAATGTTTGGGTCCAAGCCGCTCATTTTCCGCGCGCCCGGACGGGTGAACCTGATCGGCGAGCATACCGATTACAACGACGGCTTTGTGATGCCTGCGGCCATCGGGTATTACACATGGGTCGCCGCCGCCCAACGCAACGACCGTACCGTAGAAGCTTATTCCGAGCACTTTCAAGAGAAGATGACCCTGTCGCTGGACGAACCTTCTGGCCCGCCAAAACGTCACTGGAGTGACTTTATCCGCGGCACCGCTGCAACTTTGCAGGCAGAGGGGCACAGGTTGTCGGGCATCAATTTGCTTATCGAAGGCGAAGTTCCTCTCGGCGCCGGTCTCAGTTCGTCGGCTTCTTTGGAGATGGCCACTGCGTTGGCGATGACTTCCATGTCCGGAGTGAAGGTTGATCGGCTGGAGTTGGTAAAACTTTGTCAAAAAACTGAGCACCAATATGTGGGCACGCTTTGCGGCATCATGGACCAGTTTGTTTCCGCTTTCGGAAAGGCGGGACACAGTCTGATGCTTGACTGCCGCTCGCTCGAATACAGGACACTCCCTATACCGTCGGGTGTGAGCCTGGTCGTGTGTAACAGCATGGTGAAGCACGAATTGGCTTCTGGAGAATACAACCGCCGCCGCGCCGATTGTACCCAGGGAGTAAAGCAACTACGCATGCACTTGCCCGATGTCCAGGCACTTCGAGACATCGAGATCAAAGATCTGGAAACCTGGAAAGAGCAGATGGAGCCGAAGGTGTACCGGCGGTGCCGGCACGTAGTCACGGAGAACCGGAGAGTGGTTGCAGGGGCACAAGCCCTTCAGTCGGGAGATGCGGAACGCTTTGGGCATCTTATGTATCGTTCGCATGCCAGCCTGCGTGACGATTATGAAGTGAGTTGCAAAGAACTTGATCTGTTGGTTGATTTGGCCGCTGCGAGTCCAGGCGTTTACGGCGCTCGTTTAACCGGAGGTGGATTCGGAGGATGCACCGTAAACCTCACTCATGCCGACGCGGCTGTTCAATTCAAGAGCCACATTGAGCGGACCTACTACGACGCAACCGGAATGACCCCGGATGTGTACATCTGTGAGCCGGCGGAAGGGGCGGGCGCCTGGCTCGGCGGGGGAAGTGCGCCGGCATGAGTTCTTCTCAATCAGCAATGAAGCGGAGCTGGGAGGCTTTCTTGCCCTGGGCGAGGGCACAGGTCAATAACGCCGGCCAGAAACCCTATCTCGGCTGGAGCAGCTTCAGCCAACAAACCATCCAAGGCCGAGAGCGCCAGTTGCTGCTGGGGAGAGTACCGCCGCGCAACCGGGTCCTCGCGGGCAAGTCGGATTAGCCACTCACTGGGCGCGGGAAGCGATTGTCAGCACACTGGTGAGCGACGTTGCCACCGCATCCATGCTCGATGTCCGTGCAGCCGGTGTCAAAGCGTTCGTAGCGCGATCACAGTGGCGTTCTTGTCCGGCGCTTCTTGCGGTGCATCGATTTGCAACCCGTGCTCCGTTTGCTTGAAAGGTAGCGACCGGCCGTTGGCAAGCAATCGCGCTGACAACACCCTCGGCTCAATACCAGTGATCGTCAGTGAAGGCGAAGACCACTCAAAAACGTGAAGGAATACGTCGCTGCCCCTTGCCGTTGTGCGATACGCTCGCTCCCCTTGAATGGGCCCGAAGGTGGTTCCATAGATGGAGTCGCCATTCGCCGTCATCCATTCACCGATAGCCTTAAGGCGCTCCTGAAACTCCGGTTGAACTATCCCGTCCGGCTGCGGGCCAACGTTGAGAAGGAAGTTGCCTCCACGGCTCGCCACTTCTATGAGGCTTCGGATGAGATCCTGCGCCGACTTGTAATTATGGTCGTACGAGTTGTAGGCCCACGTATTGTTGATGGTCATGCAAGTCTCCCAAAGCTGGAAGTCGGCAGCCGAGGGGATTCCTTGTCGAAATTCCTTTTGGACGCTGGCATCGGAGCCCCGCATGCGCACATCTTTGGTCGGAATTTCTTTCGGGATGAACTGTTCGGGAGTTACGAAGTCTGCGGCGACGCCGATCCGGTCGTTCACCAGGGTCGCAGGCTGCAACTTATGGATAAGGTCGAGGAACCGTTGCCCATTGTATTTTTCCTGGTGATGGAGTCCATCAAACCAGATCACTCTCACGTCTCCGTATCGGGTAAGCAGTTCGGTAAGTTGAAGACTCATGTAGTCCAGGTATGAGGACCACTCGGGCCGTTCGGGTTGTCCATTCCAGGTATCACGTGAAAGCCTGGAAGTGTCCCGAAAACCCGGGTGATTGAGATCGGGTGGAGAGTAATAAAAGCCAAGCGGCATCGAACGGAGAGCACAAGCGTCCGCGAGCTGCTTGACGATATCCTTTCCGTATGGCGTGTTGGTGATCTTGTAGTCAGTGTACGAAGAATCGAACATGCAGAAGCCGTCGTGATGCTTCGTTGTAAAGACCATGTATTTCTGGCCCGCGGTGCGCGCGAGATCGATCAAGAGATTGGGATCCCATTTGGTCGGATTGAACCGTTTTGGCAGAGCGCGGTAGTCCGTCTCGGAAATTCCGTGGGCCCGATAGTCGGCTCCGGGAGTGCCCCAGTTGTCCGGCCGCATTATGGGCCAGGAAGCTTCGACACTGGCAAGAGAATATGGACCCCAATGGATAAACATCCCGAATTTCGCCGCACGATACCACTCGGTCCGTTCGGCTTCAAGTTGCTCGCCGAACACGAAACCGGGCAAAAACGACACTGAGGCAGCCGCAAGGCTGGCGCGGAGGAACAGGCGACGGTCCAAAAAATAAGCGCTCATTTGTCCGAAGAAACGATAAGGAGCAAGTGCGCCTATGTCAAGAAAGTTTTGCTCGTGCACACTAAACCACAGACGTCAATCGCACCCCGATCGCGTCAAGACCAGGCAAACTTCTCCCCAAAACACGGGCGCTGAATCCGCCGTACCTGGGTCGCCACATCAGGCCAGGTAAAAGGCGTCCTGCATTCTGGCGCACCACTCGCTTTTCGCAAGATCTCCAGGCGTTCCTGGAGGGGATTCGCAATGGCACGCCATTCCTGTGTATTCTTATCTGCAGCTATTTTCGCCATAGCGGCCGCAAAGTCATCGCCGACAGGTTCGAAAGCTGAAAAGGGTCCCGTTTTGGAGAGAAAGTGAGTAGTTGCGGATATTGCACCTCGTGATGGTGTGAAGCATATCCGGTCAAACGGACCGGTGACATTCCTCGTATATGGCCTCGGATTCAGGCCTGAGGCGGGGAGGGGCGGAGGCAAAGCGGTGCATAGATCCCCCTCGGACAACCTGTATTTAAGAGCTTAAAATGGACGGTGGACTGCCTGATTGGGTTGCTCTCTCGGCTCATGCTCGTTAGTATAGGCACTCATGGGATCAGGCACTCGAACATCACGCCGGGCGAAAAAGACGGTTGAGACAGGCGAGCCGCTGGTCAAGCATACAGTGGCGGAACAACTTCGCGCCGAGATCGTCAGCGGCGCGCTCAAGCCTGGGTCGAGGATTGTTGAGGGAACCTGGGGAAGAAAATTTGGCGTAGCTCAGGGCTCCATTCGTGAGGCCATCAATATTCTCGCGCAGGAAGGATTCGTCACCAAGGCTTCCGGCCGAAGCGCACGCGTCGTGCGCTTGAGTGAAGAAAGCGTGCTGCGTTTGTATGAGTTGCGCGGAGCGCTGGAGGGGCTTGCCGGCAGGCTGGCCGCTGAGCGCAAAGCCGATACAACCAGATTGCAGGAGATAGTCGATGCAATGCGGCTGGCCACGGAGGAAAATGTTGCGCCGGCACTGCTCGACGCCGATCTGTCCTTCCATTTGGAGCTTTGCAGTCTATCGGGCAACGAATATCTGCTGGAACACGCACGAAGGATACTGCTGCCGTTCTTCGCATTTGTCCGCATCCGCATGATCGGGAGCGGGCAAGCCACGTCAGCCTGGGGGCGTGATCTTGAAGTCCACCAACGTATTCATGACCTCGTACACGAAGGCGAAGGACGCGTCTCCGAACAGTATATTCAACAGGCAATGGCCAGATTTGCGGCGACAGCTTACGAGGCATGGGAAAAGAAACCGTTGCCTGTCAAGCGTGGAAAAGGAAAGGCAACCTAGCGGAGGAGACTCGACTCGATTGGCAGGTTCAGCGGATTTGCACGCAACAAAAGCAGAAACGATAAAGGGACTTTCAGGGAGAAAGTGAATGGCCGTTTGTTCCATCGGACGTATCTCAACTTTCGATGCGAAGTATCCACTGCCACCTGGCGCGGGAAGCGATGCCGTGCACACAAACCCAGAGTATTGTCTCGCTGTGACGCAACTGGGCTCGACTGACGGCCGCCTTTGTGGAATTGGGTTTGCCCTGACTCTGGGCGACGGCAACCGCCTGGTATGCGAGGCGATTGAAATGCTCTCGCAGCAATTGCTGGGCAGCCCGATCGAAGACCTGATGGCTAAGTTCGGAAGCGTGTCGCAGAGCTTGGCGGAAGATCCGACCTTACGGTGGCTGGGGCCCCAAAAGGGTGTTGTTCACCTCGCACTGGCTTCGATTACAAATGCGTGTTTCGATTTGTGGGCAAAGAGCCGCGGAGTTCCCCTCTGGAAATTGCTGTTGGATCTGGAGCCGGAAGCGGTAGTTCGCCTCCTGGACCTGAGCTATCTCGATGAAGTGCTGGATGCGAACGGAGCCGAGGCTATACTCCGCGAACAGCAAAGTACGCGCTCTCAGCGCGACGCTGTGCTGCGCATCGGATATCCCGGCTATGACACTTCGATTGGATGGATGGCTTACGACGACGCCAAGATACGCGGACTCACCCAACTTGCCATCGACAAGGGATTCAATGCATTCAAGCTGAAGGTGGGATCGCGGGACCACAATCACGACCTGCGGCGGGCAGCCATGTTGCGCGAATGCGTGGGGGATGCGGGAATCGTAATGTACGACGCGAACCAACAGTGGACCTTGCCGGTGGCTCGCACCATGTGTGCAGAACTCGCAAAGCTCCGCCCTTTGTGGATCGAGGAGCCGACTCATCCTGACGACGTTATGGCACACGTGACGCTGGCACGCGAAATAGCGCCGGTGAAGATTGCAACCGGCGAACACATTCCGAATCGTGTGGTGTTCAAAAACTTCATCCAGTCCGGCGCCATGCATTATGTGCAGGCAGATTGCACGCGGTTGGCCGGCGTCAGCGAGTTTTTGACGGTCAGTCTCTTAGCCAAGAAGTTCAACCTGCCGGTCGTTCCGCATGTGGGAGACATGGGCCAGGTTCACCAGCATCTGGTGCTGTTCAACCATGTGGCCATGGGGCACGATGCGCAGTTTCTCGAGTATATTCCGCACCTGCGCAAGTACTTTGTTCATCCGGCAGAGGTCAACGGCGGATTCTATCGCCCGCCGCAGGACGCAGGAGCCTCCAGCGATTTGAAGGAACTGACTGCGCGCAGCTGCGCTAAAGTCTCCAAAATTTACGTGTGAGTTTATGGAGAGCAGTAAGCGCAAGAAACGCGATATTGGCCGGCGCTTAGTTCGGGCCATGCTGCTGATGGCAGGCCTGTTTTGCATCGCCTATGCACCCCGGTCTGCTTCCCAGACGCCAGAGAGATCGGATCAGCAGCGAACCAATGCAGGAAAATTGCTGCAGCAGGGACACGTACGTGCCGCCATTGAGGAATATCGCCGTGCCGTCGCCGCCAATCCGCAGGACCCTCAAAATTACTACGGGCTGGGTGTAGCGCTCGATCGCACCGGTGACCTTCGCGAAGAGCGTGAGGCGCTCCATCATGTATTCCTGTTGAATCCATCGTATGCGCCGTTGCATAACCAGTTGGGCTTGCTGAACATGAAAGAGGCAAAGCCCGCAACGGCCGCCGCGGAATTTCGAGCGGCGATTGCCCTCGACCCGCACTATCCCGAGGCAAAAAACAATCTCGGCGTGCTGATGCGTGCGCAGGGAGACAATGCCGCGGCGGAGTCCTTGTTTCGCGAAGCGATCGCGGAGAACGCGCGCTATGCCCAGGCCATGACGAATTTGGGTTCGCTGCTGGCGGTCGAGGCGCGACTGCCGGAGGCCGCGGAGGTGCTCCGCAGGGCAATCGATATCGAACCCAGGAACGTAGACGCCCTGACGGAAAACGCGATGGTGCGGATGCGAATGGATCAGAAGCCTGAGGCAGTGGAAGAGTTTCGGGCAGCGAAACAAGCGCAGCCTCAGCGAGCGGAGACGCACATCAATCTGGGAATCGCGCTGGCCGATTCGGCCGATCTGGCTGGCGCTCTTGCGGAGTTTACAGAGGCAATTCGATTGCAGCCGCAGAATGGCATTGCTCATCACAATCGCGGCCGCGTGCTCGCCGACATGAATCGCGACGCGGAGGCGAAGCCGGAGCTCGAAAGGGCTGTCCAGTTGAATGACGATAAGGCGGAGTGGTGGTCAGTTCTCGGGGCTCTAGCGCGAAAGACGGGTGAGAGGGAAGAAGCTGCTCGTGCGTTGCGCAGGGCTGCGGAACTGGAGCCTAAGAATGCGAGACGGCACTATGCCTTGGGGCAGGCGCTGTTCGAGGCCGGAAATACGGATGGCGCGGTCGCAGCCTGGCGAAGGGCGGTCGCTTTGCAGCCCGGGTACGCGGATGCCCTCTATTCGTTGTCGAGGGCGCTGGCACGCACCGATCCGGCGGAGTCAAAAGAACTGCAGGTGCGTTTTATGAAACTGCAGGAGCTGCAGCGTGCGGCCGACGATGCCGAGGCGATGGGCAATGACGCGTTGAACGCGGCGGCCGGGGACCCGGCGAAAGCTATCGCCGGGTTGAAAGCGGCGATTGAGCGGTGCGGCGAGTGCAGCGTGCGCTGGCAACTGCACAAGAACCTCGGGCTGGTGTATTGCCGGTCGGGCGATCTTAAGAACGGAAAAAGCGAACTGCTGCGGGCCGATAAGATGCTGCCCGGAGACGCGAACATTGCTCGGGCGCTGCAGCTTTTGAAGTCACAGTAAAAACGATTTTGTTGCGGTCTGCAGGCATTTGATCACAGTGCCCGTTACGGCGCGTCAAGACCTACCAGCTCTTAACCCTTCAGTTTAAGCACTTAACTCCGCACCTTGAGAAACCATACAATCTTGCTCTCGCTACTTCCCCAGTCCACCTGAAGCGATGGATCGGGCGCGCATCCGCGAGCGGCCCCGGAGGGCGTTTATCCTGCATGATCCCATTAAAAACAGGGATTTTATCGACAGAGAGGGTGTTTCCACCTCGTCAATATCAGATGCCTGAATTTCGTTTGCAAACGCAGTGGACAACGTTCCCCGGCATCTGTATAGTGTCGTCGAACCTCAAAATGAGCGCTCAAATGCATACTTGCGAAGCGGCGGGTTCCCAGATGAATTCGGGCGCTGAGTTGCGAATTGGACAGCGGCGGAGAAAGCTCGGAAACAAATTGACACGGACTATCGGAGGTCCTATGAACTTCAATGTGAGGATGCACGCAAGCGCGTGGAAACGTGTTTCAGGCGCCCTGTTGCTCTTGATTGTCGCTGCGCTTTCAACCGAGTTCAGTCGCGCACAGCTCTCTTCGGCATCGATCAATGGCACTGTCGAGGACAAGACAGGCGCAGTCGTGGTCAACGCGTCGGTGACGCTGCAGAACCTGGAAACCTCGATCGAAATGAAGACGGTCACAAATACAGCTGGCAGCTATGCGATTGTGAGTATCGCTCCTGGCCGCTATACGATTCAGGCATCCGCGCCGGGCTTCGCGGCCCAGAAGGTTTCAGAGTTCACCTTGACGGTGGGCCAGTCCGCAACGTTCAACTTTTCTCTGTCCGCCGGGGCTACCACCTCCGTGGTCAACGTCGTGGACTCTCCCCCGCTTCTTGAAGGAACCACGGCCAATTTGGGGACAGTCATTGGGAAGCAGCAAGTCAACGATCTGCCGCTCAACGGCCGCAACTTTACTCAGCTGTTACAACTGACACCTGGTGTGGCCCCTGTGAACACGGGACAGAGCAATGGCGGCGGGTTCGCGGGACCGCCGATTGCCTTCGGGGCCACTTCGGATTTCCCGGCGGTGAACGGGCAGGGAAATCGAAGCAACTTCTACCTGACCGATGGACTGAACAACTACTGGAGTATTTTGAGCACGTACGCAGTGCCGCCTATTATCGATGCCATCCAGGAATTCAAAATCGTTTCGCATACCGACAGCGCCGAATTTGGCGGCGTCCTGGGCGGCGTGGTAAATGTGGTAACCAAGTCGGGGACCAATCAATTTCATGGTTCGGGATGGGAGTTTGCGCGAAACGCGATATTTGATGCGATACCTACTTTCACGGCGCCGGGTACGCCGCAACCGGATTTCAAACAGAACCAGTTTGGAGCAGAGATCGGAGGACCGGTATATCTTCCCAAGCTCTACCACGGCCGGGACAAGACGTTTTTCTTCTTTGCCTATCAGGGATTCCGCTACAACCAGACATCGAACACTCCTCTCTTTGTTCCCACGGCGGCGGAGCTCAATGGCGATCTGAGCGCTCTGGGTGTGGCCATCTACAATCCATTTTCGACACGCCCCGACCCCAGTAATCCCGGGCAATTCATTCGGGATATCTTTCCGGGGGCGATCATCCCGCAGAACTTAATCGATCCGAAGGTGGTCGCATTGGCGAAATTTCTCTTTCCGGCCGCGGGAACTGCGTTCAACAACGGAGCGAGCAATGCCAATGATCCCACTCCCCTGACCCAACACCAGAACGAGTACAACGTGCGCATCGATCACACCTTCGGTCAGAGAGACTTTGCCTGGTTCCGATTCAGTCTCATCAACAGTGTGCAAACTTCTTCGGGGGGGCTGCCCGGTCTGCCATCCATACTTTCAACGCCAGCCAAAAATTGGGGCGGCAGCTATGTGCATACCTTCAGCCCGACCTTGATTTTGCAGGTCCAGGCTGCGAAAACCACAGGCGAGCACAACAACACGCAGCTCTTCGATAAATCGACAAGCGAAATCATCTCGCAGGTGGGTTTCGATCCAACTTATGTCGGCAATTTCCAGGCGACAGCGAAAAGCCTGATTCCCAACGTGCAAATTACTGGATTTTCCGGCGGCGGTGAAAGTATTCAGAATACTCCGAAGGCGACCGATAGCTCAGAGTTCAGGGGAACGGTGACGAAGGTCATTCGAAACCATGAACTCAAATTTGGCGCGGGGTATACGACCCTGGGCTTCGAAAGTCCTATCGCAAACGCGAGTGTGGCATTCAAGGCCAACGAAACGGCCTCCACTCCGACCGACGCGACTACCGGATCTGGCCTGGCCTCGTTTTTGCTCGATGTTCCCGATAGCGCCCAGCGGCGCAACGTGCTGGAGAGCGAGAGGCCCGGCGGCGAGTTGGGCGCCTTCGTCCAGGACAGTTGGAAGACCACAAGAAAACTGACGCTGAACTTCGGTGTGCGCTATGACGTGACGTTCATTCCGCCTTACGGAGCCGATGGCTCGGAAACCCAGCAGGGCGGAATTGCAACGGGCGATGTGGACTTTAACAACGGCACCTATATAGTCCAGAAAGTACCGGGAGCCTGCTCGGTGCTGGGGCACTCGCCGTGCATCCCGGGAAACGGAGAGCTGCCGGAACACGTGGTGGCCGATCCGCGCGGAAAGATTGCACATAACACATATACCAACATCGGACCTCGGGTTGGCTTCGCATACCGCCTTGACGACAAGACGGTAGTCCGCGCCGGGTTTGGTATTTTCTATGACAACTGGGCGGCCATCACGCAGATTGCGCAAAACATCGAGGGCTTGTGGCCCGACACCGGTCAGTTGATCGCCAATGGGCTCAACAATCCCAACACCTCGCCCTCCCCTACGCCAACGGTCGCCATTCAGAATCCGTTCGCAGGGGGGCTGAGTTCAAATATTCCCGCTCCGACTCCGTTCACTCAGGTGGGTTTCTTCTTCGACCCAAAGATCAAGAACGCCTATTCGGAGCAGTACAACCTTGGAGTCTCGCGGCAATTGGGACAGGCCACGACTGCGACGGTAACCTACGTGGGATCGGAGTCCCACCGTCTGGACGTGGGCGGTTACTACAACACGGCTCCGACCCCGGGGCCGGGGAATCCCCAGTTGAGGGCGCCATTTCCCTACATTACCCCGACCTTCTGGGACCGCAGCGCGGGGAACGGCAACTACAATGCCCTGCAGGTTTCGGTTGATCGGCGCTTCACCAGCAATTTTTCCTACTCGGTTGCCTACACCTGGTCGAAGGCAATCAACGACGGCGGCGACGGATTCTTTGGCGTGGAAGGCGGAGTTCCGCAGGATCCATACCACCCAGGGGCGTTCGGCAGCCGATCAGTTTCCGGCAACGATCTGACGAATGTGCTCTCGGTCAGTACGCTCTATGCGATACCGGTCGGTAAAGGAAAGGGGCATTCGACTGGCAACAGAGTGCTCGATTATGTGCTGGGAAACTGGCAGGTCAACAACGTCTTCCTGGCCAGATCGGGCCTTCCGTTTACGGTAACTGTCGACGGGGACATTGCCAATACAGGCAATACGTCCTTCCTGGGGTATGAGACGGCAAACGTTATCGGCAACCCGAACGCAATATCGCATCGGACGGCTGCGCAGTTCTTCAACACGGCGGCATACGCTGCGCCACCACAGTTCACGTTTGGCACCTCGGGAAGAAATTCGCTGCGCACCGCGGGTTATTGGAACCTGGACACTTCCGTCTTTCGCCAGTTCCCATTTGGCGAGAAGTGCAGGCTGGAGATTCGAGGAGAGGCGTTCAATCTGTTCAACCATCCTGTCCTTGGGACTCCAAATGCGGACTTTAGCAATCAGCAGAACTTCGGTACGGTGACAAGTACGGCGAGCACGCAACGACAACTTCAATTAGCCGCGAAATTTATCTTTTGAGTGAATAGGAATGAGGTGCGCGCGCTGTTCGCAGTATGCGACCAGCGCGCACCTTATCCAGCAAGAACGTAATCGCTGCCGTCAACTTTTCCTGCGCTATACGCCTTGCCGCGAACGGCTTCCTGGTCCACGATATCGAGATCCAGACGCGCTCCTGCACGCCATGGCGTTTTGTGGAGCCTCCTCGCTGTCGCACCGGGCCTCGAGATTCGTTACTACTGCATCCAATATTTCGAATGGACGCAGACCGCATGGTAAGAATTGAATGGGCAGGAACCGCCTGATTTCGGCTTCCGCTCTAGCAGGGCGCCATGCGCTCAGATAGTCGACCGAAACCTAACGCATGATAGTTCAGGGAAACAAGATCCGACTCTGTTCCACGGTCTTCCTGGCCATGTTTGCATTCCCCGCCGCCTCGCAGTCCACCGCTCCTGCCCAGGAGCAACGCTCTCGGGATAATAATCAGCCAGCCGCGATGGGTGGCGTCAAGACCGGTACGCCGCGGCCAGCCGTGCTGGATTCGGAACACCGGCCGATTACCGCCGGTGGATTTGTGAAGACCGGGCCGGTCATCTTCGAGGACATCTCGGAAACCTCAGGTCTCACAAAATGGCGCCACACCATGGGAACTCCAGAGAAGAAGTACATCCTCGAAACCGTTGGCTCCGGTGTCGGCCTGATCGACTATGACAATGACGGCTGGCTCGATATCTACCTGGTGAACGGAGCGACCTACGATTCACTCGCAGGGCGTTCCGCGCCGCCCAGCGCGGCGTTGTTCCATAACAATCACGATGGCACGTTCACCGATGTGACAGCCAAGGCTGGTGTGGCCAACCAGCGCTGGGGCTTCGGAGTGGCCATCGCCGACTACGACAACGACGGCTGGCCCGATATCTATTTGTCGAACTTCGGCAAGAACCGGCTCTACCACAACAATCACGACGGGACGTTTACAGATGTCGCAGAGCACGCAGGCGTGGCGTTGGGCAACTGGTCGACCGGAGCCACCTGGGGAGACTTTGACGGTGACGGTCGCCTCGATCTGTTTGTTCCAGGCTACGTCCGCTATGATCTGTCCGGCGAACCGGGGCGCGGTTCGGGCCTAAGCAATGGGTTCTGCCAGTTTCGCGGGGTAAGCGTCATGTGCGGGCCGCGCGGGCTGAAAGGCGAGGGCGATCACCTCTTCCGTAACAACGGCGATGGAACGTTTAGCGACGTGAGCGAGGCCACCGGTACGGCGGATAAGCAAGCCTATTATGGGCTGGCCTCCTTATTCATCGACGTCAACAACGATGGCAAAGTCGACTTGCTGGTCGCGGACGATTCGACACCCAACTATCTTTATCTAAATACTGGCAAAGGCAGGTTCGACGACGCCAGCTTTGCCTCGGGGTACTCATTGAATAGCGAAGGACGCGAGACCGCGACGATGGGAATTGCAGCGGGAGATATTTCGCACAGCGGCCGCATCGACCTCTACAGCACGACGTTTTCGGATGATTACAAACCGCTCTATCACAACGATGGCGATGCCAGCTTTACCGATGTGAGCTACTCGATGGGGATCGCGGAACCAACGATCCCATTTCTGGGTTGGGGCGCCGCTTTTTTTGACTATGACAACGATGGATGGCTCGATCTGATGGAAGCCAACGGCCATGTGTACCCCCAGGTCGATCAGCAGAACTGGGGTACGAGCTGGGCGCAGCGTCCGCTCCTGTTGCACAACCATCACGGCAAACTAGAATTGGTGCCGCCGGTAGAAGGATCGGGACTCGCTAAGCTTAGTGTAGGCCGCGGCCTTGCGTACGGTGACCTGTTCAATGATGGCAAGATCGATGTCGTCATCAACAATCTCGACGGCGCGCCATCCTTTCTACGGAATGTCGACAAAAACACCAACCACTGGGTGGAATTGAAGATGGTGGGTGGACCCAGGAGTCCGCGTGATGCCGTGGGAGCGACAGTCTATCTGATGGCGAATGGCTTCAGGCAGCGCGGCGACGTCGTAAGCGGAGGCAGCTTCGCCTCGACTTCCGACCCTCGCCTGCACTTCGGATTGGGAACTGCGACAGCGATCGACGGGCTCGAAGTGCATTGGCCGAGCGGGTTGATAGAGAAGATCAAGCTGCCTGGTATGGATGCTATCTTCATGGTCGTCGAAGGCAGCGGGAGGGGCACGCCAATCTCCGATTGTGGGTCTTGTGGCGGTGCGGCCGCGCGAGGCCTGCTTGAGCGAGGATGCGATCTCCGAGAGACGACTGGACATCGAATCGCGCTTGTGCTTCGCTCAGCGGACGAACTTAGGGCTCTGCCCTGTCACGGCGTGGTAAATGGGAGCGGGAAGGCGCAAGAGAGTATCGGAGGGAACCGGACGGAATCAGACGGAATCAGACGATCTTTAATATGGGGGGCGTAGTTCAGCTGCTTAGAACGCCTGTCACGCAGGTGGCCTTGGGGTTCGAGTCTCGTGGCTCCCGCCAACTTTTCATAAACCGCCGTTTGCATCGCCAATCGCCGAGGAATGAGTCGTCTGGAGTGCCGGTCCGACTACTTGCTCCTCAAGTCGATTGAGAGGTTAGGGTCATTGCCCCTTGTTGCGCCGCGCCGGGGTCGGCGGACGGCCCTGACCTTCCCCGTCTTTCCTCCGCCGCAGAAGAACTGGTCGGAGCCATCCGATTCGAGCCCTGAAACGTTGATGCCTGGCGGCATCTCGAGGCTCTCAAGAACCTCGCCGGTTTGAGGATCAATTCGCCTCAAATCACTCTCGTCGCCTTCCCAGGTGGCGTGCCATAACTCTCCTTCGACCCACGTGACCCCGGTGACGAATCGGTTGGACTCGATTGTGCGAAGAATCGCGCCGGTGTCAGGATTGATTTGATGGATTTTCCGGTTGCGATACTGGCCGACCCAGAGCGTTCCTTCGGCCCAGGCCAAGCCGGAGTCGCCGCCGCCGCCGGGCGCGGGAATGGTGGCGACCACGCGTCCGGTCTTGGGATCAATCTTGTGGATGCGATCTTCGGCGATCTGATAGAGATGCTTCCCGTCGAAGGCAGTTCCCGCATGCGCCGCGACATCTACCGTGCGCTGCATCTTGCCGCTTGAGGGATCGAAGGCGTTTAGCTTGTCTCCGGAAGCGAACCAGACATTCTGACCATCGTAGGTGACGCCATGGACTCGCTCCGCACCCTGAAAGGGGCCGTACTCGCGGACGATTTCGGCGGTGGATTTATTCATGCGTCCATCCTAGTCGCCCGGCAGTGGAGGGGGGAGTAACAAGATTGTCGTGAAACCTGGGAGGGGCGGACTGATCCATCGGCGGGCTCGCGCTTGGCCGAACGACTGTACTTTGTCCGCGGCCGCTAATTCGTCGAGTGCGCGCTGCACCGTGCGCTGGCTGGCACCGAGGGCAAGGGCCAGGGCCGAACTGGACCAGGACTCGCCGTCCGTGAGGAAGGCGAGGACTGCGCCGTGCTCTTCTTCGACGGGGCGTGCTAGCACCACGACCTCGCTCCGGCTGCGAGCCTTTAGCGCGAAGCCTCGCCGCGTCGCGATGATGGCGGCCAGCGGGCGAAGCATCCTGCGCAGCCGTCCGATTTCGACTCGCAAGCGCGCGCGATGCGATTCATCAACCAACCGTGCTCCGAACGCTCGCGTAAGGAGAACATCTCTTGGCACGTCGCCGGGCCAGGCTTCGCCCAGCGCGCGTGCCAGCGCAAACAGCACCGGACGCGTTGTCAGGGAAACGAGCGTGTTTGCATGGCGCACGACATTCCGACAGGCGTCGATCACAAACGCTTCCGATGAGAGGATCGTTTCGACTTCTTCGAGCAGGAGGAGGCGGTCCCCGCCACGCGTAATCCGGCGTGCCGCCGGGGTATTCAGGATACGGCAGGCGCTTTCGACTTCCGCTGTCAGCGCCGCGATGCGCGCTTGGCGTGCGGTTTGCTGGGCCCGCATTAGTGCGGCCCGCGCCTCTTTCGTTCGGAGGCGACGTATCGCAATTCCTGCAATGACGAGTTCGTGAGCTGTTCTCAATGCAGGGGGAAATGGTGCGGGGTCGAGATCCGCGAGCATACGCTCGACGTCGTCGAGATGACCAATCAGGAGCAGACGGCGGACCGCGAGATAACGCGCGAATGCGGCGTTCAAACGGTCGCCGTGCTCTTCGAGCGTCGCTCGCGCTGCATCGAGCGTTTTAGCGGGCCAACTCAAGTCACGCGATGCGAGGGCAACCTCGGCCTCGGCCACCACGCATCGCGCGCGCGCGACGACTTCTTTCGCAGTGAATGCGCGAGCGGCACGTCGCAAGAGCTCTTTCGCGCGAGGGAAATCGCCAAGTTGTGCCATCGCGATGCCACGCAGCGCTAGCGCAGGCGCGTCGTTCCGCAGGGCGACTCGCTTCAAGGCGCCTAGAGGATCACCGGCCGCGAGTGCGCGTGCTGATGCCGTGATCAGCGAGTCCATCGAAATCCCGCCACACTTGTCACTCCCACCCTTTCGACACCCTGCGCTAAATATATCGCATGGTCACGAACGAAACGGGCCATCGAGAGCGGAACGAACAAAGACATTGGACAAAGGAGAATTCTATGAACATCGAGAACAAGACAATCTTAATCACTGGGGCGAACCGCGGTATCGGACGGGCGCTTGTTGCCGAGGCGCTTCGACGCGGGGCAAAGAAGGTCTACGCAGGTACTCGCGGCACACTGCAAGTCACCGACGAACGCGTGACGCCCGTGACCCTGGACGTAACCAACACTTCGCAGATCCAGCAGGCAGTCTTGAAGATCGGCGCGCTCGATGTCCTCATTAACAACGCCGGCATCGCGATTTACGACGATCTGAGTAATTTCGAAGTGATCGAAAAGCATCTGGCCGTCAATTTCGTGGGGCTGCTCAGAGTAACGCATGCGTTCTTGCCGGCGCTCAAGCGTTCGCGGGGAGCCATCGTCAACAATCTCTCAATGGCAGGGCTGGCGGCCTTGCCGGTCATACCTTCGTACTCCATCTCCAAGGCGGCCGCGTTCAACATGACGCAGTCCCTCAGAGCGCTGTTAGCCGGCCAAAGTGTAAGTGTTCACGCTGTGGTGCTTGGTCCGGTCGATACGGACATGAACCGCGGTTTCGAGATACCAAAGGCGTCGCCCGAGTCCGCGGCGAGCGGCATCTTCAATGGCTTGGAAAAGGGCGAAGAGGAGATTTTCCCTGATCCTGCATCCCAGGCGATTGCTGAGGCCTGGCGCGCCGGCACGCTGAAAGAGCTCGAACGTCAGTTCTCGGCCCTTGTGTCAGGGAGTGCCACCAAGGTTGCGTGATATCAGATCGGCAAATCGACAAGTCGGCAACGAACAACAATAGGAGAAAAGCAATGACGACTCACAAGACAGGAACACGCGAACAATGGCTGAAAGCACGGGTCGAGCTGCTCAAGGCGGAGAAAGAACTCACCAGACGCAGCGACGAGGTGGCGCTCCAGCGTCAGCAATTGCCATGGGTGCCGATCAACAAGGGATATCGCTTCGACACGGACGAAGGGAGCGCCGCGCTGGCTGACCTCTTCCGTGGCCGCTCGCAGCTCCTCATCTATCACTTCATGTTTGGCCCCGACTACGCCGCCGGCTGCCCGTCGTGCTCGTCGATCGCGGACGGATTCAACGGAATCGAAGTGCACCTGGCGAATCACGATGTGATGCTTTGGGCGGTCTCGCGCGCGCCCCTCGCGAAGTTGCAGGCTTACAAGCAGCGCTTGGGCTGGACGTTCCCGTGGGCGTCATCCTACGGCGGCGAGTTCAATTTCGACTTCAGCACTTCGTTCACCGAAGAGGAACAGCGCACCGGTATCGCGTACAACTACCGGCGCGAGGCGCCACTGCGGACACGCGGACGGGAAGGGGCCGAGATCTCGCGCTCAACGCCCGATGGGCCCGCGATATTCGCGGCTATGTGCGGAACGGATGCGCCGACGTACATTCGCGAGAGGCCGGGCGTGAGCTCATTCGCACTCGAAGACGGCGTCGTCTACCACACCTATTCCAGCTATGCGCGAGGGCTCGATGGTCTCTGGGGCATGTACCCATGGCTCGACCGCGCGCCG
>Ga0157379_10000312_pt1 | contig 38600 bp, 30 predicted proteins | sample S25metaG_FD_121802 | JGI IMG/M metagenome (GOLD analysis project Ga0157379, IMG submission 121802) | Switchgrass rhizosphere microbial communities from Kellogg Biological Station, Michigan, USA - S2-5 metaG | ecosystem: Host-associated > Plants > Roots > Rhizosphere > Soil | place: USA... | reverse complement strand
ATGCTTTCCGATCACATGTATGATCACATCTGAAACATCCTTCCAAATATGTTCACTTATGTCTCACTTTGTCATATGATGTTTCATTTCCTCAATTCCTATTTGTTCTTATATTTCAAATGACTAGAACATTCCTCAGATGACCTCTAAGGAATGTTCTACTCTATTGTTCTATGTCTCAGATGGACCTTACTCTTGTCTTAGTATAAAAATAGCATAGTCTGGATCTTATCTGGAAGTGTATAAAAAGGCCTAGTAGGGTAGCAATCATCATTTTACACTTGCCAACCAACTACCCATAGCACTAGCTTAGCCTACACTTATTACTGCAGTGTATTGCTCAGTAATCTATACTCGAAGTATCTTCAGTATAAACCTTCTTAACTCTTGCAATACAGTGTATCACTATGCTGTGGTTTAAGAATCAATCTCTTAACTCTTGCAGTACAGTGTATCACTATGCTGTGGTTTAAGGATCAATCTCTTAATTCTTGTGGTACAATGTATCACTGCGCTGTGGTTTAAGAACTCTGCAGATAGGCATCCTACTCTGCAATTCTCTCTCCTATCTTTCAGCTATGTTCAGGTGGATCACCCATGTTGTTGTTGGATTCAATATTAAAAACAAGAGCCATAGAGCTCCTAATTCAGAAAGGAAAATACAAATTTTATAAACACACCTTGATGTTGCATCAATGTCATGCATATAACCCAAATACATCACACCTCCTCTGGAATCAACTCCTAACATTCAAGTCGCAAAACACTAGGGGCTGTACATGTGACATGTTTGAACCAAACCTTTGGGCACTTCAAACTTAAAAGAATTTTGTCAAAGTGACTCAAGCTGTAGGAGGCCAATCTGATAAACTCACATCATCTTATTTAGCTCCATTCCAAGAAATAGGCAGAATATGATGTATTAAGAGGAATATATATATATATATTTCAAACCCCATGGATGCTGATAGCATGAAGGCGCCTGTTTTGAGGTTGTCTCCCTGGACATGAAATTTACTAAATCTCTTCTTTGCATAATGTGACATCGGTTTGAGTGTTGTGTTTCCTTTTGTGAGGCTTCTGGCATGTAATTCAAGTGAATTCCTCCCACCCCCACCATGGTCAAAATTCTTCCTCTCCTCTTGCGTTTCTCCTCTTGTGACACTTTTCTATGATTCCACTACTGCTGATTCTCTCTTCTGTTGTGTATCTCCGCTCTGACCATATATATCTGTTGGCAACTTGTTTCAGCAGCGCCCAGTGAGTTCTGTTAGAACAACAAACTATAGATTAAAACCTTGTAAAGTGGCCTTTATAGTATATACATAAGAGAATATTACGAAGTCAGATGATCACACAAGTAAGGTAGGTCGTCCATAATAACACAAGGCTCGAAGCGTCAATTTGACCCTCCGGCTTTTTGTTAGACAAAGAAATATGTTGATTAGTAAAGCCGAATACAAGGTCCGGAGCTCCACCCCAGTCCGAGCCCGCATTCATTGAAGTCCATCCCCTTTGACAGCGGTTCTCCGCTCAATAACACTCCCAACAAGCCAAGAATGCTTGTATTCCCAACTCTCCGGTCGAAAATACCTTGCTGCCATGCGACCCAATGTTGATTTCCACTAGAGCCGATTGTAACCGACTCTCTAGTGTAGATTGGTTTTGTCGGCAGCAGCCAGGTTCTCATCTGAGTTTGAACTGCTACCGCTTCGACTTTATCGCACCCGCATGTCCTTACAAATAGGAGCTCCTTGCCATATGCGCGGGTGCAGTCTCCGAGTTACCACACGAGGTGGGTATTTGCAGGATCGTTGAACTTTCTTACCTCCCACTACTTGAGAATCGCCTTGCGTTGCGTCCAATTCTTGATGTCCACAACGAACACGCTAATCACCATATATAGCGGTGGTAAGACTATTTTTTCTATGCGTTTGTGACGTACGTCCCGTATCTGACCTAACTCCCGTTGAAGCACGCCTCATTCGCTCCTCTGCAATAGCCACTTTGGCATTTTTTCTTTACGATTGGTGTAGGAAACTTCTTAAAGATAGTATGTGTAAAGGGATTTAACACTTAATTGTAGCTCTTACGCTGGGCGATGAAGTGAGAGAAGGCGGTTGATAGAAGGCCAATATGAGCTTATGCCAACCCCACAAAGGTCCGATTTATCTGGAGACATGGTTGGACGTTTGGAAAGATTCTATATATCGCAGTGAGTGATATGAGCGCTGCTGGAATCATCCATTATTTTCTTTGTTTTATTAGAATCGATATTTCCCTATCACCATGGTCGTGCCAGAGATTTATGGTATTATTCTCTATACACTGCTACAACAACGGTCACTCCTCTGACTGCCTTACCTAGTTTTATTTAATGGCAATTTCGATCCTGCGGTGAGCCTCATTTCATACGCACGAAATCGTTCCCTGATGATGAATGATGAAACCTTCAGCTGTAAGCTATGTCATGTCCCCACCGCCATAATGGGCTGACACCTCTCAGATGCGGCACAGCTTTCAAATGGCTTTTGGTGGCTGGGTGCGTTCTACCCAAAATTCTCTTATGGATAGCTCATCGTATCCCGCCAGTGCCATCATGTCGATGTTTATCACCCAGAGTGCGTCTCATGGTTTTGTGGGGCTCTAGAGCTACCGAGACTGAAGCAGCCCATCAGTCATACTATTAACTCGAGTTAGTATTAAACTCCCTACCAAATATTCAAAAATTAACGCAGGCCCTAGATATCAGCGATGTATAATCGAAATAAAACGCTTATGGGAATCCTGATAGCATTATGTCTCTTTGACAAATTCGCCACTGCTATGCTGGATTATGCTGGTACACGGTGGGCTGTAGTTGGTGAGCATTATTCCCCTAACATTGGTCACTATCTGATCACATCGAGAGGTCCAATGAAGGGTGTCCCTAGACTTCCCAAACTTCTTGGCTGTTCATTAATACCATTATCCCGGGATTCGATATACATCATTTTTTCGTTTATTCCAGGAGTTATTTTCGAAACCGTCCTGCTAGTGGTGACATTATACAAAGCCTATAAGCTGAATGTACAGTCGTCCCCTCAGCCTCTGCTATATACTATCGTTCGCGATAGGTAAGTCACTCATTATTGGAGATTCCAGCTTTACCGATTGATCTCTAGCGTTTACTACTATCTATCGTAAGACCCTTATCGTCTAATAAATAAGAATTTCTGCTGATAAATACATATAGGTTATTTATCGTCGTATTAACAAATGTCCTATTGAATGCATTTGCCCCTGCTTATATGAGCCGATTCATGCATTGGTGGGTTCCAGTGCCATGACTGAGGGTTTACCACTCTAACATGGTACATGACTAGCTCGCTTTTAGTTTTTCCAGGCGTAATAGGAAGTCGTCTAATCCTTCATGTGCGAGAACAAGCCTTCATGGACGAGGAGACATCAATGGCAGTGATGAGAGGACAGATAAGTTTTATAACACACGAGATGGATGCACTACGATCTAGTCAAAAAACACAATATCCTATATAAATCCTCACGCGCGACTCTTGAAGCAATGTTCTCCTTTTTCCAACCACTCGTCCAACGCCAATTGGAATAGGGAAAGACCCGAGTAAAACGGTTCTTGTGCCACTGGACTATAGAACCCGACAGTTTGGAAATTTGAGTGATTTGTATCTGGAGCGAGAAGCACTCGTAGATCGGACACATGTACCATTCCTGGATGGGTTAAACCGAAGAACGTAGAGTTATTGGGTCCGAAAGGTGTTTTGTTGCATCTGACAACTGTTAATATTCCTTCGACACCCAACTCAAATAAATGGACCTACAGGGGAACTGCTACGGTGGATTTACGACGCGGAGAGTTGTTTTCAATTGAAGCCACACCCATCGTTCGCCATGGATCAACTGGGAAAATAATCGTTATTAATCCTTGAAATATATGTCGAGATTGCATACATTCACCGTTGGTCCAGAACGTGTTCGGCGGATTCATGGTCCATCCGCCATATTTGTTGACACTTCCAACTTTCGGACTGGGAGGGAGCAGGTTCGGGATAGGAAATGCCTGATTACATTGTTGCTGAAAGAGAGATAACGAAAGAAAAGACGTTTCAATCGACCTAGGATTGGAGGGATCACCACGTTGATAATAACCTATAGTCCATTTATGCATAAGAGTTTGAGTGGATAACTGCAAGAGAGGGCGTGCCGTATTCAGAGCAATATTGCCACATCCAGCTCCAGTCCTGAACAGGATCGTCGGGTTGTAATGCTGGAGGAAAGTCGATAATTGCTCTCCTGAGCATCTGAAATAACTATACCTGATATGGCATCATAATCGAGTTCAGATAGAGCGATCAAAAAGGCATCTAAAGCGGCCTCGATTCCTGAGGATGCTGTGATACCATCTTGTGACGGGTTTGCTGTAAAATTCCTCGTCTCCAGCTTTTCGCAAAACGGTGGCACAGATACTGGCCCATAGTACTATTATAATCTAAATCAGGAAATATAATGGCAGGATTCGGAACAATTAACCTACCTGGTAGAAATCAAGAGGATCCATTAATATCGTGGCTATGTTGAGATTGCTCTGTCCTGCAGCTTGATCTATCGTCAAGCCATTGGCACCTGTGTTGTTTCCCCCTGGACCACTCAACCTGGCTTTAAGTAGTTTGAACTTCAGCTTGTTGATTTCCGTGGCGTTCTGGGAACCCATCAACGTATCATCAACGAAACGAGTGACTGCCACCCAGTCATTCGAACAGTTACGGGCCAGACTGCGCTCAGCTGCTTTATAGTACGATGCCATGTCAACTTGAGCTTCCACCGGGGCAGATGATACCCAGGCAGCATGGATAATATCTGGATTCCTTTGACGAAGAAGCGCCCCTTTTAGGAAATGAAGGAGAAATTAATTAAAATAGAATTGAGTTGGTAAAATTCTTGCCTCTAATTCCGGGGTATGACCCACCGACCCAAACCCAAGGTGTCTTGTTTGGTCTCAAAAGCTGCGGATTCAAGCCTTGTACAGATATATGGTTGGCAAAATAGACAACATCTTCCAGAGCTTGTTCAGTGTTCAGAAACTCCCATTGATCTGCGGTTGTATTTTGCTACGGAGAATAAGGAGAATAAAATCAACCAATTAAGGGAGTGATAAATATGGCAACTTACATTCACGGGAAATGGAAGAGAAGCACCATAAAAACGATGTTCCCATAGAATAGCTAATCCGTTATAACGTTTGGCTAGACGCATCACAGCTGATAGACCATGATATTCTTGGAGATAATACGGGAGTAGCGGTTCCGCATTTTGCTCACCCGAATCAAATACTATGTTCAGAAACTCATAAATATACAGTGTTTATGGTTAAGAATTAAATTCTCACTTAATACGGGACCACCAGCCTTATAATAAGTCTGATTGATCCAGTACCGATTCTTGAATGTTCGTAGATCCCGGCCATTAGAGAAATGGTCCAGAGGCATCTGTTTCATACACATGATTATCCCTTTGAGACATGACATTATGCAAGTAATCCGGGTAAACCTACATCAATAAAGAGAGGGTCGTTCTTCGCCACGGTGGCAGGCACTAGTGGAGGAAGAATTTCCTGAGGCCTAAACCGAACTGTGCGTGATGCGAGGAATCCTGTTGCATGTGCAAGAGCTGCAGGTTGGAGAAAAGAGGAGAGAAGAGTAACCAGTTTACAGGGCAACATGGCAAAGTTTTTTTAGCCTGGACTCTGGTTGATGGTCAGCTGTGATGGCTGTTCACTGGTATTATATCCTCCTTGTATCGTGGGGCATGACAACGCTTAGCCGCATGATTCGAAGTTATGCAACGGACCGGTGGAGCGCATGCGGTTCATGAACCTCAATTCGCTGTCGGATGAAGACAGGTTGGAAAGAAGCAACTGTTGAAAAGTCACTGGACTGGAATAACGTAAGACGAGAAAATCCCATTAAAAAACCTACATGCTTACCTCTCATGTTAAGCTTCCACTCATAGACTAATTGAATCCAAGATAAGATAAATTATTGAGATTGGATCCTCGTATTGCAGATCTAGTCAGAAGTCTGGTTTAAGCACATCAATCATCAAATCAGGCGCCCGGTGCGGTGTCAAATTTAGTTGCGACCTCCCGAACACCGTCTGCTATCTTGTCAGAGCCCAACGAACTTATAATCGACCACATTCACGAATTGCATTCCCATAAACGTCACGAGAAGGATCACATTGACTACACACAACGCGCAAAAGCACCTTCTGGCTCTCAAACGTGAGGTCGAAGTCTAAGGATTTCACCGAATGTATTGTATTGCCCTGAAACTTCGTCAGTCCATAGTATGAACATGCGAGCATATGATGCGGCTTAGTCCTCAATTGAAGCTTTAAAAAGGGGATGAAAGTTCGCGGATGTCGCTGGTTCTTGCTGCTTCCCACTTGCGCCCAGTTCTAACACAAGAAGGCTCAGCGAACATGCTAGCATCCACTCTCTTGCCTGCCTTGTTCGTTGGTTTTCAGTCTGTTCACGCTGGGAATGGAGGATTGCCAGTAAGCAAGGTGTATGGCGTCAATGTGAGTATACATGACCCTCAATAGGAAGTTTATGGTCGGCTTACCATTTGTGTAGCTGGGGTCATGGCTTGTCTTAGAACCTTGGATGTTACCCAATGAATGGGCTACAATGGGTGGCGATAGTTGTTTTCAGACAGGTTCTTGTGCAAACTGTGCCGCTTCTGAATTTGACCTTGTCAAGAAGATTGGCCAAGCCAAAGCCGATCAAGTCTTCCAGACTCACTGGGAAACCTGGTTCTCCGAAAGTGATGTGCGGAACATAGCCAATGCGGGCCTTAATACCGTCAGGATACCTGTGAGAAAATATTCTGATTTACTTCAGAATTCTGAGCCATGAACCTACCGTTAGTTAGGTTACTGGATAATAGAAGACCTTGTCAATCGCACCACTGAATTTTATGTGAGCTTTTTTTTAAATTTTGATAGGCGTAATCCTTACCCTCAATAGCCTCGGGGTGGTATCAAACAATTGGTATGCAGTTGGACGTCGTTCTTAATATATTCTGTGAACTAACCTTCATCCTTCATATCTGGTAGAAACGAGGATTACAACAGCTGAAGAACGCGGGTATTCATGCACTTTTGGATTTCCATGCCATGCCGGGAGTATCCAGCTCCCTCCAAATGTTCGCAGGGCATTGTACTTCTGATGTCCAATTCTATGTGCGTGATCCACATGGTTGGAGTCGATGATAAACCGGGTATTTACACGTAGCGATCAGACCCCACCAAACTACTTCAGAGCTTTGCAATGGGCCGCTGTTACAACATTTATCAGCCATGTAGATCCAGCGTTCGGCAATGTCTTTGCCATCGAGGCTGTAAACGAACCTTTGATGGATTCCACGGAAACCCCAGGTTATGGAGACTGTGTGTCCATTTCCCAATATTTCTAAACATAATCATCTGTGACTGACGCAACCCGTCTCTCGCAGATCTTACCGACTTCACCCTCGTGGTCAGAGGGATGGAACTAGCCCTCGGAATTATCTGCCCGAATGTAGATTATCTTTCCGTATTCAAAGTATCCACCTCGGCAACATCCAGGCGCAGTGGTACCACTGTCTCCGCAGGTACATCTCTTTCGCTGTCAGCCTTGGCGTCCAACATCGGAGGTCGCACCGCTCAGGTCCTCTTATCTGTTATTCCGATCATCGAAAATGTATCTCGAGAAATTGGAGTTCCAAATCCGCTCGCAAGTGCAATTTTAGGAAGTCTCCTTGGTGGCGTTAACAGGCAATGCTTACATACGACGTCAGTTTTTCTATTGGATATATCTTTTCATGTGACTGAATACCTCAATTGTGCATTCAACTACCAGGTATATGGATGCTTTATGGCAAAATGTCAAAGGTTTCAATCCTGCGGATGCTGTTCAGGGACCCGCTATGTTCGACGATCATCTTTGTGGGTGATAAGGAGTCAAAGCTGGCTCTCCACCTACTTAGCTTTCCTATTCTTCACAGACTACAACTTCGGTGGTGTCGCTGATCCTAACCCAACGGCATACATGAAATCCATCTGCAGTATGTCCCGAGCTTTTTATCTTGATTTTCCGCTCATACCCCCTTTAGATTTGCCTCGTGTACAGAACGATACGAGCTTGAGCAATGTACCTATGGTGTTCGGGGAATGGTCTATCGCGACCAACTTCGATGCCGTCAGTATTAACTGGCTACTTGTTGACGTGATATGCTTCTAAGTAACTTTTTACGCTTTTAGACCGATCAGTTCTTGAATCAGTGTATGTTTTAGATTTAATTTCTTTATCTACCATCCCACTCACTTTGGCGCTACAGGGGCGGACGCGCAGAAGCTCATGTACTCTCAATCGTCCGGTTGGATATTCTGGGCCTTCAAGATTGAAAATGGTTCTTCAGATCAACGAGAATGGTATGTACAGCTTCAATTCTTCATCATACTTCCCGATTCTCGGCGATTCATCGATTCAATGACGATAATTAAAAAACTCTCACACAGGGACTATTTTACCGCCCTTAACGCTGGCCACTTTACGAAGAACCCCGCTGCGCTCAATAATCCCCACGTCTGTGATAGTTTCCGAAACTAATATTTGGGAGAAGATTCGTTCATTTATGAAGAAAGTCTTCTATTCATCTTCTTTCGTCCATTTATTCCCTGTCATAATCTTATCCTTTCTTTACCTAGGGCTTCCAAGCGTTCATTGCTGGATTACACTTTTAGTGTTTTCGCGTATCGTTTTCGGTCCTTGTTCCTGTGTTCTGCATCTGTTCAACAACTATATCTGACGAAGCCGAGGCTGATGAGAATCTCTCGTAAGGATATTGGACACGTATATGTCTATAAGTGTTGATCCTAAGAAGATCTTGATGGCGGCATAGGTTGCGGAATCCAGTTTGCCATTTTAGGACATCCTTCGTTCTCTTCGAACTTCTTCAATCCCACGCATGATGTTGGTCGGCGCATGGGATACATGTATAGCGGACGCTCCACGGAGCATTTTCACCCCAATTTAACTCCCTGGTGAAAATGGATTTTCTTTCCCAATTTCTATCTCGGCTCACGCAGAGCATCAACGGAAAGACGGATTGTACTCCGGATTTGCTGATCTTGTCCTTCCTCCGAGCCGTTTGTCAGACTGAAGAGCTGATCCCATCACTTCGGACAGCACTGATCTCGTAAGTTCTCCGTTATCGTAGACCACTGCCAGGGGATATGTCACATAGCCCTTTGCGCGTTAACGCTTTTCTCAGATCTCATTCGCAGGAACACGCGTCAAAAATAGTCGACGCGTCACCGACGCCTTTCTCACCCATCCGTACACACCGCCTTGAGTGACGATCTTATGATGCGGAGGCATTCCGTGACCAAGGCCATCAAGAATGAGGATAGGAACTGCCACTGGAACGATATCCGGCCTTTTGCCATCACATCCAGGACGGTTTGATTCGCTGATCATAGAGTCTCTGCAGAGGATCAGCGTATGTGAGATGAGAGACCTCCTGAACCACTGATGAAGTTGTAATTGAGATTCTCCTGGCTGTGAGGCATTAGCGCAAAGGTGAACGAACGATAAAAGGTGCTGGGGAGATGGACTCGATCAGATGCACGCCCACACTACACTTTCCAGAGAGCAGCAGCTTTACGAACATCGCGTCCTTTTGACGAAGCCGTTGTTCTTATCATTACCAGAGTTTGGAATTCGCATGGCAGGTCCCTCCGCGTATTACCACGGGTCTTCTTTCGACCATATCGTTTCCGATTTTCGCGATGGTGAGTTTGGATGTCATGTTAAGACCTGAAAGTCATTTATTTATTCACACCCCTTTCTAAATAGCCGAACCTGTTTTGGTGAGCGGTTCATGTCACCGTCCTTCGACACCTCGTACAGAGAACACAAGTAAGTCATTATCATTACTATGAGGCTCCGCGGTAGTTAAGCGAGGACATTTCTGTCAGCTCCTATATATACTCCCGATGATCATGGTGAGTCCCTTTCGGCACACTGCTGCACCTTTCAATTGCGATCCTAAACGGAGCTTTTAGGTAGGGATCGGGAACTTCAGTTATTACCAGAGGCCAGGTGCTCCATAGAAGACGTAGAACGGACGGCAATTCTCCGAACGCCCTCTTCCTGCCACGAGAATGAGTGCCAATCTCGGAGAGAAGAGTCCATTACTATACAAGTGGCCGCGCCATTCTCACCCTGCACAGAGACGCCTCAACATTGCTGGCGCCAGACGAACGAAATTACTCCCAGCAAAAATCTTAGTCGTTTCGTTCGAGACGTGTTCAGTGAGGGGATTCTATCCTGGTTCTGTGTCTGGGATGGTTGCAGGCACCCTGTTGGGTTCACACAGAAGTCCCAAGTGATAACGCATATTCGTTCAGTACATCTGCGGGAGAAACCATTCATATGTCTTACCTGGTAAGCTTTTGACAACGATTCCCTCATTAAGATCGACAAGCTGAACTCACTTTTGCCGTTAGCAACACCAGATTTGGACGGAAACAAGAAGCAAATCGTCATACCATTTCCATGAACCGAGGAAAGCAATACAAATGTAGTGTTTGGTGAGTGCCAGGAGAGATTGTTGCGTTCCTTAGTAGCTGATGGTAAATCTAGTCAGAAAGCGTTCTCTCGGAAGCATTACCGTGACAGCCATGAAGAACGCTGTCTCAGAGATGCACTGGCGTCGGGGCGAGAGGTTGAGCTATCGGGTAGCCAAGGACTATGAAATGACAATTTGCCATGACACTTATTTTCTGTTGTATTATTATATGTATAGCCGTTTTATCGTTGATCGAAGATTGGCTGATTATACTCTAACATCAAAATTAATACACCTTCCAGATTAACTTGTAGAAAATGTACATATCACTTGGGTTGTTGGTCGATGAATTCTGGCATTATCTTCGAAGTCAGAAGGGGGGTTAACGCCCACAACGCAGCGCTTGAACCACCACAACGCGGTATCAATGAAGGAGATCACCATCAGTATCTCCTGTGTGGGACCTGGAAACAAACTTGGGAAGTTCTTAAACCTTCTAAGATATGGTCTTGCCTCTCTAGGAATACATCCCTGGCATGGATCACCTGGAGGACATCTTTTGAATTATGTAGTCCGATGATGTTATCTCAAAATGGTCGCAGACGGCGATACGAAGTAAAGACCGCACAGAAAGCTTTGGTAAAACAGTACCGCCACCCTACAATGAAAAGACGAAACTCCCACGGAAAAGAAATGGAGCATGCGGAGTCGTCTGAGTTTACATATTGGAACTCAGGACTCATCATGCTCCGCTCTAACGTGAATTGTACGCTCCTGTTTTGCGCTAGCGAACCCAAGCGGTATTAATATCTCTGTGCGATAGTTTCCCTCTAAATGGCATCTATTTTCTCGGTATACGTCACATTTCCAATCATATTAAAGGCATTCGACGCTAGCTTGGAGGATTTACAACAGCCTTTCTCTCCCCCCGTCCTTTGATTTATCATTTCCATGCAGTTTAAGCACTACGAGTATAGAGGGGAGGAGGAAAATCCCTATAACCAAGGCGTTCCCCAATCGACGAGCTACACCGGCCCAGGCTCTAGTGAGTTGTTATCACCTGGCTTCAAGGGCATGTGAGCGTTGACCTGCCACCTCTATGCAGGCTATTGGGGTGTGTAGATAACCTTCATTTGTGTTAGGTATTTCAAACCAGCTCTGGACTAGCATATCCCCATGGTTCATCCCATAATGTTCCAATGGGATCAACCACAGCTTACCACCCGGAGAGCTCTGGTATCTCTCTGATCCTCTCTACTCATGAGCATAAAAGCCCCTTACACCTTCTCAGACTCCATCTACCTTCGAGATCCGGCTAGATATCAGGGCCACGGCGTAGGCTCTAATGCAGACTTTCGACCAAGTCAGCATCAGCCTGCGGATCCCCATGGGAGCAGTCATCGACCATCGACCATCCCCTCATCCGGAAGTTCGGGGTGGAACTCAGTGAGTGGTTTCTTTCTCTGCATCATTGACTTTGACCCTTATTGGGATGTAGAGCATGGAAGGCACCTCTTCTGCTCCACATAGACAACCTCTTGACTCCCCAACGGCCCAAGTCCACGAATGGACAGAATCGAAAAACACCACTCTTCCTAAAGCTATAGAACCTCTGATAATAGAAGTACCCGATCGAAGCGGAAAGCGATTCTTCTGTGGATGGATCGGATGTAATCATTTCGGAGGCTTCGTACGGAAAGCTCAACTGGTCACTCATATTCGGTCTGTCCATCTCTGCGAGAAGCCTTTCATCTGTAAAGCCTGGTAGGAACTCTCCGTTTCATCTCGAACGTTATAGTCCAGGAATTTGACCATTCTCTGCACTTAGTGACGCCTCCTTCACACGTCGACAAGATGCTGTTCGTCACGTTGAAACGATGAACAGCGGGAAGCAATACAAATGCCATTACTGGTACGCACAAAGCGTCTTTCGCACGTTACTGTCCGTCGATAGAACAATTTACAGCGAAGAAGGCTTTGCGAGGAAAGATTACCGAGACCGTCACTCGGATCGCTGCAAATTTAGGTGAACACGGGTGGGCGAATGCGGACATGTTTAAGCAAGACCGTTTCCCTTTTGAGGTGACAATCTTACCCATATATGTCTATGTACTTATAGCCAGGAACCATCCAATCCTTATGAATCGGTGTAACTATTACGATGCCAGCTATTGCGGTGATTTTAGGATTAACGCCCTAAACAATATATCATTCTCTGACATCCTTGAACAAAAAGAACTGCAAACGTATTTGGTCGGATAACAGCAGCCGAGAGATCCTTTTGCGGGTCCGGAGCAAGGAGATCGGACTCTTTCAAGCCATGATGAGCTGCTTCTGGCGTGAGATCGCTTGAAGACCCTCAATCATACATGTGAACCACACAAGGGGTGGCTTACCAAGGAAGTTTACTCCGCACATCTTTTATGGACATCGATTTGAATTGCCTAATATTCCTTCAAGTGGCATGACATCTCCCCCGGCTGTTCACGGAGAGGTCCACCGAAGATAATGACGGCATATACGCGGAAATTCTGGCAACGGCTAGGATAACCTTGGGATTTTAACCTTCTTTTATCAATTGTTCCTAGGCATCAGCCGAAAACTACATGGGGGGCCCTTGTTAGAGATGGCCTAAAGGGGGCAAAGCGCGTTCTAAACGCTGCTGGTGCATGCAAGGCAACTATAATTACTCACCTATATTGTTTCACCTCTCACGGCTGGTGTGGCAGGAGAGTGGTCTAGACCGCAATTTAGATTGAGCCCTCCAATGGGAATATTTCTGCAGAAGTATGTCAGTAAATATTAGCGAATCTGCAGCGTGTTCTGTCCTGAGGCTGTCACCGTCTAGAGATTTCCCCACAATTCTCATAGGCTACTTGGAGCCATAGCACAGAGGTAGTGAGAGCATTAATTCATTAGACGGTGGTCTAGACCCACCTTTTGCGTATTTCTGCAACGGGTAAATAGATGTCTCCGCTCTGGAAGAAAAACGGACAGAAAAATACTTAGCTACAGTACGTGACTTCCGAAGGCTTCTACTATTTAAGTTTTAATAAGCAGTCCCCTCTCTTGTTCTAAAAAAAAAATTGACATCCTGTAAATCAGCTGTATACACTTAAAACAAACCACTAAGCTGGAGACTTACTAAGACTCTCGCTTCGGGGGCGGGTAGAAATATGTGAAGGCCTTCTAAAGCAGACCATTTCCTACGCGATCCTTAACTACGTTCGAATCGACTGAAGGCCTAGACCCATCATGGATTAAAGAAATGTTTGTACTCTTCGTGCAAGGTTTACTTCGACGGCCAGATAACGGTATGGTTTGGTCTGGACCTCTTAATATGTCCGTGCAGGGAAGGTCTAGACCTACAGTGAAGCGAGGATTACCATTTCGAGGATGAGCGACGGTTCTAACAAAGGTATACCTGGCATGGAATAAATATGACCGCCCTCAAGTTCTGCTGACAGCATGGATGATATGGCAAATCGACAACAGGCCCCTATTTCATCTATCAGTATTGGGCTACATTCCTACCAGCAGCTTTGGCCATTACAAGCTTCTGGAATTTGGCTGTCAGGTAAATCTTAGTGGGGTTATAAACTATATTTGACGCACCTCAAATCCATACAGAATCCAAAGGATACAACCTCCACGACGAAAATGTTAATGTACATCAAAGCATTCAAGCCGTACCGTCAGGAGCCATTGTTGGTAGGAGAATGACTCACCCTCGATGCCATCACTGACTAGTCATGTCTGTTAGGAATGGATGAACTCCACTTTAGAGAGAATCCCAGTCCAGAGTTACAGCGGGTAAATCACCGTATTAAAAATGTTGTTCATTTCACTAAGGGCGCGATATTATAGTCTGAAAATGTCCAACGCACACAAACTTACCCGCATGCCGTCAGTGTTACTTCTGACGAAGTTTTGGATCACCTCCTTGTGCCACTAGCCGTCAGGACTGGTCTTCATTTCGTCTGCGCAATAGAACCTTGCGGATGCCCAGCACCGTTCCTGACGAAACAAGAAGCCGTATCACACATCCGCTCGGCGCACATGCATGATAAACCGTTCTTCTGTAGTCTCTGGTATGCTCTTCTCCCAGATGTCGGGAGCGGGTATGCTGAAACGTAAAGTTATATACCTTTTTCCCGCAGACAGGATGCCAGGCGTCATGCGAATAGTATGAATCAGGGGAAGAAGTTCAATTGTGGGGTGTGGTGAGTGGAGCTGAGTTTATGTGGCCATCAGTTAGCTGATTCTGTTTCCAGCCAGAAAATATTTTCCAGAAAGGATTATCGATCCTGCCACGAAAGGATATGCGCTAATAGGCGGCAGGAAGCTATGGCCGAGTTGGGGCTATGAAGGGGCTTGTATTATTCCTGAAAATGTATAGGGATTTTCAAGGACTTGGAATTCTATGCTGGGTCAACTCACCGTGAATATAGTAGTATTAGCTGAACATCTGACTACACCGCCCAATCAGAGTTGTTGACAACAAATAGGTTTCAGTCTCTTGGTAAAATGAGATGCGCTGGAAGTTGCTGGGAGGCGGCGGGAAACTGTGAGCGAGAAGTGGGCGGTGAACTGAAATGTACCGGGATCTGCAAAGGGTCAGGCTTTCTGTATATGGTTAAATTCCACCTAAAGTTCTGCGCCCATTGTATTAGCCGTTGCACTTCTAGCAGATAACGAGGCTTCAGGGAGTTCCTCAATGGATCGGTTCTCAAAATTCGCCGTTTGGAGATTGACGACAATACCACTCTGGCCGTAAAAGTGTGGAGATAGAAGCAAAAGAAGTTACTATTTCGCAATCCTATGCTGGTCATGAGAAACTGACGCAGGAACAACAGAGTGGAAAGCTGTGTTTGACTTTCCGCTATCAAAAACCTGCGGAGGGTAGGGAAAGCTGCTTACTAAGCCTCGGGATCAAGGCCAAATAAAGCAACCCTAAGCACTGCATTCCTCGTCGACTGGTTTCTCCAGAGAAACCTGTGCAAATACTGTCCTCTTGCCCACCCTACCCGATCATACCAAATTCCTCAGATTATCTTCATAGCATTAAACACGTTCAAATAGTCTTACAGTGAGGAAAGGTTGAAGAATAATATGTCGGAGAATTTAAAATGCTGATTATGTCAATTACTGAACACCCAACTTCCGTTCCATATACAACGGGATGGACAATTAGAATTGCAAAGAAGAGCTCAAACCTTTACGGAGATGATCCCTGGACAGCTTTCTTTCTTTGATTCTATAGAACTCTGGCGTAGCCGTGCATATTGCTAAATGAGCTTGATAGGCTTGCGGCTGTGCAACATGCAGCATGCTCGTGTTCTCCAATGTATGACGGGGACACTGTACGTACGAAGGTTACAAGTATGCTAATAGTATCTCGTATCGATATTTTAGCTTCCGCGATCTTACACCATGCACCTGCATTATTCGGGTCAAGTTTATCTATCTCTTCATACTGTTCAAGAAAACCACTGCGTTCGCTGGGTCCATCGCTCAGCAACGCTCCTTCCGCAAGGGCCCATCTTCCATGAGAGAGAATGAAGCGTTGCCGGCACCGGATAGACGCCCATAAAGAGAAGACGAAGCTGTGCGTACTACTACTAGGCGACACAGCACAGCATACATTTCAAGCTTGGGATCGGTATGACCACCTTCCGCTATTACTGTGCAAGGGTATGTAGGCAGCAGAAGGAAGTATTTAAGGCTGAGTGTGGAAAACGTTCTCCCTACCCCACCTACCTACCCGATTCTGTACTCCAAGCGTCATCCCCCAAGCTTTTAGCGGAACAATGCAATCCAGAGGGACAGGGAGAGAAGAGTACCAAGGATATTCTTACTCTAGTATGTATATTTGCTTTTCTATTTTCTACTATGAAGCTTATCTTTCGCGCTCACAGACCAAGGGAGAAACATAGACCAAGGGAGAAACATGGCCCAAACATGTACGTTTGTTTCATTCTTATTTTAAAAACGCAAACTGATTCATCAATTAGCTGAAATTTCTTATTCTTGGGATGAAGGACTTGCCGCTACCGCAGCCGCTTACTCTAATTTACCACGTAAGTCGTGTTGAATCGTTTAACATTATTTATTCCTAATTAAAATTCTTTCAGCGAGACATGATATGTATAATTCTCATTACCCTCCAGCACCCAGTCAACGTCAGGTAGCGTGCCCCGACTCTGGTTATTCGTCTCGGTCGCAAGACATGGGTTCCTCTTCTTTGGTAAGTTCTATGAACATCTCAAATAGTAATGACATTCTTACCCGATTTTAATAGACCAGCAGCCCGTCCTCTGAAACTTATCAACTAGAAGGCGAAGCTGGTACATCTGACGGTTCTGCGCCCTTGCATAACTGGGTTCAAGTCGGAAACGTCACCACCACGAGACTTCTTAGTCACTTGGTTCGCGAGGATGTCTCTACCGGGAATGGTGTTCGAACCTTCCTCTGCGGCTGGCAAGGGTGTACCCACCCCGTCGGGTTTCCCATAAAGTCCCAATTGGTCACTCATATTCGTTCAGTACATCTGCAAGAGAAGCCTTTCCTTTGCACCACGTGGTAAGTACATTCTCCTTAATCTTTTACTTTCAGAAGTTCTGATAGATCTCTCCCTTTTAGCAAGACACCATTTGCCCGGAAACAGGACGCTGTTCGACATGTGACGACCGCCAATAGTGGGACACGATATCCTTGTAATGTTTGGTAAATTATCTATTAAAGGACATTTATCCCCTGATTTTCTGATTCCGTTTATCATCCAGTTCGAAAACCTTCGCAAGGAAGAGTTATCGTGACAGCCACCAGGATATCTGCGATTTGCGAACGATGGTGATCAACCGTGCCAGGACTCACCCTCAACCCACTTATCCTCCGACATACCCCCCCTACCCCGACCCCCGTTATCATCATTGAATGACACAGTGGTACGCACATGATACAATTAGACGAACGAAGGCTGTGGTCCCGTTTCCCAATTTCTCTCCCAGTCTTATTTGTTCCTGTTTTAATTCGTTCCACTATTATTTGTGTTTCATTTTTATTATCTCCGAAATCTCGCCTCTTTTTCCCATGAGAAACATCTGTACCAGTATAAATCATCCGCGTTAATGTTGTACAAGGAGGAGCCTGAGGAACTATAGAAAAAGTATGAAGTCGGCGACCGTTCTACCCAAATCCGGTCATAGGATTCCCTTCATTAATCATAATACACGAATACCATGTTCTGTCGGTGCTTTCTCAACAATATGCGAGATGATCCTGTTGATCACGACTGTCCCGGACGTTGTACTAGTATCCGATGACCCCGAACTCGGGCTTACCGCCCATGGCACGATGAAAGACGTTCGGGCGATCTTGTAGCTTGCGACAAGTTGTGCAGTGCCTATAACAGATAGTAAGGAAGGCATGAAGGGCACAAAGATTTGCCTACCTTGTAAACTACTTCGTTGTCCTGATGCCTCAGACATCATTAATATCAATGTTATGTACCAACTTAATCGGCGCTACTCACGTTCACTCTATTAAATGATCAGCATCGGTTCTTTACAAAATCTGGGAAGACATACCTGCTGGGAATCACTGGCCAAGAAGTCGGGGACGACTATTGAAATAGACTTCAGTCTGGAGGCTTCAGAAGCTGCGCGAGTAACTTGGATAGTTGCAAAAGTATAAGTATTTGCGTAGTATACAATGTGTGATTCATTTGAACTGTAATCAAACCATGTTAATCAAACTGATATATTAATGAAAAGAGAGACATCAACCTCGAAATCCTTCGTGAGTCAACGTCCGAGTTGTGTATCAGGAAATCAATTTTCCCGCATTGTTCCACAGCCTGTTGCAGCTTCGCCTTAATCTGGCTATAGGTCATTTGACTATCCACCCGAATAGCGTACGCTCCAGCGGATTGCAACTGGGTTATATCTTCAGGAGTGGTGGCAACGGCGATGACCAAGTCTCGTCTGGCTATGGTTGCTAGGACGAGCCTGTAACCTAAGGCAGAGGATGCACCTAGATGTACAAATATAAGCGTGTATGAGGTCAGAGAAAGAACTGGTTCATACCTGTGATGAGCCAAACTTTCTGGTGGTGAGATGGCATAGAGAGGAATGGGTAGGAGATGGGATGAGGATGAGGATGAGTCTTTATGCAACACCGGGATTATATAGACAACACCCTTCCCTTCGCCGAACGGATGTTGGCTAGTTTCTTGAGAGAAAGCCTGATCAGAGCGTTGTACGTCAGAAAACCACACTACTGATTCAGTTTCTTCGTCCCGAGTTTCACAAGGCTCTATAGATCCTCTAGATCTGGTCAGAAGTCGAAAACCAGCAACACGTACTCGAAGAGATAATCTGAATCCTGTTTGGAAAAGGACTTGGCTTCGATTACATTCCGGTGGTTGCCCAGCACCGGAGAGAGTGAGTATTTATTTTGGAACGGCCGCGAGAGCGATCTCGGCAATTTTCCGGTGGCAAGCTCATTCAGAAACCACATAGTTGGTGTATTAAGTCAAATATATCTCTAAGAGAGGTCAAGTCTCATATTTATCAGAGGTTTTCTGTGACTTCGGTGACACCATGCATAACCTAGTTGCCAAAATGATTATTCAGTGCTAGAAGTCGATGATACGGAACTTTGTGAAATACCGTTAAGAAGAAATAGATTCAAGTCGGTTTTTGTCGGAATCGCGGTGGATGAGTAGTATGGAGTTAAAGTCCTTCAATAAACCCCCAGCAGTGTCGGTTGTTACAAGTGACATAGGCTCTGATTGCGAGTCGGAACTCGGAATTTGATTGCATCCGTTCGCCCTTCGCCAGTTACTTGGCGCGCCGGGCGCTATGGCCGTTGATTTACTTGTCTCATCTCATTACAATGTTCACCTTAAAGTTACTCCATCCCGGAGCAACTGCAAAATGATGCAATCATTGGTGGTATTCTCGAGTATCAGTGATTATATAGAGCAGGAAGCTTGACTATGGATTAAACGTGGGGAAGTAGCAGGGAAGTCTACTCATTGTCGGAACCTGAGATTCACCAAATATTGGGTTATCGTCCGGGGCTATTCGGCTACTCCAGATATGTCCAAATCAGGGTGGGGATCTGCAGTCATTACAAACATTAACACTAGCCGATATTGTACATGTTTATATTTGTAGTCCAAAGCTTCCCCCAAAAGGGACAATATAGTTCAATATTCCTAAACGAGAAAATAACCTTTAATTAAAATACCCTTCCTACTCCCCGACAGACTTCACATGTCTCTGTGTCGAAAAGGAGGAAGCTAACTCGACCGCGACCATCGCAACGCCAACATAAGCGGCCACCGATGCGGGGATCTCCCGGTGGTAAAACAAGAGGTCTAGGAACCGCCGGTGGACTTTGGTGGACGGGGGAAACGGGCGCGGAGTGTGGAAAGGGCATGGGAGGAGGACCAGGTGGAAACATTATGGGAGGACCTGGAGGAAATATCATTGGAGGACCAGGTGGCGCGAGAAATGGGGGAGTCTGAGGATAGAAATTAGGGTGAGGGTGGTTATTCGGTGGCTGGGATGCATTCATTCTGTAACCGTGCCCTGGATACCCTGCAGTAGAATGAGGTCGTGAGAGGGAAGCATGTGGTGGTTTGAAGACGGGAAGTGGACGTTGGAAATTCCCGGAGTGGCTCGAAGAAGACCCAGGTTCTGATGATAACGGTGCATATGCAAGGGGTCCCGCGTAGTTTCGGGCATATTTTTGCCAACATTTTCGGCACGGATTAGACGGATCATAGCTTTTATAACCAGTATTATGGCCTACAGTTTTTTAAGTCAACGCAATACATTATGACGAGGAAATTTACTTAAAACGTACATTTGGAACACTCATAACCGGCAGGATAGACGAGCATCTTCCCATCTTTAAGTAATGGGTGACCAGGGACAGGCGTATTGGTAGGTCTCCCATCATTTGGAAGGCCACCACTAGAGGAGGGAGTCGGTGTTGCTGTAGGCCGGTTTACAGATGCGCTGCGACGTGGAGGTACTCCAGGAGGAGGACTGTATCGGCGAGCCTGGCCTGGCGGTGTTCCGTGAGGAGGCTGATATGTCCGGCCCAGATTTTCTGATCCAGTCAATGCATTTTCTGAATGAGCTGAAAAAGTGCCGGACGCATTAGACGCATTAAGGGATTGAGTTTCAGCTCTGGAAACGATTGATGGGTGTCGGGGAGGCGGTGCAAGGGCAACCCGGGACTCATCAGCAAGAGAGAAACGTGATGGTGCGGAATTTATTAAGGAAGGATAAGATTGAGGCGAGAGAGGTTGAAAAGGACGAGTAGGTCCGAATTCCAGTGGCGCTTCACCACGATAGGGATCCGCCGTTGGTGTGTAAGCCGGAGGCGCATCCGCTGGAATACCTTCCACGTCCAAGACCGAGAATGCCTCTAGGCTATTTGTATTACCTGGCTTGAATCTAATATCAATAAACGGACATTCTGAGAAGTAGAAGTAACGGTACAGAAGTTGTATCCCTTGGTGGGGATGTAGCTTGTCCTTGACCACTTGAGCTTACATTCGTGTGTTGTGGGGTAAGATGTGGATCCCTAAAAGGATTGTAAGGACTATTACCTGACATAAATGGATTCTGCAATGTACAATGGTTCGTTATGAACCCAGGCAAACAGATACGGCTACGGAGGAAATCAAGGAGAGTCAATTTACATAAGCCGCACAGCCTCAGAATGTATGATGTCTGTGGGCGGCTATAATATTTCAGAAAATACTTCCGCCGAAATATTTATTGAATAATCACTCTTCGTGAGAAAACGGTAAGTTGAAATTGATATTATCAATCATGTAAAAAATTCGGCTTGCCTCATTGTAAAAATGGAAATTGCTTATGACTTACTCGTCTACGTTACTCACACTGGACTGTAAGTATCCAACTAGAGCGGATAAGTAACTCCGCCAATATTCGCCCATTCGTTAGAGTTAATACAATATGTTAGCACATCACTTGACTACACATCGCCTCCGTATTGAATAACGTTGTACATACATGTCTCCAATGTTGGTCCGAAAGAAGAGGCAAGGAAGCTACTGAAGTGGGCTCCGGCTTTCTCCAACAAATCAGACCAGGAAGCCCCATTTCTCAGGCAGTTGGGTCTCCGCCCAATGCCAATTGTACATCAAGTCGTCGAACGTCTTTCAACCACGTTCCTGTCCTGATATGTTGCGTGGTTGAGTGGAACGGAGTTGCAATGCCATTCTCCGGCTAGATGAGAAGATGGTATCTGTCTATCAAAAGTCAAGCCAGAGCCTCAAGAAGAAACTCTGTTCCTCTGCTCTAGACGACTGTTAATATCGGTGGACGGAAAATATTTTAGGGAAAATTACGGACCTTCTCGCCATCACTTTATATTTTCTTCATTCGGGACAGTTAGACCATTTCGAATGGATATTATTCATTGAATATCGAAGTCCCATGGTCTAGGAATGACGTATGACTCCAGGAATTCCAAAGAACTAAGAGTCGTTGGCCCTTTGGTATGCAATTACATGGTCATTGTGGGTCGTGGAAGAAAGTATCTAATCGAATTTTGAACTTTTACCTTTGATCGAATAATCGGGGACTAATTGGCGCTGTTGGTCATTAGGGGTTGGATTTGCCGCATATTATGCCATTATGTTGCACTATTATTGGACATCTTGGAAAATGCAAGTAGGACCGAATCTGGAGCATGCTCAATGTAATTGGGCTGAAATGAACGTGAAGTAAATCTGTCGCGTATTATTACGCGATTCTTTTTTCATGTATCCAATATGTATTCCAGTAAGTACAGCAATGCGAGCTAAATTTTTTAAGTAGACTGACCCTTTGATCGGATCGCAGCGCTTTAACTCCAGACGTTGGAGTAGACAGATGCTATGCTTTAATGAAGTATACGGCGAAACCGAACAAGAGCGCCACAGACTTACATCTAATAATTCACTCTAATGAGTTACTGTAAGGGTAGTCTCCTGTTTTCATGATGAATATCTCCTTCTAAACCACTTGCGGACGGAGAACATTGATTTTGACAGTTATACATAGAACGACGGTGCAGGCCAACTCACGCACCTGCAAATGATGCCCTGCCGTGGATCGCAGCCATGACGTGGACAGATAATGGGAAGAGTCTCCCTTATCCAAAGACCTTAACGGGTCTACAAGAGCTTAATCAAGAGGTGAAACTCTTCCTATTAGTGGGTCGACATAATGTCCACCGCTATTGGCCATTCGTTGAGGAACTCACGTTTGGACCTACCAGGGCCTGACAGCATCCATTATACAGATCATTGAACAGTGATGACGAGAAACCTTGGATGTCGAGGCCAATCTCTGCATACTCAATCTAACGAAAACCAGGACACTTCGGGAGGTGATAGTGAACCTTCTAGAGGGTGGTTTTCGCCCAGGTGGAGCATGTCAAACTCATTGAACGCTATCTTCTCCAGTTAGTGGGGCTGTTCACTCATTTCCTCAAATCAGTAAACGTCAAGCTCTCGTTCCTACAGGAATAAAGGTTGATTGACTTCCTTCCAGACATGTCCCCATACAGTGTTTCTATATGGAGAGATGGCTTGGAGTTATGGGTTTATGTGCATTGCAGCAACCAGTTTGTTTAAATCATTTTCATTCACTCAAGGGATATCATTGAGAGAAGGTGCTGCCGGGGAACCACCTTCTTATCTTTCCCTCTTCTATGGTATTATGGTATTATTCGCACTTCAGATCCCGTGTAGGCAACTTTAAGGACAGAGTCTGTCAGCGCGCTAAACAACCGAGAACTCTCGACATAAAACAACAATGATGACGACGTTTTAAGGAAACGGGGCGGTTGGCAACCAACAACTTTATGATCTCTCGGCAGAGAGGTAGATCTTCTGGGTGATTGATCTGATGCTCCAAGCCTCTTTCTGCCCTTCCAAAAGACATATAGTACACCGTTAAGCCTTATTTTGTTGAACGCGAGACGGCCATGGGTAACTTGTCTTCTTTTTAATGCCATTTTACTGCATCAGCTGAGAATGTGCCAACGCCGAACCTGGGTACGACAGGAATTCTGGTGAGAATGTACATTTTCAGATATCTACCACTCTGTAGAAGTCGTGGCATGAATACTCTATTTTAAGCGAAGCATCTGACGAAAGTAAAGTCGGCTAGATATATAAAGCCGAAGGATCGCCCAACAACTCAAAATGAATGGATTTTGATAAGAATTGATTATCTTCAAGATAGACAGGTAATTGCTCCTTATCTACTGTCGGGGAAAGGCCATCAATATTATACATTTAACTGCATAAAGCATCAATTTTATATGTGCCAGCTCAGAGTCGTAGATATCCTGCAATATGCCAGCCACCGGTCACTGCCTGCTTGTTCCTTGCATCCCGTATAAGGTATCCAATCAATTTGTTAACCATTGAGACTCAAGGGGCTCCTTACCTGTGCTGTACAACTGACGTCGGCATTCAGGAGAGGACCACATCTCACTAATTTAGATAACTATGGTAGGATCGTTGGTCACCGAACACCTTTCTAGGAGTTGATGGGCGCCGTTATGGCACACACTCTAGCATTCCTCACTGAAAGTCTACCACATCACCTTCTACGAATGATGGGGAATTCTTTGTTTCTACAATAGCCCTTCGTAACGTCTCGTGCCCTAGCCTTTTCTTCTTAGTATTGCCGGCGAAGACTAATCCCGCATATTCATTGGGGTTTGAAGACCCGTATATCCCTCAATACATACAAATGCCTGGTCTGACATTGATTATCCTTAGGTTAGCGCTGCCTTCCTGGTTATATCTACCCATGTCATTGAGCGATTGGCCAGTCGATATGTAGAACCCACGGAACAAGTCTGGGTCGACTGACACCACTTCATCTTTGGATGGGATGGATGGCAAAATGTACCTTTAACAGTGGCTACAAAGATGCGTGCCCTCTCGGCCATGTTCCGAAGATATTGGCAGAGTTGTACAGGTCCAGTCGTAAAGGCATAAAAGAGGCAATGTCCAGCATTCAATACCCCACTTACAATATTTCTCCCAATCCTACGAGCGACTTATCTAAACACTCCTATTAATATAACATGCCTCCAAGAAACCCAAGTAAGTCCATTTCATCGAGGTGTTCGCCAATGACTGAAATGACGGTCATTCGATCTTTTCCTTCCTTCCGAAAGACCACCAGCACTGGGCTATGATGCTTCATAACGAAATGCAACGTCGAGGCCGTCTTCGCTCCCTCAGTTGGGATGATTCTGTTTCGGGACCGACCCATAACGCGGTCTGGACTTCCATCGTAATGAGTGAGTGACTGAATCCATAAGCATAGATATTCTGTTGAGGTTACATCACCGCTGTAGTTGACGAAGTTGAGTATGGTCGAGGGACGTCCGCAACCAGGCAAGGTGCAAGAGATGAGGCTGCGAGACAGGCTCTGGTCGTACTACAACAGGAACTTTACAACTGGGTAAGGTGATGCTTTTAGAACCACAGACCAGGTATTGACCATAGACTGCGACATAGTAAAATTGATCCGTTCACAGGGTAACTTACCGCATAACTTCATTCTCTTGTTGAATAAGGATAATGAAGAGCCAGTAAATTATCATCTACAGACAGACTTCAATTCCTTGAATGATTGATATTTATAATATTTACATCGTCAAAATCACTTACTTTGTACATAATGGGGACATTGTCGCATGTATAAAGTAACTTATATCAATTTAGTCTTATAACAGAGCAGAGCCCAATATCTTCAAATGAAAATGTGTGGATGTGAAGGTGAGAGAGTGCACGCGGAATGACGCCGGTGACCTGTTTGGTTTCCCTTGTCGAACAAGCGTCTTTATGATTTGTCATGCTATCACCATTTCCACTTTGTCAGAGGAGAGTATCAAGGATATCCATGTTATTCAAGTCTCAATTTTATGGCCATCCAATCCTCTCTGTGAGTTCCATACCGGAGAGAGTAGGCTCACATATATCAATTTGGGGATGTCTGGCTTTAGGGCAACTGACGACTATGGGATTGTGGAGGGATCGGGGAGTTTGCAGCCCGAGATTACTCTTTCCTTCTGCAAGCCAATCTGATGCGTCACCCATATTTAACCCTTTGAATGCTCAATTAATACATATACTCTGATATTCTCGTTATATTGGTATTCACATCTCTAACCAAGTCCGTTAGATTGATATTCTGCTTAGATTTGGACTGAGTTCAGGTAAATTATCCTGTACTTCCTGCATTCGAGAGGCCTCAAATGGGATTTAATGTTAAACTCCCATGACGCACGATACCCCATGCAATATTCTATTCGGTGAGTCGCTTCATGGTTGTCTCTACGTATTTCACCTGACATGTAAACACCGAGTAATACCGGTGTCAACTCCTTTATCCCCGACGTGATCTCCTGAATTTGGGAGATTTGAAAAGAATTCGGATGCGGAAGTCGGGGCCCTGAAAATAAGAAAGTTGAACATGACGGGCCCCGGGATATGTGCTGACGGTTATCTCTCCCCTTTGTCCAGATTCTTCCCTCGCGTGCGTTGCTTGCGTATGTTGCTGGACGATCCAGCAGTAGTCTCGGGGACCGGCATTGTTTGGCTATGCGGTGAAACCACGAATCATGTCCGGAGCGTCCATCGTCCCTGCTTTTCTTTAGTCAACCCTCTGTTGCTCCGATTGTCGAACCCCGGACTAGTCTAACGCGAAACCAGAACCCCTAAACTTTCCTCGCAACACGTTTTAGTGCGGGGTATTCATTCGAACCAATAAAAGACCGCAAGGAGTTCGTCCAATTTTTACACTGAGAATCATCTCCTTCTCCCCTGGGTTGAAGGGTATATAAACTGATCAAGCACATTGTGCGTACTCTTTTCCGTGGTCTATATCTCGCCTGTGGAGGAATGGAGCCTAGAATTACCTGCTGGCATACTCACCGGTGGACTGTTTCTCCGGGTTTCCTTCAGGTATTTTTGGGTGACATTGCGCCGCTTCCAAGTGATCTGGATCTCAATATGCTATCAGCGAACACAGCGACATTGATACCCCGTATTATAGGCAACGCTTGAAACACTAGGGTCATCACCATAGCCGAGGCCAAGACCGGCCCAGTATGTCTTAAAAATGTCTCCGAGTCGAATTCTGGGTTGTTGCAGACTGATGCCACGAATAGTAAAAGAGTGTCTGCTTCCTTTGATAGGCTGAATCCACGCTTCAAACCGATTCTAAGATGTTGACTATCCCCGAATAAGAATATAATGGCTCATATTTCAGCTACATAACTACATACTGAGATGTACATCAGATCACGTCGGTGGATACTGTCTTCAGTTGATGATGCAATCGCAACTTCGCTTTTGATTTATTCTAAGCAATTCATGTATTTATAACACTTCTTAGTCCATAATTCTGTAGCCCACGGACGCTCTTAGCTCGGGTATAACTTGAGTACAAAGGGACTGAATGAATTTCTGCAATGCGATGGTATGTACATTATATTGTACATGGGGTATATACGGATACATGCAAAGAATCAAAGATATACACAGCAACAGAAAAGAAACTAAAGGTACAACATGACTTTTCCCACAACGCCTAAGGTGTAAATACCTCTCTTCTTACATCCCGCCATTCAGTGTCATCTAAGCGCGCGAGCACTTGGTGACATCTGGCCCGGATATCATTCTCAGCGTCTTCTCCCAACACTAGGACGTCGGGCCATCTCTTCCCAGCAGCGCACCCTTCTCCTCGAATGATGTCCAGAATGATTTCCACAGCTTTCTGGGGGTCTCCTGGCTGCCGACCATGTACACTAGCGAGAACTTTGGCACACAGAAGATGATACGAGACGTAGTCTGGCTGAACAGCAGAGGCTGGCTTCAGCTGACTATTCAGTATCATCTGCGTGCGAAATCCTCCTGGTTGCACAAGGAGAACGCGAATGCCTAGAGGTCTCAATTCCTCTGTCAAAGAATCCGCGATCGCTGCAGTTCTCTACTTTAACATATTGATCATTATATAAAGAGAGTTGCGCGTACCATGAACAGCCGCTTTCGAGCTGGCATACGGACCTAAGAGAGAGATATATCAGAAGGGGAAAGATTACATGCGTAAGGTATATCCCACCAACGAGCTAGAGCTTAAGGTAAGAGGGTCGTCATTCACATAATATATCATTTCCACTCACGGCTGCCTGAGTTTTCCATCCGGATCTACTCCCAACAATGACCACAGTCCCGGTTCCTCGTTGTCGCATATGGGGAAGAAATGCGTGGGTTACATTAATGACGCCGAAGACATTGGTTCTGTATTGTTCCATATAGCCTTCAGCTCTATTAATTATGTGAGTCTACTAGACTTTATCACCCTTAATCAGAAACATCTTACCCCACTGCTTCCAGCGCTCCGAACATACAATAACCAGCGTTGTTTACTGAGAATTAATCGGTGCCCATTCGTGCATCTTTCATGAAGAGGCAGACTACTCACCTACGACGTCCACACGTCCATATACGCCAATTGCTTCTGTAGCCTTCTGTTGAATAGCACCAAATTCATCGCGAACATCTAGCTGCATAATATACGCGCCCCTCGACTTCAGGTCTTGTATCTTGCCGACGTCTCTGGCGGTCGCGATCACCTTATCGCCACGAGACAGTGCGGCCACGGCGAGGTTACGTCCGAGTCCAGTGGAGGTTCCTAAGTATTAAGAAGTGAGTACATCCCTTTACTGTAGACTGATAAGAAATAAATGGCTCGCCTGTTATGAACCATACCCTGGGTGGTGAAAATATCGCGGTATCGGGCATGATAATGGAGTGGTAGCAGATTACCGTTCGTGGAAGAGACGTGGTTTGGCTGACGGTGAGTTGTGAAAGTGTTCAATACTGGCACGGATACTCCGCTTAAGTAGATATTGTGCGGGATGTCACGCGTCAACTCTCAGGCTCAAACCGCGAAGCGCAGGCTTCCAGAAAATTATCTTCGACACGGTTGATCGTGTCAGATTCAGGGAAGACGCAATGCAAGCACTAAGAATGCACGAGGCGGATGCCGGTTCGCGATCAGATGCTCCGATGTCTGAGTAGGAGAGGCCCTCGAAAACCCAGAATTATTCAGGGATTCATTAAACGTCGGAATTTGTTACAAACTCATTAAAGGAAGACTGTGATTGGATGAGATGAACAAGATTATTGATTTCCAAGTGATATGCGCGCCCATTTAGCGTAGGGGAGGGCCCGGTGAATGTGTCACCCGAAAGACGGCTGGGCCTTCACCGGAGCGAATGCCTTTTTGGGTGGGAACATCTTCACTGCACCCACTAGGTCTGTATATTCCGTACTGCCCATCTGAATTCCAATGCTAATCTTTCTTAATTATAATAAATTACAGGGCAATCCAGCCTTCAAGTTGCTCGAATACTAGGAACTTTCTGTTTCAGGGAGAGGCCCCCTTCCTCTCCTAGCCCCTTCTCACTATAAAAGAATTGGAGCCTTTCTTATGGAAGAAAGACGGGTAATTCCATGTTTTAGATCCCTCCTTCTCATAGTAAACTTAATATTTCCTCTCAGGGACACATAGAGCTGTTTATGGCAAGTTTGACTTGCCAGGGTTTGTAGATGCATAATATCGTATGACAACTCTATTGCGAGCAGTGTACTTCGCACCATTTCAGTTGATGACCAGATTTATCTGCTGTCTATTCTTCGATATGATTCACGTATGACAATCTTTGCCTGGAGTCCTCTAAAGGAACAGAATCCATATCAGGACTTTCAATCACGTTCGATGGTTCCCCACGAAACATGTGCAGTATTGGTTGGTATATCAGATTGCATCCTCATAAACATCCTATCTTCGGTGGGCTAAAGGCTAGCCCACGGGACTGTATACCCAATAATTCGGTAGAGGTGAAATCTCGAGATATTAATCCCACTGATACTCGCCTTGCTCCTGAAGCTCAGTCTCGGCCTCAGAAACACGTTATTGTTTACTCTGAAATTAATCGGGATAAACAAGGCCGAACCGGTTGGGAATCTCACCGGGGAGGATCTGCCACAGTCGGAGTCCATTCTGTCAACTTGTACAAACAAGCATAGCGACATGCCGCAGTCTGCCACGCTTGTCTTCTTTAGGATTTATGTGAGTTTACCTTCTCTTAAATTTGTTTATATCTGTGGAATTGTTTCTTTCTGCCATTAACGTATCCATTCATAGGCATGCAAAAGGCAAAGCCGATCGTCAAGTACATTTCTTTCCTATTTTTTATGTTTATTTCTGACGGGAATTCCTGCGTTGGATTACGGTTTCCAATATTTTTCGAAAATTTCCTAAAAAGGTTCTTCATATAAATAACAAAAGGAAAATGCGACCCACTATTCAACATGGGTTGAATAAACTTCCAACGACTGGTCATTGGATCCGGTGACCCGAGTGAGTCCACTGATCCCCCTGCAATGACACCTCGTTCTATCTATCCATATTCCACATGTGGCATCCGTCTGGTTTCCTATCGAGTCCACAGTGTTGTTGGACTATAAACTCTGCATTACAGATGTGCGTCTACCACAGAGGCTCCTGCATTACACAGGACAAGTAGTGACCAGTACTTTGCAGCATCCACTATATGTTCTACGGCCTCTCAACAGCATACTCAGATGAACATCAACTCCCTACAATGGTCCTTGTTTCGTGCGATGGCTTCTGATCGTGGAACATAGTCAGGCATCTCTCCTGTTTTATTTTCAAGTATTGTTCTGGATCTAGCCGGCTCTCTTAAAATTTCGCGGCCTATGATTGGTATCCTAGTCACACGACTGTCGTCTACCCTTCTGTTGGAGAAGAGAAAAATGCATCTTTTCGACTCCAACCCTCCATCCCAAATCAAATTCTTCAATTTCACCCTAGCATTTGAATAGTGTTGGCGGGGTATCATTAGCTCTTTGCAGCTTTTCTATCAGGGCTCGCAGATACCGAAGCGTCTGGGAGTACTTTCCGGTGTGAACTTTATTGAAGCTCGCGGATCGTCTAATCTTGTTGATTGAATAGTCAGCCTTCATTCTCCGCTCTGTCATGAGATATCTCAGGAGACAAAATACTGTGCAAAGATAAACTGTTCGAAGATAAATTTGGAGCTTGCATCCAACTAATACTATACCTAGTTGATCAAAAACGAAGGCTCGCTAAAGGTTCCCCAGCGGAGGTGTTTATCCCTCGATTTACTTCAATCTCCCAGATCAAAACGAGATGATAATCCCAATTTTTTTCTCCTCTCTTCAATATCTCATTTAATCGATGGTGGTATAGCATCTGGGGGACAACACCTCGGAGGCAAATCCGATTAAATTATGAAAATCTTATTTCGCATTTGAAGCTTCTTTGTCACCCGGATCTGTAGCGAAGGCTGTTAAGAATTATTACTCGCTTCATTTATCTAACAGGGTAATGCTAACCTTGATGACTGAATCAATCTCCTTGAACAAGGTTTCATTCACAGATATGACGCCGTGTATTCGGTTCACCCTCAGTTACAGCAAGTGACTGGGGTCCTAGCCACTTCGCATATAGACCGCTAACTTCAGCTTGAAACCCCACCAACAAATCTTCTTTCTAGAAAGTCAATTTCAGAAGGGAGCAGTAAACGTAAGTTTCCGGTGGAAAGTAGATAGAGCTATATGCTTCCACGATGGGTTATCAGAAACGTTCTGACGGAGATGCAAAGCTCTGAATAACTCGCATATATAGATTGTTTATCAATAAAAACAAGGGATATGTATGAGAAGCGCGACGTGCAGTTAATGCGTCAAGGGCATATGGGCTCCTATCCGTCAGTGCGTGGAGAGCCACTAGAGCCACGTACCCGATATCACTTCCCTTACATTCTTGAGAATTTCGAACCTTCTCCCTTGAGCCATTCTATCTATTTCAGATAAATGGGCTTCCCAAGGTAACCTGATTGATGATGACATCGATGGACAAGGAACTGAAGATTATTTGACCCTGAGATTGATAGTATACTTTTTTCGGCCATTTGAATCGACTTTCCTCGACCCCTACCGAATGTACCACCATAGGCTTCAAAACTCCCCAAGACCGATGATGGTAATTCTGAATATCTATTCCGCGATCTGTACTGGGAGATTCATTATCTCCGAAAAAGATAAGTCTGGAATCTTGTCGATTTCTGACCGAATCGCGGCCAGAATATTGGCTAATGTATTAACATCGTCTCTTGGGGTTTTATTCGTAGAAGAAGCAAGGGATGAACTAAAATTAGATATTTGTCTACCGCGTTTCGCTTGGGCCCCGAGTAGCTGGATAATGTTTCGCTGTCGTGAACAGATATACAGTCATTATCCCATCAGGCTGAAGGATGTTCTGAGCTTTTTTTACGTATGTCTTCGTAGCATGTCGTATGTACTAGGGAGTTCACCAATCTTTTTTGGAGTACAGTTTAGGACCAGTCCTTGGGTGTTTTGATAGCTTCCCCGCAGGAGACCGCTGCGTGTAGCTAACATTTGTACATAATGAATAGTATATTTCCAACTGTCTCAACCTTCGCACATTTTCTAGGAGTTTTTCTGGGTATTTTTCTGAGAGCTGAAGATGACCGCCCCGTAGTCACATCACCGGTGATTTTGGCCGTTTTCCGCCGTTGTCTCCTTGTGTGTTGTCTCCTTGTGTGTCGGCGTTGGTCTCCTTGTTTGTCGGTGTTGGCAACTCTGTATGTAGCGCAATAAGAAATTCTTCATTTTCTACGGCTCTTTCGAGCCCTTTTATATACTATATACATGAAAAAATATTTACTAAGAAATAGACAAATTTACCTAAGAGCCGATGAGTGGGATGCTGCGCATATACCCTTGTTTGTCGGCATGGTTTACACCAAACGGCATTAGCGCCCAATAGTTGTCGACCTCACTGTCGGCAATGGTCAGCGACTACAGGTGATTTAAAGACGTACAGTATTCTCGTCTGAAAAATTCTGTTATACCTTCTGGGTTAACGTGAGACATTTTTGCAAGGCATTTGAGGGTCTAAACCACGATTTGCCGTACATCCGGCGACAGTCACCAACAGTTGACGACTTTGGATGTGCTTCAATGACACTAGTACAAAATGAACATTATTTTGTTCAAGAAAATTTCCCGTTTAATACATTATTATATAGGGTGGTTTTAGTTTGCATAATCACCAAAATTTCTGCTTCCTGCTTCTCCCCGCATCTCTTTGCCAATAGTACCTGTATGGCTAACCTGTGTCTCTCGGTGATCTCAGCAGTTAAGAAATATTTTTTGAAGGGATTCTTAAAGAGCCAATTTGCTAATTTTATTGGTGGATTTTATTGGGAAGAGATGAACTATGATCTTCTGTTTGATTATTTTGGAGGACAGTCTATAGATTAAGTATCTTTATTAATCGGTTCTATATCATTTCTTATCGGTACGGGAACAAGTGCAGTAATAAATTTCTCTCTTTCAGAGCTGGCGTAGGTATATAGCACTCGTGGAATGTTGAACATGATGGCCGACCCGCGACGAGATAAGTATATCACTTGCGTTGCTCCTCTCCTCCTTGCTCGTCGTTGCATCCGTTCACCAGGGCCAACACTTTTGTCAAATTTCATCCAAATCGACAGATTTGAGCAGTAGCGTGAATATTAAGATGTTGGTGTATTGGCAGACCCGAGAATCCGTGTCTAACGGGGTATATGCGCAGCATTCCATTTATCGGATTTTAGAGAATTTGTCTCTCTTTTAATAAACATTGTTTCATGTATATAGTTTATAAAATGGGCTCGAAGGTGTCGTAAATAAATAAGAACTCGTTTGTGCTACATACTGGGTTGCTAATATAAGACACTCAATGTCATCATACAGCTTCAAGTTCAGAAAAGGACATATGGTGGCAAGGCGGAGGACCGCCAACACCTCTGGAACAATAGGCGTGGTAGGGGGGAGGCGCACCGGGTCATGCGCCATTTGATGTGAATAAGTATGCAGGGCTCCGAAATTGTTCACAAGTCGGATTTTTTGGAGCATCTCTGCAGTAAATCAGTCCAAAAGCAAATCTAGAAATATCACCGGGAATACTCAGGAAATTACTTGGTAAATCCCCTATTTTTAACGACGAATCATGAGCATTCATGATCATGAACTGGGGTCTTCCGTCAGCTTGATTCACCAAAAGCATCTTCCCACAGCCCGTGTGGGGCCTTGGATGATGAACATCTAAAATGGTACATATATGATACTCGTATAAACTCAGAGAATAAAGAATGTAATAATTTAATTTATTCTCAACAAAGGGGAATGAAAGGTCATTATTTTATTGGCTGACTAAGCAACATTGAGGATTGTGACATCACCCCATCATCTCCAATGAAGTCATCGACTTCAGTGTTTCCTATTATAACGGACATCGTAATGGATTGCTATTCCTCCTTCCACACTATGACTTTGCTAAGACTTCTTTTTCTAGTCACAGTATTAGCATATCAAGTGTCTGCTGTACCTATCACCACAAGACGTCGCAGTCGTATTCATGGGGGGCTTATTGCCGCAATTGCTGTTCCAATAAGTGAGCATGAACCATATAGTTAAATGTAGGATTATAATTTGATTGATATTATCAGTTATTGGTCTCGTCCTCTTGTGTTTGGTCTGTGTCTGTCTTACAAGAATGTTCCGTCGCCGCCGTGCTACTCGTGCAACCCCGGGAGTGATCCAGTCAACTACTGCTCCTATGTCGGGATTAGGAACCGGCCATCCCGCCACAGTTCATCCAAACAACATAGCTGGTAATGGTACTACATTTGCTCCTGTAGGTTTCGTCTCGTACTTCCATGGTAACCGGTCGCTGAAAATTTCCGTAGCCTCCAGGCCCTCCTCCTCAAGCACACCATATGGTAAGAGTCTTCATATATCTATTTTTATGAAAGTGCACCGACTCGTTGATAGGCAGGGAAGGATAATTTTGTGGGAGGCTTTGCACCTCAGGGAGCCTCTCAACCCCAGTATTAGTATTACATCACAAACAATCAAATTTTTCTTCTCTGTGTCACTTAACCCTCGCTTTCATGCTTGTAAACCTTATCTGTTTTCTTTTTAAATCGAACTCCTAAGACCGAATATGTATTTCTACCTCGAACGCACTCTAGGGAACAAGAGTGAAGATTTGTGTATACTCGAGCACCATTGGGCCGATTTGTTAATTTTTATACAAGAAGGATTCACCCTTATTATAATTGAGGACTACCAGGGGGTGTATCAGCCGTCTATGAAACTTTTACGGCACTGTCATCAAGGCTCCGTTGAGCACCTTTCGGGCATCGCCTTGAGGCTGCCATAAAATATTATCACCGATTTTTCTTCATTAGAGCCTACATTCAAGGTGAGTCCGAAAGACCAAAGATCCAGAGCCTCTGTTCCGACCGGTAAGATCCAAGAATCCGAGTAGACGCTGACATTTTTCACCCCAGCCACATGCTCATCTATAGGTGTGGTGCCGATCTCTCGTGATCTCTAGTAGAATTTTGCATTCTCGACGAATCCACAAGTTATCGGAAGATTTCTTCTCCAACTGTCATGGGATGATAGCTTGCTGGCTTGCTGGGTGCAGGTTCCCGTCGAGCTATTACTGATGCATCTAGTAGTTATCCTCAAGAGTATTAAATAGACTTGCTATCGCTTCGGGCATAGGTCTTCCGGAGGTCGAGGATCCTTTTGGTCTTGGAATCTCATGTCTCCGGATACTATATGGCACTCCCTATGTACCGCGATCCTTCCTGTGTTTCCTCTACTCCAGAACAAAGGAAATGTAAAGTTGTCTTTTATTTCGTCGTTTCGCAGACAAATGGCACCACATATTCGCTATTTCATATTCATTTTACTTATGGGGATGATATGGATTTATGGATACATTCCAGTCTCGAACGAGGACCCTTAGAATATGTACCAAATGAAGGAGATAATTACAGAATGGTTATTCTTTCTGACAAATCTGTTCTGGTGTGTAGATCCTAATGATCATATGGCGACATTGAGTTCAGAGCCGTTCCGGACACACTAACGCCGTGACGTTTTCAGTGAAGTATATCCGGCTGTTCTTCGTCGTCTGGATGCATGGCTGTCCGACAAGAACGGTATTTCCATGTCTATTTAATAATGCGATGCGTTTTAACCCATACAGCCCTCGAAGGCATTATCTGGCCCTGATGCTTCCGAGCTCTTACAAGTTTGGTGGCGTTCGAATCGCAAATTCAAAGAAAGGGAGAATTGTATTAGTAAATATTCCAACGCTGGCTGGAATATTTTTCGGGGATAACTCTAAAGGCGTCAGCTGCTCCCAGCCCGGTTTATCATATCCCTAGTGAACCCATGCCATATACTGCTTCTGGCCAGTGATCCTATTATTAATCTCTCCTCTCAAGGTTGTAGCCGGTGGTTGTCAACCTCAGGGCAGCGTGTATCACGGGGATTTCCATGGGTCTGTAGAGATGATCCGACTTCTCCTTGAACTGTTTCAGAACCCATTTATCATGCCAAACTCTTTCCGTTTGCAACATCCGTGCAAAGAGGGAACAGAGAAAACAGCGTCTTTGGATGGACGCGGAGCTCAACTGGTTGGAAAGAAAAACGCCATCAGTCATGATGCAACTTGGAATTTTAGAGAAAATATCCAATCCTTTTTTTTTTTGCGTACCGTCTAATACAGAATGACAATAATAGTGTTGCACAACCCGCCGCCGGAAAGGTCGTTAGCGCCCGACGGTCGTCAGCGTCGCCGGACGACTGTCGGCCATGGTCAGCGACTATAAAATGATGTTAGTGTGCATTCTCATTTAATAAATATCTTCATACCTTCTGAGTTGACGGAAACATTTTTCTAGGTGTTAGGGGCTTTAACCATGAGTTTGTCGTACATACGTCGACAGTCGCTGACAGTCGACGACTTTGGATAACTCCGGACGACTTTAGCGCAAAATAAGCATTCCTTCGTCCAGGAAAATTCCTGAGTTCACATACCATAATTTAGACTGGTTTTGAATTGTAAAATCACTGTGAAATACTATTTCCTGTCTCTCCTTGGCACTTGTGTTTCCTTGTTAATGGCACCTGTATCCTTCCCTGTGTCCCTCCCGGTGAGACCAGCAGCCAAGAAATAATACCTGTGAAGAGGGTTCTTGAAGAATCAATCTTTAATCTTTTTAGTTCATTTCCATCGGGGAAAGGACGAACCATGACCCTCTGTTTGATTATTTCCAAGGGTGATTATATAAATTGGATACATTTTTTTATTCAATCGGTTGTATAATATTTTCTACAGACACTGGAAGAAGGCAGGTGAGTCTCTCTTTTTTACGGAGCGCCGTGGGTATACGTCACCCGCCGAATATCAGTCTCTCTCGCCCTTCGACGACACGCAGCTGACCAGAGTGTGACGGAGGCTAGCGGCTGGAGGCGACCTTTCAGGTGTCGGGTGTATTACTTCTTTAATAGGAGTTTGAAAGCACCGGCGTTTTACCATCCTGAAATATCCCTGCCTCCACGACATCCATAGGATGCCGAATATTAAGATGGTTCCGCAGTTCGATTTTCACTAGTAAAAGTTCCACCATGCATCGATGCATCGCAGCGGGACTTTTCTGATTTTCGGCTCCACGTTCCGTGAGGGCGGCGGAAACAGATCAGTGTCGCTGTTTCAATTATCTCTTTCTTCTACAGCCCACATTCCGCCTCTACCTTATTGTAACGTTCCCACATTTTTCTTTGGATTTAATATCCGCTCAATCACGTCTTCTTTTTTCAAACACTCGTACATTGTTTATTGGAATGGACGCCTCTAATAATCCTACACCCATCAATCCCGCCGTGACTCCGGTGGATCCAGCTGTTCCGGTAAAGAGGAAAAGAGGTATGCCAGATAGTCCTTCGAAATACCGTTAATACAATGCATCATACGAAATAACCCATCAGGCAGACCTCCGAAGATCAGACCACCAGTACCAGACCCTACAACCCCCACGGCCACCCACGGCTCCTCAGCTGCACAATCGGCTTCTGGACAAGGTGAATAAAAGATGCACACAATATTTTTGAGAATATTACTACACTCTAAGTGCTTTAGGATCGGCGGCTCCTCCTCCAAAACGAGTAAAGACTGACCCCCCAAAAACTAATCCCTCGTTGGATTCATTTGATTTCCGATCAATATCGAAAAACAACTCCTTTTATCCAGCTCGTCGTAGCGCAAGGCAGACCACTGTTCATGCTACCCAAGTATCGGAGGGCACATTGCGACCCCCAGGCCCACCTCCTTTGGAGGCGGCCTTAAATGTTGCCTTAGCAAATCTGGAATCGGCGACGTGGGGCTATTTGGCACATTATATGAGCAAACCCAAACAGGGGCCTCTGCCGACACCAGAACAAATGAGGGCGGAAAGCATCTCTGTCAGGAGGGCAGCGGCAGCTGTAGATAAAGCGGACAAAGAATTGGAAGAGGCTGTAGATGAAATTATGCGCGACAACGCAAAGAAGAAAAAACGAGGAGGAATGGTCGTCGGGTCCAAATATGTCGAACAGCCACTCGACTCGGAGCCCAGCACCAGGAGTTCAACGCCAGGAGGCAAGGAGCCCTCGTCTCGTGTCCGCAAGGACCCCACCCCGCGGAATTCAGAACCAACAGAAGGCGGAGCCAAGGTAACCACAGCAGTCGGCAGCGATATTATCCCCGCCGATTCTTCAATAGGCAATACTCCAGCTGTCACTGGAACATAGTGGAGGGGGTCTGAATAAACAAATTATACCGTTTTCGCTGCTGGATTTAATAGGTGATTTGCTTTTAAGCTCCGCATTTCTTTTTTGCTAAACGAACCTGGAATCCTAGATCTTATATTTATGTTGTAAACATT